>Ga0207909_1000030_pt1 | contig 60869 bp, 44 predicted proteins | sample LakMenEpi05May10_FD_150672 | JGI IMG/M metagenome (GOLD analysis project Ga0207909, IMG submission 150672) | Freshwater microbial communities from Lake Mendota, WI - 05MAY2010 deep hole epilimnion (SPAdes) | ecosystem: Environmental > Aquatic > Freshwater > Lake > Epilimnion/Euphotic zone ...
GTTGGTGACCTCATGATCATCAAAGACCATATTAGTTTTTCCATTGTCAATCCTTTGTTGGGTAAAAATATTGCAGCACTGGGTCCTCGTTTCCCAGACATGAGTGAGCCTTATTCAAAAGCATTGGTCAGAAAGGCGTATGAGGTTGCCTCAACGCTTGGGCATACCTTGAGGGAAGGCATTTATTACGGCGTTACAGGTCCAACCTTTGAAACCAGGGCAGAGTATAAGATGATTCACCTGATGGGTGCAGATGCTGTGGGGATGAGCACCGTACAGGAGGTGATTGCTGCCATCCATTGTGGCATGACGGTATTTGCCATGAGTGTCATTACTGATCTTGGCATCCGGGAAGAGGAGAACACCATCACCCACCAGGAAGTGCTGGATGCAGCCAATATTGCTGCGCCTAAACTGACAGCTATTTTCAAGACAATGATCGAGACCTTGGATCTTGCTTCTTCAATTTGATCCACAAAATGTTCATGAACGGCAATTATATTTCATCAGTACAAGGGCACAAGTCTTCAAGAAGAACGGTGCTTTTCTTGTCATTATTGATGATGGCCATGTTTTCAACTTTTTCTGCTGCTGCACAAATGCGTGGGATGATGCGTGGCATGCAGGGAATGGGTTCCAGGATGGGCGGTGGAGGTTCAGGTGGTGGAAGCGGCGGTGGGGGTGGAAGTGATTCCCTTAGTTTTGAAAAACGCAAGTTCTCAGATGATTCTGTAAATGTTCGTTTTCGATACCTTGATACGGCCCGTTACTATGTTTTTGATTCCTCTATCACTGATTTTTTTCGGAGGATTCCTCTCAAGGCAGACCTCATCAATATCGGACACAATGGCAATGCAACAAGGCCTATTCTATTCTCTCCGATGAGAATGCCTGGCTGGGATGCAGGTTTTCATGCACTCGATCCATTTGCGCTGAAGATTTCAGATACGCGGTTCATGAATACCACCAAGCCCTTTACTGAATTGGGCTATCTGGTGGGGAGCAAGGCAGAGCAGCAGATCAGTATTTTGCATACACAGAATGTGATGCCCGATTGGAACTTTGTGCTGGAATACAGGTTGGTCAATGCACCTGGCACATTCAATTCCCAGAATACCAACCACAACAACATCCGGTTCAATTCAGATTATACCTCAAAAAGCAAGCGCTACCATGCCTACCTGATCCTGTTGTCGAACGCATTGCAAACCGCGGAAAATGGGGGCGTCACAGATGAATCCTTGCTTGTCAATGCCAATCCGGCCTATGACGACAGGTTCAATATTCCTACCAACCTTGCCTCTGCTGCCTATTCTTCCAGGAATTTTTTCAATGTCAAATTGATCACTGGCAACCGTTACACAGATAAGCACCTCCTGCTCAGACAACAGTATGACTTCGGGATCAAAGATTCTGTAGTGACAGATTCAACTGTTGTGCGTTTTTTCTATCCCAAGTTCCGGGTGGAACATACGGTTCAATCCAGTGGTTATGCCTATCATTTTCTGGATGTGCAAGCGCGCAATGCAGAAAGTTTTTACAAGACCAATTATGGGTTTGCCAATGTTCCGGATACGGTGGACCTCAACAGCAATTGGTCGGTCTTGAAAAATGATTTTTCCATCATTCAATTTCCCGATTCAAAAAACCCATTGCAGTTTTTAAAAGCGGGCATCACCCTACAGCAATTTTCCTCCTCTCCAGATTCATTGCGGGATGCTTTCGGAAACCTGATGTTGCATGGCGAATACAGGAACCGGACCCGTAATAAAAAATGGGACATGCTTTTGTATGGTGAGTTTTATGCTGCTGGCAGGGATGCAGGCAATTACAATGTGCAGGCCAACCTGCAGACAAAACTTGGCCCATTGGGATCGTTGGAACTTGGGTTTCAAAACATCAATCGTTCTCCTTCTTACCTCTATGCCAGAAAAACTGCTTTTCCTGTTGTCAGAACATCCAGTTTCAATGATGAAAATGTAACAGCCATCAATGCGGGTCTCTTTCTGAATCGGTTAAAGGCAAGGCTGACCTTCAGTTATTTTCTGCAGTCCAATTACACCTATTTCAAGGATTACAAAACAGTGGCACAATACGCACCATTGTTCAATTTTATTCGGGCTGGTATCAGCCGGGAAACTGCTTTGGGTAAAAAATGGAAATGGTACCTTGATCTTCATGTTCAAACCAAGGCAGGTGCTGCTCCCATTCATTTGCCACTGCTCTATACCAGGAATAGGTTGTCTTACGAGGCAAGACCTTTTCGCAATCTCGTGATTGCCTCTGGTATTGATTTGCGGTATGTCAGTGCATATTTTGCAGATGGGTATTCACCCCTGACAGGGCAGTTCTTTTATCAGGACCAGCGTAAATTGTCTCCAAGGCCAGACATTACTGGCTTCACCCATTTCAGGATCAGAAGTTTCACAGCCTATCTTAGGTTAGAAAACCTGAATACAGCTACGTTGAAATATGGTTTTGGCTTCAAGGAAAACAACCTGTCAGCGCCCAATTATCCCAACCCAGGCATGGTATTCCGGTTGGGGATTTTTTGGAATTTTGTGAATTAATGGTTTTTCTGTTAAAATGCTACTCGTTTCAACCGGAATAGATTTTTGTTGTTAATTTTATACAGTGAAAAAAATCCTCTCCATACTGTTGCTCATGGTTTACACTGCCGCCAGCAGTGGAACTGTAATCAGTGCACATTATTGTATGGGAGACTTGGCTGCCGTTTCAATCGGTGAGCAGGAAAGGGATGGATGTGAATTTTGCGGAATGGAGGACCAGGGTTGTTGCCACGATCTTCCACAGGTAATTAAAATTGACAATTCTGTTCTTGAGGGACAAGCAACCCCTCTGTTTAATTTTGGTCCTTCATGGGCTACTGCACCTGTTGCTATCCCTCATGACGATGTAATGAAAATGGGGCCAAAGGTTGCATGCAATTTCATTCCCCAGCATTTTATTCCTCCTCCCCATTATCTCCTGAACTGCAATTTCAGGATTTGAGTTGTTTTTGAGTAGTAGTTTACTGCTCAAAAACTTTATAGGTCATATTACTTTACTTTTATCTATCAAAAATTATTCAAAATGAATACCAAAATATCATTTTCTATATTCCTGTTTGCATTGGTGTTTTCCACCTCAATTTTTGCCCAAAAATCAGAAGAAATCAAAGTTTGGGGCAATTGCGGCATGTGCAAAAAAGTAATCGAGACTGCAGCTTTGAAAGCCGGTGCCTCCACTGCAAGCTGGAGCGAGGAAACCAAAATGCTCAATGTTTCTTACAAGCCAAAGAAGACAGATGCCAAGGCCATTCAGGAAGCTGTTGCGGCTTCAGGTTACGATACACAGGATGTAACCGCTCCAACGGAAGTATACAACAAGCTCCATGGTTGCTGCCAATACGAAAGAAAAGCCACATCTGTTGTGGCCAAAGATGGTGCAAAAAAAGAATGCTGCGGCATGGAAAACTGTGACCACAAGATGGACTGTTGCAAGGACGGAAAATGTGAAAAAGACAAGGCTTGCTGCAAGGACGGAAAATGTGAGAAGGGCAAGGAGTGCTGCAAAAAATAACCAATCATCAATGGACCCGATATTAATATTCGGGTCCTTATTCCAACCATCATGACTAAAATATTAAGCCTGGCCATGGGTATGATCCTATGGGCAAATATTTCATTTTCACAAATCAACAAGGCCAGTCTGCAAGCCAGCGGCCTGACCTGCGCCCTTTGTGCAAAATCCATTTATTCCAACCTGACTTCTCTTGGTTTTATTGACAGCGTCGATACAGATCTTGAAACATCTTCTTTTTTGATTGTTTTTAAACCTGGTGCTAAACTTGACATCGATGCAATACGGAAGAAAGTGGAAGATGCGGGTTTCTCTGTTTCAAGGCTTTTGTTGAAGGTAGATCAGGCCGGTTTAGCCATTGGACATGATAAAAAGGTCAAAATAGGGGACAATGTTTTCCACTTTATTGATGTCAAAGCCCAGCAATCGCCATCCAGTTTTGAGATAAAGGTAATTGACCAAAAGTTTTTATCAACCAAGGAGTTTAAGAAACAGACCGCAGGATCAAAAGTTTCTTGTTATCAATTCAGTAAATCCACTCCCTGCGTCATGCCCGAAGGAATTGGGGGAGCAGTGGGAATTTTTCATGTTACGTTATGATCCCTTACAAATTGCGTTTACCGCTGATTTTTGTTTTCCTGGTATTGTTTTGCTTTAGCCTTAATGCCCAGGAACTTTATGTGTACAGTGAACCTGCCTCCAATGTTCCTGCAAAGTCTTTGTCATTTAAATATGCGGGCAAGTGGATGGGGGAATCTACACTTGGACATAAACATACAACATCCAGGCAAATGGCGGAATCATCCATAGGATTGGGTAAATTCCTCATGCTCAGGCCGGCACTAAGCTTTGGTAATATGTACAATAAATATCCAGACCAAAAGCTGCGTTTTGAATCTGCCTCTATTTATGCAAAACTGAGGCTATTGTCTATTGATGACATTCACAGGCATTTCAGGGCAGCAGCCTTTATCAAAGGTGTATTCAGTAAAAACGACTTGCAATATGCGGAGATTACTGCGGATGGAGACCAGACCGCCATTCAGGGAGGATTGATCTTGACACAGTTGCTGCACAAGCTTGCCATCTCCGGAACTGGCTCCCTGGTGGAGGTATTGCATCCAGACAGGTGGAAAGACTTTGGTGGACAGACTTTTTATGGTTACCAGGCCTTTAATTATAGTCTCTCTGCAGGGTATTTGCTATTTCCCAGAAAATACAAGAGCTATGAGCAGACGAACTTCAATATTTATCTGGAGTTGATTGGTTCCAGGGGCCTCGACAGGGATTATGCCTTTACCGACCTTGCCCCAGCCATACAGCTCATTGTGAACAGCAATGCAAAAATCAATGTCGGGTATCGTTTTCAAATCAGTGGTGGAGCCTACAGGATGGGCACTTCTTCTTTATCCATCAGCTATGAACGCAGTTTTCTCAATGCTATCAAACGCAAAAAAAATGAGTAATCTCATCAAAATCTTTGTCAAGTGCCTGAGGGTCATGTTTTCTAAGCGGCAATGCTGCAAATAGTACAGTTGATTTACCCTGAAAATCTTACCTTCAAAAGGTGAAAAAGTTCATCTTTTTTATTGTTGCCCTTCAGATCATCAGCTCTGGGCATTTCATGGACGAGTTGGTTAAGTTTGACAACCTCGTTGATCATTTCTATGAGCATAAGAATAGTGCCCAGCCTCTTTCTGCCATTCAGTTTATTCAATATCATTATTTTGACAGCAACCATGAAAATTCAGATCCTGTAAGGCATGCAACCCTTCCGTTGAGGAATGCAGGAATTTCTTTCACCCAGGTATACCATCCCCCTGTTGAGTCTTTTCATTTGGCTCCTCTCTGGCAGTCAGACCTGTCTAATTTTAATCCGATAAGCAAGGGTATGATGCCACAATTTCATCAGTTTTCGGTTTTTCAACCTCCAAAATACAGCTGATTTTTTTAGGTACCCGTTCATAAAAAAAATCAGAAATCATGTTGAATGCAATCATCCGCTTTTCCGTAAGGAACAAGCTTATTATAGGATTATTTACATTGGGATGGATCATTTGGGGCGCCATTGAGTTGTTCAAACTTCCTGTTGACGCACTCCCAGACATTACCTCCAATCAGGTTCAGGTCATTACAGTATCACCCACCCTGGGTTCTCTTGAGGTGGAAAGATTGATTACTTTCCCTATTGAACAGGCATCATCCAACATACCAGACATCAAAGAGATAAGGTCTATTTCAAGATTTGGTCTCTCCGTTGTTACGGTTGTATTTGATGATGACAAAGATATTTATTGGGCCCGGCAACAAGTGAGCGAAAGGATGCTGACGGTCAGGGATGAGATTCCCAAAGAAGCGGGAACTCCCGAGCTGGCACCGGTCACCACCGGACTCGGTGAAATCTATCAGTATATTGTTCGCCCCAAAAAAGGCTATGAAGATAAGTTTGACCTCACTGAATTGCGCACCATCCAGGACTGGATCATCAGAAGACAATTGTTGGGCACACCCGGTGTTGCTGATGTGAGCAGCTTTGGTGGCAAGCTAAAGCAATACGAGGTGGCCATCGATCCTGTAAAATTGAAAGGAGCAGGGGTGACATTTGACCAGGTATTCAATGCCATCCAGAACAACAACCAAAATTCAGGGGCTGCCTACATTGAGAAAGGGCCTTCACTTTTGTTTGTAAGGTCAGAAGGGCTTGTCAAATCAATTGAGGAGATTCATAATATCTATGTGGCCAAATCTGCTGCAGGTACCCCCATCTACATCAGGGATATTGCAGAGGCTAGAATTGGAAGTCCGGTGCGGTATGGCGCCCTTACCTACATGGATGAAGGAGAAGTGTCTGGGGCCGTGGTGCTCATGTTGAAAGGAGAAAATGCTGCTGATGTGATAGGGCATATTGAGGAGCGCATGAAACAAATCGAAAAGAGCTTGCCAGAGGGAGTTGAAATCAATACTTTTCTCGATCGCACCAAAATGGTCAACCGCACATTAGGCACAGTAAAGACCAATTTGCTGGAAGGCGCAATGATTGTTTTACTGATCCTGGTTTTTTTTCTGGGAAACCTCCGGGCCGGGCTGATTGTGGCTTCAGTGATCCCACTGGCCATGCTGTTTGCGGTTGGTATGATGAATCTTTTTGGTGTGACAGGAAACCTGATGAGTTTGGGTGCACTTGATTTTGGTTTGATTGTTGATGGTGCGGTGATCATTGTGGAAGCAGTACTTCATCGGCTGCATTCCAACAAGCACATGGGCCTGCAATTGCGACAGGGCCAGATGGACCATACGGTTGAGCAGTCTGCCGGTAGAATGATGGGCGCTGCAGTGTTTGGACAGATCATCATCCTGATCGTATACATTCCCATCCTTAGCCTCACGGGTATTGAGGGCAAGATGTTCAAGCCGATGGCGCAAACGGTCGCATTTGCCCTGGTAGGCGCCTTTATCCTTTCTCTTACCTATGTGCCCATGATGACCAGCGTGGTGTTGAGCAAAAAGCTCAACCATCAGGATAATATATCAGACCGGATGATGTTGAAGCTTCAACATGGTTTTCAAAAGGCCTTGGCCCGATTGCTCCAGCATCCCAGGAAAGTGGTATCTGCTTCCATTGCACTATTGGCCCTTTCCTTTTATGTTGCTTCAACATTGGGTGGAGAATTCATACCTGAGCTGGAAGAGGGCGATTTCGCCATTGATGCAAGGTTGATGACCGGAAGTTCATTGGGCGAGACCATTGATGCCACCACCAAAGCCGTTCATGAATTGAAAAAATTTCCTGAAGTACAAAAAGTGGTCACCAGGATTGGGGCCAGTGAGATACCAACCGATCCCATGCCCATTGAAATGACCGATATCATTGTCAACCTGAAGCCCAAAAACGAATGGACCAGTGCTGAGAGTTACGATGAACTGGCCAACAAGATGAGTGCAGCCATTGGCAAAGTACCCGGATTAACGGGTGGTTTTCAATACCCGGTTCAGATGCGTTTCAATGAATTGATTGCCGGTGCAAAACAGGATGTGGTCTGCAAGATCTTTGGAGAAGACCTGGATACCCTTGCTTTTTATGCCGCAAAATACGAAGAGGTCATTCACAAGGTAGAGGGGGCGAAGGATGTGTTTACTGAAAGGGTAACAGGCCTTCCCCAGATTGTCATCAAATACAAACCCAATGCCATTGCGGCTTATGGATTGAGCATTGCGGATGTTAACAGGGTGCTCAGGGCCTCGTTCGCAGGCGAATCTGCCGGTCAGGTCTATGAAAATGAAAGGCGTTTCGACCTGGTCTTGCGCTTGAAAGAAGCCAGGCGAAATGATTTGACTGACATCAAAACCCTCACCATCACCAATCCTGATGGTATTGCTGTTCCCCTTGATCAGGTAGCAGAAATTGGCATTCAGGAAGGGCCCAACCAGGTGCAGCGGGAAGATGCCAAACGAAGAATTACCGTGGCATTCAATGTCAGGGACAGGGATGTTCAATCTGTTGTGAAAGAAGTTCAATCCAAGGCCGAGAAAACCATTGCATTGCCTGCAGGCTATTATGTAAAATATGGTGGACAGTTTGAAAACCTGGTGGAGGCAAAAGCTCGTTTGATGATTGCCGTACCCATCGCTTTGTTGTTGATCCTGCTGATTCTTTATTTCTCTTTCGGCTCCCTGCGCTACGGATTGTTGATTTATACCGCTATTCCGCTCTCCGCCATCGGAGGCATTTTGTTGCTGTGGATGCGAGACATGCCCTTCAGCATCTCAGCGGGGGTAGGCTTTATTGCCCTTTTTGGGGTAGCCGTTTTGAATGGTATCGTATTGATCAACGAATTCAACAGACTCAAGAATGAAACAAAGTTGGACATGCGTGATCTTGTTTTGAAAGGCACCGCCACCAGGCTCAGGCCTGTATTGATGACAGCTGCGGTTGCCTCCTTGGGATTTCTTCCCATGGCCCTCAGTACCAGCTCTGGTGCTGAAGTGCAGCGCCCACTGGCTACTGTAGTAATTGGTGGATTGATTTCAGCAACCTTGCTTACCCTGTTTGTTTTGCCTGTGCTTTATGTTTGGGTAGAAAAAAGGAAAGGCTCCATCAAGGCGCCAGCGCTTTCATTGCTCCTTGGATTCTTTTGCCTTACAGCAAACAGCCAAGACATTGAATCGGCGTGGGGACATGTGCCCAATGCAAGACCTGCTGCCTCATTGCCCATGGACTCGATCATCGCCCTGGCAGACAGGAATGCCATCTCCCTAAAGATGGCCGGAAAGCAAGTCGAATATTATGCTGAATTAAAGAAAAAATCAGCAGAAATACCCAAGACTTCATTTGGCGCAGAATATGGCAACATCAACAGTGCTTTCAATGATACCCGATTTTTTCTGAACCAGCAGTTTCAGTTGCCCAAGGTTTATGCAAGGCAAAAAGCAGTTTATGCTGGTTCAGAGGCCTTGCATGCGGCAAAGAAAGACCTTAGACAGGCGGCATTGCATCTTGAGATCAGGCAAATCTGTTACCGTATCATGGACCTTGACAGAAGGGACGAGATCCTTTACCGTTTCTATCGGGTATTTTACAGTTGGGAAGAAAAGGCAAAGGTTCAGCAGGCTGCGGGTGAAATCAATGCTACAGTCTTGAATGGCATAGCCCTGCAAGCCAAGCAGTACTTCTTTCAGAAAAAGGAATTGGAGGCAGATCGCTATACCCTAATCCAGGAATTGAATAGCATCATCATGTCTGGTAGCAATTACAAACCGTCATTGGACAATACAGTGGAAAAAGAAATTCCAAATTTAGTGGCATCTTTTGCATCGCATCCTGCGGTAAAAGTTGCGGAGGAACAGGTGAGGTTGAGCCAGGCAGAAACTGCGTTGGAAAAAAACAGGCTTGCACCGGATTACAGTCTGGGATACAGCAATCTTTCCATCCAGGGCTGGCAATCCCCAGACGGTCTTACGCAAAAATATTATTCGACCTCCAACCGCTTTGGCATTTTTCAATTGGGTGCATCGATTCCCATTTTTAATGGTGCTGCCAAAGCGAGAATCAATGCTGCGAAAGCTGCGGAAACCATGGCTTCCCTCGAAAAACAACAGGAACAGGAAAACCTAAACCGGAAACTGACGGATGTCATTTCTCAGTTTCAGGCCGCGAAGGAGGCCTATGATTATTATCAATCCACAGGCCTGAAATTGTCGATTGAGTTATGGCAGCAAGCAAGAAAAAGACTGGAGCTCGGAGACATTTCATATGCTGACTATACCGTATTGCTATCCCAGCACCTGCAAGATTTGATATCACATGCAGCATCCATTCATCAACTGCAGATGGCATCTGCATCGTTTCAATTTCTAACAGAAAAAAAATAACTCATGAGATATTCATCTTATTTATTGATACTCGTTTTCTTGCTTATCCAAAGTTGTTCAGGAAGCAAAACAGCACCTTCAACAGCAGAAGCAGCTGTTGAAGAAACCAATGAAATCAACCTAACCCAAGATCAGTTGAAAGCACTTGGTCTTCAATATGGCGATCCGGTTAAAACCAGCATGAGCAGCATCATTACAGTGCAAGGTAAAATAGACCTTCCTCCGCAAAACCTCATCTCTGTCAACTTTTCATTGGGAGGATACCTGAGGAGTACAAAACTTATTCCTGGCATGCACGTGTCAAAAGGGGAGGTGATTGCCATCATGGAAGATCAGGCCATTGTTCAGCTGCAACAGGACTATCTTTCTGCTGCTGCACGGCTTGATTTGGCTGGCCTTGAATTGGAAAGGCAAAAAGCCTTGGGCGCGGCAAGTGCAGGAACTTCACGGGCCTTGCAACAGGCCCAGGCCGAGCAAAAGTTACAGGCTGTTGCCGTCAGGGCTTTGCAAGAGAAACTGAAGTTGATTGGCATTGATGTAAACACGTTGAATGAATCCAATATCTCTGGGCAGGTATCTGTTCGGTCAACCATCAATGGATATGTGTCCAAGGTCAATGTCAATACGGGCAAATATGTTCAGCCCACTGAAACCATGTTTGAGTTGATTGATCCTGAAGACATTCATGTGGCACTCACTCTTTTTGAAAAGGATCTTCCCTATGTGCAGAAAGGAAACCAGGTCAGCATTCATTTCATGGATGAGCCGGGAAAGACCTATGCTGCAGAAGTGATCCTGGTCAACAAGGGCCTTGATGATGACAGAACCGCCACCGCCCATTGTCATTTCAAGGTGAATCCTAAAAATCTTCTGCCAGGCATGTTTGTGGAAGGTGAATTGTCTGTAAGCAGCAAGCTGGTGGATGCCGTTCCTGATGAGGCTGTGGTAAGGCTTGGAAACAAGCAGTATATTTTTATCAGGAAATCAGACAATGTGGTTGAAATGAAAGCAGTGGTTACCGGACTTTCCAAAGATGGTAAAACAGCATTGATCAGTGGCAATGAGGGGATTACTGCCGGATCCATTGTATTGAACAATGCCTACAAATTGATGGGGATTCTTAAAAACAGCGGAGAGGAATAGTTCTAGTCTTTGTAGTCTTCCCTCACTGGGCTGAACACATCAATCAATACACAGTCAGTATGTGCTGTAGCAGAGTGGGGTGTGTTGGAGGGAATGACCTTCACCACACCTGGCTCAAGCATAACCGTTTCATCTCCAATTTGCATTTCCATTTTCCCTTCGAGCATCAGGGTGATTTGTTCATGGGGATGATGGTGTGCAGGAAGTTTGCTGCCCGCTTGTATGGTTACCCATCCTAACGTGGTGCTTTCTCCGTGCACGTATTGGCCCAGGATTCCTTCTGTCAATAATTTCTTTTTCACTTCATTGAGATGTGGCATGTGATGATGTTTATTGTTCAAAATAGGCTACAGAACCTCCAACCCAGTCTTTGTCCTTGTTGTACCTTACGCCAATCATTTTCCCTTTGCTGAGCCTTGCCAGGTTGGTGGTAAGGGTGGGTCTTTCTTTTCCTTCTTCCCATACATACATCAGCCTGATTTCTGCTTTTGCAGGTTCATTGGGCGTTTGGATGCAGGAAGCATACTTTACCTTGCGTTGGAGAATCCAGTGTTCAGGTTGCTGGATGGCCTCAATGTCTTCTTTGGTTAGATCAATCACCACACCTTGTCCGGCAAATGAAAACAAGGGCTTCAGTACATAGTTATGCAGATCTTCCGGTATGCTTTCCACCTCATTGAGGAAAAAAGTTTCAGGTATGAAGGGGTGATGAAGAAAAGGCAGGGTGAATTTTGAAATCCTGTAAAACCAGTTGGGGTGGGGTACCCACTCCACATCAAGGTCTTCCCTCAGGTCTACAATCGGGCCCAGGGAATCTTTCACTGCATTCAATTCATCCGCAATGATCCTGTTATAGATCCTTTTGATCCTTGTTTTTACGCCATTGTTGTCATAGTACAATTCCCTTCCTTCCTTTTTCAATGCAGTGATGCAAACAGGTGCAATACCCAGGTAGTCTTCTGTGCAATAAAAATCAATCCTTGTTTTTTGTTGATGCGGTTTTATTTCAAGCAGAATCACTTCTTCTTGCTTGTGTTCTCCAAGGATTACGCGTTTGAGGAGCGCTATATAACTTGATTTGTTCAATCCATTAAAGTAGTGGGAAAATCCATCAGGGATGTTGAAATGCCTCTCCAACACCTCCGGATAATAGGCCTGCATGCCAAACAGGGTGGGGAAGCCCTGCATCTCTATGAGCGCTGGAAATAATCCACCTGTTTCGTTTTCGCATATGCCAAAATCGAATGCGATAAAATGGGAAATCTTGTTCTGCCCTTGAACCATCTCTTCTTCAGGGATGGCCCTTTGGGTGAGTGTATTGAAATCAGGATGGATAATAAAATCGATGATTGATTCACAGGTCTGGATCATTTCCTGGCCAAGCTTTCTATCAATGAATACGGGGGTCTCTGCTATCCGAAAATCTATGGCATCAGGGTGTACGCTGTTCAGGTCCAGGAGAAAATTTTCATATTTCTCCGGGCTGAATGATGCGTTGAATTGTTCCCTGATCGATTGGATCATCTCCTGAGTTTTATGAAAAGCTATGAGGGTTATTGATCTTGGTAATGGCCTGCGCAATAAAATTGGGCAAGACATGGCTGTTGGTCATGCTGATTTTTTCAGGATCATTGAGTTGCTCAATCATCGACTCCCATTTTTCCTGTCCATGGTTTTCAATCACGGTTTTTTTCTTGTCTTCCCGCTTCAGGTACATGCTCATCCCTTGGGCATCGGCCTCAGGATGAAACTGTGTTCCCACCATATAGGCATTGAACCGGATGGCCATGACGGCTCTTTCCAGGTCAATATGGGGCCGCTCTTTTTCAATGCAAAGCATCTCCGCTCCCAATTCCTTCATCCTGTCCAGTTGGGGTTGGATGACTTGAAAGTCACGGCTGTCTACACCATAAATGGGATCGTTGAGCCCTTGGAACACAGGTTCATCCAGGCCCGCTGCTATCCTGTGCATGGGGAAGACCCCAAATGCAGTGGACTTGCGTTTGGTCACATGGCCCAGGCCAAAATATAGGCAGGCCATCTGGAAAGAGTGACAGATGAAAAAAGCATATTTTTTGTTGATGTTGTTGGCCGCATTGTTCCAGGCAACCAAGTCTGAGAGCCATTTGAAATAGGCATTGTCCCAAACCGTTCCCTCACTTTCCAACGGACTTCCGGGTCCACCGGTGGAAAGATAAATATCGAATTCCAATGAGGGTAATTCCACTTTGTTGCGCACTTCAAATTCCTCCCATTCAAGCGACTGATGATGTGCTGTATTCATGCGCACCAACATTTCCCTGATGCACCGCATTCCCTCATTCTGTTGACCATCGTAGAGGTCCAGTATGGCAATCCTGATCTTCTTCATTTCGCCTACAAAGGTACATCAAAGGCTACCAAGAAACTTGGATTCGATATAGGAAGCCACCGCCTCAAAACTCTTGGTTTGTTCGTAAACTTCCAGCTGTCTGTCTGCTCCTGTTCCTTTTTGTAAAATGGTGGTAATGCTTTTAAGTGCTTCTCTGCAGCCCAATTCATCCACCACATCATCAATGAAATCAAGGAGTTCAAGGATCAATGCCCTTGTATTCACTTCCTGCTCTTTTCCAAAGTCGATGAGCTTGTCATCAATGCCATAGCGGGACGCGCGCCATTTGTTTTCATTCACCAGGGCCCTGGGATAAATCATGAAGTTCAGGTTGGCTGCCCTGAGTTTGAACAGCTTGGCACAAATGCACTGGAACAGGGCTGCAAATCCCACCGTTTCATCAACGGTAAGGGGTACATCGCATACCCTGAATTCAACTGTCCCATAGAATGGATGCACCCGAAGATCCCACCAAATTTTCTTGGCGTTATCGATACAGTTGGTTTTGATGAGCAGGTTCACATAATTCTCGTAAGCACTGTAGCTGTCAAAATAATCTGGAATCCCTGTACGGGGAAACTTATCGAATACCTTGGTTCTGTAAGATTTGAATCCGGTCACCCGACCTTCCCAAAAAGGGGAATTGGCACTCAGCGCAAACACATGGGGTAGGAAATACCTAGCAGAATTGGCAATATGTATCGCCATTTCCTTGGAGGGCATGCCCACATGCACATGCAGACCAAAGATAAGGTTGGATCTTGCTGCATCCTGCATTTCATTGACAATCTCCTGATAACGGACATGGTCTGTGATCAGCTGTTGGCGCCAGGTGCTGAAAGGGTGTGTTCCTGCCGCACCAACACTGAATCCCAGCGATTCAGCGATGCCATGGATTGTTTTTCTGAGGTTGTAGATATCATGCCGGGCATCTTCAATGTTGTCGCAGACATCGGTGCCCACTTCAACCACCGCCTGGTGCATTTCTGCCTTAACTTTTTCACTGATGATTTTTTGGCCTTCAGCAACGATTTTCTGCTCATGGCTGATCAGCGCTTTGGTTGAAGGGTCAATGACCATGTATTCTTCCTCGATGCCGACCGTAAATTGTTTATAGTTGATCATCTTGAATGGTGGTTTATTTGGTTAGCGGTTTGCCTGCTGCACTTTTTTTGATGTACTCTCCCCAAGCGAGGTTGTTTGCTCCTTCTTTCAGGTTTTCTGCAACTTCGATCACATAATTGGCCGAAGTCTCAACAACCCAGTCAAAATTTTCCTGACCAACACTTTTCAGGTCAGCATCTGGCGCAGGGTTGCAAAAATCAATCGCGTATGGAATACCATCCCTGATGGCCAATTCAACAGTATTGAAATCATAACCAAGATGATTGTTGATGTTCAACACAATATCTTCCATGGTCTTCAGCATTTTGGCTGAGGGTTTGAAGTTGGCAACATACCGCAGATGATGGGGGTTGCGTGGTTCGTAGGGCATGATGCGGACATGCTTTCTGCCGATGCAATAACAGCGGTAATATTCCTCAAACACAATCTCTTCCTGCAAGAGCATGACCAGTTGGCCGGTTTCAGCATGTCTTTCAAAAAACTCATTCATGTCGTTCAGCCGGTAAACATTTTTCCACCCGCCCCCAGCAAAAGGTTTCATGTATGCAGGGAACCCAACATAATCAAAGATGCCTTTCCAGTCCAGTGGATAGGCCAGGTTGGAAAATGACTCCGCTGAAGTATCGTCTGGAAGTTCCCTCGAAGGAAGGATAACTGTCTTGGGTACGGGCACCCCAATTTTGGTGGCCAATGCATTGTTGAAGAATTTTTCATCAGCGCTCCACCAGAAAGGATTGTTGATGACAGCCGTACCAGAGATGGCAGCATTTTTGAGGAATGCCCGGTAAAACGGAACATCCTGGGATATCCTGTCAATGATGACAGCATAACCTGAAGGGTCGCCCTGGATGACCTTGTCAATTTTTACCGGTGCTGCTGAAATGCCTTTGATATTCTTTTCATTGATCCTTTTGATCAATGCTTCGGGGAACGATCTTTCCTTGCCATGCAGGACACCAATTATTTTCGCCATGTTGTTTACTTGTTGACCTAAGTTAATGAATTTTATTTATGCTGCTCTGTTTGTGATTCAACTCCAATACTAGATTCCTTTTCCTATTTTTGTCGCCACTCAAAGCAGTAACAGCATACGATGGGCGATGTTTCTAGTTTCCAGGTTCAATCCAGTTTTCTTTCCAGGCAAGTAACGGTGGATGTCTATGAAAATAAAGCCGCCTGCCCTTCATCGCCTGTTGCACTGTTGTTGATCAACGATGGCCAAGATCTCCCATCAATGGACTTTGCTGATGTGCTTGAAAAACATGTCCATTCATTCTGCAGGCTGATTTGCGTTGGGATACATGCTGGTCCTGAAAGGAAACAGGAGTATGGTGTTGCGGACTTTCCAGATTTTATGCAAAGGGGAGCAAGTGCCGGCGCTTACGCATCTTTCATATTGAAAGAGTTGATGCCCTTGCTTCACCAAAAAACAAAAGCAGTCGAGTTCGATAAAAAATACCTGGCTGGGTTTTCCCTGGGTGGGCTGATGGCTTTTGATATGGCCATTGATCATCCGCTGGAGTTCAGTGCTGTTGGCGTATTCAGCGGATCCTTCTGGTGGCGATCCAAATCTTTGGAAGATGGTTATATTGAAGAGCGCGACAGGATCATGCACGCCAAGATCAGAAAGGCTGCCTATCATGAAAACAGGAAGTTTTTTTTACAGGTAGGTGCCTTGGATGAAACGGAGGACAGGAACAAGAATGGCATCATTGATTCTATTGATGATACCCTGGGAATCATTGATGAGCTGGAAGCCATCGGATACAAAAAAGGAACAGACATCAAGTACCTCGAAATCGCTGATGGCCGCCATGATACAGCAACCTGGGGCAGGGTCATGCCTGCTTTTCTCCATTGGTTGAGCGACCTGAAATAAAAAAGGCATTCCAAAAGATTGGAATGCCTCTAATGATATTGGTGGATTGCTTATTTCACTTTGAACGCAACTTCTGCATTTTCCCAACGGATGAAAACCTTGTTTCCAGAAACTTCGTAAGCCAGTTTTTCATTGAAGGAAGAAGATTTGCCAGCCTTCACTTTTACCCTCAAAACATCTTCTTCTTGCTTGTAGCTGTATGAACCCCATTGCTTTGGGTTTTTGTTGAAAATGATGGTCCACTCGTTTTCTTCAGGAATCGTGAACAAGGCATACTTTCCTTTGGCCAGGGACTGACCTTCTATTTTAACATCTGCATCAATTTCAAAAGTGGTGGCATCATTGGCACCAGTTCTCCAAACTTTTCCGAAAGGAACCAATTCTCCCCAAATTTTTCTGCCTTTGACAGATGGAGCGCCATAATTGATGGTGACGGTAGCATCACCCGCTTTTCCTGTAGCTGTTACCGCAGGGCTGGGTTTTGCATTTTGCGCCAGCACGGAAATACTGAAGGAAGAAAACAAGAGGAACATTGTTGCGTAGAGTAGATGTTTCATGTGCTTTTTTTTTAATAACGTTTTGAAATTTGATTGGTTCAATGGATCAACTGCCGTCTGTACAGTTGAATGGTATTTTCAAGACCCAAATATAGTGCATCGCAAACAAGTGCATGCCCAATGCTTACTTCATCGATAAAAGGAATCTCCTGGACCAGGTAATGAAGATTGTCAAGGTCGAGGTCATGGCCGGCATTTATACCCATGCCCAATGCCTTTGCTGTTTCGGCTGCAGCAACATAAGGGGCGATGGCGGATGCCCTGTCGGTTTTGAAATGATGGGCGTAGGATTCCGTGTAGAGCTCAATCCTGTCAGTGCCAGTGAGTGCCGCACCTGTTATCATGTTAGGGTCAGGGTCACAGAAAATGCTGGTCCTGATGCCGGCTGACTTGAATATCCCAATCATTGCTGTAAGATAATCCTTGTGCCTGATGGTGTCCCAGCCATGATCTGAGGTCAACTGGCCTTCCGCATCGGGAACCAGGGTAACCTGATCTGGCTTTACCTCAAGTACCAACTGCACAAATTTCTCCTCCTTGCAATTCCCTTCAATATTGAACTCTGTGGTGAGCACCTTTTTCAGCTCCCTTACATCCGCGTAGCGGATATGCCTTTCGTCTGGTCTTGGATGAACCGTGATGCCTTCCGCACCAAACTGCTCGGCATCCAACGCAACCTTGATCAGGTCAGGGTTGTTACCGCCCCTGCTGTTCCTGATGGTGGCTATTTTGTTGATATTGACGGAGAGGCGGGGCATATGGGGTTGAGGTTGATAGGTTTAAAGGTTTAGGGGTTGAGAGGTTTAGAAGTGTAGGGGTGTAGGGGTTTAGAGGGATATCGTCGAAAGTAATCCCTAAGATCACCCCTAAACCCTTAAACCCTTAAACCTTTAAACCCCTAAACCCTTAACCTTTTAGTAACGGTAATTCTCTCCTTTAAACGGACCGCTCTTGGCAATACCAAGGTAGTCAGCTTGCTCGGTAGTCAGTTCATCCAGGACCACACCAATTTTGGAAAGGTGCAATCTTGCAACTTTTTCGTCCAGGTGCTTGGGCAAAACATATACGTTCTTGTCGTATTGGGCATTGTTTGTCCAGAGTTCGATCTGCGCAAGGGTTTGGTTGGTGAATGAGTTGCTCATCACAAAGCTTGGATGACCTGTAGCACAACCAAGGTTGACCAGGCGACCTTCAGCCAAAAGAATGATGTCTTTTCCGTCCACGTTGTAAATATCAACCTGTGGCTTGATGGTATCTTTTGTATCACCATAGTTGGTATTCAACCAGGCAACATCAATTTCAATGTCAAAATGTCCAATGTTACAAACAATGACCTTGTCTTTCATGGCCTTGAAATGGGCGCCTGTGATCAGGTCGCGGCAACCAGAAGCGGTAACCACAATGTCGGCCTCTTTCACAGCATCAATCATTCTCTTTACCTCAAAGCCATCCATTGCAGCCTGCAAAGCACAAATCGGATCAATTTCGGTAACAATTACGCGGCATCCGGCTCCTAAAAGTGAAGCAGCTGAACCTTTACCCACATCACCATAACCTCCAACAACGGCTACCTTACCCGCCATCATCACATCAGTTGCCCTTCTGATGGCATCAACCAATGATTCTTTACATCCGTATTTGTTGTCAAACTTAGATTTTGTAACAGAGTCATTGACGTTGATGGCCGGCATGGGCAGTGTGCCTTTTGCTACGCGCTCATACAACCTGTGAACACCTGTAGTGGTTTCTTCAGAGATTCCTTTTACATGAGGAATCAGATCAGGGAACTGGTCCAACACCATGTTGGTCAAGTCTCCGCCATCGTCCAGGATCATGTTCAAAGGCTTGTCGCTGCTGCCGAAAAACAGGGTTTGTTCAATGCACCAATCAGCTTCCTCTATGCTTTGTCCTTTCCAGGCAAAAACGCCAATGCCTGCAGCAGCAATTGCAGCAGCAGCATGATCTTGTGTAGAGAAGATATTGCATGAGCTCCATTTCACCTCAGCGCCAAGGGCAACCAGGGTTTCAATCAATACGGCAGTTTGAATGGTCATGTGCAGACAACCTGCAACCCTTGCGCCTTTCAAAGGCTGGGATGCACCATATTCTGCACGAAGGGCCATCAATCCTGGCATTTCTGCCTCAGCGAGCCTGATTTCTTTTCTTCCCCATTCTGCGAGGGTAATATCCTTAACCTTGTACGGTAATGCAAAGTCGAGTTGTGCGGTAGTAGACATGTCTTATGAATTTTGCGCAAAGCTAACTTTTATTGGCTAAAAACCCACATCAAAGAGGATTTTTCGTAAGGTCAAGCACCATAATATAATCATCCAGAACATGACCATGTTCTATGACTGTGACAATATCCTGTTCAATGGCAAAACCCACATGCTGGTAAAACCCAACGGCTGGATTTCTCTTGTGAACGTTGAGCTCAAGTTCCTTGCATCCAAGGGGCATGCTTTCATCTGCAATGAACTTTAACATGGCCCTGCCAATGCCCTTGCCATGCATGGCAGGTTGTAGATAGAGTTTATGCACCCTGAACCGTTCAGGCTGGTTGGCCAGTTTCAAGGAGTAGGAGGCATAGCCAACGGCTTCGTCATTCCATTCAACCAAAATGAACTGATGGCCTGTTTGTACCATTTGTTCTGTAAGGGCAGCGGTACTGTACCAGGTGTTAAGCAAGAATTCAATTTGAGCCATGGGAACAACCGATGGATAGACTTGTTTCCAGATCTCATCACTCAATCTTTTAATCTCTGGAATGAACTCAATTGATACTTTAGTTATCTTCAGCATTGTGTTGGTTTATATTTTGTATCTCTGAAATGATCAAGTGTTCATTGATCGCTTTTTTAGATAGAATGATGCCTGTCGCCAATGAGACCATTGCCCCAAGAAACATCATCAGGCTGGCATTGTCGGTTCCTGTTTTATGGCTTTCTTGCAGGAAAAGGAAAAAATCGTAGGTGCCATGAAAGACAATTGCCCAGAAAAGACCCAAAAACAGTAAAAAAGGCTCTTTTTGGGCAGAAAAACGTGCTTTTCCCATAAAATAACCCATAATAATGGCAAAACTGGCATGTGCGGGAACCGCCAGAAAGAGCCGCATGATGCCGGTCATCAGGCCATATTGACTGACATAGGATATGTTTTCAACCGTGGCAAATCCCATACCCACCATTACAGCATAGACGATTCCATCAAAGGGCTCATCAAACTCCTTTTTTCTGTAGGCATACCAAAACAGCATAAAAAACTTCCATATTTCTTCGGGCAGGGCCACAAAAAAATAGGCATTTATGGCTATTCCGCTGGTAGATGTGAAGAAAACTGGGAAAATTGATTGTATAAAACCTGCAGCAATCTCTAGTCCTAAGGCCGGCAAAACGCTGAACATTCCAAGCAGAAAGCTGATGATGAGGTGTCTTCTGGGCTCTCTGTTGTACTGGTCCTTGAATATGATGTACGCTGAAATTGCCACGCCAGGGGCAATGGCCAAAATGAGCCAGTTCATGAAATGATTTTCATGAAGTTAAAAACTTATTGCTTTCAGAACAGGATTGTTGTATAATTTAGTTAAGGCATTTGTGATCAGCGAGCAGGGGTGGAAGGATAAGGGGCCCATTAATTATTATATTTAATTTAATTAAGTTATTATATTTCAGTATATTATGAAACTTATATACAGTATTACTTTCTCAATAATGTTTATCTTATTTGTTTCCATTGCTGCGCATGGGCAACGATTCGGTGCCAACCCCTCATCGGTGAAATGGAAGAAAATAAGGGGAACTGTTGCCGATATTGTCTTTCCGGTTGGATCTGATGCTGCGGCAATCCGTGTCAATGCAATTACCCGTTTTTTGGAAAACCAACCCTCCGGTCGGTTGGGAACTGCCAGTTTGAGGATTCCTATTGTCTTGCAAACGCTTCCCACCGTATCAAATGCCTATGTCGGATTGGGTCCGTGGAGGAGTGAGTTCTTTTTGTTTCCTCCACAAGATGCAATGAACCTGGGCTCAACCAGCTGGCTTGATAATTTGAGCGTTCATGAATACAGGCATGTGCACCAGTATGCCAATTTTCGGAAAGGGCTATCCAGGTTTGCCTACCTGATTGCAGGGCAAGAAGGCCAGGCCTTGGCCAATGCTGCGTCTGTTCCAGACTGGTTTTTTGAAGGCGATGCTGTATATACTGAAACAAAATTCCTCAGCCAGGGCCGGGGAAGGCTCCCTGGATTTTATGATCCTTTCCGCAGTCTTTGGACGGCCAACAAGAAATATAGCTATCAGAAGCTGAGAAGTGGTTCGATGAAAGACCTGGTTCCCAACCATTATGCATTGGGTTATCTGTTGGTTGCTTATGGGTATGGCAGCCGAGGGGATGGCTTTTGGGCCAAGGTTACGGACGATGCAGCCAGGTTCAAGGGGTTGATTTATCCACTCCAATCTGCCATCAAAAGGCATACTGGTCTCAAATTCAATGCTTTTGTAAAGCATGCGATCGACTCGTTTCAGTCAAAGATGCCAGTATTGGCAAGCCATCCCTCGGTTCAGATGGTTAATAAGGTGGATGCCAAAAGGGTGGTTGATCATCATTTTCCCATTTGGCTCGGAGGGGACTCTGTCCTTGCTCTCCGCAAGGCCTACAACCAATTGCCCCATTGGGTGATTTTCAACCAGGGAAAGCTATCAAGGCTGGGTGTAAAGAACATTGGGGTGGATGATTATTATACCTACAAAAGGGGGAATATTGTCTATGCCGCATATTCACCTGATCCCAGGTGGCAATGGAAGGAAAGCAGTGACATCACCCTGTACAATATTTATGACCGAACAGCACAGCGGGTTACCAAGGGCAAGAGGTATTTTTCTCCGGATCTGTCCAATGATGGGCAGCAGTTGATTGCAGTGGATGTTGCTCCAGGAGGCAAAACCAGCCTCGATTTGATCAATCGGGAAACCGGTGAAAGGGTGAAGAGGTTTGAAAATATTTCCGGTTTGTACTTTAGCTATCCTGTTTTTAGTCATTCAGATTCAATTGTTTATGTTATCGGAAGAAGAGACAATGGGGTATCTGCTTTGTTGCGGTTGGATCTTCAAAGCGGTTCATTTTCTGAACTACTGCCTTACACCAATGCACCGATGTCTTTCCTCAGGATCAGGGGAAACAAGCTACTGTTTACGGTTTCCCAGGGGCAGACCAACCAGTTTTGGGAGCATGACCTGGTGGCTGGTAAAACCGGCGTCCTGGCAGAGGGGGTTACCGGATCTTATGCTGGAGACATCCATGAAGATGGCAAAAAAATAGTGTACAGCAGTCCTTCCGCGGAAGGTGAGCAGGTATTTAGTGCTGATTATCGCTTTACTGAGGCTCATATCAATCCTTTGAAACCAGCAAGTGAAGTAGATTTGATGGTGGATGTCAACGCTACCACCGATCCGATAACAGATTACAAAAAGGCTGAGGGCCTGTTCCGGATCCATTCCTGGAGGCCTTTTTATGAACAACCCGAGTGGAGCTTTTCCCTTTATGGGCAGAACCTCCTCAATACAATGGTTTCCTCATACGAATACCTGTACAATGAAAACGAGGGATCTCACCGGGTGGGGGTGAATTTGGCGTATGGGGGGCTTTATCCATGGATTACCGGAGGAACCAATTATACCATCGACAGAACGTACAAGGACAGCAGTCGGTTGATTCGCTGGAATGAATGGACAGGAAATGTTGGTTTGAGGTTACCCCTGAATTTTACTGCAGGAAAACTCTACAAGCAGCTCGACCTCTCGACAAGAATACACGGTGTGTCGCTTGATTATGATGCCAAAAATACCGTTTCATTCAAGGATAGGTTTATTTCTTATCTGCAGCATCAATTGAGTTGGTCCACGCAAACGCAACAAGCTGTGCAACATATATATCCAAAATTTGCTTTTGTAACCCGATTGCAAAGCAGGATGGCGATTGGAAAAACCAGTGCCAACCAGTTGTTTTGGGGGTCACAACTGTATTTGCCTGGTGTTGGCCGCAACCATTCGCTGGTCTTGGGTTTCAATTACCAGATGCGGGACACACTCAGGCAGTATTCATTTTCGAATGGGTTTGCCATGGCCAGAGGTTACGATGCCGTTGATTATCCCCGCATGTGGCGGACATCCTTCAATTACCACATGCCCTTGCTCTATCCCGACCTCGGTATCGGGAACATTGTCTATTTCTTGAGGGCCAGAAGCAATTTCTTTTATGACGACATGCACCTGAAGAGTTTGAGAACAGGAAAAATCATCAACCTGAGGAGTGCAGGAACAGAGATTTACTTTGATACCAAATGGTGGAACCAGCAGAACGTGACCTTCGGACTGCGGTACAGCAGGTTGCTGGATACAAAATTGTTTGTCAATCCCCCCAATCCGAACCGCTGGGAATTCATCATGCCCATCGATCTGCTTGCCAACTAGAATTCAACAATAAAACCAAAACTTGGTGTGGAGAAGGCATCATTGTTTTCCAGCAGCAGGGGTATGGCATTGCTGCCATCCATCCGGATTGGATTTCCATCGGTGGTTGCAAATCCCGCAGTTCCGTTCCTTTTAAAGGTATACTGTGCTGTACCAGGTGTTTTGGCCACGTACCAGTTGGTGACATCAAGATAAAGGTCGAGGGTGAAGCTGTTGAAATTCCATTTTTTGTCGATTCTCACATCGCTGGCATGGAAGGCGTCCAGCCTGAGTGAATTGTAGTTCCTGTTGTCAAGTATCCCGGTTCCTTGGGTGAGGTAGTTCAAGCGGGAAGCGGTCATGTCGAAAGGAGTATAAGGCGCGGCACCCTGGTACCTGAATTTCAGGCCAAGCTCCCAGTTCCTTTTGAACTTATAGCCCCAGGTGAGGCTGACCAGGTGGCGGTTGTCCCAGCTGGCAGGGATGTATTCTGCCTTTTGGTTGGTAAACGTGGAATGGTAGAACGTATAGCTCAGGATACCAAAGAAACGCTTGGTCAATTTCTTTTGTGCCAGGAATTCAATGCCATACGCTTTGCCTTTTCCAGCCTGGCTGATGGGCTCATTGCCAATGCTGCCAAACTCTGTTCCCTTGTTGGCGAGGCTCACCCCATCCAGCAAACTGATGGGATAGTTTGAATATCCTTTGTAGAATCCTTCCAGCGTGAACCGCAGTGAATTGCTGGGCATGTGTTCGATGCCTGCAACATAATGGGTGCTGTTGATGTATTTTCCAGGATTTGTGCTTACAGTTGAGAGAAGGGGATTGCTGAAAGCCAGTTGGGTGTAGGCAGGAAGCTTGTGGTATTGGCCTATGCTCGCGTTCAGGTTGGTCTTGCTTGTTGCTGCATAACTGACCGACAGGCGAGGGGAGAATTGTTTGAATGGGTTGGCCTCGCTGTTGCCCAGGGAGTTTCCATCAATGCGGGTTCCCAGGCTGATGGCCATCCTTTCGTTCATGATTCTTTTGCTCAGCTGTACAAATGCACCATATTTGAGGAAGTCGACCTTGTTTACGCTGTTGACAATCACTGCCGGCTGGATGATGGTGCCTGCAGTATTTTTGACCGCTTTTCTGAAAACATTGAAATAGCTGTTGTCAAAATCAACATACTGCGCTGAAGCTCCATAGCTGAGTTTGAGTCCATTGACGGTGGTACTGGCATCGAAACGGAGCTTGTTTTCAGTTTCAGTACTGTTGGTCATCAAGGTTCTGGTGGCCTCGCTGGGGTTGTCGTTGTCTTCATATTTGTCTGCCTGGTTGTTCAGGGTATTTCTGCTCAACGCCAGGTTCCAGTATCCGTTTGTGGTGAGTTTTTTAAGGCTGGCCCCAACGGTATAGTTCCACTGGTTGATCATGGGGTTAGAGTTGATTACATACAATTTTTCGTCACTGGCTTCTTTGGGTGCAGCAAATTTGAATTCATCGATGGCACCAATGCCCATGAAGCTCAGGGTTGTTTTGTCGTTGATCCTTGTGGTTGTTTTGAATTGGTAGTCCCAATAATTGGGCCTGATGGGCAGGTCGATGGCTTCAAACAGCAGTTGAAGGTAACTCCTGCGGATGGAGGCCAGGTAAGTTGTTTTTTTGGACAGAGGGCCATCAAGAGTGATGGCCAGTTCTGTGGCACTGAGGATGACATTTCCCTGGGTCTTGTAGCTGTTTCCAGATTTTTGCTTGAACTGAAGTACGCTGCTGAGTGCATTGTCATACCGGGCATCAAATGCACTGGTATTCATCTTTACTTCTTCGATAAAGTTGGCGTTGAGGATGCCCTGAGGACCACCTCCACTTCCCTGGGTGCCAAAATGGTTGATGACCGGGATTTCAATGCCATCGAGGTAGTATACGTTTTCACTGGGTGCACCGCCCCTGATAATGATATCATTCCTGAAGCCGCCACCGCCAACGCCACCGCCAACGCCAGGCAGAGACTGGATTACCTTGCTGATGTCGAAGTTTCCGCCAGGGTTCCTTTTGATCTCTTCTGTGGTCATGCGTTGTACGCTCAACGGGGATTCCAGGCTTGTGGCTTTAGCGGAGTTTCTTCTGTTCGTAATGACAATCTCATCCAGTTTTTTCGCAGCCATCTCCAATTCAATGGAAAGGGTGGTTTCATTACCAGAAGTCAGTACCACATTGTTGATGGTTTTGGCATTGTAGTTGAGGATGCTGAAACTGATGTTGTATGATCCAGGGGTGATATTGGTAATCCTAAAAAAACCGGTGGAGTCAGTAGTCGTTCCTTTATTGGTAGACTCCAATTTAATGGATATTCCAGGAATCGGCTTTAGGGTATTTTTATCGATAGCATATCCGCTGATGCGCGCCTGGGGGATATTTTGTGCTTTCGATGCAGAGATAAATAAAGTTGTAAAGCAAATAACAAGGAGAAATTTGAAGTTCATGTCAGTTGTTGATGATCTAAAAAAACTAAACCATCTTGTAGAAAGATGGTTCAGTTTTTAGTTGATATTTTCAACAAAAGAGAAAAAATATGCTATCAGTACTTGATGAATAGTTTTTCCTTGTCTCTTCTTACCTTTTTTGCATTGGCGAGGTAGTCTTGTGCCGCATCCCTGTATCCAAGTGCCAGCATACATACAGCGCTCAATCCCTTTGCTCCTAATCCAAGTACCTCATTTACACCGGCAGGATTAAATCCTTCCATGGGGGTGGAATCAATTCCTTCAACCGCTGCTGCTGCAAGTCCAACCCCAAGTGCGATATACGCCTGTTTTGAAGCCCAAGCATTCAAATCTTCCGGAGTACTGCTCTTTATTTTTCCTTTGATGCTATTGGATAAATCTACAAGTGCTTCAACAGGGATACTCCTTGTTGTGGCAATTTCCTGCATATAGGTATCAACATTATCATCATTGATGATTTTCCATGGGGCAAAAATCAATAGGGCAGAAGATTCTTTTATTTGTGGCTGGTTGTAGCATTGAGGAGCCAGTTTTTCTTTCATTGCAGGGTCTTGCACCACAATTACATTGTAAGGGGTTAAACCGTAAGAACTTGGCGCCAGCTGCACCGCATCAAGGATATTGTTCATTTTTTCTTCAGGTATCTGCTCGCCATTCATGCGCTTGGTGGCATAACGCCATTCCAATGATTCGATCAAGTTCATAATTACGTATTTTTAATGTTTGAACATCAAACATACTCAAATTTCATTGTATAAAAAGTAGATTCTCCCTGTTTTTCCAGAGGTTATTGCGAAATCCTAAGATAAATTGAAGAATTTATTTTGAATCAATGAATTTGATATCTATATTTGCACCCCGTTTGGGAGTTTAGCTCAGCTGGTTTAGAGCATCTGCCTTACAAGCAGAGGGTCGGCGGTTCGATCCCGTCAACTCCCACAAAAGGTCACCAAACGGTGACCTTTTTGATTTATGTTTACATTTTACAGTCAGGGGTTTCCGGAAACTCCCACATGATAAAAGAAAAGGGTTACAATTTGTAACCCTTTTCTTATTTAGTTGATTTTTTTGAGGTAGATGTCTTTGTATTCCACTTTCATTTTCGCCATGACATGCACCTGAAGTCCTATCAGGCCCGTGAGTTTTCGTTTGGTGGGATCTTCATCGGTTGTTTCACTCATCAATACACCATTGATATAATGCTGCAGGTGATTGCCTTTGGCGATGATGTGGATCTCGTTCCAATCGTCCACCTTGATTTTTGCTTTCAATTCATCTGATTTGCCAACAGATCCGGTGATGGTTGGCTTTTGACCTTCTTTCAACACGGATTGTTCACCCCGCATGGCCAGAAATCCACGGCCACGTTCTTCGTAGTTCTGTCCTGTGTAGCGGTTGGCGCCATCAATGTCAGCCTGGTATCCTTTTAATGCAAATGGGATGTTGTCTAAGGCCTCGCTGCGGTATTGCACGCCACTGTTGCCTTCCGGACTGATGCGGTAAGATGCCTTGAATTCAAAGTTTTCAGGAATAGTTCCACGATAGATCATGAAAGTATTGGTCTTAAGCGGTTTCTCTTTGGTTACTTCACCAACAAAGCACCCGTTCTCAATGCGCCAATGGGAAGTATCTGCCTCCCAGTTTTTCATGTTCTTTCCATTGAAAATCTTCTTGAAACCATCTTTTTGCTGTGCTTTTGAGACAAAAGTTGAACCCATGAAACAAAGCAGAAAAAGAATTCTGAGGCGGTTGTATTTAATCATGAAAGCGGATTGATGCTTGATTGTTATTGGTTGTTGCAGACACTAACAGGTTTTCCAGCTGCGGGTTGCTGCAGAATCCAGGACGGCCTGACAAACTTTCTGGGTTTCAAGGGCTTCCTTGAAAGTAGGGGAGCAAGGCTCACCGGTTTCGAGGCTCTTTAGAAAATCAGCTACCTGGTGTACAAAGGAATGCTCGTATCCGATGCCCAAACCGGGTACCCACCATTTGTTCATGTAGGGTTGTTCGCCATCGGTCACGTGGATGGAGCGCCATCCCCTGAGGTTGGACTCATCACCATTGTCAAAATATTCCAGGCGGTTCAGGTCGTGGAGATCCCAACGGATGGAGGCATTGGCACCATTGATTTCAAATGTATAGAGCGCCTTGTGTCCTCTGGCATACCGTGTAGATTCGAAAAGCCCGAGTGAGCCGTTGTTGAATTTGCAAAAGAATGAACAGGCATCATCAATATGCACTTGTTCTACTTTACCAGTCAACTGGTGCATGCGTTCTTTGACAAAAGTTTCCGTCATGCCTGATACTTCCTTGATACCACCATTGAGCCAGATAGCAGTGTCTACGCAATGGGAGAGCAGATCACCCACTACACCAGAGCCTGCTACTGCAGCATCCATGCGCCAAAGGGCTTCTCCACCCTGGGGCAGGTTTTCATTGATGGTCCAGTCTTGCAGAAAGTTCGCACGATAATGGTAGATCTTGCCCAGTTTGCCAGATTCAATGATGTTCTTGGCCAAGGTAACAGCAGGAATTCTCCTGTAATTGTACCAGACCGTGTTTTTTACACCTGCTGCCTCAATGGCATCCACCATTCCTTGTGATTCAGCAAGGTCTCTTGCCAATGGTTTCTCACAAAGGATCATCTTGCCAGCCTTGGCAGCAGCAATGGCAATCTCTGCATGGGTATCATTGGGTGTGCAGATGTCCACTGCATCAATATCATCTCTTTCAATCAGCTTTCTCCAATCGGTTTCTGTGCTCTCATATCCCCACTGTTCTGCAAATGCTTTCAGTTTGGTTTCATTGCGAAAACAAACGGCTTTCAGTACTGGAGTGTATTCGAGGTCGGGGAAAAAATTGCGGATGCGGTTGTAGCCATTCGAGTGGGTTCTTCCCATGAATCCGCCACCGATCAATCCTATATTGAGTGTCTTTTTTGTTGCCATTGTATACAAATTTTTGTTCGTGGTTAAATGTTGTTAAGCGCCTGTCCAACCATGGTGGTTCCTTACTTTGATCAAGGCTGCAAGGATATCGTTCCAGGTTTGTTGTTTCATCAAAACTTCGTTGGGGAACATGCAGCCATCCCAGCAAATGTGCTGAAAGGCCTTGGTGAGTTCGCCGTTTTCATCGCGCAGCCAAAAGCCTGCATGCTTTGCAATATCGAGCTTTCCGTTAGGATCAAGTGCCTGGCAGTGTCTTCCTGTTTTGTCGTGAGACCCTGTGCCATGAACGGTTCCGTCGTTTTGTGCTACATGGAAATCAATGGTCCAGGGGCGCAATGCGCTGGTCAATTTTTTGAGTCCCTCATCCAAAACGGCGCCATCGCTCCAATCAAAATTTTCAGGAAGGATGCGATGCTCGGGTGCATTGTAGCCTAGCAGGTACAGCAAGGTATGGGCCATGTCTGCCTGGAATCCAATGTTCGGGCGGTTAACAGCCTCGAGGGTATCTACCATTGCTTTCCAGCTGTGCATGCCACCCCAACAGATTTCACCTTCAGCAGCCAGTCGCTCACCATAATCAGCGGCAACATCGCAGGCCTCACGAAACGTTTCTGCAATCAGTTTGGTATTGCCTGCAGGGTCCTGTGCCCAGGCTTCCGGCTTGCTCGCAGAGTCAATGCGGATGATGCCGTAAGGGCGTACTCCAGCATTGCGGAGTTTTTTTCCAAATTCGCAGGAGCGTTTGACCATGTCTACAAATACGGCGCGGTCTTCTTTGCTGCCCATGGCAGGTCCACCCCATATGGGGGCCACCAAAGAACCGATGTTGAGGTTGAGTGCGCCAACTTTGTCAGCCAATCTTTTGATGCCATCTTCTGATTCATCGATGTTGAAATGGGGCTCAAAAAGGCCGATATCGATGCCATCAAATTTCACGCCATCTACTTCGGCATTGGCGGTGAAATCGATAAGGGTGTCCAAAGAAATAGGGGGTTCTGAATCCGGGCCTTTTCCTACGATGCCAGGCCATGTTGCGTTGTGGAGTTTTGGATAATTGTTTTCAGACATATGGTTGCATTTTTATGATAAGAATTAAAGATTGTGTTTTGCTGCTTGTGCTTTGATGAAGGAAAGCCCATTGATGGCCATGTCCCAAGGGCCTGAGTATTCTCTCCATACATTGATGGCATTGGCAAAATCAGGATCGTTTCGAGAAAAGGCTTCGATGGTCAGCCATCCGTTGTAGTTGATTGCGGCAAGGCTTGCAAAGGTTTCATCCCAGTGAACATGGCCATCTCCTGGAGTTCCCCGATCATTTTCGCTGATGTGTACATGTGCCAAAACCGGAGCAATGGTGGACAGTGCCTCATGCGCTTTCTTCTCCTCAATGTTGGCGTGATGGGTATCATACATCGCTTTCACATGCGGATGATCGGCCTTATCAACAAGATGCTTGAGCTGCACCATTGTATTGCAGAGATAGCATTCGAAGCGGTTCAATGCTTCCAGGGCAAGTGTGATACCAGCTTGGGCCGCATGTTCACCAGCCTGGTGCAAGACCTCTGCACACCAATTGTATTCGTCTTCCTGTGGCGGTTTTTTGGAAAAGTTGCCATGGGCAGAATGAAAGGGTCCGCAAAGAATGGAGGATTGCATGTCGTGTGCACGATCGATGCCCCATTTGATGCGGTCCAATGCTTGGGCACGAACAGTGGGAGAAGGGTCTACTGGATTATGCGCTGCATCCACTACAAATACACTGGTGGTTTCCAATCCAATGTTCTGTGCATGGTCACCAAAACGCTTGTATGCTGCATCATCCGGCGCACCGATAAAACATTCCACACCGTCGTATCCAATGGCTTTTAAGCGGTCGATAATGGGGAACTGTTCATCCGAAACCACGGCAGACCAAACCAATGTATTGAATCCAATTTTATACATACTGTTTTATTTTCTGTAGGGTACATTGATTTGCATAGGACCTTTCCATTTTTTGGGTACAGGTTTTCCTGCTGCCCAATGGATGGCATTGATGACCATGTGTTGAAATGGTTCCTGGTCAAAATCTTCCGGATGGCCAAGGGTGGTAAAAAAGATGCGTGCGCCAAAGCTGTTGGTACCCGTCCATGCTACTGGATTATCATAAGCTTTCTTGTTGTTGGGGTTGACAGAATGCCCCATCATCAAGGCTTTTGAGCCGTTGGAAGGATATTTGGGCAATACTTGATAAAGCCATGAACGGGCATGGAATGTTTTGCCTACGCCAGTAAGGATGGGGTCGTTGGATACGGAATCAATCATGGTAACATCTGTGGATGATTCATGGCCATAATGGGTATGCTTGTTAACGCCGCCCCAGCCGGGAGGACTGTTGAAAGCAAACTCTCCAAAGGCATTCCATTTCTCCAAAGGATGTCCCTTGGGATAATTGAACGCATGGGTGGTAGTGCGAAACCCAACCATCGGTTTTTTGGTTTTCAGGTAGTCCTCTATCAGCTGCACCTGATCAGCAGGAAGCTTGCGCCAACGCAGAAAGAATACGGCCATATCAGCCTCTTTGAGGGCTTCCAGTCCTGGTATGTTTTCCTCTGCATTGTGATCCGGATAAGCCTTCAACACGATGGTACGGAATCCATAATTTTTTTCCAGTTCTGCTGCAACAATGGGCAGGGTGGCTTCACCGCTGTATTCATGATCGCCTGTAACAAAAACAATCAACGGTTTTTTGGATTTCCCCTTTTGTTTTTGGCTGAATCCTGTTGCCAGGCAGAGCATAAAACAACAAAGAATGGAAATTGATTTTAGCATGGTATGTTTATTGATGATGATTGGTGTTCATTTTTTTTAAGGTAATGAAAAATCATGTTTTTTATTTCTCCATTGGATGAAGCTTGAGCAATTCCTCTGGTGTGTAGAATCCGCTTTTGTCCTTGATGGCTGCACGAACTTCTTTTACTTTTTCTGCAGTAACGGCCGGAGCTTTGTTGCCAAATGCGTTGCGCACATAGGTCAAAACCGCTGCCATCTCATTGTCATTCAGCATCCCTCCGTATTGTGTCATGGGAACCTGGCCGGGATATTGTTTTCCATTCACTTCAATGGGGCCATAAAGTCCTTTCATGACCAGTTTGATCAATCGGTCTTCATTTCCTGTAACCCATTTTGACCCACTGAGTGGAGGGAAACCGGCTGCTTCAAGGCCTTTTCCATCGCCTTGGTGGCAGGTATTGCAGTAACCATCGCGCATATAGATCGCTTTGCCTTTTGCTAAAACTTCCGAGTTTATACCTGCAGCTGTTGGCGCCTTGTCTGCAACATCCTGTTTTTTCTTGATGACACCACGGCCATTGATATGGGCCTCCGCTGTTGCATAGGGTTTTGCCATCCAGGAGTCCAGTGGTTTTTTTCCTGCTTCCAGGATGATGGGCAATCCTTTGTCCTTGCTCAGCCATGACGCTGCAACGATGGACTCGATGCGAACACGGGCACTGTCATCTTTTGCAGCAGCCATCAGGAGGGCAGCTTTGTCTGGCAGTTCATTGCCTGCAAAACGCGCCACCTCAACAGCAGCGGCCCGGATGCGGTAGTCCTTGGCTTTGAGCAGTTGGCGCAGCAATGGCTGATCGACCTTGTTTTGTCCCCAGCTTACCCAGAGTGCTTCCAACAAAAGCTTTTCGTATTGGGGTGAATTTTTATCCAGTTTGCTGATCCATTTTTTCAGTTCAGGGAGCACGGCTGTTGCTGGAAATTCCCTGAGTTCACGGCGAGTCCTGTAGCGTGTCCGGTATTCAGGCAACGTTAAATTATTCAGCAGTTCAGGGATGGTAGCACCGTCCACTTTTGCTGGAGTTACCAGCGGGCGTGAAGGGTAGGTAACACGGTATATGCGGCCATGGGTATGATCGCGCAATGGATCCCGGATGTTGTGCTGCATATGACCGATCAAGACATTGTGCCAGTCTGCAATGTACAAGGATCCATCAGGAGCAAATTCAAGATCAACAGGGCGATAATTGATGTCACTGGAACGGACAAGGTCTTGCCTGTGTTGGGTTGAATACCCTGCACCTGCATCCATCATTTTATGTTGCTTCGTCCCAAGAAATCCAATGGTATTGTTGATGAGCATGTCTCCCTGTACTTCATCAGGGAAATGCCTGCTGGAGATAAATTCCAGTCCTGAAGTTGGCCTTACACGGTGCTTCTCTTCAATGATAGACGCGGGTGTTGGAGTGGCTTCGCCATAACGAGACTTCACGGTACCTGGCGTCATCCAGGTAACATCTGGTCCTGAAGTTTCTGCATAGAAAACCTGTCCCCAATTATCAAAGGCGATACCCCAAGGGTTGGGAATGGACAGCTGAGCAATGCGATCAAGCTTTTTCTTTTTGGTATCGTAGCGGAAAAATCCACCATTGGTGCCGCGCACAGGACCATAAGAAGTTTCAATATCATTGGCCAGAAATACCCCTTGACCCATGTAAATGGAGCCAGATGCATCTGTGGTATAGGCATGGTGCGCATGATGGGTATCATGATCATCAAATCCACTCAAAAGAATTTCCCTGCTATCGCATTTGTCATCACCATTGGTGTCTTTCAGCAACATAAAGTTAGTTCCCTGTGAAAGATAAACTCCTTCAGGTGCCAGTTCAAAGCCCAATGGCAGCTGTAATCCATCCGCAAATGTGGTTTGCTTGTCTGCTTTTCCATCATTATTAGTGTCTTCCAGGATGATAATCTTATCATTGGGTTTGGGATCTCCCGGCTTCCAATGGGGATAGGTCGGCATGACCGCCACCCAAAGTCTTCCTTTGTTGTCAAAGGAAATCTGCACGGGGTTGGCGAGATCAGCAAATTCAACTTCAGAGGCAAACAAATCTATTTTGTATCCGGGCGCAACTGTGAATTTATCCAGGGCTTCCTGACCATATAAATAACGCATTGTAGCATTGGGGTCTCTGGGTTTATAGTTGGTTTGAACCTGAGGAAGACTGGAAGTTTTTGCATCTGCAGCTGCCAGATCCATTTTTTGTCCATTGGCGGCCATCCAGATGGCGGTATCCCTTATCAGGATCATTTCCCTGATTTTCTTTTGTTCTGCCGGATAGTTGTCCGGTCCAAATGGGTTATACCTTCTTCCAAAAACATGTACACCATTGGGAATTTTGTAGTCGTTATGCCACATCCAGTTTTTCTCCATGACCGCAGCATATACCGCTGCTTTGTTGGAGGGAGAAGCTGTACCAGTTTTTCCAAAAACCTCATTGGCCAGGAAAGGACCAAATTTTGCATAACCCGCATTGGTTAGTTGGGTACCATCAATGGTCAATTCTGTTGCGGGATCATCCAACCAAATCTTGCTGGACGTGAAGGCATCCACAAAATGAACCTTATTTTTTGCTGCAACTTCTTTCATGGCCTGGGTATAAAGCAGGAGATTGGCATTCTCCGTTTTACCATTGGGCAGGTCATATTTTCCTGAAAGATTTTCAAATGCTATCGGTGAAACCAATGCCAGCTGAGGGGCAGACGTTCCATTGTATTGCTGAGACAAGGTGTGCTTGATGAATGCATCCAGCTCAGCCTTGTAGTTGGCCAAGCCGGCAGCACCCTGAAATGATTCATTGTAGCCAAAAAAAGCGATAATGATGTCTGCTTTGTGTTTGGTCAACCATTGATCAGGGTATTCTACAAATCCTTCCATACCAGCTGGTTTGGCCAGTTCGGTTTGGAATTTTTCTGCACCGGGGAATGCCCATGGTGTTTTTCTTCCGGAATGAGGACGGAATCCAGGCGTATTTCCTCCATCACACATGTTGCGGACATAGAGCATGTTTTCTGGATACCGAAGCTGAAGCTCTGTTTCAAAATGATCAAACTCCTGCATCCTGGAACCCAGGTTGTTGCCGATGAGGATGATGTGGGAACCCTTTTCAATACTGAGTTTGGTCGAACCAGGCATCATGAAGGAAAATATCCCAATCATGGTTGCAACCAATGCAAGGCCTGCGAGTTTGAATGTATGCTTGATGTTGTTTTTTTTCATGTTTCAATTGGTTTATAAAACCATGTCGGGGTTATTGGGTCCAAAATGTTTGAGAATTACAATAGGATCAGTTGCAGATGTATTGACTATTTTGACACCTTCCATCGCAGCTTTTTCACTGATGAAGAATTCATCGTTGGTCAGCTGGCCATAACGGATCAGGGCAGGGGTTTCAATTTCCCAAACACCAAAGGTTCCGCGTCCTTGCATGACGATGATGCCGTAGGCGGCACTGTCTTTTATGGTTACCGTTTGTCCGGGGAAAACAGTAAGTTCCTTGGCGCCAAAGGCTTCAGATTTGTAGCAAATCCAATTTTCAACATAGCCGTTGGCTTTCATTTCCTCCAGGTCATGTACTGGCTTGGGTGCCATGAAGCGGTTGGCCATGGTATTGGGATCAACATTAAGATCCCAGTCAATTACATCCATCAATGCATCATAATCGCCAATGCTTTCTTTGGGTGTGCCATTCCAGAGCAATTCTTCTGGTATGATAGCTTCGTTTACCAATGATTGGTACATGGCAAAAACATCCGATGCTTTCTGTGGCTCATAGGTACACATGCTGCCCGGTGCGTGCAACAATCCAGGAGGAACATCCCATCCAGTACCGGGTTCCAGGCGATAGGCCTGAGAATAGTTGGTAAGTTTATTGTCACCCTTGGTGAAGTTCACCAGGCATTCCTTGATCACTTCTTTTGGTGTGCCTGGTGCGATGCCGATAAATGTATAAGGGAAATCACCTCCATGGTTGTTCAGTTGAGGTGGAAAATAATAGGCCTCTGGTTTTCCTTTTTGTCCGATCAGGGCAGCTTTCTCATCGTTATGGTGAACATGATGGGGGAGTGGTCCCATGTTGTCAAAAAACTTGGAATACATGGGCCAGCTTTGGTATTCATTCCACAGCCTGTCACCGATGAGCTCACCTTTCAATTCATCAACCGCATCTTTTAGCAGAACCTGATGGGTGTTTTCGCCATCCTGGTATACTACAGGACTGAGTCCTTCATTTTCGCCTGTCAAAGGGCCGTTTTTTGCAGGAGTGGTGGAGGAAAGCCAGCGCTCATCAATGCCGCCCCTTTCTCCTCCAAGTATATAGTAATCATCTGGATGTAATTTGATCCTTCTTCCGGGCACACAGAAAGACCTTGGTACCCATGTTGGTGCTAATCGAAGAATTCCTTTGCCTTGTTCCAGTGCTTTTTTTGCAATGCTTTGTTGTTCCATATTGGCTTATGTAAGGGTTAAATAATCAATGAAATATTGTTTGGATGTTTTGATTTCCTTGAATGGCTTGAAAGGAAAGGTTGTACTGGATGCGTTCACCTGGAGCGATGAAAATCAATGTTTCATTTTCCCGGGCTTTGGATTGCCCAATGGGCGGGTGAGAACCGGGTTCAAGGCCTGTGACATATTCCCCTTCCCCCCAATGCTGCCAATTGGTCATCCAGGGCAATTCTTGTTTGTTGAATTGGATGGCTACTGCCAATTCCAACGCCGGATTGTGGATGCCACAAATGCATTGTCCATTCCCTGAGGCTTCAATGTCAACAATGGCCACCTCCTCACCATTGCCACTGTGGTTGGTCAGGGTATCAGGGCAGGTTTTGAAGGCTTCTCCATTGGGGAAATCATTTCCATCACGGGTAGTCATTTTCCCTTTCCAGATCAGCTGGCTACCCTTGTCTGCAAGGGGCCAGCCAAAATTACAATGATATAAAATCATGTGTGGCGCAGGGGTATTGCCCCTGTTGGAAATCTCATCATGGATGTTGAATCCGGGAACACCAAGCGTGGCAGAAATGGTTCTTCTTAGCTCGAGCGCAGGGCCAAAAATCCTTGATTCCCTGATGATGCCAGTGATGCTCATGTTCATGTTTCCATTTTCGGGATCTGGCTGAACAATGGAGACAATTTCTGCTGGGATATTGCTGATGTTGCCGTGCACACCTCTTTCACCAAATGCATCTTTTTCTGGACCGCCTACATGGGATAGTCCACAGGTAGTCACGAGGCCGCCGCCAAAGGTTCTGAGCCAGTCCAAACCCTTGTCAGAAAAGGGTTGTGGTGGCGGAAACCCAGCGTGGTTCAACCATACCAGGTTGTATTGATTGTAAGCAGCATCAGCAATGTCCATTGCCCTATCGATCAATACCTTGAAGCGAAGTCCGGCTCCCGTATTGATCCAGGCAACACGCATGCCCCTGCTGATGCCATTGTCAAGCACTGAGGTTTCAATGCCTCCAACCTGTGAAACGTTTCCAACCTTATCACTCCAAATCTGCTGTTGAGGCATGTTTATTTGGTTGAATTGTAAACAGGGTGAGCTGGATTGCCCCCGGATTTCAAGTAGGCCATCAGGTCCTTGAGCTCATCTGGGTTTAGTCCGTTGATCATGCCCGGTAGCATGGGAGAAACCTCAGATACACGGGTTTTTACCACATTCTTCTTCAACACTTCCTTGATGGTTTGTGTATCAAAAGGATTTTGTGAAATATAATATTTGTCTTTGTCCTGGCGGATCAATCTTCCCATGAGCGAGCCTCCGGTTTTCAGGTAGAAAACCGTTGAGCCATATTGGTCTGAGATGGTCTTGCTGGGGGAGATGATGGCTTCAAGCATGTCCTTGTTGGAGAAGCGGTTTCCCAACTGGGTAAGATCTGGTCCGGCAACACCACCTTCGCCCCTGACCTGATGGCAGGTGCGGCAAAGTGAGGCGGCAAACATGGCCTTGCCTTGCTCAAAATTTCTCGTTCCATTGGCACTGTCTACAATGGCCAATGCATCAGCCAATTTCCAGCTACGACCAGGACCTTTTGGCCTGACTGGGCCGATGTCCAAGCCTTTTCTGGCAAGGCTTACAATCGAATCACCAGACATCTTATTGTATTTTGCAAAACTTTCTTTTGGATGATTTTCCAGTGCATTTTTACGGGCCTTGTCAATAAAGCCAACATAACAAACACCTCCTTTGTAACCGAAGGCCGTATAATACCATTGGAAATATTTGTTTCTCAGATCGTCCGTCCAGCCATTCTTGGCCTGGCTCAAAACGTTTGCATACCAGGTCTGTGTGAGTGGAGGCATTTTGGACAACATGCCTGCAATGTCCATTCCATACTGTGGATTGCGTAGAATCAGGTCTGATGACTCAGAAACTGTTTTCTGACCGCCCATATCGTCTTTTGCAGCGCTCAAGAGGGCCATTGTTTTTTCAACAGCCTGCGGTGCATCTACATAAACCAACAGCTTGCTGAGTTCCTTGTTGAGGTCATTGGTGGCAGCGGGGAAAATAGGATTCAGTAATTTGGCTACAGCCTCTTTTTCTGCGGGATCTGGCGCACCCATCCGGGTAAACACCAGTTCAATGGCACGCATCAAATCCAGTTGCTGGGATGCTGTGAGCAAAGATATATTTACACTGGTAAGGGATGCCAGCAATGGTTTTTTGACTTTTGCATCACCGCGCCTTGCCAGACCAAGGGCTGCATTGGTCAGGATTACAGGATCTTTTTCATTGATTGTTTTGTCGGTCCATTCAGTGAGGGGTTGTGCTTCTACGGCGATGCGTGCGGCATAGCGGATGAAACGATCCTTGTCCTTCAAATATGGCCAGGCGACATTCACGGCACCTGCAATTGGTTTTCCGTGGTATGCCTCCAATTTCTTGCGTGTTTTTTGTGCTTCATTCAATTCAACTTTGGCTACTGCAGTATTCTTTGTTTCAGATCCTGCATAATACACACGGTACATGTCTGACTCAAGCCTTCTGCCGCCGGTAAGGAAATACATTGCACCGTCTGGTCCTACAACGCCATCAGTCAATGGAAGTGGGGAGCCAGAGATGAACTCTTCACCCGTCGCTGTGTATGACGCACCGTCTGATTTAGGATAGATGGCATAGATGATGCCGAAACTCCAGTCGAAGGCGAACAAGGCATTGCGGTATTTTTCAGGGAACTTTGCATTGGCTCCTGATACAAAATTGGTAGGAGATCCCTGTCCAACATTGACAGCGGCAGGAAGGTTGTCGGGGTAATTGGCATTCCATTTGTTTGTGCCAGGCCTCCAGCCATACTCACCACCACTGGTTACATGGAGAATTCGGGTAGGACGGTACCATGGTGTACCAAAATCCCACTCCATGTCGGAGTCATAGGTAAACATTTCTCCGGCATTGTTAAAGGCAAGGTCAAAGGGATTGCGAAACCCTGAAGCATACATGTTCCATTTGCTACCGGTTGAATCCACCTGGGCTACCCATCCGCCATGTGATTCAACGGTATTGTCGTGACCATTGGGGTCCTTGATCAATGGGAACAGGTTGTCAAATTTTCCGTCCGGAATGTTTTGATAGGAGTCCAGTTTTGGAATTTTCGTGAAGTTGCCGGAAACAACAAACAAGGATTGTTTGTCTGGTGCTAATACAATGCTGTGTGGCCCGTGTTCGCCTTCACCGTCCAACAATTTGAGCAAGGTTATTTTGTCAAACTGGTCATCACCGTCGGTATCCTGGAGGCGGTAAAGCCCACTGGTTCTTTTTAATTTGGCATTGCCGCGATGGTTGATCATCACATATAAACTGTTGAAAGCATAGAGCAGACCATGCGCATAACCCATGGAAACTTTTCCTGTTGTTGTATCCGTCATGAATGCTGGATCTTTCAGGACTTCCAGTTTTTCAATGGTTGTTTTGTTGATGGTATCTCCGATAGCCGGCACCTTCAACCGATACAGATATCCATACTGATCAGATGCAATGATTCTGCCCTTGTTGTCAAAGGTCATGGAAACCCATGAGCCTTCACCATGATCAGAAGGGCCATACAGCCTTTCTGCTTTGAATCCCTGGGGCAGTTTCAGGTTGGCAACTTTGGGATCATCGGCGCTAAAAAACGCGTCTTCGTTTCGTATTGAAAAAGATATGACCAGCGCAAGGGGGAGGACAACGAGCAATAGCCTTAACATCAGCACTACATTTTTTTTCATGACGGCAGTTTTAGTTCTGCAAAATCAACAAACTTCTTTGAAACAATCAATGGTAAGTTTGCTTAAATTGCTAAAGATTTTATACTATCGTAAAATAGGCCTAACCCTTCAATAAAAAAAATATATCGGGCAAAGTTTATGCACGGTCTCTTGTTGGTAAATCCTAACTGCCACACAAGCACATGAGTTATACATTATGAGCAATTCACCGAAATATTCCATGTACAATAAACGCCTCTTCTGGGTGGGCATGTCTTTGTCCTGGATTTGCATTTTTGCGGTGGTCAATACCATACAGGTTTCAGGATCAGGGCTTGATTTAACTGGATCCCTGGTATGGAAGTTGCTGGGTCGTCTCCACCCAATTGCAGTTCATTTACCCATTGGCGTGATTCTTTTTGCTGCGTTTCTGGAAGTAATGATCATGTTCAAAAAGCATGCCGCTTATAGGCAGGCCATCCAGTTGAGTTTATTGATCGGCCTTATTGCAGGGATATTTTCGGCGGTTTCCGGGTTGATGTTGTCAGCAGATGGGGACCATGCCAGTTCGTTGTTGCTCAGGCACCAGTGGGTGGCGATGGGTGTATTGTGTTTGACTGGCTTTGCTTGGTTCAAGCATGCTGGTCTATTGCAAAACCCAATAAAAAAGGACATTCTAAGTTTCCGGATCCTTCTTTTTGCCAATGTTTTGCTGCTGTTGCTGGCCACTTATTTTGGGGCTTCATTGACCCATGGAACCAGTTACTGGTCAACCGAAGCATCAACAAAAACAACCAAAACCTTGTTGAAGAACAAGACCACTTCTCTGGCTCAAGAACCGGAACCTGCGCTTGAACCAGATCCAGCATTGGTTCTTGACAATGAACAGTTATTTACCAACAGTGAAACATCTTCCTTGGAACAACAGGCAGACCTTCAACTTCAGGTAAGGACCATCCTCGCCCACAGTTGCTATGACTGCCATGGCCCTGAAAAGGTAAAGGGAGACCTGCGCCTGGATCACATAGACCTGATCATGAAAGGAGGAGAGAGTGGTCCTGTTGTTGTTCCTGGCAATGCCAATGCCAGTGAGTTGTACAAGCGAATCAGCCTGCCAGAAGGCCATGAAGACATCATGCCCTCAAAGGGGAAAAAACTCACTGAACAGGAAATTCGGGTTATTGCCCTCTGGATCAATACAGGTGCTGCCTGGCCAGACAACCAGCAGGTCAAAAAAGCATTCAGGAATGCAGCCCTTGCGCCAAGAAATCCTGCTCTACCTCTTGATGCTGCTGCATATGGAAATCCCATTGACAAATGGACCAATAGTTACCTCAAGGCAAAAAAACTATCCTGGCCCAGCCAGACGGATGACAGGACTTTTATCCGAAGGGTTTATCTGGATTTGATCGGGTTGCTGCCAACACCCAAAGAGATGGATGTCTTTTTGTCTGATAAAAAAACGGACAAACGAGAGCAATTGGTAAGACAATTGCTGGATCGGGAGGATGACTATGCCGCCCATTGGTTGAGTTTCTGGAATGATGCGTTGCGCAATGATTACACCGGTACGGGATACATCACTGGTGGAAGGTTTAATATCACCAATTGGTTGTATACTGCTATCAAAACCAATAAACCCTTTCCTCAATTTGTGAAAGAATTGGTCAGCCCCGAAAAGGAGTCCAGAGGCTTTATTGAAGGCATCAAGTGGAGGGGAGAAATCAACGCCAGTCAGCGTACCGAGATGCAGGCGGCGCAGAATGTAGCGCAGGTTTTTTTAGGGCTGAACCTTAAATGTGCATCCTGCCACAACAGCTTCATCAGCGATTGGAAGTTGACCGATGCCTATGGATTTGCCAATATTTTTTCAGATAGTTCACTGGAGATCAACCGTTGCGACAAGCCCACTGGAAAATTTACCCGCCCGCAGATGTTGTGGAAAGATTTGGGTAAGATCGACAGCATGGAATCCAGAAAAGTGAAAATGGCGCAATTAGCAGAAATCATGGTCAAGCCTGAAAATGGAAGGTTGTACCGCACCATTGTCAACCGCATTTGGAAACAAATGTTGGGCAGGGGCTTGGTTGAGCCAGTAGACCAGATGGACAATCAACCATGGAGCCAAGACTTGTTGGATTGGATGGCATTTGATTTTCAGAAAAAAGGTGGCGATATCAAAGCCTTGATCTATTCAATTGCCACATCAAAAACATACCAAACCAGATCAGTGGGCCTGAAAGACCCTAATGATATTGTTTTACAGAATTATACATTCAGGGGCTCCCTCAGAAAACGCATCACCGCAGAGCAGTTTTCTGATATTGTTGGCGCTATCATTGATCCTATTTTTCCGGATTCTATCATGAAATTCAAACCCCAGTATGCACAGGGCTTTGTTCCACCAGGTGGTTATTTTGCCAGGGCAGCCTTTGTGGCCAACAATTCATTTCTGATTGCATTGGGACGGCCCAACAGGGAGAATGTTACCACCGGGCGTGAGTCTCAGGCCAACCTGCTTCAGGCGCTGGAACTGACCAATGGGGAGCGTTTCAATGCAATGTTAAAACGTGGAGCAATCAAGTGGCAAAGACGCTACCCTGATGGGGCATCACTGGTTTCGGCTTTTTATTCACTTTCTTTGGGACGTAAACCCAGCAGCAAGGAAAAAGCTGTGGCGATTGAAATCTTGGGGAATGTGCCTTCTCTGGAGGGCATTCAGGACTTTTTCTGGGCAGCTTTGTTGTTGCCCGAAATTCAGATCATTGATTAATGTTAACTTCATAGGAAATGAGCAAATTCTCGGATAGAAGGAACTTTTTGAAGAACACCAGCGCAGCAACAATCGCAGCACTGGGTGCAACCATGCCTTTATCCGGACTCTTGAGCAGCATGAAGCCTTTCGGAAAAAAGGCTACAGCCGATACCGTCATTTTGCTCTGGATGGGGGGTGGAATGGCCCACACAGAAACATTTGATCCCAAGCGGTTCACGCCATTCACAACAGGCATGAAATCAGATGATGTGCTCAGTACATTCCGATCTGTGCCAACTGTATTGGATGGCGTTCATTTTTCTGAGGGATTGGAGTCTATCGGCAACATCATGGACAGGGGAACCGTCATTCGTTCTTATGTGGCCGCAGACATGGGGCACATTCTTCATTCCCGTCATCAATACCATTGGCATACCTGTTATAGGCCACCACAATCTGTATCAGCCCCCCATATTGGATCTTGGGTTGCCAGGGAGTTGGGACCCATCAACTCCGCCATTCCAGCTTTCATTGATATCGGACAGCGGTTTACTGTCGGTGAAGGGGAAGAATTAAAGGCCTTTCATACAGCGGGGTTTTTGGGAAATGAATATGGACCCTTCATGATTCCAGATCCAACAGCAGGGTTGGAGTCGGTTCGCCCGCCAGTTGGCATGTCTGAAACCAGATTTGAGAAAAGGAATCAATTGTACCGCGACCTGATGAACAAGGGCGCCATGGGTGAGTTTGGATCTGATTATCACAAGGAATCCATGATGCGCTCCATGGAGCAGGCCTATCGATTGCTTAAATCTCCCGAGGCTGCAGCGTTTGACCTGAACAAAGAACCCCGGTCCAGCTATGACATCTACAATACAGGAAAATTTGGTTTGGGTTGCCTGATGGCAAAGCGGCTTACGCAAAAAGGCGCAAGGTTCATCAGTGTAACAACGGAATATGAACCATTCATGAACTGGGATACCCATGAAAATGGGCACACGCGCCTGGTAGAAATGAAAAAGAGGATTGATGCCCCCATTGCTCAACTCGTCAAGGACCTGGAACAGTCTGGGCACCTCGATAGGACCATGATCATTCTGGCAACTGAGTTCAGCAGGGACATGATGGTTGAAGGCAGGCCTGAGTTGAAGGTCAAGGAACAGGTCAAGCAACCCGATATCATCAATGATATCAAATTTTATGGCATGCACCGTCATTTCACTGATGGATGTTCGATGCTGATGTTTGGGGGAGGCATTAAGAAAGGTAATGTATTTGGTCAGACTGCTGATGAAAGGCCCTGCAAAACCATCAAAGACCCAATTGTCATTGACCAGGTACATCAATCCATGTATCATGCACTGGGCATTGACCCAGAGACCAATTATGTGGTAGAAGAAAGGCCTTTTTATACGACTCCTGATGGTAAAGGAAAGGCAGTAAAGGAATTGTTTGGCTGATGCAACTTTAGCAATATTTCAAGGTGCTGCTAGGCATGGTGATTCCGGAATTTCCCTTAACTTTGCTCCTCGTTAGGAACATTAGCTCAGTTGGTTTAGAGCATTACTTTGACAGAGTAGGGGTCACTGGTTCGAGTCCAGTATGTTCCACCACTTTACCTTTTAAACTGCATCCGCAGCATGTCATCCAACCCTCTTCACAAGGAACAATTTGAAACCGAAGTACTTGACAGTGCCGGTTACGCCTTGATTGTATGGAATGACGAAGTGAATACCTTTGATCATGTCATTAAAACGTTGATGGAGGTGTGCAAGCACGAACGTGAGCAGGCCGAACAATGCGCCATGTTCATCCACTACAAAGGAAAGTATGGAGTAAAACATGGTTCATACGATGAATTGAAACCCATGTGCGATGCCATTACAGACAGGGGGATTGGTGCTACTGTTGAGGAGTTGTCGCAATAGCTTTTGTTTTATTTTTTCTCTCTGTTTTATTTGAATTGCACACTCATTGCTGGATGCAGCGCAGCCTGGTTCATGACCAAAGACCGGATGAATTCATTGGAGACTGCAGGTTCCAGCAGTTTTAACAGCTTGTCTTTTTTTAGTTTCAGTGCTTCTTTTGGAACATATCCCAATGCAAGAAAATCGTTTCTCCCAATCATGATGCACGTCATTTCATTGCTTTCCCGGCCCTCGCCAAATACCGCGATGGTGGGGGAGTGATGGATCATTTCACTGATGGCTGCTTTTACTTTACTATTATAGGATCCTATGTCTTCTGTTTGTTCACAGATGCCTTCACAAAATGCTTGTTCCATACCCACGCAGGCAACCTGCTCTTTTTGAAGAAAACACATTTTAGGACAAAGCTTGTGTTCTCTTGCAAGTTTGTTCAGAAGCCTTTGGCCATCAACCTGCAGGGGAAATGATGTATGCGGTTGTAGGTGTTTTTTCTTCTTGACAATTCCCAGTCGAGTGATTCCTTTCATGTCTTCGTAACTGCAAATTCCAAAACGGTTTTCAAATTTTTTCTGCGACCTGTTGAAGGCCGGCCATAATCTTTTGATTTCAATGCTCTCGAAAACACCCATCATCAATTCATTGCCACATTCCCGAAAACTGATCTTGCTGACCATCCTGATCAGGTCTTGTTTTTTCTTGCTGACGTCGTTGTTTGAAAAATGACTGGTGACCCTCTTTTTTAAACGTTTTGCCTTTCCAACGTAAATGATTTTCCCTTTATTATCATGAAAATAGTAGACGCCCGGAGTATTGGGCATCCGCTCAAGATCATTGCTCGAAAGATTCATGGGCAGGTAACTGTCGCCACTGCCTTTCTTGAGCATGCTTTCAATATTGTTCTGCTTGTCATGCTCAAGGAGTTTGTGAAAAAGGATGGTTGTGGCCTCTGCATCTCCCATGGCCCGGTGCCGGTCTTCAATGCGGATATCGAGCGAACGGCAAAGGTTTCCCAGGCTATAGCTCTGGTGGCCTTCAAATATTTTTCTGCTCAGCCTTACGGTACACAGTTTCCTGGACTGCAACTTGAATCCATGCTGTGAAAGCTGGTGTGCGATAAATGAAAAATCAAAGTTGACGTTGTGGGCGACAAAAACCTTGTCTTGCAGCAGTTCGTATACGTCTTTTGCAACATGACCAAACACGGGTGCCTTGCTGACCATCCTATCGGTGATGCCTGTGAGTTTTTCAATGAAAATGGGAATGGGTTGCATAGGGTTCACAAGGGTGGTATACCTGTGCATGATGGTCTTCCCATCGCTGATGAGGATCGCAATCTCAGTGATGCTTCCTGTTCCTGCGTTGCCACCTGTTGTTTCTATATCTACAATTGCGTACATGCCTTGCCCACGAATAATATCCGAAATTAACAAGATAATTCCGAAGGCAGTTGGCTTGTTGAAAACTTAGTCCAGGTGCAGGCTGAACTCTTTTTCCATTTCCAGCTCAAGCTCTCGTTTGGTGATTTTCCTGAAAGCACGGTTTTTCAATGGGATATCCTGTAACACTTTGTTCTTTTCAATGGCATTTTGTAGTTCATACCGCGTGTCACCCGACCCCAGGATCAAAATCTCTTTGGGATGTTGCAATTGGTCGATCACTTTTTTCAGTAATTGTTGCACATGGTTGTTTTCCTTTTCCTGCATTTTTTTCTGCCAGTCGATCGTAGTACCCAACATGCCTGTTTTATTGGTTTCTTCTCCATTAAATCTTTCTCTTCCTATACCAGACTTCATTTCAATGTATTCAGGTTCACTCTGGGTTGTTGCTTTCATGACCATGGCATGTTTTCTGTCGATCCAAATGGCATAAATCGGTTGGTTGGGTGATTTTTTCATATAAAAGTTTAATTGTCAGTTAAATAGGAGTGTATTTACTGCAATGATACAGCCTACATTTTCCATTGCAAATGATTGGGATCAGCTGATTTTCAAACAGCAATCATCCTTTGAGCCCACTCAAATCCGATTTTTTTCAAAAATTTTAACATTATCTTTGGAAAAGTTCGTAACTTGTTGTAAGACATTTTCGTCTTGAAAGTAGATTCTACCATCCAATATCATGATAAGCCAATTTCAACTGTATAAACCAATGAAAAAGAAAATCATGAATATTTTCACATCTACACCAGGCGGTAAAACAGCTAAAGTCTTTTTGGTAGTCTTGGCCATTTATGCCTTGATTGCATTGGTTACTTATTTGGTTTGGTAAAAGCCATATCAGTCCATCCCTGATCACGCAACATCCTTCATGTAAGGTCTAACTTTCTTGCTACCTTTGTGGGCCTTAAACGTTCGCAATTCATGGAGATTTCCAAAACATTTGATTTTACATCAGCAGAGCAAAAATGGTACCAGCACTGGCTGGATCAGAAATATTTCGAAAGCACCCCGGACGAAAGGGAGCCCTATACGGTTGTCATCCCTCCACCCAATGTTACAGGAATTCTCCACATGGGACATTGTCTAAACAATACCATCCAGGACATTCTGGTTAGGCGTGCCCGTATGATGGGAAAGAATGCCTGTTGGGTTCCTGGTACAGATCATGCATCTATCGCTACAGAAGCCAAGGTGGTGCATATGTTGCGTGAAAGGGGAATCCAGAAATCCAGCTTGAGCCGTGAAGCGTTTCTTGAGTATGCTTGGGAGTGGAAGGAGAAATATGGTGGAATCATCCTGCAACAATTGAAAAAACTGGGCTGTTCTCTTGATTGGAACAGGACCAGCTTTACCATGGACCCTGATTATTATCGTTCTGTGATTCAGGTTTTCAATGACCTGTATGGCAAAGGATACATCTACCGGGGCAAACGCATGATCAACTGGGATCCGCGTGCAAAGACGGCATTGAGTGATGAAGAAGTAATCTTCAAAGAGGTGCAAGGAAAGCTTTATTTTCTCCAGTACCAGTTGGCTGACAAAGAAGGTAACTCCTTGCCGCTTGAAACCGGAGGAATAACGATCGCAACTGTTCGTCCAGAAACCATTCTGGGAGATGCCGCCATTGCGGTTAATCCTTCTGATGAGCGGTTTAAGCACTTGATAGGTACTGAAGCCATCGTGCCTTTGATCAACAGGAGAATTCCCATCATCGGTGATGACTATGTGGCCACTGATTTTGGTTCTGGCGCATTAAAAATCACGCCTGCACATGACATGAATGATAACCAAATTGGTATCAAGCATGGCCTTGCTGTTTATGACATCCTGAATGAAGATGGTACATTGAGCATTGATGCCCAGCTTTACATAGGCCTCGATCGCTTTGAGGCAAGAAAGCAAATTGTTGAGGCATTGAAATCGGCCGGACATGTTGTGAAGATTGATGAATATACCCATCAGGTGGGCTTCTCTGAGCGCACGGATGTTGTGGTGGAACCACGGTTGTCATTGCAGTGGTGGGTAGACATGAAAAAAATATCCTCTCCAGCACTCAACGCAGTGCAGGACGGGGAGATCAATTTTCATCCTGCCAAATTCAAGAACCTCTATCGGCATTGGATGGAAAATATCAAGGATTGGTGCATTTCGCGTCAGCTTTGGTGGGGCCATCAGATTCCGGCCTGGTATGATGCAGAAGGCCGATTCATCGTTGCCATGGATGAAGAGGATGCCAAGCAAAAGTTTTCTGCCACTTACGGCATAGACAATCCGCAACTCAAGCAAGATGAGGATTGTTTGGATACATGGTTCTCTTCCTGGCTCTGGCCCTTTGAGGTTTTCAAGGGCATTTCCAATCCAGGGAACAAAGATGTTGCTTATTACTATCCCACGAATACACTGGTTACTGCGCCTGAAATTATTTTCTTTTGGGTAGCCAGGATGGTGATGGCCGGGTATGAATACATGGGTCAAAAGCCTTTCAAAGATGTTTATTTCACCGGCATCGTGCGCGATTTGCAGGGCAGGAAAATGAGCAAGCAGCTCGGAAACTCTCCAGACCTGCTTGAAATGATAGATGACATTGGTGCTGATGCCGTTCGTTTTGGTATTCTCATCGCTTCTCCTGCAGGTAATGATCTCCTGTGGGACAAGGCTTCGAATGAACAAGGAAGAAATTTCATCAACAAAATTTGGAATGCACTCAAACTGGTCCAACTCTGGAAGGAGCGGTCAAAGACCAATCTTACTGCTGAGGAAATGACCCTGGGTTCAGACTGGCCCCATGAGTGGTTTGATGCAAGGCTGCGCGAAGTATGTACTGAAGTAGACCAATTGATGGATCAGTTCAAGCTAAGCGAGGCCCTCAAAACCTTGTACACCCTGGTTTGGGATGATTTTTGCAGTTGGTACCTTGAGTGGATCAAGCCTGGTTTTGAGAAGCCCATGGATCAAGCCCATCTCAACAAGGCCATTTCATTTTTTGAAATATTGTTGGAAAGAATGCATCCGTTCATGCCATTTGTGACGGAAGAAATGTTCCACCTGTTGAGGGATGAACAGCCTGTTGATCTTTGTGTCAGGCAGATGGATGCATCATTCATTGCAAGGCCTGCAGACCATGCAATACTCTCAGAGGCTGTATTGCTTAAGTCAGCCATCACGGCCATCCGGGATGCAAGAGTGAAGGCACAGATCAAGAACAAGGATGCTGTTTCGTTGTTTGTGGCTGCAAAAGAAAATTCCATTTGGTTGCCCATACAGGAATTGCTTTGCAAACAAGTGAATGCAAAAGCTTTTTCCTTTACCGAGGATGCAGTGGCTGAAACCATTCAGCTGGTCATTGGAGGAGACAAGTTTTATGTAAAGGCGGATCAGGTATTGGATACATCCATTCAGCGAAAGGAACTTGAAACAGAACTGGCCTATTTTCAAGGCTTTCTTGAAAGTGTTGAAAAGAAACTCTCCAATGAAAAGTTTGTCAGCAATGCCAAGCCTGAAGTGGTAGAGATGGAAAGGAAAAAGCAAGCAGATGCACTAGACAAGATCAAGATGCTGAAAGAAGGTTTGTCCAACCTCGGCTAATATCAAGACATATTTAACTGTTCATTTGAATCACTACGATTAGCTTTGTACCATGAGCAAAATTGTCCTGTCAATTCTTTTTTCTTTGGTAGCATGCTATTCCATTGCGCAGCCCAAGAAAGCCAAGGTGGATACGCTGGCAACAGCCATGCCCCTGACATTTGCCACCTATTGGGGCCCTGTGGGGACAGGCAATGCGCTGGCTGCTCAAATCGCGGCTATCGCGCCTGCAGCGATTTTGGTCAGAGACAATGCAGGAAAATTATACCCTGTCAACGCATTTCGGATCTACTACAAGTTCAAAAGTACCTACAGGGATGATGAGTCTGGGCAAACCAAATCGATGAGTGACCTCCGTGTTGGAGACTTCAACAATACCGCACAACTCAGTCAGGTATGGGCTGAAAGCATCAAGGATAATGTAAAACCCGGGGATACTATTCTGTTCAATCAGGTACTTTTTCGAAATGTCAAAGGGAAACTACAGTTGGCGCCTGCATTGAAAATCGTTGTTCGTTAGATCCGCTTTATCTGATTGGCCATTCCATTTCCTGGTTCACCAGTTCATCCCTGAAAGGAGTGTTGATCCTGATATAATTGTCGGTATACCCTTCAATCATCCCATTTTTATTTTCCTGTTCGAACAGGACTGTTCTTGTCTTTCCTTCCTGTGAAGCCCGGAAATACTGCATTTTTTGATAGGAGAGATTCCTAAGAATCTTGTTGCGCTCGTTGCGAATCTGTACAGGCACAACTCTTTTTATCTCGAGGGCTTTGGTATTGGGTCTTTCAGAATAGGTAAATACATGCAGGTAGGAAACATCAAGGGAATGAAGAAAGTCGAATGTCTCCTTGAATGCTGTTTCATCTTCTGATGGAAATCCAACAATAACATCTACGCCAATGGCACAATCAGGCATCAGTGTTTTGATCATCTCAATTCGCTCTGCATAGAGTTCTCTCTTGTAACGCCTTCTCATCAATCCAAGGATGGTATTGCTTCCGCTTTGAAGGGGGATATGAAAATGAGGCATGAATTTTTTGCTTGCTGAAACCAGCTCAATGATTTCCTTGGTAAGCAAATTGGGTTCAATAGATGAAATTCGGTACCGGCTTACTTCTTCGACTGTGTCAAGGGCTTGGCAGAGCTCAAAAAAACTATTTTTTCTTTCTCCATCCATCATGCCAAAATCTCCCAGGTTCACACCCGTCAGTACGATTTCTTTTACTCCCTTGGCACCAATTTCCCTTGCTTGTTGAACCACATTTTCGATAGCATTGCTCCTGCTTTTACCGCGTGCAAGAGGGATGGTGCAAAACGAGCAATTGTAATCGCATCCGTCTTGTACTTTCAAAAATGTTCTGGTGCGGTCTGTTACAGAGAAAGAGGCATTGAAGTCATTGACCTCACTGATGTCGCAGCTGCATATCCGTGTTGAATCGCCTTTTGTGAAATTCCTGAGGTGTTCAGGAAGATTGAATTTTTCTGCAGCACCTAGCACAAGATCCACTCCAGGAATGGATGCAATTTCTTTTGGTTTTAACTGTGCATAGCATCCGGTGATGACAACTACGGCCTCGGCATTCTGTTTTTGGATGCGCCTGACCAGTTGCCGGCATTCCTTGTCTGCATTTTCTGTTACGGAGCAGGTATTGATCACATATACATCTGCTGGTTCGTCAAATTCCTTTTTGGTGAAGCCCTCTTTTTCCAGCATTCTTCCCAATGTGGAGGTCTCTGAATAATTCAGCTTGCAACCCAGTGTGTGCAGTGCTATGGTCTTTTCCGCTGTCATTGGCCGGCAAAGATACAAACGGGAAAGTGTATATTTGAATTAATATATGCGCAAAGCCAGGTTCCTTATCGCCCCATTTCATTTCTTGTATTGCTTGTATGCCTATCTCCTTGCTGTAATCATCATCATTTCCCTGATTCCTTGCCTGATCCTCTGTCTGCCCTTGGGCAAATTCCGGGGTGGCAACATCATGTTTGAAATTTACAGGGTGCTGGGAAATGTATTCTTTTTGTTGATTGGCATAAGACATGTCAATCATTATGAATCTAAGCCAGCAGCCAATGAGCAATACATCTTCATCCCCAACCATATTTCTTATCTTGATGCCATTGTTGTAATCCTGGCAATCAATCATCATTTCAGGGCTATTGGAAAATATGAGTTGCTCAAAGTTCCCATCTTTGGATTCCTGTACAAGTTCTGTGTGATAACCGTCAATCGATCCAGCCCAGAAGACAGGGCCAGGAGTTTGAATGATCTTCGCAAGACCCTTGCCAGGGGAATCTCAATTGCGGTGTTTCCTGAAGGAACATTCAACATGGCCGATGGGCCCATGGCTGAAATGTACGATGGTGCGTTTAAACTGGCCGTTGAGACAGGAAAGAAATTACAGCCCATCCTGTTTTTGGATACCTACGACCGCATGCATTACCGGCATTTCCTTTCCCTTACACCAGGCATATCAAGGGCTGTTTATCTTGAACCCATAGATCCTGCTGATTACCCAACTGCCGATCCCAAAGCCTTGAAAGCCATCGCAAAGCAGAAAATGGCGGATAAGCTGATTGAATACAGGGCATCCTGGATCAACCCAAACTATTTTTCAAAACCCTAAGCAGTTTAACCCTTGTTTGCAGAAATCATCATACCATTAGCCTTGCCCAAGACCTATACCTATGCCATCCCGGCAGAGATGCAGTCTCTTGCCATACCCGGTGTGAGGGTTGAGGTCAGTTTTGGCAGGCAAAAAAGGTATTCCGGTATCATCAAATCCTTGTCTGAGACTGGCCCAAAGGGTTTTGATCCCAAGCCCATCATTCAGGTGCTGGACCCGGAACCTGTTGTATATGATCAGCAACTTGCCCTCTGGAACTGGATGGCCAATTATTACATGTGCAGTGAGGGAGAGGTGATGGCAGCAGCCCTTCCCACCCAACTCAAACTGAGCAGTGAAACCATCCTGATGCTCAATGAGGAATATGGGGAGGATTTTACTGATCTGGATGATCAGGAATACCTGGTTGCAGAAGGATTGTTGCTGAAAAAAGAATTGAAGATGGAGGAGGTGCAGGATATTTTGGATGCATCCCATGTTTACCCGGTGGTCAAACGGTTGCTGGAGAAAAAAGTATGCATTGCATGGGAATCACTCAAGGAAAAATATACACCCAAGCGCGAGAATTTTGTTCATCTTCATCCTGATTACCACAACGAGGAAGCGTTGGCAGGTTTGTTGAACCAATGGAACAACAGGGCCCCAAAGCAACTGGAATTGTTGCTGGCTTTCCTCCACCTGCAAAAAACAGAAGGGGAGGTGAAGCAACCCGCATTGCTTAAAAAAGCTGATGCCAGTTCCTCTCAACTGAAAGGATTGGCAGATAAAAAAATACTGGTCATTTCAAAGCAATCGGTAGACCGGTTGCAGCTTCAGTCCAAGCAGGTAAAGATTGATTTCTCCCTTTCTCCGGTGCAGACCATTGCCCTTGAAAAATTGGAGAAGGCCCTTCAGGAAAAAGAGGTTTGTTTACTGCATGGGGTTACATCCAGCGGAAAGACGCAGGTTTATATCAAGCTGATTGAGGCGCAGGTACTCGCTGGAAAGCAAGTGCTTTATCTGCTTCCGGAAATTGCCCTTACTGCGCAAATCATTCGAAGATTACAACAACATTTTGGAGGATATATCGCCATCTATCATTCCAGGTTCAATCCGAATGAAAGGGTAGAGCTTTGGAACAAGGTGAAAAAAGGGGACATCAGGGTTGTCTTGGGCGCAAGATCGGCCCTGTTCCTGCCTTATTCCGATCTTTCCCTGATCATCATTGATGAGGAACAGGATGCATCCTTCAAACAACAGGATCCTGCGCCCCGTTACAATGCCCGTGATGCAGCCCTTTATTATGCAAGGATGAGCAATGCAAAAGTGGTCTTGGGAAGTGCAACGCCCAGCATCGAAACCTATGCCCAGGCCGTGAGTGGAAAATATGGTTTGGTGGAAATGTTTGAGCGCTATGGTGGCGTTGAATTGCCTTCCATAACTGTGGCGGATACCAGGGGAATGGTCAACAACAAGATGGTCCGTCACATGATCACGCCTGCATTGAAAGAGGCCATGGACAAGGCCCTGGCAGAGAAAAAACAAGTTATTCTCTTTCAGAACAGAAGGGGATATGCCCCGTATAAGATTTGTGGTACCTGTGGTTTCATTCCCCATTGCGAGCATTGTGATGTTACACTTACTTATCACAAAATTCACCATAGGCTTCAATGCCATTACTGTGGTACTTCTTATCCTGTCATGCTTACCTGCACAGCCTGTGGTGGTGCAAGCTGGGTAGAAAAGAATTTTGGCACCGAGAAGGTAGAAGAAGACCTGATTGAGATGTTCCCCGAGCATACGGTTGCAAGGATGGACATTGACACCGTAAAAGGAAAGTATGCCCATGATGAGATGATCAGGAGTTTTGAGAAGCACCAGATGGATATCTTGGTGGGAACCCAGATGGTGGTCAAGGGGCTGGACTTTGAACATGTGGCATTGGTTGGGATCCTGGATGCAGATGGGTTGTTGAGCTTTACCGATTTCAGGGTAAATGAGCGTGGCTTTCAGTTGATGGAACAAGTGAGTGGCCGTGCAGGAAGAAGAGGGCAGCAAGGGGCTGTGATCATTCAAACATCCAATCCTGGGCATCCCATCATCGCATTGGTGGCTGCACATGATTACAAGGCTTTTTACACGATGGAAATGGAATCGCGCAAGATGTTCCACTATCCTCCTTATACAAGGCTGATCCAGTTGTTTTTCAAGCATACCGATAAACTGAAAGCCTTGAATGCTGCAGATTTTTTTGCAAGCCGCATCCAGCCCATGTTTGGGGATTATTTGATAGGACCTGCAGAACCTGTCGTGAACAGGGTTCGCAATAAATATATTTATGAGATCCTCCTTAAGTTGCCCAGGGATGGCTCAAAAAATACCCTGGCCAGAAACCATATACAACAAGTGATGGCCATCATGTTGAATGATGCCTTGTTCAAGTCTGTGCATGTTCAGGTCAATGTAGATCCTCAATAAGGAGATTATCTGAAGATGACGGTTCCAATGGCCTTCATCAAGGCCATTTCTGCCTGCTTCAGGTGCAAGTGGGTTTGCAGCAGGATCATGGTATCCTCTTCGTTGTTGTCACGCTCAAGATCCGCCTGGTTCTCAACGATCAGGCGTTTTACTTTTCTTAGTTTAAGGTAGGTCATGCTGGAAAGAACCTCTTCCCTATAAAGATCTTCCCTTTGCGGAATATCCCCTTTGTAAAATTTTGTCCAGTTGGGGCTGATTTGATGTTTCTCGGTCAGCAATGAGACCGCCATCTGACCTATTTGAGGGTCTTCATGGTATAGAAAGTTTTTTTCTGTAGGATTGTTGCCTTCCTGGTGCATGGATTTATAAGCGTTCAATACACCAACCAGCAGTTTGTTGTCAAAAAGGTCTTCCAGTCCGTCATTCTCAATTTCTTTGAAGATGAAGGTGGCAACAGATTGTTGGTCATCCCATGCCAATCCGCCAAACTCAATCAGGGAGCGGATAACAGCCTGTTCATTCAATTCATCCTTGAAAAGAAGATCTATTCCCGCACCTTCATTTTCTGGCGTTTCTACCGGAATGACCTGGTCAATGCCTTCCCGTTGTGAGCGTTTCTCCTCTTTGACAATCTTGTCCTTGCTGAACTTGTTCACAAGGGCTGTAAGGCCCTGTTCATCTACCTTAAGGATGGCGGCACAACGCTTGATATAATCTTGCTGTCGCGTAAAATCCTCTGTTCGGCTGAGCTTTGAAATTGATTCAGCAATCTGGTTGACAACAGCTGCCTTCTGGTTGCTGTCGTTGCCCGCATCTTTCAAGGCTACTTCCAGCTGAAAAAGGATGAATTCTTTTTTGTTGGTCTTTACAAATTCCCTGAAAGCATCCGCACCAACTTTTTTTACATAGCTGTCCGGGTCTTCCTTGTCGGGAATCAAGACCAGCTGCACATTCAGCCCTTCTTCAATGGCAAGATCCAACCCCCTCAATGCTGCTTTTATTCCTGCGGCATCGCCATCATAAATGATGGTAAGGTTGTTGGTGTATTTTTTTACCAACCGGAGCTGGTCTGGCGTAAGTGAGGTTCCTCCGGAGGCCACTACATTTTCAATCCCTGCCTGGTGCATGGCCGTCACATCCGTATATCCCTCCACCAAAAAACATTCATCTGCCTTGTCAATGGGATGTCTTGCAAAATAGGATCCATACAGGATCCTGCTTTTGATGTACAGTTCGTTCTCCGGAGTATTGATGTATTTGGGCCCACGGTCGCTGCTACCAATAACCCTTGCCCCAAATCCAATGATCTTGCCGCTTTGGTTGTGGATGGGGAAGATGATGCGACCCCTGTAATTGTCAACAAGTTGACCATCACGCTCTATGCACAAGCCACTTTTTTTCAGCAGCTCCTGGCTGTATTGGCTTTTGATGGCTTCCCTTGCAAAAGCATCCCGTTGGTTGAGGCAGTATCCCAATTGGAATTTTTCGATGGTTTCATCATTGAACCCGCGTTCCATGAGGTAGCTCAGTGCATTGTTTTTGCCCTCATCTGACTCCTTGAGCTGGCTGGCAAAATATTTGGCAGCAAACTGGTTTAAGATATGAAGGCTGTCTGCCAATTGTTGCTGCTCCCTATACTCAGGGCTGGTTTCTGTCTCTTCTACTTCAACATTGTACCGTGCAGCCAGCCAGCGGAGGGCCTCAACATAGGAGTATTTTTCATGCTCCATGACAAAGCCGATGGCGTTGCCACTCTTTCCGCAACCAAAGCATTTGTAGATTTCCTTGGAAGGGGAAACAGTGAAGGAGGGTGTTTTTTCGTTGTGGAAAGGGCAGTTGCCAATATAGTTGGTTCCCCGTCTTTTCAGCTTAACAAAAGCCCCCACGATATCGTGGATATCGATCCTATTTTGAATTTCTTGTATGGTTTGCGGTGATATCAAAGTGGGTTGTGGTTTGTGGAATTGAGCTTGAAAGAAGGAGAAAATACTACAAATTTATGAAGTTTTTCCAAGATTTGAGTTGTATGAACTGGGAAGCCAACTGCGTCGATCAGCGGATTCGGTTGTTACAATCCATTAATAAAAAAACACCTCATCCAAAAATACAAAACCCTTTTGCCCCTTTTCCTGGTGCCATTCGGGAAGTGACTTCAGTGTCAACATTTCTATTTCAATATAGGGATACTTGCCCGGTTTAATGGGGATGACATACGGGATGGACGCATTGGGCCTGCGCATGAGGGGCATCTCTGGGGAAAGGACTCCAATTGTTTTCATCTTTTTGGCATTTTCTCCACCCTTGATGGTTATTTTGGTGGGAGGAAACACCGATGCTCCGGAGGAATTTGTCATGTCTGCGGTGCTTACCACAATTTGCTGTAGGATTGGATTGCTTCCAAAATGAAAACCTGCCTTAAAGTCTTCTTTTTTGAAGCCAAGCCAACTGTTGTACAATTGATCAGCGGTCTGGCTGTATCCTTTCTTACCATCAATGAGTATTTTTGCTCCAAAAGTTCTGCCCCTGTTCGGTTTGCTCAAAAGGGTTGCGGAATCACATGCAATGCCTTTTGGGTAGACAGTGAAGTCTGTAATGGCGCTTGTAATCCAGCCTTCTAATGTGGTAACGGCCTTGATTCTCAACAATTCCTTTGTATACACTGCTTTAGTGTAAATGTTTCCATTGCTTGAGTCAGGGTCCAATCCATCCGTGGTATACCTGATCTTTGCATTGGGAAATGGATTTTTCAATGCAATACTCAATCCTTTCTCAAAGATGAGGTTTTCATTGTCTTCAAGATAAGGGGGAGATAATTGTAGGATTTCTTTTTTGTCGGCCTGATAGCCTATTTCCCACTTGATCTTGGGTGACTTGCTCTTCAGCAGCACAAGATCTTGCGCTCCAATCCTTGTATTCCAAATGAAAACATGCTTGAGTGATGCCATATTGATCAGGGGCAAAATTGCTTGCAGGCCAACAGCGGTGTTTACCACAGAAAGTTGTTCCAGTTTTTTTAATCCGCTTAATGCGTTGATCCCAACACCTGAAATTGATGTTGCATTGAGGTTTAGTTTTTCAAGGTTTACAAAACCCGCAAGTATTGGAAAAACCTGGTCATCAACCGGCATGCCCGACAAGTTCAGCTCTACAATTTGTTCAGCAATTTCTTTGCACGCTTTCAATTGTTCAATGTCAAACTTTTCCTTTAGTGAGAACTTTACAACAAGGGCTGGGCTTTTTGCTGAAACCTTCAATACCCTCCTGAAAGGATTGTTCAATTTTTCAATCGAAGATGTTGAAGCGGCGGCAAAAGGATATATTTTTTCGGCTTCAGATTGATTCGACAAAACAGCTTTTCTGTTGTTGCTGAAACTAAAAAAACTTTCACCGTGTGTTAGTGTACCGCCAAAGTGCCCCCCAGCAACTGCAATCAAAATGGTTAATGCCAGGAGGGTATTCCAAACCATGGGTTTTGTATGCAGCAGATTGTATAGGTAGATGAGGGCATGGCTAAGCAAGGCGATGGAAACCCCAAGCCATTTGTGTATGAAAAGTGAATCAGCATCATATGATCCACCTGCTGCAAGAAAGAAACCTGTTATGGCTGTTAATGTTGAAATCAATGCTACACCATGAAGCAACAGTTGAAAAAATGCTCCAATGTTTTTTTGTTCTTTTCTGTTGGCTGCATATAAAGAAATAGGGAGGAGCAAAAGAATAAGGGTGATCGGCAGATGCAAAATCACAGGATGAAGTCTGCCGGAAAATAAAACAGGGGAAGGCAATGAACTCAGGTCTGCAAAACAGAGCAACATCAACAATACCTGCAATACAAGGATTAAATTGGAAAATATGGACAGACGGTTGGTCATCAATAGAAAAACAACTCGTCAACAAATACCCAGCCTTTATCCCCTTTCCCAGGATGCCATTTGGGCAATACATTGACCGGGAATGCTTCAATTTCAAAGTATTTGTATTGTTTTTTCTCCAATGGAATCACAAATGGGATCAGGTGTCTTCTTCTTTTCTCCTTGGGCTGTTCCGGAACAATCGTCTTCAGCAGCTTCATCGATGTTGGAGAGTCGCCGCCTTTGATGATGATTTTTTTTGCCGGCATGATATATCCATCGATGTGTTCTACCGTGCTGAGCAGGATTTGCTGGATGTCTTCACCCTTCGAAAAATAGGCACCAATCTTGAATGAATTGTCGCGATATCCCAACCAGTTGACATTGAGGTTGCCTGGAGTCCCTTTCACAAGGTCTGTAAGGGTAATTGCGCCCTGGCCTTTGTATTGTTTGTCTGCCTGATTGATCATCCTAATGGAATCAGGCTTGAAGCCTTTGAGGAAAAAAGTATTGTCAGTTGTGTCGCTTGTTTTCCATCCAGGGCTGACAGAAATAGACCTGAGTTTCATCATGCCTATCACGGGGAATGGCTTGGTATACAACAGGCTGGTCAATGAATCTGGGTTGGAGCCGTCAATGGTATAACGGATCTGAACGCCAGACATTTGAGGCTTGAAGGCAATGAGTTCACCAGGCGAATAAATTCTTTTGTCTGCATCGAGCAACCGCGGTGCAGTCAGTTTGAGCAATTCATTCTTGTCTGGAATATAGCCAAGATCCCAGTTGATTTTTGGAAATTTTTTCCTGATGGCATCCATCTCAGTAGCAGTGAGTGCAGTATTCCAGAGGAAAACCTTTTTTAGGGAAGGGATGGCTCCTAAAGCATCCAGCATGGCAAAACCAACTGCTGTGCTGGCCAGTGAAACTTGTTCAAGGTGTTTGTTGGATTTTAGCGCACCCAGGTTCTTACCAGAAATGGCAGTTCCATTGAGGTTGATGCGCTCAATGTTTTCAAAGGACGAAAGCACTTCTATGGCCTTGTCATCGGCAGGCATGTTGGAGAGATTGACTTCAACAACCTGCTCCGCGATGGATTTGCATTCCTTCAACATGTTAAGGTCATATTTTTCTTTGAGATAAAATTTGACACTCAGGGCAGGTGAGTTGGAGGCCAATGGAAGAATTCTCCTGAAGGGAGAATTGAGCTGCTCAATGGTAGAGGCGGAGGCGGCCGAAAAAGAATATGTTTTGGTTGCTTTTTCTACCGGTGCAACATTGATGATGCTGCTGACAATTGTTTTGAGGGTGTCGGTAGCTGCGAGGGAGTGATAGGTCTTGGTTGGATTAGCGCCTGCCCTGATCCATTCCTTGAACAAAAGAATTTCTGCACTACTGAGCTGGGCTTTTCCTTTGGGTGGCATGTGCTTTTGATCGTCCATGTCAAGCAACATCCTTTCAATCATCAAGCTTTTATCAGGATCTCCAGAAACCCATGCTGCTCCGGTTTTTCCACCCTTGGCCGCCACCTGAAAAGCACTGAGGTTGAGTCCGCCCTTCATTTTTTTATCATTGTGGCAGGTGATGCATTTGGCTTCCAAAACGGGTTGAACAGCGCCCTGGTAAACCGTTGTTTTTTCTGTAAACGCAGGAATGGTGATGGTTGGTTTGTTTTCTTTATTGAATGCAAAGAATCCTTCGCCGTGTGTCAGGTTTCCACCAAAATGACTTCCCGCTACCATAGCAATTAAGGTTGCAGACATGGCAATGTTCCATACCATGGCGTTTTGTAAAAAAGCTTTTCTGATGTATACCAGTGCATGTGTTGAAAAAGCTACGGCAACACCAAGCCATTTGTGAAAAAGGAGTGACTCTTGGTCGTATCCACCATCTGCTGCCAGTAAAAATCCTGCAAGTGCAGTGAGCGTTGAAATCAATGCGATGTAGTGAAGCATCAAATCAAATATGCCAGCAAGACCATCGGTATCTGTCCTTCTTTGGAGGTATATAGAAAAGGGGACCAACAACATGATCAGCGTAATGGGCAAATGCAGTATAACAGGATGAAATCTTCCTGCAAACAATATAATCTGAGGAAGTACACTCAGGTCTAAAAAACAGAACAAAAGGAGAAAAACCTGTAATACGATCAGCAGGTTGGAGAGCACGAGAAGATGTCTAGACATACATATTTTTTCTTTGGAAAAATATTAGGCAATGATTCCGTTCACTACTTGTCCGGCAACGTCTGTGAGCCTGTAACGTCTTCCCAGATGGCGATAGGTGAGCTGCTCATG
>Ga0207909_1000031_pt1 | contig 58188 bp, 28 predicted proteins | sample LakMenEpi05May10_FD_150672 | JGI IMG/M metagenome (GOLD analysis project Ga0207909, IMG submission 150672) | Freshwater microbial communities from Lake Mendota, WI - 05MAY2010 deep hole epilimnion (SPAdes) | ecosystem: Environmental > Aquatic > Freshwater > Lake > Epilimnion/Euphotic zone ...
TAAAATGAAGCATTGGTTCTTGCTGCTACTGGCATTCTGTTTTCAGCGTCTCGCTTTGCCCAAAACATAATAGTATAAGTTGCCATAGTTCCTAAATTAGCTGAGAAATCTACATAATCGTCTACACCATCAAAAGATAGCGACCCTAAGTTAGCAGAATTGTACGTGGGACCGTTTACGATAGAACCGGTATTATTACTGCCACTCAATTGAAACCAATTAGTTCCCGAACCAGGATAACTTCTTGGATTAGCTGCATCTACGCAGAATAGTAAACCATTAGTTACAATTGAGGAGTTATACGAAATACTCATATTCCGTATCTCCCTCGGTAAGCGTTAAAGTTTTGTATAATCTGAGCCTCAGTTAATACTGTGTTGTATATTAGCAAGATTCCTATCTGAGAATTAGAAAATTCACTGAGTCCCGGAAAATAGCAGCCGATTCCTAAACCGTTAGGGCCTTGGCTCCCTCCGGTGCTTGGGCCGGCAGTAAGCACACCATTTGTATACATGCTATATGAATCAGATGCAATATTGCCAGTTGCTGCATAGATTCTCCAATTAGTATCACTGGCCCCGGAGGCAACTCCAGATACCCATCCTTCAGCATAATAGTTTTCAGTAGTAGTACCCCATTGCCCCATTAGCCAATTGTTGTTTCTGCCGGAAAAGGTTCTTCCGCCTGCTACTGCGTATCTCGCTGCACCAATTATAGTATAATTAGTTGATGCCATATTAGGTCCAGGAATATCTATGTAGTCGTTTACCCCATCTAGAACAAATACTCCACCGTTAACTGAGCTATAAGTAGGACCGTTCACTAGTGTGCCGGTGTATCCGTTGCCACTTGCGTCACTAATAGTGGTTCCTGAGCCTGGATAAGTTCTAAGATTACCCGGGTCAAAACAAGCAATTAAGTTAGAAGTAACTATTCCTGGATTATACGAAATAGCCATAACTATTATCCGTATGTAGCGTTTAGCGTATACCATTGTGTTGCTGAAACTGAGACAAACTCTAGTCTTGCGCCTGCTGGTTGTGCATAAGCAGCGTTAGTTGCAGCAGAGTTGATAGCAGCACCAGAAGGAGGATATACATTCAATGCAGTAGCACTTGTGTTCATAACAAGGATTCTGGCGCCAGCCGGAACAGTTGGAAGAATAACACCAGTACTTGCACTTACCGTACTTACTACGTTGATCGGTCTAGTTAGTGTAGTAGCAGTACCCTGTGTCGAGCCTGCTGCTGTAATGCCTGTAGTGACACCATATGATACAAAGCCACCTGATGCTGCAAACTGAATGTTGCCGCCAGCATCAACACTAATCATTGGGATACCAGAAACATCGTTAACTGTAAAGATGTTGCCGGTCATGCTATCTGTAATACTGAACAACTGTCCTGCGTTACCTGACCAAGCTAATGTACCGCCATTGAGCATTGTGCTGTTGATAGTATTTGCAGCATTAGGTGATACGTAAGCAATATTACTTGCAATGTTTAAGTTTGTGAAGAAGCTGTTTGCGTTTGCACCAATACCGCCTGTGACAATTAGCGCACCAGTAGTTCTGCTTGTCGCCGCAGTGCTGTTTGTGATACTTACTGCGCCACTTGAAGTCAAACCAGTGAGTGTACCGACAGACGTAATGTTTGGTTGAGCAGCAGTTGTTACAGTACCGGCTGTGGTTGCACTAGTAGCAGCGCCGCTTAATGCACCAACAAACGTTGTAGCAGTAATAGAATTGTTTGATAAGTTAGCAGTGAGACCTGTGCTGGTGAGTTCATTAACATTGCCGGTTGCTGCGCTTGCAAAGACAATAAAGTTATTACCTGTACCGGCCGCTACACTTATCGTATCAGTAACACCTGATTGAGCAACGTTTAAGTTTGCTACTTGCGTAGTTGAAGTTACTGTTAATGGAGCAGTACCAGTAGCAATGTTTGAAATTAGTCTAGTACCAGTAATAGTTCCATTTACACCCAATGATGTTAATGTACCAACGCTTGTGATATTTGGTTGTGCTGCTGTTGTTACAGTACCAGCAGTACCTGCTGAAGTTGCGAATGTCGCATTTGCTACAGTACCAGTGACATTAGCACCGGCAATAGCACTTAATCCACTACCATTACCAGTGAATACACCTGTATTAGCAGTAAACGCTGATGCAGTAACAGTACCACTTACACCTAAACTTGTTAGCGTACCAGTTGAAGTGATGTTTGGTTGTGCTGCTGTTGTTACAGTACCAGCAGTAGTTGCGCTAGTTGCTGCTCCTGATAGGGCGCCGACAAAAGTTGTAGCAGTAATAGAATTGTTTGATAAGTTAGCAATAAGACCAGTACTTGTTAGTTCTGTTATGTTTCCGGTTGCTGCGTTTGCAAAGATAAGGAAGTTATTTCCTGTTCCAGCAGCTACGCTAATGAAGTCAGCAACGTTTGCATAGTTAACATTCAAGTTAGCTACACGAGTTGTTGAAGTTACTGTCAACGGAGCAGTACCTGTTGCAACATTTGATGTTAATGTACTTGCAACAACCGCAGTAGTTGCATTTAAATTACCAACGTTAGCATTACCGGTAACTGCTAATGATGTAAGCGTACCCACACTAGTGATGTTTGGTTGAGCGGCTGTTGTTACTGTACCTGCTGTTGTGGCACTTGTTGCAGCTCCTGATAGAGCGCCGACGAATGTTGTAGCAGTAATAGAATTGTTTGATAAGTTAGCAGTAAGGCCTGTGCTTGTTAGTTCTGTTATATTACCTGTTGCCGCATTTGCAAAGATAAGGAAGTTATTACCTGTTCCAGCCGCTACGCTAATGAAGTCCGCGACATTTGCATAATTAACATTCAAGTTAGCAACGCGGGTAGTACTTGTTACTGTTAATGGAGCAGTACCAGTTGCAACATTTGAAGTCAGCGTACTTGCTACTACTGCTCCGGCAGTATTTAGGTTACCTGCACTTGCGTTACCTGTTACAGCTAGTGATGTTAATGTACCCACACTCGTAATATTAGGCTGTGCTGCTGTTGTTACTGTACCAGCTGTACCTGCACTAGTTGCAAAAGTTGCGTTAGCAACTGTACCAGTTACGTTAGCACCAGTAAGAGCGGTTAGTCCACTACCATTGCCTGTAAATACGCCGGAGTTAGCAGTGAATGCCGGGGCTGTTATAGTGCCGCTTGAGTTTAGTCCGGTTAGTGTACCGACAGCGGTAACCTGTGTCTGACTTGCATTTACACTAAACGTTGAACCAGTTAGTGTTAAACCAGTTCCTGCTTGATAGGTTCCCGCACCTGAGAACTGCTCCCAAACTATTGGATCCGTGCCGACAGTAGTAACTTCGTCAATTTGCACCCAACCAGTTGAATTATATACTGTACCGGCGGTGATGAAAGTGAAGTCACCACCTGCGATTTCAACAGCAGTATCAAAATCAGTAGCACGAGTCAACACTGTTGCACTTGTTCTTACATAGATACCATTATTTGCTTGAGTTGCTTCGTTCTTAACAAGAATACGCATTCCGTCTGATAGTGTGACACCATCAATAGTTGTATATGAACCTGTTGTAGTTAGTGTTGCACCTACACCAGCTGTACCGTTATTATATGTAACTGTACCACCTGAAATAGTTGCAAGTGTAGTAGTTGTGGCCGCGTTACAAGAAGGGTGAATATTCAAACCTTGAGCAACATCGTCTACATATTGTTTGGTTGCTGCATCGGTTGATGCAGTTGGAGTAGCAAGATTGATAATTGTATTGCTAGTCATATCCAAATTACCAGCAATGCTGCTTACGCCTGTGCCTGTTACACTAAGTATACCAGTTGTAGTTAAGTTACCTGCTGCAACGTTACCTGTCACTGTCGCTGATGTTAGTGTACCAACTGATGTAATGTTTGGTTGTGCTGCTGTTGTTAGTGTGCCGGTGAACAAGTTAGCAGTAATAACATTAGCACCAGAGATGTTACCACCTGTGCCTGATCCTGTTATGATATTACCAGCAGAAAGATTTCCGGATACGTTAGCAGTACCGGTGATGTTTGCTCCAGTACCGGTAACAACAAGCACATTAGCATTACCAACTGCTGAGATATTGACATTGCCGTTTGCAGCAGGAATATTTACGTTTGAGTTGCCGTTTGCGTGTGGTCCAAGCAAGTTACCGACTGTTGCATTTCCAGTTACAGCAAGAGAAGTTAATGTACCAACTGAGGTGATATTTGGCTGCGCCGCAGTTGTTACAGTACCAGCTGTGGTTGCGCTCGTAGCAGCACCACTCAATGCACCAACGAATGTAGTTGCTGTGATAGAGTTATTAGATAAGTTAGCAGTAAGACCGGTGCTTGTTAGTTCTGATATGTTGCCCGTTGCTGCGTTTGCGAATATGAGGAAGTTATTTCCTGTTCCAGCAGCTACACTGATAAAATCAGCAATGTTTGCACGAGCAACATACAAGTTAGGAACAACTGTGGTAGATGTTACTACAAACGGAGCAGTACCAGCAGCAACATTTGAGATTAGTTGCGGAGCAGTCACGTTCGCAGTTGCAAGAACTTGAGCAGTACCTAAGTTACCTACGTTAGCATTACCATTAGCGTTTAACGTTCCAGCAACGTTGATTCCAGTACTTGTGATAGTAATCTCGGCGGGCGTGCCTGTTGCAGAAAGAGTAATATTACCGTTCGCAGTAATAGAGATATTACTATTGCCGTTTTGCACTAGCGGTACGTTAGCTGCGGTAGTAAAGATACCTGTTGCTAACCCTAAGTTACCGACGTTAGCATTGCCGGTCACATTCAATGTTCCAGCAACGTTTGCGCCAGTTCCCGTTACTACTACAATATTTGCATTACCTACGGCTGAGATATTAACATTACCATTTGCAGCAGGAATGTTGACATTTGAGTTTCCATTTGCGTGTGGTCCAAGCAAGTTACCGACTGTTGCATTTCCGGTTACAGCAAGAGAAGTTAATGTACCAACGCTTGTAATATTTGGCTGCGCCGCAGTTGTAACTGTCCCAGCAGTAGTTGCACTTGTTGCAGCTCCACTTAGAGCACCGACGAACGTAGTGGCCGTGATGCTTGAGTTACCTAAGTTAGCACTAATGCCAGTATTAATAACAGCACTTGAGTTGCCATTTGCACTACTTGTACTGAATGTTGGGTATACTGTAGTTGCAGTTGAGGTGTTCTGTAATAATGCTGATGCATTTGTCGCAGCAGTAGCACTTGCTACTGTACCGGTTACATTAGCACCTGCAATTGCACTTAGGCCACTACCGTTACCAGTGAATACACCTGTATTAGCAGTGAATGCAGAAGCAGTTACCGTACCACTGACACCTAATGATGTTAATGTACCAACTGATGTAATGTTAGGTTGCGCTGCCGTTGTTACTGTACCGGCTGTGGTTGCGCTCGTAGCAGCACCACTTAATGCACCAACGAATGTAGTGGCTGTGATAGAGTTATTTGATAAGTTAGCAATGAGTCCAGTACTTGTTAGCTCTGTTATGTTACCTGTTGCCGCATTTGCGAATATGAGGAAGTTATTGCCTGTGCCAGCAGCTACGCTAATAAAATCAGCAACGTTTGCATAATTAACGTTCAAGTTAGCAACACGAGTAGTGCTTGTTACTGTTAGTGGAGCAGTACCGGTTGCGACATTGGACGTTAGAGTACTTGCAACTACAGCACCAGCAGTATTCAAGTTGCCTGCACTTGCGTTACCCGTAACTGCTAATGATGTTAATGTACCAACTGATGTGATATTTGGTTGTGCTGCTGTTGTTAGTGTGCCACCTAAGGTAGTTGCTACTACACCAGTCGCGCCTAAGTTACCAACATTAGCGTTTCCAGTTGCGTTTAATGTACCTGCTACGTTAACACCAGTTGCAGTTACAACAACAACGTTAGCAGTACCTACAGCACTGATATTAACATTTCCATTTGCTGCTGGAATGTTTACGTTTGAGTTGCCGTTAAGAATTGATGAGCCTGCTGCTACCGTAATACCAGTTAACTGACTACCATTCCCAATGAAGAACGGAGCAGAAACGTTACCGGCAAATGCTACGTTAGTGTTAGCGGAATAAGCAGTCATTGATATGCCACTTACTACACCGGTTGCATTTTGAGTGAATAGACGGAAGTTGTTACTTGCATCGACATCCATGTTCCAAGTAGAGTTTGCTTGACCGGTTATGTTATTGACGCCTGCATACCCTAATATTATTTGACCACCTTCAGCGCCAGTTGAACCAACTATAAGGTTGTCATTACCGTATATTCGGGTAGTTGCGTTTAAGTTACCAACGTTAGCATTTGCTGTTACAGCCAATGATGACAGCGTACCCACTGATGTAATGTTAGGTTGAGCCGCAGTTGTTACTGTACCCGCAGTAGTTGCAGAACCAGCAGAAGTTGCGAATGTCGCATTTGCAACAGTACCGGTGACATTAGCACCTGCAAGTTGTGATAGGCCTGCACCATTGCCTGTAATCAATCCGCTGTTTAGTGTGATTGTTCCATTACCAAATACTGCATTAGCTGTAGCATTACCGACAGTTAGACCGGTCAACGTACCGACTGATGTGATATTGGGTTGAGCAGCAGTTGTAACTGTGCCAGCAGTAGTTGCAGCGCCGGTCAACGCCCCAACAAATGTTGTTGATGTTACACTAGTTAGACCAGTTACAGTTGTTGTAGTAGTGCCAAGTTCAAGAGTTGTATTACCTAGAATTACGTTTGAGTTTGCTAGTCTTACTTGAGCAAGAGTACCACTTGAGACGTTGCTTGCATTTAGTGTAGTTAAGTTAGCACCACTACCTGCAAACAATGTAGCACTGACAAGAGCAACACCATTAATGTTTGAGCCAGTACCTGACATTGTGATATCGGCGTTTGCTGCTAATGTCAAACCAGTTAATGTACCAACCGATGTAATATTGGGTTGAGCCGCTGTTGTTACAGTGCCGGCTGTTGTAGCAGAACCAGCAGAAGTTGCGAATGTCGCATTTGCTACTGTGCCTGACACGTTAGCTCCGGCTACTGCGTTAGCTGTAGTTGCAAAAGCGACTGCACCAGTAACGTTAGCGCCTGCGATTGCACTCAGCCCACTGCCATTACCTGTAAAGACGCCAGTGTTTGCAGTGATGTTAACACCAGTGATTGTCCCGTTAACGCCGAGTCCAGTTAATGTACCGACTGAAGTAATATTACCTTGTGCAGCAGTTGTTACTGTACCCGCAGTACCTGCTGAAGTTGCGAATGTCGCATTTGCTACTGTACCAGTAACATTAGCTCCTGCAATTGCACTTAGACCTGAGCCATTACCAGTAAAGACTCCTGTGTTAGCAGTGATATTTGCAGCAGTAATGTTGCCACTTACACCAAGTGACGTAAGCGTACCAACACTTGTGATATTGGGTTGTGCAGCAGTAGTTACAGTGCCTGCCGTAGTAGCAGCGCCAGTCAATGCACCAACGAATGTAGTAGACGTAACGCTTGATAAGCCAGTTACAGTTGTTGTAGTAGTGCCAAGTGCAAGAGTTGTGTTACCTAATATTACATTTGAGTTTGCTAGTCTTGCTTGTGCTAATGTACCACTTGAAACGTTACTTGCATTTAGTGCAGTAAGTGCCGAACCATTACCTGTAAATACACCGGTATTTGCTGTGAATGCTGGGGCAGTGACAGTGCCGCTTGAGTCTAAACCAGTTAGTGTACCTACACTAGTGATTGTGGGCTGTGCTACGTTTACGCTAAACTGTGAGCCAGTTAATGTTAAACCAGTACCAGCAGTATATGTACCCGCACCAGAGAACTGTACCCAAACAACTGCGGATGTACCGACAGTTGTTACTGGATCTGGCATCACCCAACCCGTATTATCGTATAGCGTTCCGGCAGTGACGAATGTGAAGTCACCTCCTGCCATTTCAGTAGGAGTATCAAAATCAGTTGAACGAGTTAATACAGTTGTGCTTGTGCGATCATATATACCATTATGCGCTGTGTTTGCTTCATTCTTAACAAGGATGCGCATTCCATTTGATAGGGTAACACCGTCAATAGTGGTATATGTTCCAGTTGTAGTTAAGGTTGCGCCGACACCGGCAGTACCATTATTATATGTTACAGTACCACCTGAAATAGTTGCCAATGTAGTTTGTGTGGCTGCGTTACAACTATCGTGTGTATGTAGACCTTGAGCAACATCGTCAACATATTGTTTAGTAGCAGCATCAGTTGAATTAACCGGAGCTGCAAGATTGATAATATTGTTGCTGGTCATGTCTAGGTTGCCAGCAATGCTGCTTACGCCAGTACCAGTTACACTCAATACACCAGTTGTTGTCAAGTTACCAGCAGCGACATTGCCTGTTACTGTAGCACTTGTTAGTGTGCCTACTGAGGTGATATTAGGTTGTGCAGCGGTGTATACTGTACCCGCTACTAATGCGTTAGCTACTTGACCACTAACATTAGCTCCAGCCACTGCGTTAGCTGTTGTAGCGAATGCAACTGCTCCACTAACATTAGCTCCGGCTACTGCATTGGCTGTTGTAGCGAATGCTACTGCACCAGTAACGTTAGCCCCAACAATTGAACTTAATCCATTACCATTGCCAGTGAATACACCAGAGTTAGCAGTGATGTTAACACCAGTAATTGTTCCGTTAACACCAAGTCCGGTTAATGTACCGACACTAGTTATGTTACCTTGGGCAGCAGTTGTTACAGTACCCGCTGTTCCTGCACTTGTTGCAAATGTCGCATTTGCTACAGTACCGGTTACATTAGCACCTGCAATTGCACTTAACCCACTACCGTTACCAGTGAATACGCCTGTATTTGCTGTGATGTTTGCAGCAGTAACGTTGCCGCTGACACCTAAACTTGTTAGTGTACCGACTGATGTAATGTTGGGCTGGGCTGCTGTAGTGACAGTACCAGCAGTTGTAGCACTCGTAGCGGCGCCACTTAGCGCGCCAACGAATGTAGTTGCGGTAATAGAGTTGTTTGATAGGTTAGCAGTGAGGCCTGTACTTGTTAGTTCGGTGATATTCCCAGTTGCTGCGTTGGCAAAGATGAGGAAATTATTCCCAGTTCCAGCGGCCACACTGATAAAATCAGCAACGTTTGCGTGATTGACATTTAAATTAGCTACACGAGTAGTTGAAGTTACCGTTAGTGGCGCAGTACCTGTTGTGACATTTGAAGTCAGTGTACTTGCTACTACTGCACCAACAGTATTTAAATTACCTGCACTTGCATTGCCTGTGACCGCAAGTGAGCTTAATGTACCAACCGAAGTGATATTTGGCTGAGCCGCAGTTGTTACTGTACCAGCAGAGGTTGCAAATGTCGCATTTGCTACAGTACCGGTGACATTAGCACCCGCGAGTTGTGATAGGCCTGCGCCGTTGCCAGTAATCAATCCAGAGTTGAGAGTGATTGTTCCGTTGCCGAATACCGCATTAGCAGTTGCATTACCAATAGTTAGTCCAGTTAGCGTACCGACTGAAGTGATATTAGGTTGTGCTGCCGTTGTGACAGTACCTGCTGTAGTTGCTGCGCCAGTCAATGCCCCGACAAATGTAGTTGATGTAACACTTGATAAGCCAGTTATTGTTGTTGTAGTAGTGCCAAGTGCAAGAGTTGTATTACCTAGAATTACGTTTGAGTTTGCTAGTCTTGCTTGAGCAAGAGTACCACTTGATACATTGCTTGCATTTAGTGCGGTCAATGCTGAACCATTACCGGTGAATACACCTGTATTTGCAGTGATGTTTGCAGCAGTAATGTTACCACTTACACCTAAACTAGTTAGATTGCCTACGCTAGTGATATTCGGCTGTGCTGCGGTTGTTACCGTTCCGGAAGTTGTTGCACTTGATACAGTACCGGTTACGTTAGCCCCAGTAATTGAACTTAGTGAACTACCATTGCCGCTTACATTAGTGAAGACCCCTTGAGTCGCGCCGATATTACCGACATTAGCGTTGCCGGTAGCATTTAATGTACCGGCAACATTAACACCAGTACCAGTTACAACAAGAACGTTTGCATTACCAGCAACACTGAGATTGATGTTACCGCCCGCTGCTGGAATATTTAAATTTGAGTTACCGTTTGAAACGTTTGATACTGAAGTAATAATTCCAGTTAGCTGACTACCATTACCAATAAAGAAGTTAGCAGCTAAGTTGCCATCACTATTGCGAACAGCAACAGTATTTGCTGTATTTGCAGTTGCAGTGTTGTATCCATCCAATAAATCAGCATTAAGATTTGCGACTACTGTAGTAGAAGATACGGTTAATGGAGCAGTGCCAGTTGCTACGTTTGAAATTAGTCTTACGCCACTGATATTGCCTGTTGCGGTAATATTACCGGTGACATCTAAGTTCCCCGGTGGTACTGTACTAGTTCTTATCCAAGCAGTCTGTGCGCTATTGTAGGTATAGGTTATCCCGTTTACAACAGTTGTTTCACCATTAGTTGGGTTTGTTGGGAATAATGCCATTATCTATTTCCTATACTCATCTTACTATTTATAATCATATGAATCATGCTTTTAGAACCTTCCAACTGCTACTTCAATTACGCCAAAGTCTCCGTTGAAGTTTTCTAGTGCTTTACCTATAATAGTTCCTGCTCGTGCTTCATTATTTGCAGTAGCGTGTCCGTTACTAGCTGATACCATTAAGTCACCCTTTTCAATTGGGCCAATAACTTTACACGGCACACGACCCTGTAGTGCGATTTCTGCAACATATTCTGCTTCTAGCATTGCATTCATTGAGTATGCTGGGTTAGTTGTGACAACGCCTGCAACTTTAGTTGAATCAAATGCATTAGCTAGTGTGACTTCTTGTTCGCCACCAAATAATAGAACTGTGCCTGGCTCATAGGTATCATCTGCTGTATACTTTTCTGCAAGGTCAGCGTAAGTAGCTTGCCATCTTGAACCAGCAGTGAGGGTCCAGTTACCAGTGACAGTACCTGCGGTTACGTTTGATCCTGCTGTAATAGCAGTAGTCTGTAGTGTTGTGGGATTGAAAGTTCCATTGTATGTTAATGCGCCAGCACCGGCGCGACCTAACTTAGTTGTACTATCCGCATTACCAAAGACAATATAACCGTTTGCGGCATTTTGTTGTCCTCTAATACTTATAGTATCAGCAGCGTTAACATCACCAATCCATGCATCATCGCCAATTCTAAAGTTTGTTCCGTTGCCGTTATTTCCTGATAGGAAAATATCGGCAGTTACGTTACCTGTTACTGCTAGTGATGTTAGTGTACCAACTGAAGTTATATTAGGTTGTGCTGCTGTTGTTACCGTGCCGGCGGTAGTTGCACTCGTAGCCGCCCCGGTTAATGCCCCAACAAAAGTAGTTGATGTGACGCTTGACAAGCCAGCTACAGTCGTAGTTGTACCACCTAATGTTAAAGTAGTGTTGCCGAATGTTATTGTACTGTTTGCAAGTCTTGCTTGAGCTAACGTACCACTTGCAATACTAGTTGCGTTTATTCCAGTTATTGATGACCCATTACCTGAGAAGGAGTTGGCACTTACTAAGTTAACCCCAGAAATCTGCGATCCAGCGCCTGACATTGTAATTTGTGCGTTTGCTACAAAAGTCAATCCACTAAACGAAGTACTTACTGATGTGATATTTGGCTGTGCTGCTGTTGTTACAGTACCGGCTGTTGTAGCAGAACCAGCAGAAGTTGCGAATGTCGCATTTGCTACTGTGCCCGACACATTAGCACCTGCTACTGCATTTGCTGTTGTAGCGAATGATACTGCGCCAGTAACATTTGCGCCCGCAATCGCACTCAACCCACTACCGTTACCAGTGAATATACCGGTGTTAGCAGTAAATGCCGGTGCAGTTATCGTACCACTTGAGTTTAGTCCGGTTAATGTACCGACAGCCGTAACCTGAGTCTGAGACGCATTAACACTAAACTGAGAACCAGTTAATGTTAGACCAGTACCAGCAGTATACGTGCCGGCGCCACTGAACTGTACCCAGACTACATTAGTTGTACCGACGGTAGTAACTGGGTCAGTCATTACCCAGCCTGTATTATCATACAAGGTACCAGCAGTAACGAATGTAAAGTCACCACCAGCCATTTCTGCGGGTGTGTCAAAATCAGTTGAGCGAGTTAAAACAGTAGTGCTGGTGCGATCATAGATACCATTATGTGCAGCATTTGCTTCGTTCTTAACAAGAATACGCATACCATTTGACAACGTAACACCATCAATTGTAGTGAATGTTCCGGTGGTAGTTAAGTTTGCTCCGACTCCACTTGCGCCGTTGTTGTAGGTTACTGTGCCACCTGAGATAGATGCCAAAGTAGTTTGAGTAGCTGCATTACAGCTATCGTGAGTGTGAAGTCCTTGAGCAACATCATCTACGTACTGTTTGGTAGCAGCATCAGTTGAATTAGTAGGCGTAGCAAGATTGATAATTGTGTTGCTGGTCATATCTAGATTACCTGCAATACTGCTTACACCAGTACCAGTTACGCTGAGTACACCAGTTGTTGTTAGATTGCCTGCCGCAACATTACCGGTAACAGTAGCACTTGTTAATGTACCAACACTCGTGATATTTGGCTGCGCCGCAGTTGTTACGGTACCTGCTGTAGTTGCCGCGCCACTTAGTGCACCTGTAAATGTTGTTGCACTTACGTTACCTGCACTGATGTTTCCAGTTACAGCCAATGAAGTTAGTGTACCAACTGATGTAATGTTAGGTTGAGCCGCAGTTGTTACTGTGGCTGCTGAACCAGTTGCGTTACCTGTTAATGCACCAGTAAATGTTGTTGCACTTACGTTACCTGCACTGACGTTACCTGTTACAGCAAGTGAGGTTAGTGTACCTGTACTTGTAATATTGGGTTGTGCCGCAGTTGTCAATGAACCTGCTACCGTAGTGAACACACCCGCGGCTGCTCCGATGTTGCCAACGTTAGCGTTGCCAGTTACACTTAACGCACCACCGGTTGTTAAGTTACCACCAGATACGTTGCCGGTCGCAGCAACGGTGCCGCTTGTAGTTAAGTTACCATTAGCATCCAATGCCATACGAGTTGTAAGAGTTACATTTGCGCCTGCTGTGCCAGTTGGTGCGTTAGTCCATTGATGGGCTCCACCTTGCATTGAATAGTCAGCGGCTGCGCCGTTTTGAATATATTTGTTGTTAGTACCATCAAAGAAGTAGTTTTGGGAAAGGTACGTGTTAATGTCACCGCTAAAGTTCCAAAACGATGCACTTCCTATTTGCACTACGTTTGCTGATGCCCACGCATTAGCGGTAGTGTTGACTCCTACAACAGGACCCGTTTTGACATTTCCAGTAACACTCAATGCGCCGCCGGTAGTTAGATTTCCACCTGTAACATTGCCTGTAGCAGTTAAACTACTTAATGTACCAACTGATGTAATATTAGGCTGTGCTGCTGTTGTTACAGTACCGGCTGTCGTGGCACTTGTAGCTGCGCCAGATAGTGCGCCGACAAATGTAGTTGCAATCAATGCACCGTTTGCTAGATTAGCACTGAATGCAGTATTTGAATTGAGTTGATAGTTGCCGTTAGCAGTAGATGAGATAAACGCTGGAAAATAAGTACCGGTTGATTGCACGTTATTCAAAACTGCGGCTGCATTTGAACCAGCTATATTAGGTAGGGGAAGACTACTAATATCAACCCACTGAGAAGAAGTTCCATCATCTAGATACTCAAAGAGAATACCATTAAATGTGTTATACCATTGATCACCGTTCTGCGGGCTAGCAGGAGCAGTATTTGATTGAGAAATTATTCCGGTTAAGCCATATGAGCCGCGAAAAACAGCATTACTTGTAAAGGTCGCTATGTTTGCAACGCCGTTGACACTTACTACAACATTGCCATTTGCAGCAGGAATGCTGACATTAGATGTGCCATTTGCGATTGCAGTGGCGCTAGAAATCGATTGCCAGCTTAGGTTTCCTGCGCCATCTGTTTGTAGATATTGTCCGGAACTACCACCTGTGAGCTTTACATTACTGTTTGAACCTAAGGCAACATTAGCTGCGGCAGTGAGATTTGCATTTCCTGTGACTGCAAGATTAGTTACGGTTGCGTTACCGGTCGTGGCATCCAATGTAATGTTGCCAACCGTAATACCGTTGATTACGTTAAAATATTTTAGTGCCACAGTTCCATACATCCCTGTTGTGCCTTATAAGAATTTATTATTAAACTCTCACAAGTATACATTATTTATCTTTTGTACTGCCAAAGCTTGTTATAAACTTTTATCAATTAACAAAAAAGTCCCACCGTTTCCGATGGGACCTTGTTGTGTTTTAGTATGTTAACTTACAATATTACACTAAGTTATATTGTGTAGTCCACACAGTTGAGTTGCTGCTTGCTGGCGTTACTTGTAGTTTGAGGTTGCCAGAATCTACAACTACTTGTAGACTGCTTCCAGTTACTGTGCCGATATTTACTGTTGCGAAAATAGTATAATCAACATTAGCACCGTCAGTAACAGCCACTACCTTAGCAACACTATGCTTGCCGCCGGCAGAATCAATACCCTTAACTAGATATTCAATGCCGGTTGTACCTGTTACTGCAAATGAAGCAATAGTCTGATTTGCGGTAGTTGCAGTTGTAGTTACCGTACCGGATGTTACTGTTGTACTACCAATGATAACATTGCCAGTAACATTAGCAGTTGTTAAGTTTGCTGATGTTGCAGAGACATTACCGCTGCTGATATTACCAGTTACAGCAAGTGAAGTTAGTGTACCAACTGAAGTAATGTTTGGTTGAGCATTAGTGTAAACTGTACCGGCAACAAGTGCGTTACCTACTTGACCTGAAACATTAGCACCAGTGATTGCAGTTAATGCAGAACCATTACCACTTACGTTAGTGAATGCACCAGTAGTTCCGCTTACATTACCGGCAGCTACGTTACCAGTTACATCAAGTGAAGTTAGTGTACCAACACTTGTGATATTTGGCTGAGCAGCAGTTGTTAATGTACCTGCAAAGAAGTTAGCTGTAGCAAGATTGCCTAAGTTAGCATTGCCGCCACTGATATTGCCTGTTACTGACAAGTTAGCAAGAGTACCAACACTTGTCAAGCTTGAGTTGACAATAGTTGCTGCAAGTGTGGTGCCTGTCAAATTAGCAGCATTTGCAGTAATTGCTACGTTTGCAGCGGCAGTTAACTGACCTTGTGCATTTACAGTGAATGACGCAACTGCATCACCGCTTCCATAGCTACTAGCAGTGACAGCAGTATTTGTAATACTGAAGGTGTCACCGGTTAGCGTTAAGCCAGTGCCAGCCTTATATGTACCAGCACCTGAGAACTGTACCCATGCAATTGGATCAGTACCAACAGTATTAACTTCGTCAATTTGCACCCAACCAGTTGAGTTATATTCTGTACCAGCAGTAACAAATGTAAAGTCACCGCCTTGAATCTCAGCAGCAGTATCAAAGTCAGCAGCACGAGTCAATACAGTAGCACTTGTTCTTACATAGATACCGTTGTTTGCTTGAGCCGCTTCGTTCTTGACGAGGATTCTCATACCATTTGATAGTGTAACACCATCAAGAGTTGTCAGCCCAACTCCTAAGGTTAGTGTTGCACCAACACCAGCAGTACCGTTGTCATAAGTTACACTGCCGCCTGTGATAGATGCAAGAGTAGCAGGAGTTGCAGCATCGCAACTTGCATGAATATGCAAACCTTGAGCAACGTCATCAACATATTGCTTGGTTGCTGCGTCGGTTGATGCTGTTGGAGTAGCAACGTTTGAGACTCTTGCGCCCCAAACATCAACTGTTCCTGTACCAGTTGGCTTCAAGAAGACATTGCTATTTGCGCCAGTAGCTGAAATGCTAACACTTGTAGTTCTGCCGACGATTAAATCAGTTACAAGATTTGCACTTGTTTGAATATTACCGGTAACAGTAAGGTCAGTTAATGTTCCAACACTTGTTACGTTTGGTTGAGCAGCAGTCGTGAGTGTACCAGTTAGTGTAGCGCCTGAAACGTCTCCGGTAGCACTTAGGTTACCAGTAGTTGTATTGCCGGTTACAGCAAGTGAAGTTAGTGTACCAACTGAAGTAATGTTTGGCTGAGCATTAGTGTAAACTGTACCAGCTACAAGTGCGTTGCCTACTTGACCGGTTACATTAGCACCAGCGATTGCAGTTAGAGCAGCACCGTTACCAATGAAGTTAGTAGCAGATACGTTACCAACTACAGTCAATACATTAGAAGAATTATTGAATGAGAAGGCGTTACTTGCACCTAAGTTACCAGCATTATTAAAGACTACTTCGGTATTTGAACCAGGAGCAACAATGTTACCTGAAATGTTACCCTGTACGTTACCGATGAAGTTAGGTGCAGTGATGTTACCAGTAGCAACAATAGTACCAGTATCAGCAATCACTACATTAGAAGAAGCATTTCCTACAGTAAGACCTGTTAGATTGCCAACAGAAGTAATGTTTGGTTGAGCAGCAGTTGTTACAGTACCTGCTGTTGTAGCTGATCCTGCTGTAGCAACACTTAAGTTTGCTACTTGTGTAGTTGAAGTCACTACGAATGGAGCAGTTCCATTTGCTACATTTGAAATTAGCTGAGGAGCAGTTACGTTCGCACTTGCAAGAACTTGTGCAGTTCCCAAATTACCTACGTTTGCGTTACCGTTTACGGTAAATACGTTTGTAGCATCATTGAAAGTAAAGTTTGCGCTTGCGGCAAAGTTATTACCCATGTTGTACTGAATTTGTGTGTTAGATCCAGCTGCTTGTTGCAAGTCAAACGGTGCGCCGTTTGCGTGATAAATGTTGTCAGTTAGAATTCCACCAACTGAGAGGTTACCAACAAGATTTGCGCCTGCTGTTGTAATAGTAAGTATTGTAGTTCCTGCAACCGCTGCAATAACGTTTCCGTTTGCGACAGGGATAGCAACGTTAGAAGTACCGTTAAAGATAGATCCTGATGTTGCTGTTGTGACGAACGTTAGGTTACCTGCGCCGTCAGTGCTAAGTACTTGTCCGGCAGTACCGCCTGAGATTTTGACATTGCCGATTGCGTTAAGATTGGCAATGCCTGTTGTTGTAATGTTAGTTGTAGTAATATCGCCATTGGCTAATATCACGTTACTTGGGGTTTCTCCTACTGAAAAACCACCAATTGAATTAAAGGGTTTAAGAGCCATTGTTAATATTCCTTTTGCTAACTTGTGCTGTTATTATTTATCGCTTATCTTGTTTTTTACTCATTGTAAGCAACAATTTGCATCTTATGATCCATAAAATTTGCAAATGCTGGCGTACTGTTTATTTGTATTTCATTGTCTGTAGAATTGTAATTTACTGAGAACTCACATAGGTAATTGTTTACTGCTAAGGTGCTAGTATCGTTGTACGATATCGCACCGTCGTAAATCACAATAGATAATTTAGTGATTTGACGACTATCATCAGTAGCATCAGTAGATATAATTACCAAATCTACTCCTGCTAATCCTTCTGCATCTAACGCTAGTATTTCTTGCGTAGCTGTAGAAATTGTTGTAGCAAAGAACATGCTTGTTCTGCTAAATTGATAAATGCCTGACCCAATTGTAAGGCTGTTTGCTGTTAGATCAGCATTAATGATTGCGTTGCCAGTAACACCTAAATTTGTGATTGTAGCTGTGGATGTGTTACTAGATACTGTTATTACATTACTAAAAACTCTTTGGTTGTTAGTAGATATAGTTAAGATTGACCCATTAGCTCCTGTACCAAGATTTGGTTCAGCTTGGCTAAGTCCTAAAAATTCGTGGCGGGAATTATTTAGGTCACTGTACGGAGTAACTACTACTCTGCCACTTAAAAGTTTAGACCCGTTAGCCATACTATTAGTTACCGATTACTAGAGTTTCTAGATAGCTTAGTACTAATTGTGCGCTAGTATCATCGCTGCTAGTAAATTGCAGTATGTCACCGTATTGTAAAATTAGTCTTCCAGTCAATACGCTGATAGCATCGTCTTCTGGAACACTAGCGTTGTTGATTAACGAAGTAGAAGCAGAACCACGGTATATACCGGATGATATTTGTATTGTATTAGCACCGGTGTTACTTACTTGAGCCATCAACACCACAGTAGCATATCCAAGAGGGGGAGTATACACGTTAGCTGTGGTTGTAGTTAAATCAACCAATGTTGTTCTAAAATTGTTTAATGCTGCTGCCATGAATTTTCTCTTTTCATTAATTTGATCCTAAGGCTAATATATAAGGGGTCATCTGAGCAAACAAACTTTGGTAGAAGTAGTCACCGGTAATAACCCCAGTAGCTTGGTTAATAGTAAAACCTGTACCAACCTTAAAGTTACCTTTTTGGTCTGTACTTGTAAATGTTATTATGCCGCCGTCAGTCGTGATAACTTCGTTAGCTTCAATAGGTATACCACCATATTGCGGTAGTGCAGTTGCTGGATCAGTACCGGCACCTACATATTCAAATGTATGTGCGCTTGCGATAATTGAACTACGAGTGTAGAACGAAACGTTGCTACCGACTACGGATGTTTCTGTGTTAAAAACTTGCTGTATGACTACGGTTGTCTGACCAATACTTGGTTGGTTGGGTATAATCGTGTCGATTGTATAATACTCTGGATCTCCATCTATTAACATAATAGTATTAACATTAGGACGACCGTTTGATAAGTTGTTGAGTACGAATACACCTTGATTTTCAGAAACTATTGTACCGGTAGTCTGCAATGGTCCATAGCCGGTTGCGACTAAACCAAAGTTACCGATAGAGCAGTCACTGCCATTCAATGTACAGAATCCACCTGTTTCCACCTCAATACCAATGTCACACGCAATTGTGTAGATATTTACTAACTGACTGTAGCCTGAGTTTACGATATGAATACCTTTACCACCACGATTGATGATAGTAAAGAAGCCAACAATCATTGCCTTAGTACTGATACTGCTAACATTATTACCGTCGATGTAGACAGCAGTACCAGTAGTAGTAGACGATGTTAGATTTTGAATATATGGGCTTACAAATACATTCTGTGAAGGTGTAGCAGGATCATAACTGAATCCGTTTGCTGTATAATCTCTAATAGTAATACCCCAAACATAAGAGCCATTGCGTACATAGAATAAGTCAGCAGATGGTGTCTGTGGAACTACAAAGACGCTTCTAAGATTGTCACCCATCAATGCTACGTTTGCAGGGATAGTGACAGGATTTGCTTCGGTGTATGTTCCCGGGGCTACGTGAACTGAGAAGCCACCGGCGCTAGCAGCAGCCAATGCAGCCTTAATTGTTAAGTAGGGTTTATTAATGTCGCCGTTGTTAGCATCGTTTCCGTTTTTTGCTACATACAGTATCTTATCACTAGTTTTAAAAGTCGTTGGGGTAGCGTTACCGTAGTATGCGTCTGCTGTTACGTTTCCTATGTTGGCGCTTAATACCGATAATGTACCGAGAGCTTTGTTAAAGGTGAATCCGTTGTTACCTGCAAACACACCTTCATCATTAAACTGTACCTGAGTATTAGAACCGCCGGGGGGTGTAAGATTGCCGGCGCCAGTAGCAGCCCAAGTTAATACACCGTTACCATTTGTTTGTAGGAAATAGCCGTTTTGGCCGCCTCCAATTGAAAGTGACGAAGCGTTGCCCAACGAAAGGATGTTGCCATTCCAAGTTGCGTTAGGAATTCCATCAATTGCGCCACCGTTATTAAATTGTAGCTGAGTATTATTACCACCGGCAGCGGCGGTAGCTACGAATGGTTGACCGTTAGCCCATTTGTAATAGCTTGCATAAAATACATTAGCAGCTACATTTCCAGTGGTTAACACATTGGTAATTACATTACCATTGGCATCTACTACAGGAACTTCTGGTAGACCTGCTGAAAACCCGCCTATTGAATTAAAATATTCTGCTGACATCACATTCGCCTATACTTTTATTAAGTATTTATCAATATTTTATGTTTTGGGCATCGGAATAAAGTTCACAGGTGTGCTTTTTTTTGCTAAATACATAATGATTACAGTGCAACCAACTAGACCCATCTGCTCGCATTGTAAATTTGCGCTCGCTCGACCTAACGGGAAGAGCAAGCACGGCTTCCAAAAGTGGCATAAGTATTGTGTTGACTGTGCTAAAGCCATGTATAATGGTAGATTCAAACATCTACAGCATAAGAAAGGCTCATGTGAGCAATGCAGTTTTGTACCGGAAGATAAATGTCAGATGGATTTGGTTTTTAAAGATGGCAATAAGAAAAATAAAAAGATGAACAATCTATTGACACTGTGCGCTAATTGTGCTAGACTACATAATAAGAAAGTTCGTACTGGCAACAAGTCTATTCTAAATGCTACCGTCGACGGCGATACTAGGATTTCATGATGAGAGGGATTATAGTAGGTGATAACTTTTACGACGAACCAAGGGTAGCTATCATCAGAACAAATGGTGCGCACCGAGTAGCTGGACTAATGCGAAACCAGGGACTAGAAGTTGAAGTTTTAGATTTTTTCAATTCATGGGAAATGCCAGAGCTTGAACAAGTGTTAAATGCCTATTGTCCAGACTTTATTGGATTAAGTTTTGGACTAGGTCAGCTTAATGATGTGCGGGTAAATAGTTTCATCTCGTTAGCAAAAGCAATAAATCCCAAAATTAAAGTCATTGCAGGTGGCGCTCAAGTACTACACAATAATATTAAAAACATTGATTTACATTTTAAAGGGTTTGCTGACGGAGCAATTGACGATATTGTAGCATATCTAAAGACCGATATCTACCCCAATGAGTCATTAGTGAAAAATATTGATTTGGGATTACCTAAAAAAGTAGTAGACTGTACTCATTACTATTCAAGATTTGATTTGTCTAACCTAAGAACTAACTATACTGCAAACGATTTTCTATCTCCCCATGAGAATTTGACGTTAGAAACTAGCAGAGGATGCATTTTTAGATGTAAATTCTGCAACTTCCCGTTGATTGGTAAAAATAAAAATGACTATATCAGAACCAAAGAAGATTTAAAGCAAGAAATTATTTACAACTATGAAACATACGGTATATCACAATACAGTATTACTGACGACACCTTCAACGACAATGAGATTAAGATAAACAATCTGTATGAGATTTCTCAAGAGATTGACTTTGAGTTAAAGTTCATGTGTTATGCTAGAATAGACTTGTTACATGCTAGACCCGGTTCATTGGATAAGATGATGAAGTTTGGGGTTAAGGGAATGTTTCTTGGAATTGAATCGTTGAATCTTGAAACTAGCAAAATAATAGGAAAAGGATTTGCAGGAGAAAAGTTGATAAACTATCTTAGAGAAGTCAAACAGCAATACCCAAAGCTGCATTTTATCGGATCATATATTATAGGGTTACCTAAAGAAACACTTGAACAAGCTAGGTATAATATCAATTTTGCAATTGACGAAGGATTAATTGATAATTCTCCGTTGTATGCGTTGCATATTACTAAGGATACAGGAGGCATAGACACTTCTATTTTCTCTAAAGAATGGGATCAGTATGGTTATGAAGAAATGAGTTTAGATGAAATAAATGATTTACTAACTCAACCCAAATATAGTGCGTTAAAAAATGTAGATTATGAGACTTTTAGTAAGCACAACGTTATTTGGAAGAATGAGCATATGAATTATCTTGATGCACAACTAGGTGCATTGCAAATACGAGCAGACATAGAACCAAAAACTGGTATGGGCGGATGGAATTGCTTTGCTGCTGCATATACGAAAATTCCAGTTGAGAAACTATTACAGTTAAACAGAACTGAGTGGGATTGGGAATATGTTAAGAAATCTGCTGTAGATTTTGTAGAAGATTATAAGCATAAGAAAATATCAGTTTTGTGCAATACGTGACTTATTGAACTGGGCCAACCATCTTGATATTTTGTTTATCAAATACATAATAGTTCTCAACACCACCTTCGAAGATACGCACTGAATCATATCCCATGCCTTCAATTGAACTTAGATACTGCTCAATGATTTCCCAAGTGTCACTTGACCTATCCATGTAATCACTCATTGTTTCAATATCTGTTTCTGTATACGGATCGTAGATAGGAAGTAGTGGCTCAATTTCATTCTCATCAAGTGAATCAAACATCATGCCTAAATTTAGTTTATATTGATACACTGTTCCGTAATCTTGAGAGAAATTAACATTAGAAGAAAAGTACATGCCATCATGTGGTTCAGGATTGTCGCCGCCGTGATAGGCAGTAACCATTGACGCAGTTTCAATTAGAGTGCGAAAGTCCATATTGTATTTAGACAAAAAGGAAGGGCTCGAAAGCCCTTCCCCGTATATCGTTCTGTGAACGTAACTTTCTTATTGGAAAGTCAAGTTCTGAACAGCAATCTCACCAACGTAGTCAGCAGCGTTACCGAATGATGACGCAGTGTTAGTTAGTTCGATGTAACCATAACGTGTCATGAATGATACGACTGGTTCGAATGTTGATGGATCAAGAACAACGCCTGAAGACATCAACGGAATGTATGGGCAGTAGAATGCTGCTGCATCAGTTTCCGATGAACCCTTGTATCCAACAAGTACTGGCTGAGTGTCTGGTGCATATGAGTTAACAAATACACGCATTGCACCGTTAAGAGTACCAACGAACTTAGTGTTAGTTGGAGCTTCGAAAGTGCCTTCAGTTGTACGAGCGAATGCTGAAGTTGTAGCTGACTGTAGAACAGTAAGTGAAGCTGGTGAAACAACAGCCCAGTTACCTGCACCACGACGAGTACGCTGTGCAATCAAGTTTGCAACGCGGTTGATAAGAACAGCTAGAGCAGCGTGTTCGTCACCAACGTAAGTAGCAGTACCTGAAACAGTTGCCTGGTTGAATGTGTATTCAGTTGAAGCAAGAGTTGCAAGTGAAAGCAAGATTTCCTGATCGATTTCAGCAGTAATTTCTTGTGCAAGAGCAGCCATAATTTCTGCTTCTACGTCGATACCATGCTGTGACTGAGCGTCCTGAGCAGCTTCGAAAGTCCAGCGAGCTTGTAGCTTACGTGACTTGGCTTCAACAGCCTGACGAAGAATCTGAACAGAAATCTGCTTACCACCGTTACCTTCAAGTGATGCAGTGTCAGCACCGGTGTATGCGTCGGTAGTATCAGTTCCCAACGGTACACGAGAATATGCTTGTGCAATCTTGAATGGTGAAAGTGCTTCTTCACCAGCAGTTACAGATGTCTGTGCTGCTGAGTTGTCGGTTAAGCTGTTTGCGTAGCGAACACGTAGAGTGTGAATCTGACCAACTGGGCCGGTCATTGGCTGCACACCAACTAGTTCGTTTGCAATAACAGTAGGCATAACACGACGAATTACTGGAAGAATAACGCGGTTAAGTGTTGCGATATTACCAGCTGTTGTGGTACCGGCTGTAGATTCAGCAAGTAGTTGCTTCTTGGTATTTTCTAGCAATACGCCCATTGTTGAGCGACGATTGCCTTTTAAGCCTTCAAGCAGGGCGTCCTTGGTGTCTCCCCAACGGCTTTCTAAAAGTACATTTGACATTTGAATTTTCTCCTAATTATGTCGTTTTTAATTAAAGCCCGGCCAAACGCTTAATGTCAATTACATTGTCAGTTTCGGCAAATTCATCAACTTCAATTGTTTTCTTGGCAGTTTTATTACCAGTTGCTTCTACAATAACAGCTTTAGTATTAGTCTTCTTTTCAGTAATTGCTTCTACTGAACCTGTATTGAGAACGGCTGGTAAATACTTATCGAAAGCGTTTTGTAGACGCGGTGTCTGTACGCTTTCTAGTAAAGTCTTCATTACTTGTTTCTTCTCCTCATTAAGCGGGGATAGAAGTTCATTCATAACCTTTGCTCTTTGAGTTGATTCTTTAATAATTCTAACTTCACGATCCTTTGATTCTACAAGCTTTGCTGCATTTTGTAGCTGGGCTGTAGTTTCTGCTAGCTGTCGGTCTTTTGATTCTAGCATTTGCATAACCTTGCGAGTTTCAGCCTTATCGTTTAGATAAGTTACTGAGAATTCGCTAGCAAAAGCTTCGAACAACTTACGTCCAAATGTATTTTCTCTAGCAGACTGGATATCTTCTTTTAGCTGTGATAGTTCACTCTTAAGGTGAGTTCCAACTAGACCGCTAACCTTCTTGGCGCTTTCAGCAATAAATCTTGCCTTAAGTGCTTCCAATTGCTTGCGACCTTCAGCAACGAGTTTAACTTTCGCTTCAACAACAGCTTGTCTATCTTGTGAGAATTCTTTAATTTCTCTAGATAGAGCGTGGATGATGAACTTTTCAAGTTTTGCTTGACCTTCCATCTGAACTTTGCGATCAGCACGTAGTTCGCGGATTTCTTCGGCTAGTTTAGTAACCATGAAGTCGTTGAATTTAGTTGCATTTTCACGAAGCTTTAGCTGTGATTTTACTCTGTCTTCATTCATTGCTTTTCTTTCAGATTGAAATTCTGCAATTTCACCTGAAAGATTGTCGGTAACCATCTTGTCAAGAGCTTCAACCATAACAGTACGATCATGTTCGTAACGTTGTGCAAATTCCTCACGGAGTTCTACACGAACTTGTTCACGAGCTTCATTCAATTTAAGTTCCCAGGCTTCATTTAACTGCTGCCCGATATCTTCGTTGATGAGTCCGCTTTCAAGTAATGGCTTAATAGCATCTAACATTTATTTGATTCCTTTTATATTTTAAGTTCATTGATGAGACGCTTTACTTCCTCACCAAGGAATCGTTGTATTTTTTTGTCACCCTGAGCTTCCTTAGCAATCTCTAACATTTTATGTCCGTGTTTCATGTTCATGAGACTTTCATAAATTGCTTTGGGATATGCGTTTGGTGCGCTAGGTTGGGCAACGATATCAACAGTGATGATTTCAAAATCACTGACTTTACCATCCATGTCGTTTACATTACCTGATCCACGACTAGATACACCTAGCTTTACTCCTGACTCCAACATTGTTCTTACGAGTTGACCCATTGGAGTAGGAAGAATTTTTAGCTTGCCAAAACCATTGGCACCGTCCATCCACATGCTTGTAATCATGTGAGATACACGGTCTAAATTGATTTTAAGATCATCTGGATGGTCAACTTCACCCAATACTGAATAACCTTCTGAGATTTGTCTGTTTAGAGTATCCACGGCAGTTTCAATTTCATTGACGGGGTAAACACGCTCGTTTGCGTTCTTTACCCCGCCCTGAATGAAAATCCCCTTCATGTAGAGGGTCTTAAAATCAGCGCCCTCTTCATGAATTGACTCGACCACCATTCCTGCGCGGTCGAACGTTAGATTTTCTCTGAGATAAGCCATTCTCTCAGTTTTCCTTAGCGAGCTGGTCTACGAGCAGGTCTACGTGATTCTGCTACTGGGCTTCTAGTGTGTGCGCCGTCATCACCGTGCTTTGGCTTAGGAGCTGCTTCACCCTTGTCCTTGAAGTTATCCTTACCTGGACTATTCTTGAAGTTACCTGCGCCCTTTACTGAGGTTTCACCCTTTGAGTAAAAGTTGCTTGGTGCTTTAGGAGCTGTAGGAACTGCTTCACTGGCGCCGCTGAACTTTACTGGATGACTGTCCATACCAGCTTGTCCTGATCCTTGAAGACCTGGGCTCTTAGTTTGAACGCCGTTGTCGCCGTGAGTTACAGAAATCTTCTTAAGTTGAACTGCTTCCATCATTGCTTCTTCGTCTTCTTCAGCTCCGAATTCCATTTCTTCTTCGCCGTCATCAGCTCCGAATTCCATTTCTTCTTCGCCGCCGAAGTCTGCATCAGCGCCGCCGCCCATGATGTCTTCGAATTCAGCCATCAATTGGTCAAGCTTGTCTTCGATACGGATTACAGCGTCTTCAACTTCTTCGCCTTCTTCGTCGCCGAAGTCTTCGGTGCCGTCAAGTTCAACATCTTCTTCACTATCAGTGAAGTCAAAATCGTCTTCTTCTTCTTCAGTAACACCGGCTTCTTCAGCATTGATTTCGTCAAGTAGATCGCCTACTTGTCCGCCCATGTCATCTTCCATCACATCGTCTTCCATTTCGTCTTCTTCGGCCATAATTGACTCAAAGATTTCTCTTGATCTTTCTACTACGATTTCGTGGAATAGTTCATTGGCTCTATCGTTATCTTCATTGATAACGAGGTCCATTAGTTGTTCGAATTTTTTGATATCCATTTAAATTTCTCCTGATGCTTGAATGGCTTTGTAGACTTACTTATGCCACTAGCAGGAAAAATGTTCAATAACTATGTATTTTTTGAGTTTTTAGAAAAGATATACATTATAGTGCCGGAGCACCTTCTCCCTCTTCAGGTTTTACACCATATTGCTTGCGAACTTTTTCTAAGTATTGCTTCTTTTCATAGCTTCTAACATCTAGCATTCTACGTAATTTACGAATTTGCTTTAAGGTTAACTTTGTTTTTCTAGATGTTCTATAGGTAGGTTTGCTGTTGTCAGCATTGACATCTTGCAGTCCATTAATAGGTGCGTCAAACATTTCGTAAAGTTGCATAGTTTTATTTATCTTTTTGTGTTTTGAAGTCTATCCAAAAACCGATTGCTACAATAAGATTCATCCCAAGCGAAGCCAAGAGTATGTGTATATCTTGATAGACATTCATATTCATACTTAAATGAACATGACCTACCATCCAAAAGGGAATAGCTAAATTTTGAGAAATCCAAATTAAAAGAAACTTGATAAACTCTCTCATCTAAATTAGATTTGCATTCCGCCGCCACCTACGGGTCCAGCTGCGCCTCCGGGAACTGCTTCTCCGCCAGCACTGCCCACCGGCCCTGCTACGTCAAGTTCCGAATCACCCATTTCTTCACTAGATTCAATACTATCGGCAGTTTCCATATCTGATTCAAAGTCCCCAGTAGAAACACCAATGTTACGCAAATCGCTGCCTGCAGGATCGGAAGTAACTTCTTCTTTGTTTTCTTCTTCCCACATACTTTCGTTACGTTTAATTTCTTCTTCAGTAAGACCTAAGAATCGTTCTAGTGCAAATCTCTTTGAAATGTATGGGAAAGCTTCCATGCTAGTGAAGGTACCTACTCTAGCATTATCTAGTTCACTTTGACGATATGCAGCAAAGTTCTGAGGAGGATTGAATACTAATTGGAATAGACTTGTATCAATGTTGAAGCCTCTCCAACGCAAGAACAATTTAAATTCTTCGTCAAACTTCATTGCCATGTAGTTCTGTAAACGTTCACAGTATTGATTGAATCTAAATTCTTGAATCATCGCAGTACCGACACGACCATCACTCAATGGGGTAGTGTTGTCATCCGGGCCAGTTGGTAAGTAAGATGACGGGACACGAAGACCACGAGCAAGACGATTGTTGAAGTATTTCAAGTCATCGATTTCGCCTAGATTCTGTCCACCTGGAAGAACTTCAACTGATGAACCGCGACCTTCTGCTGTGACAGGGAAGAAGTAATCTTCGTTCATTGACAGTGGGTTGTATGTAGCGTCAACGATTGATTGTCCGCCGTATACTGAAGGGATTCTGCGCTGGTGAATTTCATTCTTAACACGCTCAACGAATGCCATAGCTAAGTGACTTGGCATATTACCAACGTCAATCTTGAACATTCTACGTTCAGGAGCACGTTGTACACGATAGATGAGAACAGCGTCTTCTAATAGTTCTTTCTGCTTGTAGACCTTAAAGATGTTCTCAAGGATTGACTGTCCAAACGGCCAGAATCTGTCAAGCCCTTCAGTCAATGATACGTGAACAACATGTTTTGAATCTACCGCAGACTCACTCTGTCCTAATGTGAAACGTGATCCTGTAGTGTTATATGGCATTGCCGGAGTAGTATAGCCGCCGCTTTGTCCGCCGCCGCCTGAACCGCCTAAGCCAGTTGCAGGGTTAGCTGCAAAATCAGTGTTGGTCTTTTGTGCAACACTAAGATTCTGTAAGTTAATATTGATATCTTTGATGACATACTGTTCCGGCTTCTTGCCTTCACTTTCGTTAACGATTACTTTAATAACCTTAACCATGTCAATCCAGTAAAGCTTGAAGTTTTCTGGATCACGAACGAATGCCTGATCTCCGTACTTGATTACGTTGCGGAAAATCTTAAACATACGAACATCAAATTCGTTTAGCTTACACCATTGTTGAAGTTGTTTAGTAAGCAATTCTACTTCATGTGGAGTAGGGTCTTCTTTAAATTCAAAACTGAATGGTGTTTTATTATGTTCGTTTCTCTGAGTACTAAACTCAGCAATAATATCCAAACAAGCGTTAATTTCAGCATCAACATCCATCATTTCATATTGGTTGTAACGCTCAATTCTATTAGGATGTCCAGTATAGACTTCTGGTAGCCTACTCATATAATTCTTGTAGCCGAACTCAGTATTACTATAGCCGCCTGACGGGACGCCACCGCTGCTATTCCAAGCACCTGCGTTACTGTTCATTCCTGAGATAGGACTTGATACACCGGACTTGTTTAAGAATTTCTTTTTATATGACATTTTTACCGCTCTTGGTTGTTTAAGTATTTATGTTAAACCATACTGTTCTTTAATATCTTTTCTCTAGTATCGTTACCATCAGAGATAGCACTAACCATATCGCCTAGTTTACTGAGCATACCCTCTACTAATTCAGCATTCATATTCACTACTCTTTCGAGAATTTCTTTTTCCATAGTTGGCGCAGTAGAAGATATTGCGTTGGATATTTCTGGTGTCTCTGCCGGAGTTTTAGCTAATTTCGCCAATACCGAATCTTGTGTTAGTGGAGTTATCATTTCAGAGCCGTGCATTTCAACTGGATATCCAGAATCCGGACCTTTGACTAAGCCGCCTTTTCTAGCTTGTAAAGAAGATTTTTTAGGAGACTCAATGTGCATATGACTGTAATGCCCTGGTGCCTTCCATATAACTTTAAATCCATCTGATCTGGCAGAATCTGCAATTTGATCAAACTTAGCTCTTGCCTTAGGATCTTTTGATTCATTTACGCCTCTGCCGATGTTAATGTCAATTGCTCTTCCCTCATAATGGCCTCTACCTTTATGCACCGGTGCTACTCCACCGAATGCAGGATGTTCAGCCACTCTAATTCCCTGATCTTGTAATCGTTGTCCTAGGGCAACAATATCTTTGCTTCCGCCGCCTTGGCCCGCATTTTTTCCTTCTTTTAATACCTCAACTTTTCCTGCTTTAAACCCTTCAATTTTTTCCATGGCATTTAGCATAGCAGTTCTTTGTTCAGGAGTCAAATCACGCAGCGGAGTATTAGAGTTTACCCCTAATGCTTTTACAATAGTGTTTATGTAGCCTCTTGTATCATTTTCATTAGGCGGAGCATATTTACTGATTGCTCCGGCAATAGTTTTGTTTTTATATTTGCTAGTATTAAACAGTAGTTCCTCTTTTGCTTTGCGACCCTGTTCATACGAGGAGAATACTGCAAAACCTCCGGATTGCCCTACTGCTCCCTGACTTCTTGCAAAATCACCAGCCCTAATATTTCCGGGGTTATTATTTCGCCAAGCTAGTGTCCCTGTTCGTTTTTCTTCTCTGCCATCTTCATATTGAAGGTTAGTATATCCCGCGCCGCCTCCTGTTACCTTTGTCGCTGATCCACTTGTGCTGGTTGAGTCGCTGTCGGCATAATTAGAGCTACCAGGAGAGCTATCAGGAGAGCTACTAGGAGAGCTACTAGGAGAGCTACCGTCAGTGCTTGCGTCCTCGTCTTCTTCATCAACACCTGCTATTTTATTTAGGATCTTTGAAGCATCAGTTAAACTTCTTCTAAACTGCATCATAGATTCTTCAGTGAATCTATGTCGTTTCATTTCGGCTTCTCTAAGACTATCTGTGCTTAGTGCAGCATCTGCCAATGAAGTCTTGAGTCTTTCAATATAATCAACTACATCAAGCTCATTATCATCTTCCATGGGAGTGCCTAATAACCCAGAAGATTTTCCTTTAACTTTGCTATTAATAGATCCCATTGCATTAATTGATTTATTTTGGTCTGCAAACATTTTTACAGCTTTTGCGAAAGTGCCGGTGATAGTCGCAAATGCTTGCACTGTTTTAGCAAATGCCGTTACAGTTTTAGCAAATGCTATTATAAGTTTACCGAACGATTCTATATTTTTTCCGAATGACGTAGCAACGGAAGAGGACATCCCTTTATTCGGACTGCCTAATTTATTTACAATTTCACCAAACTTCTCTACATGCTTACCGAATGCATCAGCAAACTTACCGTCGGCAGTTGCAGCGGATGCTTTTGCTGCATCTTTAGATTCGGGTTTAACAGCACTTAATTTTTTATCCAAATATTCGGTTTCAGATTTTACTCTATCTGCTTGAGCTTGGTTAGCTAAATTATCCATGAACATAAATCTACCGATATGTTCTATTCCGCGAGCTAACGATGATTGAGTTTTTTCCCAAGTTGACGCTCTTTCCCAATTTTTGTCATCTTGGCTTTGGATAGTTTTAGAGTCTAGATCTTTACCTACACCAGCGGCACCAAATCCTGCATCAATTACGTATGCGCCGCCTGCAACAATCGCAGCACCTTTTGCTGCTTTTAATAGTTGTGCTCCTTTACCAGCAGCGGCTGCTCCGCCTGCACCGGCTGCTCCTGCACCTGCTGCTCCTGCGCCTGCTGCTCCTGCGCCTGCTGCTCCTGCACCGGCTGCTCTTGCGCCTGCTGCTCCTGCGCCTGCTGCTCCTGCGCCTGCTGCTCCTGCACCGGCTGCTCTTGCGCCGCCTGCTGCTGCTCCTCCTGCTAATCTAGCAAGTCCGCCCCTAGCTGCAATTGCAAGTGCAGCTAACCCAGCTGCGCCTGCTAGTGCGATTAATGCGGTGGAAGCAATCCCTAAATTACCTGCAAAACTATCAAATGCTGTTCTTAGAGCAATTTCAGTTTCAGTTAATATATTTCTAGCTTGCTGACGAGAATCTTCTGCTGCTTTACCCTTTCCGGCTGCATTATCATCTATTCTTTTTTGTATATCGGCTGCTGCCTTTTCTTGATCTAAGCCGAACAGTCTGTTGCGTTCGGTTATACCACCGGTACCGCCGACTAAGTTTGCAGCATCAGGGCTTATCGCAGCGGCTATTTTAAGTTGATCCTGAGCCTTAGCAGAACTATCGGTTATAGCTTGAGTGTATTTTGCTGCGTCCTTCGCAGAGTTTATATTTCCGGCCCTAGTTTCTCTAGCTAATTCTTGAATGGTACCTAGGGTTCCACTAACTGCCATAGTGCCTAAACCTTCGGTAATAGGAGCTCCGGCCAGCGCCTGTCCATAACCCCTGCCTGCCTCTTCCCCTTGAAGTGCAGTTATTTGAGCCTTAGTAGCCATTGCTAATTCAACTTGTGCAGCAAGTTTCTGTTTTTCTTCTTCAGTTGATGCCGACGCTATTTTTTTATTCATGTCGGCTACATATAGCTGAAACTGGGTGTCGGCTGCCGCCGCTGCCATACGCTTTGTTTGATCCTCAACACTAAGTCCAGTCATGTCACTTAATGCTTGTAAATTTTTAACATAAGCTAGAGATGTTTTTTGTAGTGTCTTCATTTCGCCATTAAATGAACGTAAAGATAAGCCAGCGCCGCCCATTAACTCAACGTAACCAGCTTGTGCTTCTACTAATTCAGCTTGGCTATATCCCAATCTCTGAAATTCTTGGCGAACCTCAGAGCCGACATTGGCCATTTCCATAAATCTGTTGGTAGAATCTACTGCACCATTACCAAGTTGCTTAAATGTTGACCCTAATTTTTGCATAGGTGCCATCAGTTTGTCTAAATCTTTAGCAGCAAACCCAATCTTATTTGCCATACTAAGAATTTCATCGGTATTGAATGCATTAGCTGCACCCATTTTAGATATTTGATCATTGAATTTTAGAAGCGAATCTGCTTGTGCAAGTTGGTATTGCATCAACATCGTTGCTGCCTTAACAACCCCGCCTATAACAGTGCCTAATATTCCAAAGTTCTTTCCTAAATCTAACGCAGCATCACCGGCTGAACCAATCATACCGTTATATTTTGAAAACGAATGTGTACTGTCCATTATCACTGAACCTAGTGATAAGAATCCATTGGCAACAGTTCCCATTGCTTTGTTAATTCTATCAGTAGCTTCTTGGACTGCTTCTTGTCTTTCTTTTTCTGCCCGAGCATAAGCTTCTTCTTTTTTAGTAAGCTCTTCGGTAGATTCAGTGAGTTCTTTAGTGGCTTTAGTTGCTTTAGCTGAAGCTGTAGTTGATTTATCTGAAGCAGCAGTCAGGTCTTTCATGGATTTCATTTGAGCAGCCATCATGGCATTTTGCTCACTTAAGATTTCATACATTTCCCTTAATTGTTCATTAAGGCGTTCTACAATTTCCGGATCCATACAGTACTCTCAAATTAAAAAAACGGGTATTTTTATGCAATAAATATACTATATCTATTTAGTACTACTAGAACTATCAACTTAAGGAAAAGAAATGGACAATAATCCACTAAGACAATATTTCAGAAGACCAGCAGTCTACATTAGTTTGCCGTCGAAGGGCGAAGGTTATTCTAATGAGGACTTAGAAATGCCAGAAACCAATGAGCTTCCAGTATACCCAATGACTGCAATTGATGAGATTACAGCAAGAACTCCAGACGCATTGTTTAACGGAACATCAATCGTTGACTTAATTAAAAGCTGTGTGCCGAGTATCAAGAACCCATGGGCTATCAAAAGCGTAGACATGGATGCTATCTTGATTGGTATTAGGGCTGCTAGCGGCGGAGAAATGCTAGAGATTGATACTACTTGCCCTAGTTGCGAAGTTACTGCAACCTATAGCATCAATCTTATCGCAGCATTAAGTTCGTTGAAGCCAGGAAATTACAAGGCACCGCTTGAAGTCGGTAACTTAAAAATCAAATTTAGACCACTAGTATATAGTGAAATGAATCAAGCTTCGCTGGGTCAGTTTGAGGTTCAAAAGTTCTTCGATGCACTTTACACGATTGAAACCGACGAAGAAAGAAATGCTGCTAGCCGAGAAGCACTAGAAAAAATCACGTTCTTGACAATGGACATTCTAAGCAAAACCATTGAATACATTGAGACTCCTAATGGCAACGTAGACGATAAAGCATTTATTCTAGATTTCATGAAAAATTGTGATAATACAGTTTACAACTCTATTCGAGACCACAGTGCTGAACTTAAAGAAGGCACTGAACTCAAGCCTGCAACGATTAATTGCGCTAGCTGTAGCCATGAATACGACCAGGCATACAGCATTAACCCAACGGATTTTTTCGGCTAAAGCTTCTTATATCAAAACCCGAAGATATTAAGAAGCTATTAGACCAATACGAAAAAGACGCAGCAGAAATTAAGGCCTCAGCCCTATCAATGTCTTGGCATATGAGGGGCGGGGCCAGCTACGTGGATATACTAAACATGTCTACTGCCGAACGCAAAGAGATAGCCTCTATCATAGAAAGCAATCTTGACATAACTAAGAAAACTCAGTTACCTTACTTCTGATTTAAAGTTGTTCTTCGAACAACTAGACCTTTTCGCTACGCTCGGTCTATTTTTATAAAACTCTTTAGGACAATAACTTTAGAAGGAAGATACATTGCCGGTTTAGAAGCCATGGTAGTGCCCCTGAAAGGCACTACCTAGACTTGGACATTGCCATGGCCTGTCATCCTTTGTTGTCTGTTCCCCGATTAACTAGCTCGTATCGCTGTTAATCGCTACCGGTTGCCCTGTAAAGTTTAATGGGACTGTAGTGAGACTTCCGTCTCTGCAACGCATGTTCTGTGACTTCAAGACAAAGTATATCACAGACTCATTCAGGGTTCGCCTACCTAACGAGAGCCCTGTCGGTATTCCCTGACCTCACGATCAGGCATACTCCAGAATCCAGCCGCATTCATTCGTGGTGCAACCTCAAGGAGGATTGTGACACATGCACAATCATAACGATGTAAGAGGGTTCTGTGTTAAAAAGTGGGGGAAGTATTAAGAGTTAAAATCTGTTCTGTCTTGGTGACAGGTGAGCCTGAGTAAAGTTTAAGAAGGTCTTTATTGAGCTTAAAAAAGTGATCGAATTCCATAATAATCCACTCGCCTGTTGTATCAGAACGATAGTGAATAAAGTTGTCTGCAACCCAAGTGTACTTAGATTGAACAGCGACAAACTTTCCTTTTCGGTTAAACTTCATGTATAGCACAGAGCAATCATCGTCTTCTGCAACGTCCATTAGTTGCTTAATCCAACCATCAATGACCTTGCATTCACCTGTCATTAACAAGTGAAACGGAAAATCAGCATAGCTCTTGCATTCTGCATTGAACTTAGTAAAAGTTTCGCCGGGAACAATGTCACCCTTGAAGCTTCTAATCTGTCCTTCATGAAGGAACTCTTTACGAGACTGATTTTTACCGCCCACATACGCACCACTTCCAGGTGCTCTAATAAAGCTTTCGCCGTATAATTTAGATAAGAAATTTGCTACTTCACGTTCGAATGAAGAACCTTTTGCTTTCTGTGGACTTGTCATACTATAATTTATGTCTTTCAATCAGTCTTGTAATTTTTTATTCTACTGCATCTGTGGCTGTACTATATGTAGTAAACCCGTTTTCTTTCAGCACCTTGAGAACACTGGGAACACGCCCTGCTAGTTCTTCTCGGTGACTTACTAACCAAATAGATTTGTTACGTCTACGTGACATATCTTTAAGAATAGCCATACTATTCTCAACGCCAATGCTATCCATACCACTATCAATAAGTTCGTCAATGAATAGAGTGTTGATTGGGAAGTACAAGTTCTCCCAAACGTCACGGAATGCAAAGCTCAAGCCAAGAATCAATCTGTTTCGTTCGCCTCTAGACAAGTTATCAAAGTCAAGTTCACGACCAAGTTCTGTGATTTCAACGCTTAGGTCGTTCTTGAAGACAACGTTATGCGGAAGACCGATCTTATCAAGATAGTTGGTTAACCTAGCATTCAAGTAGCTCAAATTTTGGTCAATGATTTTCTTACGCACAAAGCTGTCCTTGCTTGTAAGAATATCAATAAGGAACTTCAAGTGATCACCGAACTTACTTAGTTCATTGATTTTGTCAAATGTAACCTCTTGCAGTGCCTTGTTTTCCATATCAACAACTTGTTCAGTGTATGGATCAGATTCAGCAGCCTTTAAGGCTATAGAATTCTCAAGGTTAGCAACGATAGTGCGATGCTCAATAGCTTCGGCTTCTGTATCGTAATGTGTCACCGGAGCTGAACCGATATCCTCAAGTATGCACTGTTCTGCAATTTGTTCAGCATAGGGGTCAGTCTCGGACAACTTAGCTGAAATCTGACTTTGAATATTTTCAAGTTCCGAGCTATGCTTGATTGCCTCTGCTTCTGTCTTGTAATGCGTAGTAGGAGCAGTACCCAAAACAAACAACAAATTTTTATTTTTTTCTAAATCGTTTTGGGTTTGGGCAAGATCACCTTCGGCAATAATCAATAAGTCATGCTTACCAAGCAAGACACTAGCATGATTTTCATCGTGAAGATCCTGTCCGCAAGCATAACACTTGTTTTCTTCAAGCGTCTTAATCTCACCCTCTAGTTTAGTTACAATATTCTTGTCTTTTGTTAGAGTTGCTTCTAGTCCGGCAATAGTCTTGTTGAGAGTAGCAAGTTCAATTTTGTTTGCTTCGTATACACGCAAGTCGTAATGAGCCTGCAACTCAGCAGTGATATCAATGTTGCTCTTTGTATCATAGCTGGTCTGTAGAACTCTGACATCAGCATCACGCTTCTGTAACCATGCTGTTTGCCTTGCGATTAACGCATTACAAGCATCCAGCTGTTTCTTTTTTTCGTTATACACTGACCAGTCACGGTGAGCTTGAAGTTCTGCCTCGATATCAATTTTACTTAGATCATCATAGTCAGCTACTAAACGAGACAATGCCTCGTCATGCTGCTTCTGCCAAAGATTTTGTCGGCGCTTCAATGCATCAATCTGCTCTTGAACACGACTGTTAGCTTCTTCAACTGCTTTGTTTCTAAACTCTTCCTGCTGAATAGCATCTTTGTTTAACCTAATCTTTTCTTTGATTAAGTCTGCCTTCTCGGACAATAAAGTAATACCAAGTAGTTGCTCAATCACATTGCGTTGGTCGTTAGCTTTCATAGACAAGAAAGGTTCACTATAAGTATTCAGTGCAACGATATGCTTAAACATATCGCTACTCATACCGATAGCATGTTCAATTGCTAGTTGTGTTTCTCTGTTCTCGCCCTGAGCTTCGTTCTTTTCTTCTTTGCTTTGTAAACTGTTGTTCACATAGAAGCGCAAGACGTTTGGTCTGCGGCCGCGCTCAATCTTATACTCAACGCCATTCACGCTGAATTCAAGGGTAACCATCATGCCTTTTGCATTGGTACGATTGATTAGATTGTCTTTACGAATCTGATTGATTGGGCTACCAAACAATACGTAGCTCAAACCCTGAATAAGGGTTGTCTTACCTGTACCGTTTCTAGCACCGTCACCGCCTAAGTCAAGGTTCTCACCAAGAATAAGAGTAAGTTCTTTGCTATCAAAGTTGACTGCCTGTGTTACCGCACCGATGCTGAGAAAGTTTCTCAGGGTGATATTCTTTAATACTACACTCATAGGTTTCTGTAAATCTCTAACAATACTTTAGGGTCAAAGAACTCGCTTTCAATAGCGGCAAGTTGATCGATAATAATCTGGTCAACACTTTCAAAGCTTACTTCGCCGGGGGCTAAGTCTTGACTGTGTTGGTCTAGCTTCATTGGGATAAGTGACATTTCTCGTATATTATGTTTTGGAATCAATGTCTCACGAATAAAGTTAGCTTCTTCATATGAGATATCAATATCAAGATGCACTCTAACACTACTCTTGGGAAGAAGCAAGCCTTCTGGGTTATCTAGTATGTCACTAAGCTTGTAGACACGATATAGTGGCTGTCCGGGCCATGCTTGAAACTCAGGCTCTTCGCCCCATTCAAGAATCATCATGCCTCGCTGATCGTCGCCTGCATCTGCATAGTTGTGCGGAAACGCATTACCGATATACCAAATATTGTTACGAGCTTGTCGTTTGTGAAAGTGGCCGCTGAATACTTTTTCAAAGCCGGCTAAGTCGCTATCACTCACATCACCGTGATCGGGCATCTGAACCATAGCATTCATATAGAATGCAGGAAGCTCAAAGTGACCAAACATATATTTGCCTGACAGCTTAGCTAACTTCTTATGGTCTTCTCCTACTAACCAAGGAGCAATAACTACATCATCTTGAATGAACCAGTCATTCACAATTGTTACATTGGGTAGATGCTTTGCCCACTCCACGCTATGAACATCACGCTTGTCTCTATAGTAGAGATCGTGATTGCCTGGAATGAAAAACACACGTTCAAAATTGTTGTTAAGTTTTTCTAAAGCACGAAGACCAAACTGCATTGTTTGAATATTGATACTTGCTCTGTGGTGATTGTAGTCACCCAAGAAAAAACAAGTTTCGCAGTTTTCTTCTTTAGCCTTCTGAATGAACCAGTCAACAAAGTCCGAACAGTCTTGATTGTGCTGTACACTATTAGACTTAAGCCCAAAGTGAATGTCAGTGAAGACCGCAGCTTTCTTGAATAAATTAGCCATACTTACTTATAGCTCCATTGAGAGAGAAAATCAATTATTTAGGTCACTTATCTGCTAGTCCATGCCCAATTTTTTTACCCTGCATTTGACGGCTAAAGCTTGGATTCATGCCATTCATTTCTAGGATATCGTCACGGATATTTTGGCTTCGCTTTTCAGTATTCAACACTCTACAGAAGCTATTGTTTACTGCGGCGGTGTAATAAGCAAACGGGTTAGCACTCTTTGCTTCATTGAATCTAAGACCAACATATGTTAACTGTAGAATAGCACTTGCTTCCATTTCATCGCGGTAAGTATAACCTCTCCAGTTAAACTTCATGGAATACTTTTCACACAGCATCATGTACATACGAGCTAGCTTGTTAGTTATGTTGCCATGATCTTTGTTAAAGTGTCCGTTCTCCATACCACCTTCCCAATGACTCTTGCCAACACAGTTAAATGAGTTATTCTCATCAAGTTTGTAATGATGGAAAGGAGGGAAGTTGACTTTTTCGTGAACCATATCATCAACCGCTTTTTTAGTTACAGCGTCTTCTAAATCTGAAAAATCTTCATCGTCATCATCTTCGAACACAAAGATTTCTTTAGCAGATTTCTTTTTAATAGTTTTTCTTGGTTGTTTTTGCGACATTGGAATATGATCCCAAGTCATCACTCTAAAAATTAAATCAGTAGTGGGTATTGTTTCGGCTAATACTTTTTCGCCAGTCTCTTGTGTTAGTCTAGTTGCTCTAGTTTCTTTGGCCTGTTGAATCTGTTCAGGCTTTAGTGCATATTCTAAACTAGTTTCTAAATCACTTTCAGGCATATCAATGATGATATCATATCGATGATAATCTGGATCTACAAAGGAGCAATATGAGTTTTTGCTCGTATGAATTTCTTTTAGAATGTCTTTGTTGTTTAGATAATTTATTTTGCGGGGTTTTTTTACTGGGGTCATCAATGTAAGTTCCTACTTTCATTACACTATACATCCAATGTTGTAAAAATACAACACCTTTGGGTAAATTTTGCGGTTTTTTGCTGAGATAAATACTAATGAATATATTTATCAGAGGAAAAACATGTCAGAGATCAACTCAAGAATTGCCGACACTAATACCGGCTTTATCCGTATCCGTGGTTCGGCTTTTATGGACAACGGTCGGATTGCATATAGATATATATTGTATGGCAACGGTGAGTTCAGTGCGTTAGATTTCAGCACAGACAGTGCCGCTGTACTGGCACAAATTACAGCCTCAGGTAATAACTTAATTTTACCTAACGGAACACTGGTAAGAATTGCAAATCCTCCGGGCGCCAGTGTAGTCGCAGCAACTATAAGAGAACAGGCACCACAGATACAACAATACTTGACCGCAGTGTTGGAAGATGAACTCGCTCAAAAAGAAGCTGCTGCAACCCCTGCTCCGGTTCCTACTCCTACTCCAGCTCCAACACCGCCCCCAGCAACCAACCCAGCCGACACTAATATAACAAACACAACTAACACGACAAGCACTGCGTCAGCAACAGTGATAACTACGCCGGAATCGGTAACTGTAATAACTGAAGAATCCACTACCACTACCTCTAGCGGATCAACAACTATAACTGTACCGCCAACTACATCAGCGCCAAACACAACTGCCACCACAGCAACCACTACTCCTCCAAGAACATCGCCCGAGACCACTACTAACCCTAGTAACGCAGCGTTGCCGCTGGGAGATGATATTGATGACATTTACGATCCCAATTTAACTCCGGAACAAATCGCATCGTTAAGTCCAGGTGACCGACAAGCAAGAGAAAACTTCTTCATTGAAGAAGCAGGAGGCGACCCCAACACAGACGGACTGGGAGAGGTAGAAGAAGACGGCACTATCGTCGTTACAGCCCCCGGAGAAGACGATGAGATTGTAGTCAATGGAAGAGTCGATTGGCGGGCAAGACTTTCATTGGCACCGGACAGCACATATTTTTATAACAATCCAGCAGCTGGAATATTAGCACCGCTAATTAGTACTAATGGGGTAATATTCCCATACACACCGGCAATTAATATCAACTATGTTGCTAGCTATGAACCGGCAAGTATTGTTCACAATAACTATAAAGTTTTCCAGTATTCAAACAGCTTTATTGACTCAGTAACCATTACGTGTGATTTTACTGCACAAGATGATGGCGAAGCAAATTACATGCTAGCGGTTATCCACTTCTTTAGATCACTAACTAAAATGTTTTTTGGACAAGACCAGCAACCTAAAGCCGGAACTCCGCCCCCTTTGTGCTACTTGAGAGGTATGGGAGCCTATCAGTTTGCGAATCACCCTCTAGCAGTTTCAAGCTTTGCTTATAACTTACCCAATGACGTTGATTATATTTCGACTGCCGGACCAATAACTACACAAGCACCGACAGCGACAAACAATCTATCAAGTTCGCTTAGACTGCCCCCTAACGTTGTTCCGGGCGGAGTAGCTGCTCCCCCGATGTTTGAATCCAAACCTATAGCAGACAGATTAACTTGGGTCCCTACAAAGATGCAAATGGTTATTACTTGTATACCGATGATGAGTAGAAATGAAGTATCTAATGTATTCTCGTTGGAAGAATATAGCAACGGCATATTAGTAAGTGAAGGATTCTGGTAATGGCAAAAGGCTTAAATATTTACGGAAGATCAAGTCCATATTATTCGACCCCGGTCGTTAATAATAAATTCTTGGATGTCATGACGTATCGCAGTATACCGTTTGACCCCACAGATGTGTTTATGACGATAACTCAGGTTTATGAATATAGACCCGATCTACTAGCATTTGACTTGTACAAGACTCCTAATTTATGGTGGGTGTTTGCTGCTCGAAATCCAAATATATTGGGTCCTGATCCATATTTTAATTTCAAGACGGGAATAGGGATATACATACCTACACAACAAACTTTACAGAGAGAATTAGGAATTTAATATATGACTAACCCAAACACGCTATCGGGCCCTGCAAGTGACGATAGTGGTCAAGGACAACCAAACTCTGCTAACTCTTCACCTACCCCAAACTCAGCAGATTTGGGCGATGAACAACTTTCGAATATAGAAAACGATTTTGATAATGAATCAAGTTCAGGGGCAAGACAAGACAACGAAGAAGGCATCGATGATTTAGGTGAGCCAGGTACTCCTCCTTATGAAAATGAAGGGTTCATTAGAATTCCAATATCGGATAGCGGCAAACCAGGCATTAGATTAAAAAATGCTTTAGGATATTTGGCTAGCTATACCTATCAAATTAGTCTGTACATGATTACTCCAAGAGCATATGAATACTTCATAAAGACTGGACGGAGAGATGTCACTGCCTTCAATAAAGCAAACCTAGATGATGTACAAGGCGGCGCCTTCTTAGTTGCTCAAAGTGCCGGTATGGGAGGCCCTGCTGAAAGAGCCCCAGGTTTTAACTTAGATTATTATATTGATAATCTAGTATTCACCCACCAAACTGCTGCAAAAGAAACGGCTGGACCATTAGTAAAGACCGACTATAAATTCAGAATTACAGAACCATATGGATTTTCGTTTGTATCTAAACTAGCTAGAGCTACTAAAGCACTTGAAGATTCTGCTGGCGGACCTAACTTACAAAATTACAAAGGAGACGAAAATGCCAATCCTACGAAGAATTTCTTCATCATTGGTGTTAGATTTTTCGGCTGGGACCAAGCAGGTAATCAAGTTTTGGGCGATGAAGAATTTGATGGTCAAGCACTTGATCCCAACGCTAGCGGAACCGGCGCACTTTTTGAAACGTACAACGAAATTGTTTTTACAGAATTCAAATTTAAAATTGATGGTAGATCAACAGTGTATGATGTCAAGGCACAGCCGATTGACATATCATCCACTGTCAATGCAACGAAGGGGACAAACCCTGATAATAAAAGCGTAAGCGGCAGAACGGTTAGAGACTTGTTAGTTGGTCCCAACGGTCTACTAACTAAACTCAATGCCGAAGAAAAAAAGCTGGTACCAAAATCAGCAGAGTATCCTATAACATATAAGATTCAATGGTTAGGTGATGATATTGAGCAATTAGCAGTATCTCCTGTAGTAACTGATAACATGAAAAGCAAGATGAACTTGCCTAATAGCAACGCAAAAAATACAAATGAGTCAAATGACGCATTAGCTATAAAAACAACGCCGAACAAGAATGAAGTTCAAACGTCTATCGGTAAAGTTCCTATCACGCAGGCAATCGAACAGATATTTGTACGGAGTAAGTTTATGCTTGATGCATTAACTAAAAACTACAAAGATGACAACGAAGCCAACCCAGAAACTAATGAACCAGGGTCTGCTGAAGGAACTGGCAAGAAGATGGTGTGGTTCAACATTAGTCCTAAAATAACTAACATCCAATGGGACAAAAAGCGAAAAGACTGGGCATATGATATAGTATATGTTATACAAACATATTTGGTTCCGTCGACTCCAAGTAATTACGTAAGTGAAAAGACCAAGTATTATGGTCCTCATAAAAGATACGATTATTGGTATACCGGGCAGAATACTGAAATTATAGGATATGAACAGAAAATCGATAATCAATATTTCCTAGCGACATATACTGATCCAGCAAATACAAATGATAGTGACACCGGAGATACTAAAACAGCAGTTAATAGACAGTCCGGTGGCGATAAAACCGGCTCTGGTGGGACACCTTCAAATGAAGCAATCAATAACTTTAGGACTAGTCTATATGACCCTGCAAGCTTTGCAACTGCTAAAATTCAAATAATGGGCGATCCAGATTTTATTATGCATGATACAGCATCGGTCGATACTAGCACAACCGGTTCAACGTCATACAATAAATTTTATGATTCAAACGGTACTACAGTTAACCCAACCGGTGGCCAAGTATTCATTGAGGTAAACTTTAACGAAGCGGTAGATTATTCTCGTACCGGAACTATAGAACAGGACGCAATTGAACAAGATCTACCACCAGTAGAAGGGGAACCGGGTACTTTATTAATCAATGATAGTATCGAATTTTGGAGATTCAATGATCCTGAACAGGCAGCGGAGGTCAAGGGTATCCCGTATCAAATTTTATCGGTGACCAATAGTCTAGTTAATGGGGCCTTTACTGCGACAATATCGGCGGTTATTAACCAAGACTTAGCGGATGATTCACTCAGCGATGAGGGCAAAGACGAAGCAAGAGAAGAAGGACTTGATACGACCGAAGAAGCGACCCCCACAACGGAAGCCGCAAATAACAATGCAGTGAATCCGCCTCCTGATAAGCCAACAACTAACACTAACCCAGTTAACGCTGGCCGTTCTCCTGGGATTTTATCAGGTCTCGCATCAACAAACCGCGGGACACCAATAATTGACCCACAGACAGGACAAGTACTTGGTTACTCACAAGATGCTGATACTTAAGGAATTTGGAATATGCCAACAGATAATTTTAAGCCAAAAGGTCCAGTAAAAAGCGATAGTGCGGATTCCGGTGGCGCGGATGCAAAAAAGTATCCAGTCATTGGAATCGTCAAAGACAATATTGACTCAACTAGAACCGGCCGAATTAGTGTTGCGCTGCAAGATGGTAAAGGTTCGTTAGAGCCAAACGAAGGCCCATGGACTAGCGTACAGCACCTTAGCACTTTCTTTGGTTCTGTTAGACCTAGCGCAGGCAGCGGTAGCGATGACTACGGATCATACAAAACTAATCCAAGCGCATATGGACAATGGCAAGCACCCCCCGATATCGGTACTAAAGTAATTTGTATCTTTGTCAACGGTGATCCCGATGCTGGATATTATATAGGTGCTGTGGCTGAACCCGAAACATTACAAATGGTTCCTGCAATTGGCTCTAGCGAATCGGTCACATTAAATGAGGGCGAAGCCAAAAGCTACGGCGGCGCAACTAGATTACCAGTAACCAATCTAAACACCAACAACACAGATAAAGCAGATAGTAATGAATTTTTAAATACCCCTAGACCGGTTCATAGTTACACTGCAAGTATCATGAGTCAGCAAGGTGTTATTCGTGATCCTATTAGAGGACCGATAAGTTCAAGTGCGCAACGTGAAGCCGCAAGTAGAGTTGGTTGGGGAGTATCAACTCCTGGCAGACCGATTTACGAAGGCGGATACAATGATGAAAATCTACCAGAAAATTTAGGCGGCGGGAAAGCAGAGCAGCTTAAAGTTATTTCTAGACGAGGTGGCCACAGCATGGTTATGGACGATGGGGACATTATTGGTAGAGACCAATTAATCCGCATTCGAACTTCGCTGGGTCACCAAATATTAATGAGCGACGACGGTCAAACATTAATGATTTTACACAGTAATGGTCAAAGCTACATTGAGTTAGGCAAAGAAGGCACCGTTGATGTATTTGCTATGAACAGCATCAATATGCGTACTCAAGGCGATTTCAATATTCACGCTGATAGGGATGTCAACATTCAAGCTATGGAAAACTTGAATATTCAAGCAAAAAATATTCATACTAATTCAGAAGAAGAAACCAAATCAAGAGCTGGAACTGAGTATAGAATTAGTGCATTAACTAATTTTACTGCAAAAGCAGGTTTTGGCGCTGCAATTAAAGCAGATGGAGAAGCTAGTCTAGTCGGTGGTTTAAGAGCAGTTATCAAGGCTAAAATTAGGATAGACTTAAATTCAGGTTCACCTATTCTAAAACCAAAAGATGTGCCGATCATTCCACTAATAGCACAGACAGACACGTTGTTTGACAAAGAAAAGGGTTGGGCAGCAGCACCTGCAAAACTGTTAACTATTGCTTCACGGACTCCGGCTCACTATCCGTGGGCAAATGCAGGTCAAGGGGTAGATGTTAAAGTTAGTGGCGACTCCGAAGACAATTTACCAAGCCCGCCTTCTGCGGCAGTTCAAGCAGTAAACCAAGCGGCTGAAGGTTTACCAGCTGACCCGCCTAGTACTGCTACTGTATCCTCAGTCCCGCCGGTATCAGCAGTATCCGAAACTATGGACAAGACAACAACGGACGCTGTCTTAGGGTCAAGTGCAACATCAGCAGCCGAAGGCCCGGGACAAGAAGCTGTAACATCGGGAGCAGCTATTGTATCTCCGACAGACGCACCCAATATTAATGGAATTAATAGTGCATTAGGAGAAGCTGCTGCTACTATCGGCGGAGTATCTACTCAGGTAACCGTCGCAGATAGGGCACTTTCTTCGCTTACCGGATCATTCAGCAATAATACAATAGCAATGGGTTCATTTGCACAAACACCAACTCAGTTAACTGTTAGTGGTATTCTAAAACCAGGCACAGCTACACTTATTAATGGACTAGCATCTTCTGGAAAAAATCTAACATCTACAACACCAGACATATTATTTGCTGGAAAACCAGGTGCTGAAAATATCAATATGTTAGCAGAGAATACTACGGCTCAGGCAGCGTCACTTGTATCAGTTCTAAAAGTAGCCCAGCAACAGTTAAATGATGTTGGTGTTCTATCCGGAAAAGAATCATCTACGCAATCTGCCGGTCTCATAACAGCGGCAGCTAGTTTTGGAACCGACGCCGTAATCGACACGGTACGAGATTTCGGTACAAATATACTTCCGTCTAGCAATGCTAGTCAATTAGCAAGTAGAATAATAACGACCGATTCGGTATCCGCTGCTATCTCTAGTTCACAAGCATTAAGAACAAACGTAACAGATCAACTAAGCAACCTAACAGGTGTCAATACCGGCGCGGTACTTAGCACTATTGGTAAAGGTATATCGGCCGCTAACTTAGCTAGCACTTTAGGCGGTTTAGGCGGTATTGCTAACTCCCTAAAATCTGTCAGCGGCGTACTAGGAGGACTTCGTGGAGGAATTGTTTCATTAACTAGTTTGCTTAACTCAGTTAAGGGTATTTCTGGGTCAGCATATGCGGCGGTGCTAGCCGGATTCACTAAACTAGAACCTAATGTTCCGCAGTACCTAAGCGAGTTTGCTAAGAAAACTTCTGCAATATCTACAATAGTTTCTAGAGCTAGCTCTTCTCCTAATTCAGGTAGCTCACTAAACTCTTTAGGCAACACATTAAGCAGTTTGGCATCAAATGCAACTTCATTAGCTAACGATCTTCAAACAGCAGAAAGGGTTACGAATAGTATCGAAAATACATTTAATAATTCAATTGATAGCATAACGGGAATAGGAAACAATATTGGCGGTGCGCCTTCAAGATTGCCAAATACCATCAATGGTGGTATTCTTGACAATGTATTAGTAGAAACACAATCTAATGCTAATACATCGCTATCTACATTGATTGATTCAGTATCTGGTACAAATGACCAACAGTTGATAAATGCGGTAAGTGATTCCACTGATATGATTAACAGTATGGCTGGAGCCTCAACCGCACTAGCGTCAGGTGGACTCACCAGTCTAGCGAATGCAGCTAGAGTTACGCAGTCCGGTGGTGGAGCAGCAACCGCATCAGCACTAGCTAGTGGGTTATCTAATTTACCGGGAGGAATAAGAACAGTTTCAACTGTAACTAATTTAGCAGCCAATGCTGTTAACTCACTGCCCGGCACAAGTATACTAACCAGTGAGATGAAAAATATTCAAACACAAGTGCTGAACGGGTTAAGCACGGTATCATCTGTTGCCAATTCGTTAGGAAGTTTTGCTAATAGAGCAGGTGGCCTAACATCAGCTATCACATCTAGATTGCCACTTGGTCAAGCCTCACAACTATTATCATCCTTGTCTGCACTGGGAGCTGGCGGCGCAAGTCCTATCAAATTACCTAGCATAGGAATCAATACGATAAACAGACAATCTCTTACAGCACAGATAAAAAGTGTCATAGGTGACCCTGGAATTCCAGAACCCAATTTATTGGGAGAAATCAGTGAATCAACTATTGCAAGTTTTGAGCAAGAACTTCTTACAGCACTAGAAGATATACAAAAGATTGAAGATGAATTGAATGCTGCCCTTCAAGTTGAAAATACTGCCTATGCAAGACTCACTGCTATAGAAAGAGACGCTCCGTTTGGGGATCCGGCAATCGCTGAAGCTAGAAGAATTTATATTGAAGCCACTAACAGATCAAGTGAATTAATGGACCAATATATAAAGCTGACAGAAGCGGATAGTACTTCGATAAATACTAGTAATACAGGATTAGTATAAAATGGCAACTTATTTAGGATTTAGTACGCAGAATGTTGGTAAGTCTCAAACTACTAACGCCTTGTCTGGTAGAGACGGCGGTCCTGGTGGAATAAGACAATCAATAGTATGGGGCAAAAAGTTTAAATTAGTCGATACTAAATTAGTAGTGCAAGACTTTATCAATGCTATGAATATACGTAAGGGGACTAAAGTAGGTCAACCCGGTTACGGTACTTCATTGTGGGATTATGTATTTGATACTAATACCCAGGCTGTACGAGCGCAAATTGAAAATGAAGTCCGAAGACTAGCTCGCCTTGATCCTAGAATCATTCTTAACTCAGTAGCAATTTACTCAAATTCTAATGGAGTTTTAATTGAACTTCAAATGGCGGTAGCACCTATGAACGAAGCATTCGTAACTAAAATTAATGTCAGTTTAACCACAGAAACTGCCTCAATAGTCTAATCCACAGTTTTTTCTATGATAAATATATTATCAATAGAGAGAAACTATGGCAACAAGTTCAAGACAATCAGCACTGTTCGGCCCCAACGACTGGAAAACTATTTACCAGACGTTCAACCAAGCAGACTTTCGTAGTTATGACTACAACACTTTGCGTAAAGCATTCATTGACTACTTACAATTAAATTATCCAGAAACATTTAATGACTATGTGGAGTCAAGTGAGTTTGTTGCACTGCTTGATGTTATTGCCTTTATGGGTCAAGGGCTTGCTTTCCGTAATGACTTGAATGCTCGTGAAAACTTTATTGATACTGCTGAACGTAGAGACAGCGTTGTTAAGCTTGCTAATCTTGTGAGCTATACTCCAAAAAGAAATATCGCAGGTCAAGGCTATCTAAAAGTAACTAGTATAAAGTCTTCGCAAAATATTACTGACATTAACGGATTAAATTTAAGCAATGTTCCTGTATTATGGAATGACCCAGCCAACCCAAATTGGTTAGAGCAGTTTAATACGATTATTAATGCAGCACTAATCGATACACAAAGAATCGGTAGACCGGGCAATGTTAGTGAAGTAGCTGGAGTAGACACCAGTGAGTATAGTATCCAAATTGCTCCCAATGCATTACCGATTGTACCTTTTACTAGCACAGTAGACGGCGTCAGCATGAACTTTGAGCTATGCAGCGTATCAAGCGTTGACAGTAATTCTATCTACGAAATACCACCGGCGCCCACCGGCAGATTCAATATGGTATATCGTAACGATAAATTAGGATTCGGCTCACCAGATTCAGGTTTCTTCTTTTATTTTAAGCAAGGAGCCTTGCAAACATTTGATTTCAGCCTACAGCAGCAAATTGCTAATCAAAACATTAATATTGATATTCAAGGAATCAATAACACAGACACTTGGTTGTATAAACTCAATCAGGGTAACATAAGAGATTTGTGGCGCCAAGTAGAAAATGTATATGCCAACGCATACTTGCAAACTGAACGAACAGATAAGCAAATATTTTCGGTTAGCTCACGGTTCAATGATCAGGTAACTTATGTGTTCGGTGATGGTGTGTTCAGTGAAATCCCTGTAGGAAACTTTAGAGCATATGTAAGAGCTGGCAATGCGCTTACTTACACAATCTATCCGTCAGACATGAATGGCTTGTCGGTGACGTTCACTTATGTTTCTCGTTTAGGCAGAGCAGAGATTTTGACACTTGGACTGTCATTGACACAAACAGTTACTACAGCCCAAGCTAGAGAGTCTATTTCTAATATCAAACAGAGAGCGCCAACTAGATACTATACACAGAATCGCATGGTCAATGGGGAAGACTACAATAACTTCCCATACACGTTGTATAGTTCAATAATCAAAAGTAAAGCAATCAACCGCTCAAGTGTTGGGGTTAGTAAAAACCTAGACCTGCTAGATCCAACTGGTAAGTATTCAAGTACCGTCAGTTATGGTAATGACGGGGGATTATATCTAGACAGTAATGATGGATTCCTAAATCTAACAATTAACAACTCTAGTGATATCATTGCGTTCTTTACTGGTACATTGGCAAGTGTATTGACATTGAATAGAGCTACCCAGTACTATATACAAAATTATCCACGCTATAACGTGAATGCTAGTAGCGGCGATGGAGTAGTGTATTGGCAAACAAGCAACGTAACAGGCGATGCAGTTACTGGATATGTCTACAACAGAACAGGTAGCTTAGAGCAACCGGTTAGTGTCGGAACATTTAATACTAATAATTTAAAATATTTGACGACCGGTGCTATAGTAAAGTTCACTGCGCCTGATGGATTTTATTTTGATAATAATAATAGACTAGTGCAAGGGATTCCCGGACCAAGTAACAGTACTTTTATTTGGACTACGGTATTGAATGTAATTAGCGACGGGTCAAATAATGGACAAGGAAGCTTTGCTAACGGTACTGGCCCTATTAAATTTAATGGCTATATTCCCGACGGCGCTATTGTAACTCAAATTATTCCTGTATTTGGAAATAGTATTCCTACTAGTGTAATTCAAGAAGCATTAATTAGAATGGAATTGAATCAAGATTTTACTCTTGTATTTGACAACTCATTATTAATTAATCAACTCAGATGGAGTGTGAAGAAAATCACTGATCCAAATTGGTTTGTGAAATTTACTAGCATTGGTGAAAATAGATATTCTGTAACTTACAAATCACTAGTTTATTATTTTGGAAGTGTGGCAGATACTAGATTTACGTTTGCTAAAAACGAGCTAGTATATGATCCCTTTACTGGTAAAATTATTCAAGATTTTATTGATGTTTTGGGAATAAACACTTTGCCCAACTCAGTAAACAGTATTGGTAAAAATACAAAGATCAATATCTTAGGACAGACAGTCCAGAGTGACGGGTATGTGGATGATTTCCAAGTTGAAGTTGCAGCGACCGATGTCAACAACAATCAACTAATTTTGAATCCAGACTTTTTCAATGAAATTACTGGATATGATCCTTTAGGTTCTAATGTCGGCATCTATGCGTTCTTTGAAATTCTCCAAGACCCGATTAATCTTACTAGACAATACTTGTTACCAACCACTGAGATCCAGTTTCAATATGCTACGCAAACTGATATTGAGTTAGTGAAGTATGATTATCCTGTTGGTCAAGTGTTTTATGCGTTCGGTGCAAATAAATTTTACAAAACAGTTCAAGATCAAACTGTAACAGTTCCCTTCTATGTATTAGTAGAACAACCACAGTTCGTTGTAAAATTTGGAAGACAAGGACTTAGTTTTCAGTACAAGCACAATTCAAACAACACAAATAGAATTGATCCAGTAACTACTAATATCATTGACTTGTATCTAGTGACTCAGAGCTATTACACAGAATATCAAAATTATGTTGTTGATAGTACTAATACTATTCCTGAGCCAAACAAACCTACAATTACTGAATTAGCAGCGCAATATCCTGAAATTCAAAACTATAAAATGTTGTCGGATTCGGTGATATTAAATAGTGTAGAATTTAAACCGTTGTTTGGTCCTAAGGCTGATCCAGCGTTGCAAGCAACTATCAAAGTAATCAAGACAAGGAATACTAATGCTAGTGATAGTGAAGTTCGTAGTGCAGTGTTAGCAGCCATGAACCAGTATTTTAATGTTAACAATTGGGACTTCGGAGACACTTTCTATTTCTCAGAACTTAGTGCCTATCTACACGCTGAATGTACAGACCTTATTAGTTCGGCAGTGCTAGTACCTAGTGATCCGACTATGAGCTTTGGGGATTTGTATGAAATAAAATGTAGACCTTTCGAAATATTTGTTAATGCAGCAACCGCAAATGATGTGCTAGTTATAGCAGCACTCACACCCGACGAATTACAGGTACGATAAATATAGATATGGCACGTATTAGAACCTTAAATTTCCTCCCGGAAATCTTTCAAACCCCTACTAACGCTGAATTTCTTTCGGCTACCCTCGACCAGCTAACTAGCAACCCGGTTACTACCAGGGTGCAGGGATATGTAGGTAGTAGATTTGGTTCAGGAGTTAATGCTCTCAACTACTATGTTACTGAGCCAACCAAAACTCGTACTGATTACCAGCTTGATCCAGGCGTGGTGTTTACTAAAACCGACGAATCAGTTGCTCAAGACTTTATTACGTATCCGGGAATTATTGATTCATTGAAGCAGCAAGGAGCTGTCACTAATAACAATAATCGGTTGTTTGAGAGTCAATTCTATTCATGGGATAGTTTTACTAACTTAGATAAAATAGTTAATCACTATGAATATTATTGGCTTCCTGAAGGCCCTCCCGTAGTAACAGTGTCTCCTAGCGTAGTTTTCACTAACGAAGATTATATCGTCGGTGACTTACCAAACGCATATGAATTAACAGAGGTTGGTTCTAGCAATAACACCGGACTCAATCCTACTATTTCGTTGTTGCGCGGCGGAACTTATAACTTCTTTGTTAACCAAGACAGTCCATTCTATATTCAAACTATTCCGAGCGTGACTGGATTTAATCCTGATCAACCTTTTGTCAGTGTGCGTGATGTTTTTGGGGTAACCAACAACGGTACTACCGATGGAGCTGTTACTTTTAATGTTCCTTCGAAGACTGCTCAAAACAACTTTATTTTTCCGGGCAACAACTTTGTTGATGTAGTCTCTACTACACCATTTGATCAAGTAAATGGAAAAAATCTGTACGATGTTTTTGACCCTTCAACCGGTATTACTTATCCAGGGTTAGGCAATATTGACGGTGTTGTGGGTCTTAACGGCCTACGAGTAATGTTTTATAATGATGGCGTTCCTAATGAAATCGGATACGTTTCTTCATATTATGATGGTACAAATTATGATGTAAATGATCCGCTCTTCACCGAACCTCAAACAGTTACTATCAGCAGCACAACAGCTACAGGAAACTTCCTGTCAATGGCAACTGGCTTCACTACAGACGAAATTATCGTTAATCAAACTGTAACTTTTACTGCTCCTTTATTAGGTGGTCTACAAGAAGGCCAAGTTTATTTTGTCAAAGAAATTTTAAACTCTACTGACTTTACTATTAGTACAAGCATCGGCGGTGCTACAGTATCGGTCGGAACAGATTCTGGCTTTAACACTACAGTTAACATCAACCAAGGTCAGTATGAACAAGGATTTTATACTAGTGTCAGCGAGAACTACTACAGAATTCAATTTGTAGGCGATCCTAATAATCCGGTACTAAGACTGTTGCCGGACGGTATCATTCCCAACGAAGAAAACATTACTCCTAGGTTTGGGGAACAATGGATAAACAGAACCTTCTATAGAAATACATTAGGTGTAATCAGTTTGGTTCCAACTGTTACCGCGCCACTAGATACGCTATATTATCAGGATGGCACTAATCCAAATAAAGTTGGCGTGATTAAAATCATTGAAAATACCGGTAAAGATTTTATCGATGTTGATACTGAAATTTTAGGTAAAATAAACTACACATCACCAACCGGCGTTCAGTTTACAAACGGCCTAAAAGTAAGTTTTGATGGTAACATATTCCCGATCGGTTATCGAACAGGTCAATACTACGTTGAAGGAGTAGGTACTGGGATTGAACTAGTATCAGTTGATGAACTAGTGACTCCTGAAAGTTTTTCAGCAGGAGCGTATATTCCATGGGATGAATTTGGCTTTGATATTGGTAGCTATGACATCAGCTTGAATATTCCAGTTGACCCAGATTATATTACTATTGCTAGAAACAGTATTTCCAGAAATGCATGGGCTAGAAGTAACCGCTGGTTCCACATCGATGTCATTAACGCATCTGCACAATATAACAATAACCCAAACATTCTAACAGAATACGTTACTCCAGACAACAAAGCTAAAAGACCAATCATTGAGTTTTATCCAAACTTAAGATTGTTTGATTCTGGTGCGGTTGGCAAAAGACCGATCGATTTCTTTGATACTCGTGCAGTAGATGCATTATCCGACGTAGCAGGATTGTTGAATTATTATCCTGACGTTGAGACTTATACTACGAATACTGCAACTGTTGCGGCTACTCCTACTACACTTGTTAACGTTGTTGACATGGAAGCAGGTAAAACATATAGCATTAATGTATCAATTAGTCTAGGCGCAACAGGTCAAGCTGCATGGAACACACTAGCCGGTACAATCGGAGTTTTCTATCAGACGGGTGACGAAATAACTTGTCAAATCGATGGCAACGAGCTAGCATTCCCGGGTAGCAGTAACGGAAGATTAATATACGATGAGACTACGGTTGTTATTCCTAATGATCAAATAACTGGTATATTTCAAATTGGTATGTATTTGGGTGATACCTTAAATATTGTCCCTACGAATTCTCAAATTACCGATCTAACAGATGACGGAACCGACACTACATTAACTATTACATGGCCCTATCCACAAGATGTTTTGGGCGGCGTAACTTCAGTTGTGGGCACAGATACACTAGCAAGCAATTATGCAGTATTCCCTGGCGCCCGCATTGTATTTTCTAATGACTCAAATGAAGAAACCAAACATACGATTTATGTAGTCGATATCGTCACAACAATTTTAGGACAAGAACCTAACATTGTGTTGATAAAGGCAGAAGATAGTAATGTTGGTATTGATGAGCAAGTTGCTATCAAGCGAGGATATAATAATCAAGGTAAAACTTTTTATTATACTGGATTAGCTTGGAACCAAGCACAGCAAAAAGTAACAGTCAATCAAGCTCCGTTCTTTGACGTATTTGATGAAAACGATATTTCGCTAGGAGATAGCGATATTTACGGTGGCACAACATTTAGGGGCTGTACTCTATTTGCTTATGGAATCAATCCATTAACAGTTGATGACCCTATTTTAGGTTTCCCTGTTAGATACAGTGATGTCGCCAACATAGCTGATATTAGTTTTGATGTAACTATCAACTCTGATACGTTTAACTATGTCCGCGGATTTGATTCTATAACTCAAAAAGTAAATACCGGATATGTGTATAACTATACCGCGGCTGATGCATTTACTAGAGAATTAGGATGGCAAACCGCAGTTGAAAACAGTGTTCAATATCAGCTTTTCAGCTTCAAGTATGATATCCTTAATCCACCAACTCAGTTTGTTTGTGACATTGCAGCATTGCCTGAAGTACCTCTTAATAGCAAAGGCTGGCCTAGAGTTAAAGTATACAACAACAACGTATATTTGGAGCCGACTACTTACACGGTTGAAGTAACTGAAAACACAACTACCATTACTTTGCTAGATTCTCCCGTTGAAGAAACAGTAATTCAAGTTCTACTATTGAGTGACCAAGTAAGTAATTCGGCTTATTATCAGATTCCTGATAACTTGAATAACAACCCATTCAATGAAGACTTGACGGTTGCTGATGTCGGTGACATTCAGAATCATTATCAAGATATCTTTATCAATGCACCAAACACAACTGGTCAAATCTTTGGAAGAAATAATTTCCGAGATTGCGGCGACTTGATTTCATATGGCACTAAGATTATTCAAAACAGTGCTTCACTTGCGTTGCCAGGCACCTTCTTACGTAAGACTGAACACAATGTTGTTGACGCATTACTATTCAACAGCCGCGAGTATATAAAGTATAAGCAACTGCTAGTAGACACTGTACAAAATACAGATTATGTACAGAGATATACGCCATCTGAAATTTTAGATGCTGCTATTGAGCAAATATCTGCAAGCAAGAGTGAAGTTAATTCATTCTTTTGGTCTGACATGTTGCCAAACAAGGCACCATTCAGAACCACTACATATAACTTCAATAGCCTTGCTGATGTAACTAGATATCCGTTGAGTCAAGTTTATAACTTTGAGTCAGCAAACTATAATGGTGTGTTGGTATACTTAAACCGCACGGTCGACAACAATCTAGTACAAACGCAGCTTTTAAGAAATGTTGACTATACTATCAGCACAGATAGTCCATCGCTAACTATTACCCTAGATTTGGTGCCGGGCGACGAAGTTGTTATCAAAGAATATAACCAGACATATGGTTCATATGTTCCGTATACTCCTAGTAAGTTAGGACTCTACGCATTGACTCAGCCTAGTGTTGTGCTAGATAGCGATTACACCGTGCCTACTTACTTTATCAAGGGGCATGACGGTTCGTTCACTAAGCTCTACGGCACATATAATCCTGTCACCGATGTTCTTGTGGACTTTAGAGACCAAGCATTGCTTGAGTTTGAAAAGAGAATCTATAATAACGTCAAGCTAAGCACCGAAGTTCCTATCAAACTTTATGAAATATTGCCGGGCTTCTTTAGAGACAGTACATATAGCTATGCTGAATGGCTACAGATGTACTCTACCAACTTCTTAAATTGGGTCGGTCAAAATAGAGTAGATTATAAAACTCAGTTTTTCAACAGAAATAATGAATTCACTTATAACTACACGAACTCAGGTAACAAGTTAAATGGCGCCCCAATCAACCAAGGCTATTGGAGAGGTGTGTACGAGTATTTCTATGACACTACTACTCCTAACGAAACACCTTGGGAAATGTTGAGCTTTGCCAACGAACCAACTTGGTGGACTGCTCGGTATGGCGCGGCCCCTTATACAAGCGACAACTTAGTATTGTGGGGAGACCTCGCAGAAGGTAGAGTATACTCAGCAGACGGTACAAGTGTTATCGTTCCTGAGTTGGCTCGGCCTGGCTTACTAAACATTCTGCCCGTAGATTCAAGTGGTAATTTATTAAGTCCGCTTGTCTCAATAGTAGGAAACTATAACCCAAGTACTTTCCAGAAAGACTGGGTAGTGGGAGATGACGGTCCAGTAGAACTTAGCTATCGTCGTAGTTCATCATATCCGTTCGATGTTATTAAGTTGTTTGCGTTAACTAGACCAGCAGAATTCTACAACTTGGCAGTTGATTTGGATAACTACAAATACAACAGCGAGTTTAATCAATATCTCGTTAACAATAGATCACACTTGATTATTAATGACATTGAAATATACGGTAATGGCACTGCCAAAACTTCATATATCAACTGGGTTGTTGACTTTGAAAAGCAATTTGGCATTGATGCCACAAACAATATCACTGAATTATTCAATAACCTAGACGTAAGATTAATCTATCGTTTGGCTGGATACAGTGACAAAACCTTACTCAACTTCTATGTTGAAAAGGGTTCACCCAATACTGCAAATGCCTCGTTGTTAATCCCAGATGAGAGTTACTCGGTAATTCTTTATGACAATCAACCATTTGATCAGTTAGTATTCTCTAGTGTTGTTATTCAGAAAATAGGCAATGCATATGCTGTGTTTGGTAATTCACAAACCTTTGCTTACTTTACAGTTAAGGCTCCGATTAATAACGGCAATAATTCTAGACTTGAAGTATTGAAACAAACTGTTAAAGTGGCAAACGATTACACTAATACTGATGTTTTAATACCATATGGTACTAAGTTCTATAGTACTCAAGAGGTAGCACAGTTTATTTCGAGCTATGCTGCTTATTTGAAAAGTAAAGGTGTAACATTTGATTTAATTGAAACCGGTAGAGAAATAAATTGGGACTTAATGATCCAAGAATTTTTGTATTGGACTCAGACTGGCTGGCAAGATGGAAGCATTATTACTCTTAATCCTTCTGCTACAGTGTTGGCTATAAACAAAGAAGGAAGTATTGTTCAGCCACTAACGCTTCAGCAGCAGAACTTTATTCTTAATCAAAACTTGTATCCTATTCAGAATAATGAGTTGAATATACGCCGCGAAGGTACTGCCTTTATAGTTAACACATTAAATGAAGGCGATAGCATGTCTTTTGCACAGTTTAATGTTAGTAACTTTGAGCATGGCATAGTGTTCGATAACACTACTTTATTCAATGATGTTATCTACAACCTTGTTACTGGGCTACGTCAAAATAGAATCACGTTGCGCGGAACTAAGACTGCGGAATGGAATGGCACAATCAATACTTGGGGCTTCATTCTCAATCAAGATAATGTTAAAGAATGGTCAAAGAATATTAAGTATCCTAAGGGAGTAATTGTAAAATACAAGAACAAGTATTACGCTGCCCTTACACTAATTGAACCGACTGCTACCTTTAATGAGCTTAATTGGAAACTTATAAACTATAATGATATACAAAAGGGACTATTGCCCAACAGTGCTACTAGATCATATGAAAGTACGCTGTACTATAATTGCAATGTCGCAAATCTAGAGCAGGATTCAGATTTATTATCCTATTCATTGATTGGGTATCGTCCAAGAGACTATCTAGCTCTTGCTGACTTAACCGACGTAGCACAGATCAATGTTTATAAAAACATGATTAAGAATAAGGGTACTATCAACGCTGTCAGTGCGTTTGATGGCGCCACATTGCCACAGGGCGGAATTAAGTATGACGTATATGAAAATTGGGCTATCAAGTCCGGCGAATACGGTGGCGTACTAAGTCAAAACTTTGTAGAGTTTGGGTTAAACGAAAACGTATTGACCGGTAACCCAAGCATTGTATCACTAACTAACGGCGTGTATACTGAAGGCGCCCAACAAGAAGTTCCGCTATACTCATTGTTAAATTACGGAACCCCTATCGTTGATCCAAATATTCTTGACACTACAACTGACTATAAAAATGCATTGTATCCATCTGCCGGATATGCTAACTTTGATGATGTCAAGATGTCAGCGTTCTTTTATTCGGAACTAGCTAATTCTGTGAATAAAGCAGGACTCGTTGTTCCTATTCAAGACTTCTATGTAAGAGACTATTTCTGGTTAGCAAACTTTAAAGAGCAGTGGGGAATTTATGCTTGGCAACCTATTGGTGCTGTTATTTCTGCATCTCCTAACAGTAATGGAACTGCTACAATAACATTCAATAAGCCACACAATCTATCAAGATTAGATCCTATTGCGATTGTTAACTTTGCAGAAAACGTAGATGGTTATTTTATTGTATCACAAGTTGTCAATTTAAATCAAGTAATTATCAATCTAAACATCTCCAATACTCCTGACAATATTATTCAGGGATTGGGC
>Ga0207909_1000032_pt1 | contig 58127 bp, 70 predicted proteins | sample LakMenEpi05May10_FD_150672 | JGI IMG/M metagenome (GOLD analysis project Ga0207909, IMG submission 150672) | Freshwater microbial communities from Lake Mendota, WI - 05MAY2010 deep hole epilimnion (SPAdes) | ecosystem: Environmental > Aquatic > Freshwater > Lake > Epilimnion/Euphotic zone ...
CTGAATTTGAGAAGATGCAGAAGGAGGCTGCCGACATGAAGAAGGAGATTGAGCACCTAAAGACGACTTCTGCCGCGATCAAGCAGACTAAACGGTCCACGAGAGCTTCAGCAAAAGATACACAGGAGGTTGATCTGCTGACTATCGAGCAAGTTACAAATCGGTAAAAGATATTAAGAAGCTGATCTAAACCATTTATAGTGAAAGATCGTTGTTTAAGAAATGGACCAAGACGCCCTCACTTCAATCGTAGTTGTTGCATTGATAGCATCAATTACGGTTGTTGGTGTTGCATTTACATATTGTCGTCAAACACGTTTTTTTCCTGTAGAGACTGATGAGCCAGTCTAAGGAAACAGCAGCAGACATGACGGGCGCGGTTTCAGCGGCGACGAGTGGAACGGGACTTGCGGTGGCGACGACGGGTGCGACCGCCAATGTTGGGGTTCTTCTTTGACCTGCGATGAACCGTCAACTTTCCATATTGAGGACGATAATGAACATTAGAAAACAGGCGGTGTTCATCGCGCGTGTGTACGGCGGGTCCGGAGGTCCTGAAGATGCGCGCTCCCGTCGCTCTGTCGCCCTCCGGCTGCTTCTTCGCCGTGCGGCGAAGGTCGTTGATGGTCATTTATCTTTCACCAACAAAAAACACCACTTACGTCTTCGGAAAGACTCCTCTTTACGCCTTGGGGGCAGTCTTGATGAAGTGCACCTTCAGGAACGACTGGAGGTTCAGGTAGGTCACCTCGTCCTTGTCCGAGACGTGGTGGTGCCCGGCAACGTCCTTCCCGTTTTCGTCGGCTCATAGTGCCATGACAAGAGGACCTACACCCCAATTTGCTTTTAGCTTATAAAGGTCAAATGACGAATAGTGTTCAACACGACGCACTGTTCCAGTCTTATACGGGTCACTCGGCTCTTCTATCACAAGTTCACATGGAAGTTTCACGCAAGATGGATCGTGTGTGAAGATAAAGTCTTCCGTTTCAATCGCTCTCCTTTTCATGTCGAGGAGCATAAATGGATTTGTTACCTTCATGCTCATGAGAAACGGCCGCTGGGCCTCTAACACTTCCTTCGTGTAGAGTCCAATGTTCATTGATGGAGAACATGCCGTCATTCGAATTGACGAAGCAACCGGAAGAGAACCTATCCTTTCAAAGAATTTCGGACCAACGAGACATGTGTCATGCAGATACACAAACGGGGAATAGTAAGAAAGTAACGGATATTCTAGTACAGCGATCAGTGCAGTATTATCAATTGAATTATGATTAGCATGAACATAAAGAACACCATCCCGCGTCTCATGAGAGTACTCAGAGTGACCACCGATAACAATAATGAGTTTGAATGCATTAACCATCCGATTCTCTCGCATGCTCTTTAGCAGTGTGTCAACGGCCACCGCGTTTGACGTATGTGAATTGATGAGAATTGAAGGATGATGTTCCATTATATGTTAAATAGTTTTAACTACAGACCAAACCACGCCGTTCAACGTCCGAGTGGACCCAAGTTCGTCGACGGCCCGCTTGACACCTGGCCAGCCGTCCATATAATCATCACCGACCATCGTGCCTCCAACCTTTAGCAGTGGCCAGTAAGCACTGATGTCATGCTTAACCGGTTCATATTCGTGAGCACCATCTACATAGATAACGTCTGCAGTCATACCGTAGTGTTTCAAAACGTCTGCTGCCTGAATACTCGAAAGCGGGAGTGGGATAATTACGTCATCAAGTCCAATCTTCTTGATATTCTTCGTAAATGTAGTGAACACGGATGGATACCCATTGACCAATCGTAGCGATCCACCTCGCGTGGGGTCATCGATACCCCATGTCCAAAACTCAGGTGCTCCTAACCACGTATCGATGCATAGAACACAAAAGTCCAAAAACCCAAGTTTCGTCAATGTGGACGCGATCGCGATTGCTGAACGTCCCTTCCAAGTGCCAACTTCAATAATGAACAGTCTGTCCGTTCGAGACTTCCCATCGACTGCTCGCTTGACGACATCTGCAAGGTTCGGATCCATCCATCCATGCGTGTCAGGCTCGTGAGTAGACACATCCAGCTGCGAATATGCATTCACCTGTAGCCTTTTCAGAAAGTCCATTTGATTTCAATGCATCAATATACTTATGAGATTCCCGCCGCATCCAGCAAGTGGTCTAAGTAAAAAGGAAACGAAGCAATGTGAATGCAGACAGTAGATTTGCCGAATGACACCAATTTGCACCAAACGCTTGATTTTCAATGGATTGGATGAACGTATAGACTGAACCTGTAATTACAGCTATACCTAAGATACGATCCGGGAACCAGAAAAAGGGGAAGATTAAGAAGAACAGGAAGAGCAGTCTTGCAGGATAATCTGCCCGGTGACCGCACCAATGGAGAAATCCATCTTCCGCGATGGTTGTTTTGCATTCGGTCGTAAACCAATTATACATCATTGCAGCTATATACGCAGCGAGAGAGAGCTCGTAGATCAACGGGAATCTGTCACGAGTTGTATATACATACCCTGCATAGGAAGCGACTAACTCGAGCGGAAGAATCAAGCCTGTACCATACTGTATGAAAGTTTGTGACGCCTCAATACCATTTGCCCATGCGTAGGCATCGACATACTGCATCGAACCGGCTACAAAAAGCCATGATCCTAACCACACGTAAGCTGGCTTCTTTGTTGCTAAGAACACCAAAGAAGTAAGTGTTGTGATGAGTCCGGATGTTAGTGATTCAGAAAAGCTTCTGCACATTGTTTTAGATAGTGGTTTTCTTTACGCACCTGTGGCCCTCAGCACCATCTTGCTCGTGAAGGAGAAGACAAGGCCGAAGACAACCGCGTGGGTCAGGGCGACCGTCATGGCCGAGCCACCCGGGGGTAAACGGAGAAGAACGCCCGGGGTGAGGAGAAAGAACAGCACAACAGAGTATAAAAACAGAGCGTACATTTTTGTTTCTAACGCGAGAAAGTTTCTTTTGAAGATGTTCTTTTCATCTCAAAAGAAAATGGGGCAGTGTGTCTCCCAACCAGCGTTTACTGCAGAACGAACGCACGAAACAGCTCCCCCACTTCGAATGACTGTTGTAAACATTGCAGATTGTCAGTATGTACGCCCCTCAAAGAAGGACATGGCGGTCTGTTTCGTCTTCTTTAATCCGGCCAAATCGAAGAAGATGATGATGAACTATCTATATACAATCGAAAAGCTAAAACTCGCATCAATTCCCTTCTTTACACTCGAACTTATCTTCAATGGTAGGGCGGCCGAAATATCAGACGCATTTCATGTTCGAGGAACATCCATTCTTTTTCACAAGGAACAGCTCTGCAAGATCTTTGAATCCCGTATTCCGTACAAGTATACGAAACTAGCCTTCCTGGATGCAGATATTGTCTTCGATACGCCCACGTGGTACTCTGATGTATCAGCTCTTCTAGATACCCACGAAATCGTCCAACCCTTTTCATCTGCAGTATGGCTGGATCCAACGCTCAAGATCTGCATGCAGGAACGATATTCAATTGTCTATATGAATCGAAGCAAATCCTACGATTCATCGTATCACCCTGGATTTGCGTGGTGTTTTCAAAGGAAGTGGTTCAAGACGCAGGGATTTTATACAAAGGCCATCACAGGAAGTGGAGATACACTCTCTGCTGCTGCATGGATAGGTGTTCCTCTTTCAAAAGCATCCGTACTTCCAGCACTGGATTCATCGTATAGGGCATATTGTCGTCGCCCTCTTCCAAAGATAACGTGTTCAGATGGCCGTGTATTCCACATGTGGCACGGTTCACGCGAAAACAGACAATACGTCAAACGACACGAGATTCTAAATGGGATTACCGAAATCAACGATATCCTTCAGGAAAATGCCGATGGTGTACTCGAGCTTTCAAACTCGGAAGTTGATCAAAAGCTTCAGAATTACTTCATTCAAAGAGAAGATGATGGTATTTAGACATTCAAAACGTAGATTCTATAAACAATGCCGAAGAAGAAGGCAGTTCCCGCGCCGACAGTGGCACTTTCAGAGCCTCCGGTTGTGTTTTTCCTTAGAGTGTCTCCGGAAGAACAGGAAGATGTCTCGTCTGTTGTTCCAGATGAAGATCAGACATCTGCAAGCTATTCGGACATTCTTGCTGGACAGATTCAGCACCAGAACAGGTTTGATGAAAAGTTGGTCCATGAACTGCTAAGCAAGATCCACCTGCAGACAGAATATTCTCCGCATACCGCGTGTTTCTGGTGCTGCCATGGATTCACGTGGAGACCGTTTGTCATTCCCATTCACTACGATGCATATCTGAACAAGATTACCGGAGAAGGACATTATTGTTCTCCCGAGTGTTCTCTGGCCTCTCTCTATCAGTCTGTTGCGTTAACAGACTCGCAAAAGTGGTATCGGCATTCTCTTGTTCGCATGGTATATTCCAAGCTCTACGGCAACAAGGATATCGTGGCTGCACCACACAGACATGCACTCCGCATGTTTGGCGGAACAATGGATATCCAGCAATACAGAGAATACATTTGGCACTCGGAGATTCCAATCACGATTGAACTTCCTCCGGTTAGACTGTATGTGCCTTCGATGAGTACGCATATCCCTGCACGTGATGTGAAGAAGTACGTCACGCTCTCGACTGAGACCATGGAAAAGGCAAGCACCCAACTTCGGATCAAGCGTTCTAAGCCAGTTCATGCGAACGTACCCACTTTAGACCAGTGCATGAAGAAAGAGTAATGCAGCCTCAAGATTTTCTGAAGATGGGAATGCTAATGCAGATGATGAATGGACGTGGAGCCCTACTTAGCTACCTTGGAGTTTCGCTCTTTGATATCGGAGTGAAGACACATTCGATATGGTCCTCGTGGTTTTGCAAGAGACGGATTCGAGAACATAGTACGCGTGAACCATCTGCAACCGTAACCTGTGAAAGGACTGTTCCTGCATCCAACAGCCGGCAACAGTCACCTGCAATGTTTCTAAGCAGACTCGATGCAGTTATTCATTATGTATCGAATCATCCGTCTCTGAAAAACCTTCTCTCGGTGACTCATCACGACTTCATTCCATATGATTTTGAACCTATTCTTCTGGAAAGTGATATTTACTTTCAGCTCATGGATATCAAGGTGGATGAAGGACAGCTGAATGTAATGAAGTTCAAGATCTTCTGCTATGATCACGATATTCAGCATCTCCAGCGATTCATGGAATCGTGCAATCGCGATTACGAACGGAGAATGGCGAATAAGCTCGGAACCAATCTCTTCTTTTTTGACCAGATGACGCAGAGCAAGGAGACGAAGCGATCAACACAGAATCCTCTTCCGCAGAGCCACCTGATTTATACGAAGCACACCTTCTCAACAACTCGTTCCTTCGAGAACGTATACTTTGAAGATCAGGCAGTTGTTCGTAAGCGTACTGAGTTCTTTCTAAAGAACCGCAGCTGGTATGAGAAGAAGGGAATTCCGTATACGCTTGGATTCTTGTTTCACGGAGAACCGGGATGCGGAAAGACGTCTGAGACGAAGGCAATTGCCCATGTATCTCGTCGTCATATTGTGAATATTCAGTTGTCTGAAATCAAGACAAAGAGTCAGTTGCGGCACCTTTTCTTTAACGATGATATTCACGTGTACACGGGTCAGAATACCGAGAAGTATACGATTCCAATTCACGAGCGTTTGTACGTGATTGAAGACATCGATGCAATGGGAGATGTTGTTCTTGAGCGTAGTCTTAAGCTACCGACTGCTCCAGCTCCCAAGAAGGACCCATTTGCAGTCGAGGAGGAAGAAGTCTTCAAGGAGCCGATTGATCTTGCATTCCTTCTCAATCTTCTGGATGGAACACTTGAGGCATCAGGACGTGTGATGATCATTACGTCTAATTTTCCGGAGAGAATCGATAAGGCCCTGATTCGTCCCGGCCGTATCGATATGATTGTTCAATTCAAGAAGTGCAGTCGTAAGATTCTTCGTGAGATCATTTGCGGATTCTACGATCTCGAGACGGTAGATCACCCACTGTTCGAAAAGGAGGATGTGGATGGTCGATGGAGTCCAGCCGAAGTGAATCAGATTCTCTTTCGGAACTTCGAAAACCCGAAGCTTGCAATGGATGAATTAATGGAGCCTGCAAATCTCTATGTTTTTTGAACAGATGTAAATAACGACAGTAGTGTCACACCTGTAATCTCATCTTGGTTTGGAATACCGTAAAAAACCGTAACAAATGCGAGAAGGAGTATAGAGATCAAAGGAACAAATGGAACTAAGCTCAGAACCAGTAAAATCCACGTTGGAATACTCATACCTGTCATGCGGGCAATCAAGTATAGTGCGGCTGCCCCCATCGCAACAGTGAGAACTCTGAAGAAAACACTAAACATGGTTTCGGATATGACGGTTGCCGTATCCTTTTGCGGAGGAGGCGGCGGTGCAGCGAGCGGTGCAGCTGGGGCCGTCGTTGTAGTTGTTGACCCACCAATGATGCTTCCAAGAAGACCCGGAGTTGTCGTTGTCGTTGTTGTGCCGGGAGGAACTTCAGCAGTTGTATCTGTCATTCCTTTATGATGAGAACGCGACATTTGCTGTGCCCGACATAATGCGGAGGTAGTTGACTGACTCTACATATATGGTGGACGTATACGTGTACGGATAGGGCGAACCCGTTACTGTTTGGTAGATAGCCTGCACAAAAGGTGCGTCCGCTGCACTCGGCACTGCCGGAGCCAATGTTGGAATAGGATTCAAGAGAGTACTCTTCCACACGCAGAGTTCTTGTTTTATATAGCTCTGTGACGTATCATTCACACCGCACGGTGATGTTCCATAGACTTCGGTTGAGGGAACAAGCAGCTGGGAACGCAAGATTGTCTTATTGAACATCGATCCGTTTGCAGATCCAGACGGCTGACTTGATCCATGGTCGAGTGCAAATGAATATGTGTAGAGTCCCGGAACCTTTGATGTCGAACCCTTGTGATGGCGATAGTGCTGTAATTGCGAGAAGAAGGACGAGGGTTTTTCCTTGAATCGCTCCTTTCCATCAAATTCAAAGTATGCTTGTTGCAGAATATCACGGGATGCACGTGCTAATGACTGTTTGTATCCAGACGAATAGAGTTCGATTTCGGCATTTCCTTCTGCAATAAACGGTGGAACCGCAGGATCTTCCCAATTTGTATAATTGTCCCAGTCGTTGAGTGCTCTGCGATCGGATCTCTGGTATGCAAAGACAATGCGAGTACATAGATTGAACATTGGTATCTGCAGATGCGACGTTCCTGTCTGCCCCTCTTTTACATTGTGTCTGACCTCATGAATGAGGAATCCGTGGTCACTTGCCGCCATCTGAGATCGCTCGCCATCGGATAAGAAGATATAGTTGGCTTCAACATACGGATTGAGTGCCCACGTTGTTAACGTCGGGTTGCTAGGTGTTCCATCGATATTCGGAACACTGAGGAAATTCGAGATGTTTTGCAGAGTGTGGCCGGGACTAGGAGCAATACGCTGGCCAGCCGTTGGACTTGTCGGATCCACGTCAATGATTGTGAACAGCTGATAGATATTACGAAATGTAACTACGATTTCAACCTCTGAATACTGCAAAGCAACAAGTGGAATCGCCTTTCCGATGTCCTCGCAGAACCAAAAGTGAAGAGGAATCAGAAGCTGGCGACCGGGGATAGATGGCTGCGGAATAACTGTACCCGATGCAGTGAATACAACCGCCTTCACAATGGCGTTCGGATAGTTGCCGCTTCTACCTGAACCATTGGCCGGGTCGTAGACTTCGGGAACATGACCAACCATCGTATCCACTGTCGCCTTCTTATTTGCATCGTGTTGCGTATAGGAGTACAACTTCATCCATTCTCCGGTATGCTCGACAATCTTAGATCCGTTAATCAGAACGGCAACGCTCTCGATCATGTTGTATCCGAGATTAGGAATCCATTGAAACAAAAAGGGAGTTGCATTACCTGTTATTGAGGTTGGGTCATTTCCAGTGACACGAAGTGGCGACCAAATATCCGGAATGTTCACGGAAATATAACAATCGTGAAGCATATCTGCATTGCGGTCAATTTTACAGCGAAGTGTTTTCTGATTCGTCGGAGGGAGATTCGTATCGATTCCCTTAAATGGTAACTGAAAATGCTCCATCGCAAAGTTCGTGTGTTTGCGATAGAGTGATTTGAAATGGCTGAATGTTGGGTTTCCAGAAGTAAGTTGATTCTGGGCACCTACGCCAACAAGTTGCATTAGACCACCGGGCATTTGTCTTCTTGCTTTTAGAACCTTAAAATGTGTGGGCAGAAATAAGGATGATGACACTCAAGGTTGTTTTGGTGGTTCTATGTCTTATTGTACTTCTACAAGTCTATATGAGCTTGCGGTACAATTACGACTGGTTAGGCGGGACAATACGAAAGGCTATGCACAGACAGCATCCGGAGGGACGGTCGGTAACAGATGACTATCCGATACCGGCGATTCCTTATTTAGATCGCTTTGGAGATTATACAAAAGTACCGAGAATGAAGCATAATGATTATTAAGGTCTGAGTTGGAGTGACTGGATCGTAGGTCCTTGTGCAGGGACGGGCAACACTACACGGATCACATAGGATGTGCAGCATCCAGGATAGGGCAGAGGTGTCGCAGGATCTACCATTCCAAGACCGGGGTTGCGGACAATCGTTTTGTTTGCAGCAACTGTTGAAAGAACCAAGTTCGAGTAAATCTGTCTCTTGTTCTTATACGCATTCGTATCTGCAAAAAAGGATTGTCCAACAAGCATCCGCTTCCTAGCAGTGAGTACATCACTTGCAGATACGATGTTTGATGAAGAAAACCGCGTCTGTGCGGGTGTGGGGTATCCTGAAGACGTTGACATTACTTTAGCCAGAGATTATTTACGCAGAGTTTGCGGATAGGAAGAAAGATGCCGACCCGTTTCCTCTTGGTATCGACACATACCGAGCAAATGACGGGATACTCGAAGGTCTCCTATAATCTTCTAAAGCAGATTGGAAGTCTTTCGCCGCTTGTCAAGACGTTCCATTTTGGATTTCAGAAGAGCGTTGCTAAGGCACCAAAGGCCATTCGCCCTCTTCCGGAAGGAATCGTGCAGTATGATGCGGCACTGAACGAGGATCCTCGTGAGGAGGGGTTTGGATTCAACAAGTTCAAGGAATATGTTGATACGGTTAGTCCCGATATTATCATGATTTACAATGATGCACTCGTCGTCAACCGCTTCCTTGAGTCCCTGAAGCTGAAGGAGGATTCTCCCAAGCCTCCGTTTAAGATCTGGGTCTACCTGGACCAGGTCTACAAGAATGCTGCACCTGCACTGATCCATAATATCGAGAAGCACGCGGACCACATCTTTACGTTTACTGAAAATTGGAAGAAGCACCTCCTGACAATTCTGGAGAATCCTGAGGAAGCCAAGGTTGACTCATTCGAGCACGGCATCGACAAGATGATCTTCAAGCCCCTGTCGTCTCAGGAACGTGGTGCGATTCGCTCGGGAATGGGCATTCCTCTAAATGCAAAGGTATTTCTTAACGTGAATCGGAACAGTGAGCGGAAGCGGCTAGATCTTTCGCTGATGGCTTTTGTCGAGCTCATGGCACGGCACCCCGATGATCCGTACAATGCTGTGTTCGTGACAACGGCACGCCCCGAAGCCGGCGGTCATTATGACATCCAGGGGATGTATGTGAATGAGCTCAAGATGCGGGGCATGGATGTTGAGAAGTATATCAAGCGCGTAACTGTGATCGACAATGGTCCTCCGAACATCCTATCGGATGAGTCAATCAACCACATCTACAATGCATGCGACTATGGTGTGAATACGTCGAACGGCGAGGGATTTGGACTGTGTCAGCTAGAACACCTTGCAACAGGTGCCATCCAGATTGTAGTGGATGTTGGAGATTATCGTGCGTTTATGGATGAGACGTGTGCTGTCTTTGTCCCTCCTAGTCAGCGTGCATATCTTCCGTGCAGATTCGGTCTCGGTCTGTGTGCAGAGACGTGCACTGTGTCTGAGTTCGCAGATGGAATGGAGAAGGCTATGACGCTCAACAACTCAAAGTGTGCAGACAAGGTATCGAAGCGGACGTGGTCGAAGGTCTGCGATCCTTTCCTGGAGATGGTGGCTCAGTCGTACGTAAAGAACTGAATACGATCACCCATCAATGTTCCTATCTTGAGTAACCGCTGAACATCCAATTCGAATGCAGGAAGATCAAACACATCTTTCGTGTCCTTATCGATCAAGAAATTGAAATCACGAATCTTTACCTTTTGCAGTTTACGGGATCTGCTAGTCATATTTCTCATATAATTCTCGTCTGGTTCATCATCCTTAATTGATGGATTTGCGGCAAGATCTTCTGACGTTGCACTTGTATCAAAACGCAAACACTGAATAACAGGTTGTTCGCGACTATGTAGTTTCCGATGAACTTCGCAGTCGACGGCCGCCTGTTTTAGCAAAAGACCAATTGCCTTGGCAATACGTTCCTTTTCAAATGCAATCTCAAACAGGAATTCATCGCTAGACATGAATGTTTCAGGTGCACGTACCTTTTGATCGACTTGATCATAACGTTTCGGAAGGGTGTCGTTTCTCCGAATGGGAACAATGTTGGGGTACTCCGTCCCCGCCGCCTGATCTGGCGTAAACACACTCATGTAAAATGAGATGCGGATCGTACGCTCTTCCTGGGGAACAGACACCTTTGTTCCGTCAACAAGCTGACGTGTTGCGTGAGAGCAAATACGAATTCCACGACCAATGACTTGATCGTGACGTGCAGGATTCCAGTAGGGTTCGAGAATATGAATATGCCGAGTATTTCTCAAGTTAAGACCTTCGGCTGCAGCAGAGGTTCCCATGAGAATTGTTAGCAATTTCTTACCACCGCGGTCGCGGATACTCTTGCGAATACTGTCCGAGTGATTCATATATTCGTTGCTGATGGCCTCATAATCCTCATTGAAAATGTGTCGCATAAGATCGCGTGTTTCTGCTTGCGAGCCGGTATAGTATGCAAACGCAGGCTTTGTCGGATCCATCGACGGATCTTCGCGATAGACTCCATCTTCCTTGATGAGTTTGTATTCCTGCATCCCGTTTGCGGCCAAGATTGCACCGAACACACCAAGACCTTCTAAAGATTCAAACTGAGAATATACGAACTGGTTACGGAATCCAGATTCGATGGTTCCAACACTTTCCTTGATGTTCCGAAGGGCCTTGAGTAATTTGGGGGAATACGTTGCAAGACCGGCTTCAGATAAGAATCTGTCCGGATTTTCAACAAGCTTTTGTAGAATGAACGGTTTCGGATCAACCTTGTCTTCGTCCACATCTGGATCCCCTGTACGTACTTCGGCAGGAATCGCATAGTTGCAAACCAGACGGCTCATCATGCGATACGACGAAAAGTTCTCATCAAGTGCTTCGGGTCCCTTCTGTGCCTTCTTGGATTCACGTTTGATTTCATCCCAGCGAACATCGAGATAGCGGGTAAATTGTTCACTGGACATCGGAACTTGTTCCAGAATCTTGTCATCGTCAACACGTCTTGGAATCATCCGCTCATCTGCACCCTTGAAGTATGAAACCAGTCCCTGGATTCTGCGTTGGAACAGAAGGGGATTTTTGATATTCAGTCCATCTAGGAACATCGATGCAAATTCTTCAAGTTTCGTAGGAAGAGGCTCCAATGGTTCAGTTGATATATTTCCGAATGCAGCTCCCTTGAAATCAGTTACAAATTTGTCCTTGAGTGCATCGAACCATTCTGTCGGTGTTGTAACAGGTGTCTTGGAATTGTACTTCACTGCAACTCGTTCATTTTTTGCATTGACAACCGTTGTGAAATTCTCTGGATTCCGAGTCACTAGGATATATCGCTTAATCGAATTGAACTCGACCGTATCGACATCGGGCAGTTTTCTGAAAAAGTCTCCCATTGCAGATTCATTCCATTGTTCGATCGATTTAAGGGGCATTATAATTCTCTGAATAGGACCACGCAGGAGATTCATCAGGTACGACACTTCATTTGGGCGATTAATAACCGGAGTCCCTGAAAGTGCAACAATCTTACATCTCTTTGCATGGTAGAGAGCATCGTAGATCCGTTTCTTGATTTCGGACTTGTTCACGACAGCGGATATGAAGTTATGGACTTCGTCTATGATCACGATACTGCTATCAAACGCTGTGGACTTTGTGGGATCTTCTTCAGGAATTAATCCCATAACACTTTCCTTGTCAATGCCGTTATAGTTGATGAACCTATATCTAGAGCTAATAATGTCTGTAATCTGATTGTCGATGCCTCTGCGAATATCAGCAGGCAGCGTGTCCCAATTGGGTTCAGCACCAGGTACAGTTGTAAAGTACCGCCCCTGACTGGAAAGAAACGAGGCTGAAATTCCTAGAGCCTTAGGTGCAGCACGGTCTTCATTTGAGCGAATGACATTGACTTGCCAGTGATTGTTCAGAACATAAATAGGATCTCCGCATTTTCTGAGTTCCTGCTTAAAGTTGGCTTGAAGGGCGGCGGGCAACATTACGATTACGTTCTTCTTGGAGAGGAGCGATTCAGCAACACCAATTGACGAACACGTTTTACCGGTTCCGAGTCCATGGTACAATAGAATTCCGCGGTAAGGCGTCTCTATCGAAAGATACTCCTTAATAAGTTTCTGATGGGGCATGAGTTCCTGGGTTCCCTTCGACGAGTCGCCGCGGCTCATGCACATATCAACCTCATTGTCGAAGGCATCGAGCGGGTCGCGGTCTTTTGCTCTGTATTTCAAGAAGATCCTTGCAATGTAATCTGCAAAGGCCTTCCTATTCGGAAGAACGTAGGGCTGACTCATTGTTTTTGGGGGGGATTAAACAATGGAGACAGAAATCCGCAGCGGCTACAGAATGTGGGTTGTCACGGTATATTTGTTCCTCGTCAGTGCATTTCTTTACCTAAAACCGGCTGTCGCCTTTGGCGAAGAAGGACGAATCCGCCCCTTCGGCACTGGTGATCGGCAAAAGACAGTGTTTCCTCTCTGGTGGTGGATGTTTGTGTTAGCTGTCGTTGCATACATTGTCGTTCTATTCCTGATCAAATTTAGATTTTGATCACACCTTGTGATAATACGCCAGTAACTGAAGAGTCGTTTCTCGTTGATCAGATGTAATCTTAAAATCTGGATCCTTCACTCGACCCCACAATGTATCTTGAAAGAGTCCTCCAAACATAACATCTGCAGGATATTTCTCCTTATGGACTGTCTGCAATTGCTGCAGACAATCCATGAGCCTAATACCGTCGTCTACGCGAATACATGTGAGTGCATCATTGAGAAGAGTATCTGCATCTGCTTGGGGTGCAGGACCCGATCCAACATGTCCATACAATGTTGTCGTAAGCTGATCTCTGAAATCGGTTAGATCGGTATATCCATCTGAATACGCCGCAAATCCTTCTTCGATCTGAGAAGAGTCATACTCTGCAACACCAGGTGCTTCAGTCATGCTTTGATAGAGAGCAGATGCCTGCACTCCTGAAAACTTACGGTCCGATGTCTCCTGTTGCATTTGCTGACGCTTGGGTATATTCTGAAAAAGGGGCGGATCTTCCAGCTGTTTACGGGCAGATGTCCCACGACTGCTCATTTTCTTTCGGCGGCAAAAAAATTACTGTCCAGGAGGCGAATGCAGCTTATCGGATCTAGCCTTCTCAGATGCAAGCACTTCGTTCTTAAATGCAGTCGCTTCATCTCCAGATGGCATACAGATCTGACGGGCTGACTCATCGAACAATAGAATTGTCTGGAAGAGAACCCACGTTGACATGAATGCTCCAATTGACCATATTCCTGTCTTAATTCCGACAGATACCATAATTCGGTCATAATGCTTTCGAAGAACCGTTAGTGTTCTAATAATCAGATATGCAATTGCAGGGTTCAATGCAAAATACGCTGCTTGTACTGCACTTTTGGACATGTCGTACTTTTTGCACTTGAAGTATCCGGCAGCTATCGACTCTACAAACCCAATCAAGAAAAATGCACCGTAGACTACGACAACTGCAATTCCGATATAGAGAAGACCGGTTGTGAGGCCGGGTCCAGTAGGAATACTTAGAATTCCAGGAGTACCTACGTAAAAATGTAAATAACAAAGATATCCAAGAACGAGAAGTGCAAGGCCCGTTGCTGCAGACACATACAATGCAGTTGGCGGTTGAGGAGGAATTGAGACATCATCCGGTGTCGGCTTCTTGGTGTCCATTGCTTTCAGTACTGAATCTTTTCCGCACAATCTCAACGTTTTGAATGAACTTGGAGAGCGAATCGAGTAATTCCGCCCTTCCCGTATAATGTGGACGCGTTAACTCTCTACATTCCGCTATTGTTCTCCATCCAATCGCAGAAATCTCCCGTGCCTGCATAGTTGTAAACGGGCGGTGGATATTGACTGGCTTTGCAAGAAGTGCAAGTGCGTACCGATGTTCATATGGAACACCATTTGTTCCGTGAAAGGTCTCTGTGAACACTGCGTTGTCTACGAGTTTGTAGTAACTCTTATGTATGTTTGTTTCCTCTCCGAACTCACGTTCGCCGCAGATAATATCTGTTTCACATCGAATCCTACGCCCCTTGGGAAATCCCCACTCGGGTTCAACGTAGAATGAATGTGTTGTTTCTTGAAGAATAGCAGTTACGAGAGGCTTCGCGTGTTTCAGTTTTGAGATTTGGTAGTCATTTCCATGCCGGTCATTTGCACCCCACAGTCGTTCCCACAACATATCGAACGTCATTGTTCGAAGTCGTGTTTGTTCAGCCTTTGTCATGTTTTCTAGAAGGTTCCGTATATACGCTTCATTTTCATCATCGTATTTGCCTCGAATAAAGTCGGTATATGTCATACTTTCCCTTCGACGAACCATAAGCATTTCAACATCGTCCAGATCAAATGGAAGGCTAAGTGGTAGATCTGGTTGTGAACGACTTCGTATCAAAATAACTCCGCACGATAATATCGCGTCACTACAATCTCGAAACACGTGACCACGTAGTCCACAGTTGTTGCAAAACATTATCAGTTAGTCAAGTATTGTTTGATGCACTTAAACGTGTCCATTTTTCACTCTGTGATATAAGACAATGAGCAATTCAATCAGTGACTGGTTCACGACGAACAGAAACGTCATCATCGGTGTCCTTGTGACGTGTGCAGTTGTTGCAGGTGGGTACTATTTTGTCCGCCCAACCGATCCCGCTGCTCCAATAAACACCGCACCTTCTATTCTCATGAAGGGATCATCATTCCTAACGGTTGCCGTAACCGTTGTCGTTCTTGCAATCGGAGTCTATTTAGTATATGGTTACATGTATGGTGACGTAACCTCATCTGGAAACCTTGCGTCGACGCCGGTTACATCAAACAAGCCGGTGACTGCTCCATCGTCGAGCACCCCGTTATCTGGAGGGTCAGATGGTGGAAACTATTCGATTCAATATTGGATGTACATACAGGATTGGAACTACAAATTCGGAGAACCTAAATCAGTTATTGTTCGCGGAACCGACGATGTGAATCCCAGTATCAAGCTTCATCCTGCGGAGAATACGCTGGACATCACTGTAAGTGTCTACCCGTCCGGCGGATCTTCCAGTTCATCTGAACCAGCCCCTGCAACTCAGGACGGATCATCTACAGATTCTACATTCACATGCAGCATCACTGATGTACCCTTACAATCGTGGGTTTGCATCGGAGTTTCTGTGACCGATCGCACGCTCGATTGCTATATGAACGGAAAACTGGTTCGCTCATGTGTTCTCCCCGGAGTACCGAAACCGGTGACGTCATCGCTGGAGATCATGCCGAACGGAGGGTTCTCTGGCAAGGTAATCGATGTCTACCATTTCTCTCGAGGCCTCAAACCCGCAGATGCGGCAGCGTTCTATGCAAAGGGAACGAATGGCAAGAGCTATACGTCTTCCGACGCTCCGAGTGGACAGTATAGTGTTGCATTCGGTCTGTTTAATCCGCAGGGACAAGAGGTGAAGAAGTTTGTCCTCTAGACATAAATGGAAGGAATCTCCACAATCGTTCTAACCATTGTTGCAGTGGCGATTTTTGTACTTGTCTGTTACGCACTCTATATCTACTTTGTACCCGGTGGTGCTGGAAGTTCCAGCAGCGGCAGCAGCGGTTCCGGCGTGTTAACACGGGTAGCTGTTCCCATCATGACGACCTATTCGAAGAAAAACGGCCTGAAGCAGACTCGGTTTCTAAACTCTAAACTGCCTCGCTCAACAGATCAGCCTGGAGGTGCGGAGTTTTCCTACGCCTGCTGGTTGAACATGAGGTCATGGAGTGAGGATGGTCAGAAAACGGTGTTTATCAAGGGAAATCCTGGTGGACAGGGGCCGCAGTGTCCATCCGTGACTGCAGGCGGAAATGGAAACAAACTCTATATCTACATAGATACCTTCAGTAGGGAGAATCCCGTTACGACCATCAAGATCAGCAACCTTCCGACCAGGATGTTTTTCCATTTAGCAGTTACATGCACAGACTCGGTTGCCCGTGTCTACATTAACGGTCAAATCGCAAAGCACGTAACCCTCGGCGGCCTGCCTCGCCAGAACAGCATCGATCTCCGCATTGGTGGATTCGATGGAGACATCGGGACATTTACATACTACAATTACACACTCACTGCAGATGATGTTTCGGAAATTGCTAGGATATCCCCTGTAAGGTCAGATGATGAAACACCAGTTCTTCCACCGTACCAAGACGAATCGTGGTGGACAGGCGACTAAAACAGACGTGCGGGTCTCCGCATAATCTGTGCGTGGCGGCTTGTTAAATGATAAGATCCGGTACATGACATTGCACTTCCGTTTGATTGGGTATTCGGCCTGCATGCACATGCAACAAAGGGCTTGAGATATCTCGGTCCACAGCACCCCGGTCTCGACACCTGTATGAGACGCTTAGTGCCAAACTTTTGCTGACACGCGGATGGAGGCATTTGTTAACTGTTCATAGTTAATTGCAGTCCGGCTTGAGCAGCTGCAACCTGTGCCTTCCCTTGTGCAATCTGTTTCTGTGCATCATCTGCAGTCGCCTGTAGTTTTTGCAATTGTTCCTCGTTTTCATCAAGACGTGTAGTGAGAGAGGATACTTCGGCTGCAAGACTGGCCGTGGTCGGTGGCGGAATTGATGTAAAGTGTTCACGTCCGTAAAAATACACAATGGCTAGCCATAAAAGCAATGCAACTAAAACCCAGACCCATCGCTTGTTCATCTTTATCTCTTGACTAAGACAAAGATGACAAGTCGTCCCGAAACACGATATGGTCCAATGCTATTTGATGCGTCGGATGTGACACAGTTGATAAAACGTAGAGGTCAGATTCGGACTCTTGTTGCTCAGCAGCTATATCCTTCTCGCGTTAATTTCAGAGACTTTACCAGTCCTGACCAACTGCGGTCAGCTGCAATCGGTCAGAGTTACTGTTACTATACTGCAAATACGTTCTGTACATTCCCGATTACGATGTTGAATCTAGCGCGAGGTACTTCGACTCAGACGATATCACTCCCTTCTTCTTAAGCGTCTTCTTGACATCCTTACGAACCTTTTGCCGCTGGGATTTAGATAGCTGTGTGGGCCGATACGTAAAGAAAAACTTGAAAAAGTCTGGAGAATCTTGCGGTGTTTTTGAACGTAACGCAGATGCATGTTCACGCATATCAAATAACGTTTCTTGTTTTCCCATACAGTCGATAGGCGTTAGAACCTGAAACCGACGCTTATTGTCCTTAATAAGGTCCATAAGTCTCTGGGCAGTACAAATAATCCGATTCTCATCGAATCCTTCTATGAAGTGTGCGTCTGCATACGCAAATGCGAAGAAGAACTGCAATAGAGTGGGAATGCTCGCGACACGCAGACCACTCTTCAGTTCATGATAGCTGTGGCACGCCAATGTTTCGAATACACGCACAAGCAATGTCCCAGATTCTTCATCTCGAATATCGATGTGCTTCGGAAGAAGTTTTGCATATGCAGGATACTCCTCGATCTTCACTTTGCCGCCCGACTCGAAGAGTGTTGCGTACCTATCTGCAACAGACTCGAAATGGTTTGCATTCACGAGAACATCTACCGGAAGAGCCCACTTGTTATTTGCATGTTTTTCATGTAAAAGTGCCGCATTGATTCCTATCAGAATAGATGTTTCCTTCTGTAGCTCCTTTTCAACTTGATCGCGACGTTCAGTGCTAAGATATGATTCCTGTATAGTATCGTGTTTATGATGTGTGTTGCACCCAACAGGATAGTGGTTATTCAACAACATTAGACGATTATAGACTTTCGTCCATCTACTTACATCTCCCTTCGGTCTGGAGAGTTCAAGGTACATGGACATTCTCAGGAAATTAGGAGTCACATAATGAATCTTATTTATAACTACATGTTCGTTCCAAAGCTTATCGAAGATTGGCTTTTCAAGAAATGTAATATCTGCAACCGCTGTTGAATCGACGAATACCTTGAATGTCTGCAGATGCATTCCGGGCTTTGCCTCTACACCCTTGTACCCTTCACTGACAAATCGATCAGATAGTAGAAGTGCATGAAGCTGCGGTGTTTCGCTATAGAAATCATAATCAGGAATGTCTGTTTTAGGATCATAGAACCGATCCTTCTCTGGAAGGAGATTATTGATTGCTGTACCGCCGTAGCACATTACTTTTGCAGTATGCAGAAACTCTTCAACAATCTCGATCATTTTACGTATTGCTGGGTTTCCGGCCATTTCCCGGTCAATTCTGTCTTGTGCCTCCTTGGCAGCCTTCTCAATGTCCATTGTTATTTACAGGAGGTAAAAACGGATCGACTCCAAACTGTTTTTTTAGATGGTTCCAAGTAAGAATGGTATTTAACACGAAGCGGCGTGGAGTGAAGAAACCCGAGGCCCCTCCTGCATCGGATAGCAAGCGGAAGACGCCGCCCAAGAAGAACAGATATCATCTTCGGAGTAAGTCCAAGGTCACCGATGATGACGTAGTTTGGGTAGACGAAGATGAGTCTGACGAGGAGGAGGATGAGGAGGAGGATGATGACTATGAAGAAGAATCTGAAGAAGAGGAGACGCGTGTGCAGGGCATCACTGTCCCATCTAACATTCCCGTGTCCGTAAAGATTCATCTTCATACATTTGTGGGTACTGAAGAGGAGGATGAGACCGATGACGAGGATGAGACCGATGACGAGGATGAGACCGACGACGAGGAGGAGGATGAGGACGAAGACGAGGAGGAGGAGGAGGACGAGGAGGAAGATCCGTTTCTTGTTCACCTCCTCAGCAAGTATGGAAAGAACCGTCGAGAGGGAAAGTCAGCATCTGCGTTCGTAATTAGTCCCGAGAAGTCCAAGCGCCAGAAGAAGCAGGAGGAGATTGTTCCTGCACTCAAGCTTTCATCGCGAGATGAACGAGAGTACTTCGAGGATCTGTCGAGGTCGGACAAGAAGAACTTCAATGTCAAGATGGAGGCAATTGCCAAGCTGATGTCCGACCACGATATGCCTTTCAAGTTCAAGATTCTGGATCTTCCAATCACGAATACCATCAAGGCATCTGTAATCAAGAAGATCGATATTCTGCACAAGATGGGTAATGACAGCGGCGAGTCTCACAAGCTTCGTACGTGGGTGGATGGATTTCTCCGTGTCCCGTTCGGAGTCCATATCCCTCTCCCGGTTCAGCTACGTGACGGAGAACTCAGCTGCTCGAAGTTTCTCACGGAATCGCAGAAGACACTGGATGCTGCAGTCTATGGAATGGCTCCTGCCAAGACGCAGATCATGCAGGTTCTCGCACAGTGGATTGCTAACCCATCGTCTGTTGGAAACGTGATTGCTCTGAAGGGGCCGATGGGTGTCGGCAAGACATCGTTTGCACGCAATGGAATTGCAAAGGCACTGAAGCGTCCATTTGAGTTCTTCTCGCTCGGTGGTGCATCCGATATCTCTCACTTTGTTGGCCACTCGTATACATACGAAGGATCTGCGTGGGGTCGCATCACGGACTCGATCATGTCTGCTCGGTGTATGAATCCGGTGTTCTACTTCGACGAGCTAGACAAGATCTCGGGGACTCCGCATGGCGATGAGATCACTGCGATGCTCATCCACCTGACGGATCGTTCTCAGAACATGCAGTACCACGACCGTTACTTTGCTGGAATCGATTTCGATCTTTCTCAGTGTCTGTTCGTCTTTTCGTTCAACGATGAGACAAAGGTGCACCCTGTTCTGAAGGACCGCATGAACGTGATTCAGTGTTCTGGATACAATGCAGATGAGAAGAAGATCATTCTCACCCAATATGTGTGGCCGGAAATGCTCGAGCGATTCAAGATTGGAAAGGAGGATGTTGTCTTGACGGAAGACGCAATCCGGTATATGATTAGCGAGTACTCGGCCGGCGAAGCAGGTGTTCGCTCTCTCATTCGTATCGTCGAAAGCCTGACCATGCGAATCAACCTGCTCAGGATCTCAGACAAGGAATCAGTCAAGAGTCTGAAGTTCTTCACAGACGTAAAGTTCCCTCTGAAGATTACGGTGGATATTGCACAGACACTTCTGACAGAGCTGGAGAAGCCGCAGTCGAATGTTCCGTTTGGGATGTACACATAGAGTCTTCACTAAAATTAAATGTCAAAGTCCGAAATCCAGTTCGGAAAGACTCATCTGAGAAACCATCTTGGATCGCTTCTGACCCCGCACGTTTCCGATGGAATTTGGAGCATATACGATACTGCAAAGGTTCTCTGTGATAAGAATGGAGAAGTTGATAAGACACTCAAAACATTTCAGAACCTCCTTACACAGATTCCTACATGGACAACAGATGTGCTTGAAACAGAAGTTACGCGAATCTTAACTTCATCCAAATGCGACTACTTTGACGAATTAATCACAGGCGTATTTTTAGCTTACATGCGTGCATTTGCAGCACTGCAGTACCGCTCAACTGCTGATTCAATCGAAATTGAGTTCGAGAAGCCGACACTGCACAAGTTCATTCACGAAGTATATAAGCAGGTTGCACGTGGTGCATGGCAGCACGCATATCTGTTCAAGACATATGCAACTCCTCTAGAGCAGCAGGCACGGAATCGCAAGGATATTACGACTATGCTCGAAGATTCGCTCGATACAGTCATTGACTCCTTTTTACCTTGGAAGGACATTGCCAAGAACTATTTCAAGGATGTTCCTGCAACTGCTGCAGAGACGGTCGCCGCGGCAGCTGCTGCTGCAGCTGAAGAGGAGGAAGATGATGAGCCCGCTGAGAAGGAAAAGCCGCGTGTTTCCTTTCAAGCACCCGAAGAGGAAGAGTATGATGAACAGGCCGAAATCAAGATTGGAGATGATTTGGAAGCAGACAAACTAGAAATTCTTCCCCTTGATGAGCCTGTGAAGCTGCCTGAACCCGTGCCCGAACCCAAATCGGAAGAAGTTACACTTGTTCCATCTGAGGAAGAAGGTACGCTCGTTCTAAAGCAGTAAGTTTTTCACGAAGGAGGCAATCAAATGGACACAATGTTATTACTTGCAGTTGGGGCGATTGCCATTGCTGCAGTTGTATTGTACATCATGGATCGGTATTCGAAGAAGGAGCCCATTGTATGGGCTGATGCCGCTAAGGTTGCTGTAGCTGGATCTCTGCTAACAGGTGGCGTCTTGTTCGCAACAACATCTGAGGTTGGAGCTACAGTCGTGGAAGCAGTCAAGACGCATACTCAGGACATGTTTGTCGGCAAGCCGTCATTCTAGACATCGATAAAGAGTGCGGAGTCTCCCATCGGAACACGATCTGTTCTGAAGAGAGAAAACAGCTCCGTCTGCTTTCTGGGAACTGCAGTATCCTTGCAATACCTCGCAATCGCTTTATATAAATCAAAACCATGGTAGGGCTCGTGAGCATCCTTTTTAGATATGTTTCTAAACATGATGGATTTCCCACCAGGAAGAGACATCCACTGCATCAGAACCTTGAAAAGCGGATCCGATGCATATTCACTGCAGAAGGGTCCTTCGGGGAAACAGTCCCAAAACATCGAAGTGGCCAGCCGCACAAGATCGAATGACGCATTGGGCCTGATTTCGGGGTACTTGGATACATAAAACGGGTCTGTATTGTATTGCCCACCGGCCTCTTCATTCGGGTGAAACTGATCACTCATGAAGAACTTGGACTCCCGCATCCCCGGAAGACGTAGTGAGAAAGTTGCACGATCAAAATCAATGATCTTCATCAGGTACCCGTATGTAGGAACCTTGTAGAAAGAACCGGCGTGCGTATAATATAGAAATTGAGAAGATGTCCGCACGTACATTACGTTGTTTACATGGAGATCGTTGTGTACAAATCCGTAGTTCCGTTGGGCATATGCAAGTGCGAACACAACTTGCGTGAGGCAGGCAAGCCTGACTTCAGACCTCTTTTCCTCCTTCAGTAACCTGTACAGTGTGCCTTCGCATTTTTCGAGTAACGTTGTCTGTACCTGCACATCCTTAAACAGTGCATGAGCAAACGGTTCCTCTTCGTCATCTTCAACACCGATAGGTGCGTCCGACGTTCCGCAGCTCTCGATATCAAACACGTCATCCGTGGTTGTTGAGTCAGACACAGAGACATCTTCCTCTTGAGAATCCTCATCATTCTGCCATGCAGCCGGTTGAATGGGACCCCGCGGCATATCGATGGGTTCAAGAACAGTCGCTTCAATCATTAACGAATCATCATTCTCGATTGTTAATTCCTTCTGCTGCGATGATCTATGTTGCAACGACTCCTTGATTCTCAGATCAAAAAAGTGACCAATGTTCTGTGAAAACCAGCGGCTCTCGCAAAGCTCCTCGTAGTCATCAGATATATTCAGAACGAATGTCTCGCAAAGGCCGACAAATGTTCCAAATACAATCGGAAAGTGGTTACATCCAGAATCAGAAAGAGCACAGGAAATCAGAGCACCCACATAAGCTGCATTGTGCTTTGACTGTAGCTTTTCACGAATCTCATTTGATGTTTCTGCACTGACAGGAAGACCGGACGATCCGAATTCTCCTCGCATCCACTTCCATGGACTCAGTAACATGGTGGTCTTTCGGTGAATGGTTGTCTCGGTGCTATTAAAGAAGATTGTGTCGGGTGAGGCAATTGTTTGCACCATGCGTCTCATTCTGAGACCATAGTGGAAAGGGATGCGAAACTCTTCGATTTTGAACAGAGTTTCCAGACATGGGAAGAAGGGCTGAAGATTGCGGATACCCCAATGTTTCTGAGCCTGCTCGCGTAACCCCTGAAGGTTGAGATATTTCACGATTTCTATCGGGACGACACTTGTCCGAAGTTCAGATTGCTGTTGACGAGCCTTCGGCATCTTTGTGTCGAATACATACTGAAAAAAATATCCCCGAAACGTAAGATGAACTTTGATATCCAATATTTCGACATAAATGAGATTCGGAAACGGTGTGAGATGGACTCACACAAGTCCCCGATGATTGTTATTATTGGAAAGAAGGATACCGGAAAATCCTTCTTAGTAAGGGACATCCTATACCACACTCGAGATGCATATCCAATCGGTACGGTTATTTCTGGAACAGAAGTTGCAAACGAGTTCTTTCAGCACATGGTTCCTTCTAAGTTGATTCACGACAAGTATAAGCCTGAAATCATTCTGAGTACGATCAAGCGTCAGTTGGGAATCAAGCAGGCTCGCAACCAAGGGAAGACCAATCAAGATCCCCGTGCGTTTCTAATTCTTGACGACTGCCTTTACGATAATTCCTGGATCCAGCAGGATTCGACACGATATGTGTTCATGAACGGCCGCCACATTGACTTAACAACTATGATTACAATGCAGTATCCGCTTGGAGTCACACCCAATCTGCGTACAAACATCGATTTCATCTTCATTCTGCGTGAAACAATGATTGGAAATCGCAAGAGAATCTATGAGAACTACGCTGGAATGTTCCCGACATTCGACATGTTCTGTCAATTCATGGATAGCTGTACGAACAACTACGAATGTCTCGTGATCTGCAACGGGATTCAGTCGAATCGCCTTGAAGATCAAGTTTTTTGGTATAAGGCAAAGGATCATGAGGCATTTCAGCTCTGCGATCGTTCATTGTGGACTGACAATAAGCCGTTTTTCAGCACGATGCTCCAGCAGGGAGAATTTGATCCACGGGAAGCACGTGCAAAGAAGGGTCCTCAGCTATGGATAAAGAAGAGCGGAGAAGCTCAGTAAACTCACCAATCATATTGCGTGCAGACTCAATCTCATATTCGAAGGTAAGTTCAGGCAGATCATTAGGAATATTCGGTGATGTCAAAAGATATCTCTGTGCATCCTTTCCAAGGAAACATTGTTCGGGAAGAGAGGTATCCAGACTGTAGACGGGTGTTCCTAGGTAGATTGCATGGTATGCTCTGAGAGATTCAAATACTCCATAATTATCTGCATAATGGACATTCAATACCAATTTCGATCTCCGAATAAGTGAATCTCTTTCAGCTCCAAATACATCTTCGCGACAATATGCATTAAACGGCTTCAGCTTCGACTGTCTGTTCGCAGAATATGAGAATCCACCAAAGAAGAACGTATTGATGTCCCTAGAGACAACTCCAAACTGTTTCAAGTACTCTGGATTGAAGAAATATGGCATCCATAGACCGGTCCGCCAGATGTGTGATCGTATGATCTCGAGGTTTGCAGTACTGTAGTCTGCATATAACATCTTCGGATACTTGGCCAGGATATGTACTGTATGTTGTAGGTATTCTAGACGCGTTAGCTGTTCCAGATTCATTAGAACCCACAATTGATTTGAGGGAATCGTCTCTGGACACGGAAGGCCCGAATGAAAAAACAGATAGATACCAGGATCAGATGGCACTGATTCGAGTGTTGTCACTTCAACCGTATGACCTGCTTCACGAAGATACCATGACAGTGCAATGTAGTAGTCTCGTATGAATTTATCGACGAGTCGTATCTCTCGAACAATCCAGAACCTCATTGTATAGAATCCTTCACATAGCGTAAATTCAATGTAACGAGGGATCCAAACTGTGGGAATACAGCATCGAAGTACGGAGATGCATATTCGTGAAACATGTGCTGTATCTTATACCAAAGTGAATCAACGAATACAAAGACGGCATACAGGAAGAACAAGCCCGTTGCGTACGAATCGATAAATGGTGCTAGTTTTGTATGCACTGGGAAGATAGGAAGACGCTCGTTCAGTAGAAAGACAACCCAGAACGATGTGAGTGCGATAATGACAATCTCAATTGAGATGTCTGCAAGTTTGTACTGCACAGTGTGCTTCTCCCACTCCGTATCGTTATTATGCGGTTGATAGTCATCGAATAAGTAGTAAAAAACATAGGACACAACTGCACCCAGGGCTGCATAGATTAATGCAAGGAGTGCAATGTTTAGAGAGATCGCAATTCCATCCAGCCACGTCATGTTGATTTTTGGGTACACGGTTTTTGCGTATGGCATTACTTACGACTGCGACGAGTTTTCCGAGAACGGCGCCTGCGTTTCCGCAACGTGCGTCCTCCCTCTATCAGGTTCCCCTCCACTGGCTTAACCAGGTTCCCCTTCTCGTCCCTCTTGAATGCCCTCACTGCATTGGTTGCACTTCCCGCGGGGGGTTTAGCAAACAGTCTGCGTGCAGACGCAGAACACACACGAAGACGCCATCCCTCCGGGTCTGTTTTTCCATTACTCGTCTCCCACTCTTTAGAAAACAAACTCCTTGCTATCCTACATGCCTTCTCCCATTGTTCAGCAGTGTATCGCTCCGGACGTGGGGGTATATCCTCCATTACTTACGACTGCGACGAGTTTTCCATGCCTTGTGGGCAGATATTACTCCCGTAGTACGCCTTCCGTCGGGTGAATAGGCACAGACGCCGCCATAAGTGCACTCACCGCATCGGGAGGAGCCGCCGCACCACCAGTGTTCGCCCGATTCACGTCCGCACGTGCACGGTTCTCTTCCTTCTGCTTCTTGATCGCTGCCTCACGCTCTTCAACCGCAAACAGTTCAGCATTTGAGCGGTTCTCCTGGTACTTCCGCATGATCTCATTGAGGTCCTTCTCAGCATACTCTACCTCCGGCATCAGGTGCTCCGAGGGATCCCACGGCAGCCACGCACCGACCTTACCGATGTAGAGGCTGTCCTTCGGGTACTTACGACGCATTGCCTGGGCGAAGACCTGGGCCTCCTCCACCGTCGGGAACGAGCGACGGACCTTCACGCCACGCACATTCGTCTGGAACCCAACCTCATTATCGAACTGCTCCTGCAGGATCTTCTCGCCGCGGAGAAGGAACGTCTGATACTGCTCGTAGATATCCGTCTTCATGACGTCCTCGCGGTGCACCTTCTCAAAATTCTGGTGGTCCGCGAGAACATCGTCGATCTTCAGGCTGTACTTCTTGGCGATGAATGCAAGGAAGTGCTCCTGTCCCTTCATCTTCCAGTCAAAATCAAGCGTGCGAACAAACTTCTCGAGCATGAACATCTCCTTTGTCTTCAAGATCTTCTCCGGGCTGAGAAACGATAGAATGCAATACTTCTGGCTCGGAACCTCGGGATCCTCATCAAGGTAGTCAACATCCGTTCCGTCCGGTTCCTTCTTCGGGAGTTCAACACGCTTGCTCATTTTAATGGATAATGAACTTTCTGCGAAAGTAGTAGAGATGAAGAAGGACTTGATCGATCGATTTATTGGATCCGTCAATTGGAATATAGGGAATTTCTCCATGCTTCCCATTGCATTTGGAACTCTCATGGCCTCGCTCGACATTGCTATGATGGGCCTAATCAAGATGGTATCGATCGGTACGATTACTGATAGCCTTGGCGTTCCGCTTGCAATAGGAATCTATGCACTTCAACCGTTGATCTTCTTGCGAGCAATAAACTACGAAGGAATGGTCGTCACAAACCTTATATGGAATATGTTGAGCAACGTTATCGTCACGCTACAGGGTATCCTATTCTTTGGAGAATCTATAAAGGGACTCCGTTGGATCGGCATAGGAATGAGCATGGTTGCATTAAGCATTTTTGCATATACTAACGCCGACTGAAAAATTCTCCTATTGACAATATAAACATGTCAGATTCTTCTCAGAAGGCTCCCGCTCCCTCGATGGGTATCAGCATCAGCGATCTCGTTACGCGTTCGCTAAAGTACCTCCTTGAAGGTCTCGCTGTCGCTGTCGCGGCGTACCTTATCCCCGGCAAGAAGCTCCGCATGGAGGAAATTGCCACCCTCGCCCTAACTGCCCTCGCCGTGTTCGCCATTCTCGATATCTACGCCCCGTCCGTCGGATCCTCTGCTCGCACGGGTGCCGGATTCGGTCTGGGTGCTGGACTTGTCGGCTTCCCTGCACGGATTTAGAGTTAACCAACAGAGTACATCATAATGCCGTCCAAGCCTCTTCTTTGTAAGGGAGGTCAGTGGTATGCTGTCGAACTGAAGCCAGATGAGCCTCCCAAACAGTCTTTTGCAGTTGCATGGAAACAGATCAATAACAACATCTCTGCCGAGCAAGCGTATCGCGATTGGTTTGCGGAGCAGAGAGCCATTTCCAAAATCGTGTACTTGAACAAGAATGAACACTGAAGATTGGACATCTGTTGCAGTCGCTCTGGGCGTAACACTTGTCCTCTTTGTAGTTTTTGTCGTAATTTATCGGTTTGTTCGTGGATTCATGCCCGGCAGCCGCGTGCTTGAACAGCCCTTACCTGGTCCTTCGGATCTCGACAGTCAAACAGCAAAATTCAAGCTGTTTTATACGAATTGGTGCCCGCACTGCACATCTGCTAAACCCGTATGGGACAGCTTCGAGACTCTGATCAAGAATCAGGGATATACGTATGGAGGAAAAACAGTTGTGATTGAAAAGATCAATTGCGAGACAGAAAAGGGCAAGTGCTCGCGGTACCAAGTGGATTCATATCCCACGTTCAAGTTGGAGACGAATCAGAAACTATATGAGTATCAGGGGCCGGCAGATCAATCGGTGTGGCGGACGTTTCTATCTTCGGCACTCGGTCCCGAAAAAAAGCAGTAATTGCATCCTCTCCGAATTGAAGAAGCTCCTTACGATTTTCATTCACCTTTGAATAGTCGAGAACCTGCAGATCGTTGTTCCGGAGAAGGACAACCGTATCCTCGTGATCTTTAACATAGCGATGATGTTCTTGGGTATATTTGCTATTCAGAACATACATTGTATAGTCTATGAACGCCATCTTATCGTGATCTATTATCCCATTTTCACGAGTGCAGTACAGATGCAATGTGCTCTTGAGTTTGGATGGATGCAGAATGGAAATGAATTGATCGACAAAGATTCCGCCGTCTACAAAGATTCGTCCCTTGATTTGATGGGGAGTGTATACGATCGGTATTGCAGTCGATGCACGAAGAGCGTCCCATAGTTTTACATTCGGTCCAAATTTGACAGACTTTAGATTGGTTAGATCAACTGCGTAGATTCCAAGCGGGCAGAGTGCATCACCAATACGAAGAGTGTCGAGATCGAGGTTCTTCTTCTTGAATGCAAGTGCGATATTGTCGTGCAATGTCGTGCCGTCGTCAAGTCCCTTTTTCCTGGGAATGTTCATGAGAGAATTGAGGCGAATCGGAGAGAGCGCTGACTGAACATTCAAAAAGGTTTCGAGTAGCCATATACATTCAGACCCAGTGAATCCAAATGCAAGAAACGAACAGATCATTGCTCCGATGGAGACGCCATGCATTCCCTTGTAAAAGAGTTCGTGCAGAGGTTTTTTCTGCATAGATTCGATCTTCACAAGTGCTCCAACTTGTAGAATTCCTCGTGTCCCACCTCCATTGAGACATAGGCGTGCAAAAGGGAACTCCATTTTCTTCTGCGTGGTATTCAGTATGCTCCCTGCAAACGCTTTATGGAAGGACAATGAGAAGCGTATGCATCAACGTCAATCGGCAGTTGTTCCCATTCTGAATCAACTGTTTCATCGCATCAAGCAGCATGCGATTTCGAATCCAGCAGCACCTTATATAGTGTCTGCAATTCCAACCTTCGTATTCGGATATCCTCTGTATACATATTCAGAGGTTGTACAAACGGTGCACATAACACTTGAAAAGCAAGGATATCAGGTATGGGAAGTTTCGCCTGGGACCCTTCTTATCTCGTGGGTTAGACCGGAGACGACAACACGGACTCCTCAAATCCAACGTCCATCTGTCAATTATCGTCCAAATGTGTATAATGATGAATCACTTGAAATGCTGCGTCAGAAAATAGGAAGGTAAAATGGACACAAAAGAGTACAGAATCCTTCTGTAACCATGAACTGCACACATAATGAACGCTCTATCCGTGTCGATGAAGGCCAACGTGTATGCTCTGCCTGCGGGATGATTCTAAGTACTGTAATTGACGAAGGAGCTGAATGGCGATACTATGGAGCCGACGACCGTAATGAAGATCCGACACGAACGGGTAATATCACAAGCGAACTCTTGCCTGATTCATCGTACGGAAGCGTTGCCATGCATAAGCGGGGAACTCTTCCTGAATTCAGGTACCTTGAAAAGCTATCTGCCTGGTCACTGGCATCGCATGGCGAACGGTCATGGTTATCTGCATTTGATCTTCTGCAGTCGCATGGATCACGTTGCGGACTTCCGAAGGCAATTCTGCTAGATTCGTGCAGGTTCTTTCGGTCTCAGGACGATGCACTCAAGCTGCGTGGAGAAACTCGGCGTGCACTGATGGGTGCATCCATCTTCCTATCTTGCCGTCGTAACGATGTATCACGAACCCACGAAGAGATTGCGGATCTGGTGCACGTATCGACACGATCCCTTTGCAAGGCCATTCAGCGATTCATTCCGGCCGCTACAGAGGAGAGTCCTATTCTGAAGACCCAGCTATCTCTGGCTGAACGGATGATGGATGCAATGCAGCTTGGAGAAAAGTATCGCGAACTCGTTCTCACAAAGATCCGTGAACTCTTTGCAAACGATGAAATGGAGCATACACCCAAGGTGATTGTAGCCGGTATTATTACTCAGCTTCTGCTCAAGGATATTCCTGAAGAGCAGAAACAGAGTCGTTTGCGTGATCTGTCAAAGTTGGCTGGAGTTTCAGTGGTATCCATTCAGAAGATGCTGAAGAAGGTCTAAGTCACGATCGGAACAAGAGTATATGATTGAATTGCGGCGTTGAGATCTAGAGGATCTATACCATTCACAAACAGTGGATAAGGATTTGTATTGCTAAAAGGCCCTGCTCCATAAAGGGCAGGTGCAGCCGGTGGGGATAATGAATAAAGTGTCAGAATCGAACGTGGAGGAAGCGTGAAAAACGATCCAACCGCCGCCGCCGCCGGCGGAGAGTACGAGAGGTTTAAACCGTAGATACTCGCCGTTGCGAGTGTGCTAATGCTATTAGGTAATAATGGGAAGGCGTAGCCGTCACTATTCAAAACCAGGCCAATTCCACATGCCGGAGCTGAGTTAAACGTACTAACGTTTGTGATTGTAGAACCGCCTGTTTGTCCAGTTATTGTGCTTGTAGTTATAGTCGTTGCACTGACAGTCGTTGCACTCACGGTCGTTGCACTCACAGTCGTGATATTTCCAGTTGTTGCATTCACGGTCGTTGCACTCACAGTCGTGATATTTCCAGTGTTTCCGATTAGAGTTGCAGCACTCACTGTTGTAGCACTGACAGTCACAATATCCCCTATCGCAGCTCGGATCGTTCCAGATACGTCCAATTCAATCGTTGGTACTTTTCCAATGCCAATATACTTGTTAGACGTATTTCCGTAGATTGTGTTTCCGATATTGATATAATTTCCCGTAACATTGTTCCCTGTGGCAACTGTTCCAGCACCGATAAAGATACAGTTACTCGGTGCATTTACTGTTCCGGTTCCAGCGTTTGTACCAATGATTACGTTGGATGAACCTAGATTCGTATTCGATCCGAAAGCTCCAACACCGACTACAATATTCCCGCCGCTTGATCCGGTGGCCTTCGATATCGTATTAGTCCCGATGACAATTTCATTGGATCCATTGCAGAGGTTGAGCCCAATTCCGTCCCCGACAAAGACTGAGTTAGACACTGACTGCATTCCATTATTTCCGTCGAACCCTACATTGACTCCAATTGCAACTACATTCGATAGAGCAGTTGCCGAAAATAATGACTCAAATCCAAGTGCAGTGACATTTCTTGAATTCTGCAAATCGTATAACGTATTAACTCCAAGAGATGTGCAGTTGCTCGTATTAGAGGCACCTTGGCCCGCATCGTTTCCAAAAAACAGATTGCCGCTAACGTCTCCTTGTGTGATATGCGAAGACGTCAATGTGTCGACCTCGAGAGAATGCACATTGCGAATGTTAATTTGAGGCTGAAAGTATGACAGCCCTCCACTGACATCTGGAGCATATGCATATGTTGCTGAAAAGATCGAATTGAACAAGCTGGGATTCACAGCAGACATTCTTACTTTTATGAGTAGACAACCATTTAACCTTTTTTCCCACTATACAAATACGATGCCCCGCTACACCCTTTTCCCGATTGATCCGTCGGAGACTGAATTGTATACCTTTTACAAGCAGGCTGTCGCGTCATTTTGGACAGTTGAGGAAATTGACTTCTCAAAGGACACAGAGGACTGGGAAAGCTTATCAGCCGACGAGCGTCATTTTATCAAGCACATTCTTGCGTTCTTTGCAGGATCCGATGGAATTGTTCAGGAGAATCTGGCCACTCGATTCCAGAGAGATGTGAAGTCCCCGGTCGCCCGACTCTTCTATGCACTGCAGAATGCTATGGAAGGAATTCACTCAGAGACCTACTCGATTCTTATTGACAAGTACGTCAAGGACAAGGTCGAACAGAATCGGCTCTTTGATTCGATCACGACTATTCCTTGCATTGCAAAGAAGGCAGACTGGGCTTTGAAGTGGATTGATTCAAATGATAGTTTTGCGACTCGCCTGGTTGGATTTGCATGCGTAGAAGGAATCTTTTTCAGCGGTGCATTCTGTTCGATTTATTGGTTGAAGAAGCGTGGACTTCTGCCTGGACTCACCTTCAGCAATGAGCTAATCTCTCGCGACGAGGGACTGCACACGCTCTTTGCGATTTCAATGTACGGACAGGGAGAGCGTCTTCCAACTGAGAAGATTCACACGATTATTCGCGAAGCTGTTGATATTGAAAAGGAGTTCATTTGCGAGGCACTTCCCTGCAGTCTTCTAGGTATGAACTCGAAGTTGATGATTCAGTATATCCAGTTTGTGGCCGATCGTCTTGCCGTCCAGCTCGGAACTCCGAAGATCTACATGTCGCAGAACCCGTTTGATTTCATGGAAATGATCAGTCTGGAAGGAAAGAGTAACTTCTTCGAGAAGAAGGTGTCCGAATACAGCAAGCCCGGAGTAGGTCAGATAATCAGCGACATGACATTTCGAACGGACGTAACTGATTTCTGAGCGTTTGCCAAGACGATTTAAAGTCGATTAGCAGTTGTAAAAGAAATGGAGTTTTTCCACGGTGTTGTTGCACTCCTCGCGTTCGGCCTTCTTGTTCTTTCAGGATTAGTTGCATGGCTCTACATGCAGCAGACACGTTTACTTGCTGCTGTCAATACGATCGCGATTGCGATCTCATCTTCATCTGTCATGCTCGAGCGGGAAGAAGAACCGGTCAAGGAAGTTGAAGAGATCAAGGAGCAGCCTCCCATCAAGGAAGAGGAGGAAGATGACCGCGTAAGTGTAGACGACGATGGGGAGGAGGATGATGTGGATACTAACTACAGCAAGAAGACGATCAAGGAACTTCGCGAAGTTCTGACCACACGTGGAATCCCGTTTAACAAGGGTGACAAGAAGACCGATCTACTCTCGCTCCTCGCGGCGACGTCGTAAGCTTACGTATTTCTCCCGGTTCTGTATAATGAAGCTGATTTCGATCGACGTGGGTCTGCGGAATCTTGCAGTTGCAGTTCTCGAAGGAACTACACGAAGCGACGTTCGGATCACGCATTGGGAAGTGATCGATATTCTTGGTGAAAAGAACGGAGTTGGACGGCAGACATGTTTGCGGTGTTCGAAGCCAGCAATGTGGCAACATAAATCTGAAGGTACGTTCACGTGCTCAAAGCATTGCCCATCAAAGAAGAATGTGACAAAGACATCTCTGACTAAGAAGGCAGTTACTGATCTCCAGACTGAACTAACAAGTCTGCATCTTACTGCTGCGTCTGCAAAGAAGGGTGATCTAGTGAATGCACTGTATACGCACTACAAGAACAATACATGGCAAAAACTCACTGGAGGTGCGAATATCAAGCATGCATCCGTTCTCAACATGGCACCTGACATTGCTGCCTCGCTTCTAGCACGTAATGCTCACTGGAAGAATGCAGATAAGGTCATCTTTGAAAATCAGCCGGATCGTAGAATGGGACAGGTGCAAGCGATGCTCCACATGTGGTTTGTTGTACAGGGATATTCAGCTGATGGAATCTCAGCGAAACATAAGCTGGATAATATACTGCGAGTAGAGGACAATACTGCAACGTATCGTGGTCGGAAGAAGACTGGAGTTATTCACGCTGAAACTCTTGTTCCCACACAGTACCTTCCGTTCTTCAGGTCTCACAAGAAGAAGGACGATTTGGCTGACTGTTTTCTTCAGGGATTGTGGTATATGGAGCACCATTGATTTTAACAGTCTATACTATATAAGACAATGCAGATCTTCATTAAGACTCTTACTGGGAAGACGATCACGCTCGATGTTGAGCCGTCAGACAGCATCGAGAACATCAAGCAAAAGGTTCAGGATAAGGAGGGTATTCCTCCGGACCAGCAGCGCCTGATCTTTGCAGGAAAGCAGCTTGAAGATGGCCGTACGTTATCCGATTACAATATCCAGAAGGAGTCAACAATCCATCTTGTTCTTCGTCTACGCGGTGGCCAGTAAAAAATGAGAGAGTAAAGTAATGCCACCTAAAGCTGCGGAGACTACAACTGTGCAGCCCAAGTCTATGAAAGATGAAGCGTCAAAGGCGTTTGCGTTTCAGTTAGGTCCTGGAATGGGTAATGCATATTCAACCCGCCCTCAGACGGCCCCTCCGATTTTACCTAGCAATATGCGTTCGTCTATGTCAAGGGGTGGAAGACATCGTACTGCACGCCGCAGTTACCGTAAGAGAAGACGCTCACGCCGCCGGACTTAGATCCATCATTTGAATCGTATAGTTTCTTGATTTGTATAATGTAGATCGAGCCTGGAACTGGCGACGAAATGTCGAGTCGACAACATCTAGAATAAGTGGATCCACTGTTCTCTTGGTCTTCTCGACACGCAGAATACGTCCTACAATCTGATCCACATCAGGCCTAGGTGTTGCAATCAGAAGTGTGTTCAGAGTCGATACATCGAATCCTTCCTTGCACATCGAATAGGTCGCAATTAGAATCTTCTTAACAGCACACCATTCATTTCTTGTTTCAGCCTTTACTCCACTTGAAAGGATGCATGCATGCTCCTTCCACGTGGGCGAAAGTCCAGCTAAGATTGATTTACAATGTTCGACTCGATCCGTTAGAACAAGAACCTGTCTCTCTCCAGATGCATCTTCCATTACACTTGTTAGCAAATCAACAAGAAATGCAGTCCTTGGTTCGAACTCTGCAAGCTTGTTCACCATAAGCGGTGTACACATTACCCCTGCAGAATTGTAGACAATTTCGTTGAACTCCTTGTCCTTTGTCTCGAATGTATAGACTTCAACATGAACCTTTGAGTCTTCTTTATCTGTAGATTCGCTCCGATACAGAATCGGACCTAGAAACCAGGACATCACGTACATCAGCTTATCCTTGCGTTCGGGCGTTGCTGTGAGTCCTAGCATATGTTGAGATGTGATCTTAGGAAATGCACGGACAAAGACTTCAGATGCAATGTGATGACATTCGTCGATAATGGTCAGACCAACGCCTGCGAATGTATCTTGAGGATAGTCCTTCATTGAAATACTCTGGATCATTGCAAGAACAATGTCCTTATCAGCAATATCAATCTCCTCACCCTGAATTCTACCGATGCGTGCGTTTGGAAGAAAGGCGTGGACACGGTCAATCCATTGGTCACGAAGAAAGGTATTGTGTACAACAATCAGAGTCTTTACTTTCAATTGACTGGCAATGTACAGTGCACATACGGTCTTTCCACCACCCGTTTGCAAGCAAATCATGCCATCTCGTGGTGCGGGACTGAGATACGAAGCGACGACCTCCAATTGGGGTCCACGGAGTCCTCCTTTGAACTCCCAGAAGGATGGATCCGTTGAATATGCTTTGCAAAGGACTTCTGTTGCTGCACCAAATTCACTTGTTCCAAAGTGCTTGGGCAGATAGAGGCTTGACTCCGTCTCTTGGTATAGTTTGTACGGTTTGACTCCCCAGGGGTTGAAGACTTTTGGAACGTAAGGCTTTGCCAGCAGGCGGCGACAAAGTTGGTCAGTGCTGGCAGCAGACGATTTTTCGATTCGGTAGCCATTGCGAGTTAAGACTCCCATATGCTCCTTTATGTATCTGCTATTCTTTCCAGATTCATTTTACAGAAACAGAAATACGTAGTAAGCGGATGCAAGGATGATAGCGGAAATCAGTTTCGCGGATTCGTCTGATATCCACGGTCCAGGAGGGAAACCGATCATTACATTTTTTGGTAGAGTATATGTAAACCATGTACAAGGTAGCCGTTGAGTTTCTCGGAACACTGCTGTTCATTGCAACAATTGCATTCACCGGAAATCCTGCGCTCATCCTGGGCTCTCTCGCGATTGCGATCGGGCTCGGAGGAAAGATCTCGGGTGGACATTTCAATCCTGCGATTACGTTCTGGGCGTACATGACAGGCAAACTGTCAGAAATGGATGCCGTTCAGTATGTGGCTGCACAGGTAGCAGCGGGAGGGTTAGTTGCCTTTCTAACGGTAACCTAAAAAATGGATCTCTTAGTGTCTACAGAGATAGTAAGAGTGTGCAGCCCCACTCCAACTGCCAAAATGAACTCGCCTACCAACCCCGAAGCCACCTCCGAGGAAGTCGTCTGGATGCTTGACATCCTCCGCGACCACAAGAAGTACGACGAGCCAGTTCTCTCCTCCAAGTTCCACAAGTGGATCGTCCAGTTCTCGAATGTCGTGCCTGCGTGGTTCGAGAACGAGAAGGGTGAGCGCACAGCCGCCCCCAGTGCCAAGACGCCTACCGCCCTAGACAAGCTTTCAGCCAAGATCATCAAGAAGAAGCCAACGAATCCCAAGGTCTACATCGAGTATTTCGAAGAGTTATGCAAGCTCATGGTTGAGCCCAAGACGTGTACTGACTGCCTGCGTCCGTTCTACCCCGTGGAGAACTACGAAAAGCGGAAGTACTGCAGAAGCTGCATGTGACTAGACAATCGGTGCACCACTGAGCGTCATCGGCACATCATCAACATTCTTTTTAACTTCAGGTACGACCACCACCACTGGTTCACCAGCTCCGCCAGCCGCAGCGGCCGCGGCGGCCATAGCAGCCGTACGCTCTTTTGCAGCAGACGCGAGGCCTCTTAGTCTTGATGCAACCCCTGCACCCTGGATAGCCTTGAGTTCATCGATAACCGCAGTATTTGCATTTGGAGCAATGGATGCCCGGCGACGAACAAGTTCTTTTTGAATGTCCTTCTGAATCTCCGGATTGTGCAAAAGCTCATTGTACTTATCCTTGCGATCATTCCGGAGAATCACAGCCGCCTTTGCAGTGATTTGTGCAAGTCTCTCATCCTTTCCTTCATAGATGTGTGTATGTACAAGCTCATTACAGATTTCAGGTTTTGATACACCCTGAACACTCTTGAACGTCTTTTCGAACTCCTGGATGATATCTTCCGGGATTTGAGGAGACTGCTCAATAAGTCTGTCCATCTCTGCACGACAGAGTTTAAGGAAATCCATCGCATCCACACGCTGAATAGGTGATAATGCAAGTTCAATGGCGATTTTTCTCTGTAGTTTGCCCCATGCGATTCCAGCAACACGGTTGGATTCCATTCCCTGTGCATACCGTAAAAAGTTCGCAACCGTTGAGATAATTCCTGTGAGGAGAGTTACGCCACCGATTCCGAGCTGAGCAACTCCTGCTAATCCAGGCGGGAAAATAGATGTTAATCCGAAGTTTGCAGTTCCAGATAGAGTCGAGAGAATGATAACGGGGATCGTAAACCATGCGTTATATGTTGTGAAACGCTTCTCCGTCTTATCGTGTAGCCATCTGTAACATGCAGCCTTATCGCTCCATGTTGCAAGCAGTTCTTCTTGATCACGCGACCAGGGAATTTTGGGACCCGATCCAACTTTCTTAGTATCTGTGACAGAGGGTTGATCTCCCATTTGTTATTCTTCAACTATTTATTTGAAGGCGGCGGCCACGTTGCTGCAACAAGGCTACCCTGTGAAGTCCCTACAACAGAGTATCTGTTCGCCGGATTATAGGTTACAGTATGAGTCGATTCTTTTGCAGTTTTTATGTTACATATACGCCTCTGACCAGGGTTTGTTGGAACAATAGTTGGTTCGGCTACATTGCGATACGGTGCCGTTGCTGCACGACATAGACATTTGGGTGTTTTAGGAGGGTGGCCCAAGTGAATGTTCTGCCACATATGCGGAATGCTCATCTTATTCATAAGAATAGCGAAAAATGAATCCGGCCGACTGTCTACCAATGTAGACAGTATACACGCACAAATGGCCCCTAGCTTCACTATCTTTGTTCAGCGCCGCGACTCCGAGGGTGATGATATCCTCACCATCACGCCTGTTGGCCGCAAGTACTTCAAGATGACCTTCAGTGATGAGTCTGATCGTTCACTCAAGCCGCGTGCTGCACTGCTTAACAAGGATGATGTGATGGATGTTGTGTCCTCCCATCTATTCCTTCTCAGCAAGGATACGAAGCCGTTTACCTCTGTGCAGATCTCTCCTCCTCATCTGTCCTCTATCGTTCTCGCTGTGTCGAGCCTTGCCGGTTCGACTACTCGCGATCATGTCCTCCGGATCCTGGATATCACTCTCCACAACTGGCCGGAGGAGGTCAAGCGCCCGGTCACTGGAGCCCATGCTCGCTCGGGCATTAATAATCCCGAGGACGAGGAGGAGGCCCCGGTTGCACCTCCGCCGACTCGCAGTGCTCCCGTTGATCTCTCGTCCGAGACTGAGACTGAGAGCGAGGAGGAGGAGGACCTGCCTCCGCTTGAGGCCCCGCGTGCTCGGTCACCCTCCACTGAGCGGATGGACACGGAGGATGTCCGTCCCTCGCTTTGGCCGCCGGCATTCACGTCTGCGGCCGCATGGCCCAGTTCGGTGACCTGGTAGACTAGTTCATCCGCCGTCCAATCTGGACAAAGGTGTCAAGCGTAAACAAGAAGAAGAGACCAGTAAAAATATACAAAAGAGTGTCATTCGTTGACGGCGTTTCATAACCAGTCTTGTTCTGGTCAATCATACGCATCATCCTATCAATTTTTTGTTCAATAGATCCTTGTTCGTGAACAGGTGCATATGCATATTCCTGTTTCTGCTGAACATGTGACTTGGGTTGACCTCCATAGATAGGAGCATATTGCGTTTCATAGTGTTCACGTTGGGTGAAATGCTCAATATTGTTTTTCGTTTGCGTGGGAGGTACAGACTTGTAGTTGGATAAGAGATCTTCCTCTGTCTGTGCAATCGGCAGCGTTGTATGAAGATCATCAATAGTCTTCTTGTGTCTCTCGAGTGCATTCGCAGTTCGCCGACTCGGATGCGAGAAAACACGCCCCTCGATCTCTGCGTCTCGCACAGGTACGCCTGACTTATCTGAAACCTTTGTCTTTTTTGGAAAGGGCGAACCCCATACTTCCTCCAGAGACGCCATCTTGTTCAATCTGTCGCATAAAAAATTGACTTGATAAGACAATGACACGCCAAGTTGAATATATCCTGTCGGGCCTCCTTGCAGTTTATATTGTGTTCTTTACTCGTCCGCCGCCCGTTATGATTGCCAGTCTTCTCGCAAATCCGATTGTTCAGCTGGTTGCACTCGGACTCGTCGTACTTGCGGGTGCTAAGTATTCTCTGATCGTCGCTCTTCTCCTCGGTGTTGCGTTTGCAGCGAGCATTCCTAGCCGGGAATATGCAGACGACGCCACAATGAAGCCGAAGTGCAAGATGGGTGAATCCTACGATAGCAAACAGAAGAAGTGTGTTGCCGCCAAGACTCCTGTCACAAAGCCGTCACCGGCCCCCAAGCCGGTAGCTCCGAAGAAGGATAGCACTCCTACACCCGCTCCGGAAGATGGACTCGAGACGTTTGCTTCGGGCGGTGGAATTGAATTTGCCCCCTACTAAATAAGTAATGATCTTCGGACTCATCGAATCTGTAAACGGAAGCCGCCTCTTTGCAGGCATTATGGTGTTGCTGTTGAACATCGGAAGCAAGCACATTGTTCAGGATATTTCAAAGACGCAGGAAGAGTGGTTCAACAACCAACTGTTGCGGCGTCTTGTTATTTTTGCAATCTGTTTTGTTACGACACGCGATGTAATTACATCTGTGATCCTGACCGGGGGATTTATTGTGTTTACAAGCGGACTCTTTGCTGATAAGAGTCCTATTTCTCTACTACCCAAAACAGGCACATCAGATCCCTTTGGATTTATCCGAACACTATCGACGCCAGGCCTGCCTCCTGTTCAGAATTCTGCAGATGATCGTAAGACAGAGCTTCTGTTTACAACATGATCTTCACCGAGTTGCGACCAGTCGATCCAGCCTTGCTACGCGGCTTGGGCGGAGCAGGAGGCGGTGGGATATTCTGCGACATAAATGTCGGGACAGGCGGAGCAGCAGGCTTCTCTGATTGGATTCTCTGCAACATATCTGCGATTCCAGTTCCAGACGGTCCATTCATCTCCCGACGAGGACCTGGCGTCTTTGAAACAACTGTGCGTGTAGGTTGCTTCTCTTGTACACGTGCCGGGACAGGGATCGGTGCAGGTAGAGGCGGCCCCTGCGTATTCACACCCGCAGTCATAAAGCTCATGAGTCCTGAAAGGGGATTGGCTGCAGCCGGTTGAGGGGGCGGAGGAGGAGCGGAACGAGCAGCGGCTTGAGCGGAGAACTGCTGCGTCTGTTGCTGCATTGCAGCTCCAGCAAGCTTGCGACCAATCTCAGGATTCTGACGGAGGATCTCTTGGATGTTCGGTACAGGAGCCTTCTGGGCCATCTGATTCGTTAAGTGAACCATATAAACCATAATCGCAACACGCATAGGAATTCTGACGAGAGGGTGAACCTTCATCTTGTCACCATAGAGTTCGTATAGTTCTTCAAAGTCCTCTTCAAATTCACCAACACCCATCTGTGCAGATTCGGACAGTCCATCGAGCTGGAGACCGAACATACGGACAGCATTCACATTCTTGGACGACCATTCCATTGCAGACATGCCAGTCACAAACCAGGACGAGAACTGGCGAATTGCATTGTCCATGTCGCGATCCTTACGCAGTGTTTCAAGCTCAAGTTCCATCTCTTCGATCGGTGAATCCATTGTGAATCTCTTTCTGACCGGGACACCCATCTTGGTCAGACGCTCAAACTTACGAAGCATATCATACTTCTGCTTCATGATCGCTTCATCATTCATCTTTGCCGGGGCGGGGGTAGAGGAGGCAGACATGAATGCTTCTGCATTCAGATTTTCCATTCCATCCCATGACTTTGCAGGCCCTACTTCTGCAGGCGAAGGAACAAGGCGAGGAGCCTGAGGGATATCTTCAGGAAGTGCCTTGATGAGATCGCCGAGGTCCGGAACGGACATATCGATCGGTGTTGATTTTACCATCGTGGGATTGACCAGTCCGTCTGCGCCGAAAATTTCGGCCATTTATTCAGATCTTGGAGTGCATTCTGTAAGTATTAACGCACATAGCGTCTTGTCTTGCGGCGATGTCTGCGATGCTTCTTGCGAGTACGCCTTCCACCGGGTGCTTTATAAAGAGGAGCCCTACTTGCATTTACATCCACGTTCTTAAGAACAGCAGACATACCTAACGGTCCTCCTTCGAACTTTTGAGCCATCCGCATATCGGCACGTAAACGATTGGCCTGATCTATCTGGCTTTCAGGTACAGCGGTCACCTGAGGAACTTGTGCATTATAAGGTGCAAAACCAATTACGCTGCCATCCATAGAAGCTCTAACAGTTGTCAGTGGTCTATTCAGAGGCAAGTACGGTATACTTGTGGGAGCCGCGGGAGCCCCCGCAGCTGCTGGATATGCGGAATACCCAGGCGGCGGGGGGCCAATTGCTTGCCAACGACTCATTTTAGGCGGCATTCTTCTTATTTCTACGCGTCACTTTTCTCTTTCGGCGCCGGCCTCCTTCTTCAGCTGGACCTCGAGACCTTGAACGCGGCCGCTCATTTGGGCTAGGAACGACAGCAGCAGGTGCAGCTGATCTAGGAGGAGATCTCTCTCGCCTCACTCCTGTAGGGAGTAATAAGCTAATATCTTCTTCGGGAGGAGGAGGAGGGGATTGGGCAGCAGCAGCAGCAGCAGCAGCGGCAGCAGCTTGGGCTGCCCCGAGAGGTGGAGCAGGAGGAAGAAGAATATCAGCAGCTTCGGCTGCTTGACGTAGTAACTCTAAATGTTCTGGCAAAATAATGCGGCCATCCACTCCAATATCTGCATTATCTAACTCATCGCCTTCATCTTCCTTCTCTCTCCCCGATCTTGGAACCGAGTATTGAGCGTCATCAAAATCATCGTCTACTGCCTCCAATCTTCCACCAGGGAGTCTTTGAGCCGATACACCTTCTACTTCTGCTAGTATTGCAGACACCTCTGCAATGTCTGCGGGATTCGGTACTACTGGACCCACTGCAGGTGGATCGTTTAGACGTTCAGCTTGAAGTGCTCTAGACGCAACGCGGGCGGCACGGAGGTCTGGGCCAATTTCATACATTACTCCGGTTTCTGGAGATGATAGAGGGGACACGACCGGCCCTGCAGCGACGGCGGCGTATAAATCGTCTACGGGCTCAGGGCTGCTGCCCGGCAAGACGGCGACCTGTGGAGCCTGTGCAGCTTGTGCCTGTGCAGCTTGTGCAGCTTGTGCCTGTGCCAGCTGAGCGGCACGCACGATCTCTTGTGCCGCTTCTTGTGCTGCGTCTTCTGCTGCTTCTGCGGCTTTTCCAGCTTCCGTTATAACAAGCGTAGCAGGATCATATCTATTTTTGAATGCCTCTACATCTGCAACAAATCCAATTGGTGCTGCAAGCTCTGCTCTAGCTTCAGCTTCCTGATGTCTGCCCCATTTCAGTGCAGGATTCCATGCGGTGGTTTGCCAATATAGAACGGCATCTCCATCTTCTTGTGCTTCTGTCTTAGGATTCCAACCGATAACTCCTAGATGTGAATACGTTGAACTAATAGCTTCATCAAAGCACTTAGTTACAAAGAGTTTAGATGCCTTTCCAACGAGCACTGCATCCTTTAGAGTCTGTACTAATTTACTAACTGTATTATCGATAGATCCATCTGGAAGATTCCAGAGTTTTGCAATATTTCGCATAATGGAGAATGAATCAAATACACGTGCAAGCTGGTGAAGTCTTGTTTCCATTGCAGGATCTAAATAGACTGTATCTCCATCCTTTACTTTGATACCAGGTTCGCCTATCCTTCGACGCTGCTGGTCAAAGCCAGGTCCCCACATGAACTTACCTAGACCGGAATCGGGATTAGGACCATATTCATCGGAAAATTCAGAATATTCGTTTCCAGTAATGCTGTAGCATTTTCCAAGGGAAACAAGATCCTCAATAACCTGTCTCATCTGCAAATTTTTTTCCTTGGCTGGTGTTGTTGCTTCCGGCGGAAGTAGTGCAGGATATACTAACATTCTACGATTTTCAAACGGAACAGAAGTTGGGGTTCGTACAAAGTGTTCGAGCCACGAAACGGATACTTCATATGCTTGTGAATATTGAAAATACACGTCACGATATCTTTTTTCATTTTCCTGATCCAAGAGTCGTTCTTTCTGTGTCGGCGGTTTGGCGTTTCTAAGGCTTGCTCTCCGAGCAATTATTGCAGCGTATGCTTCTCGCTGTGCTTTTCTGTCTTTAAGAACCTTCGACTCTAAGTTAGAGTAATACTCTTTAGAACTATTTCGCACATGTTTGTAATCTTTTAACAAATTTATAACATCTCTGTATTGATTTAGATGAATGTAGCCATCCAAATCTCTTGACAATTTTCTGAGAAAGTTATGGAACATGTACTTGTTGTTGTGTTTTGGGATCGTAACGCCGCTTGCACGATCGTCCAAGTATCGCAACATACGTGCCATTCCAAAATCGTGTATAACACCAACGCCGTTTCGTAGACATGCTGCATTTCCAGAGTGAAGATCACAATGTACCCACCGTCCGTTAACTCGCTGTAGAGTTCTCAAAATACATGCGAGTACATGTAGCTTATCTAATGCAGGACTTCCCCCATTTCCATCGTCAAGCTCATTTGACATTTTTGAAACGTCTGGACCCTGTGTACGTGCTAAAAAAACCATCATCTTCTTTTCTCGCGGCGTCGCATACCTTCCAAGTTCATAGTCAACCCAGTCCTTGAACTCTTGTTCCTTTTCGGGCCTTTGTCTAAACTGTTGATACTTAAGAGATTTAACGATTGCATCATTGTTAGCATTGCCAAGGAATCCATCTACTGTGAGAAGTTGTCTGAAAATCGCCTCCTCGACCGCCTTACCGGTCAAAAAATAAGGATGTGTCTCGTAGACTGCAAGAAATGTATTTGTATGCTTTCTAGCCATCGGGATATCTAGACAAATACTCTTAACTGCACGGTGGACTTCTAACTCACCATCTCCTGCAAAAACGACACGGGCAACGGGCTCTCTTAATACTGCTGAAGGACCGAGATTAGGAGATTGAAAAGGGAATCGTGTAACACCACCTATTACTGGAAGATCTGCGACCCATTTGCGTAGTTCTCCAATATCTCTTGTTTTCATTGCAGTAACAAAGGTTTCAGTGTCTCCGCCACCGTAGAGAACCTGCATGGGCAAATATGACCATCCATCTACTGCAGGGTTTTTGGAATATCCGAACACGTATGTGTGCACTCCGTTACCGATATAAGCACCGCCACTTTGCTGCTCCATTACTTACTGTACATAAAGTTAAATTGAATAGAACACATACCGAAGTCCGTGCTCACGCATACACTTTCGGAGAAAGACTTCGCATGCATGGCACGGTTGTGAGTACCGACTATCTGGCGTTCGGCCATTTCGGAACACGTACATATCCGCTCCACGCAGACGGTCGGTATTTCCAATTTTCTTCACCACGGCTCGTTCGGCGTGAATACTTCTGTCGGAATATCCACATCCCATATGGCGAGATCCTACCTGATTACATGCTGAAGCGATGATCTTGCCACGCTTTACAAGCACAGCAACGTGAATATGACACCAGTCAGTATGTGTCAAAGAATTGTTGACGAACTTCGCACCTTGATTCGCAAAGAGTGTTCTTGCGAATGAATGTGCAGTTTTAGGTTGCTTCATCACGAGGTTGGGGTACTTATCGTACCTGCGAGGCTCCATTACGCCATCTCTGGAGCGTATGTTTCAAATATCCGTTTTGCAGAGTTATTTCAGAAGGCTTCTTGCACACAGAATGTAGAGGAATAACGCATTCAGAGTGGCAATTGCAAGAGTGGGTAATGACCGTGCCAACATCATAAGTCCAAGCTTGGGACGAGTGGTCATTGTGACTAAATCAATGCCAACAGCAAGTCCGGAAACGACGGCAACGAAGAAGAACATCACGTAAAAATACATGCACACTGTCGAGCTGCTGATACTCTTTGTCCAATCAGGTTCGGACTCCATTTTGGTTCTATACAATGTTTTTTTATGAACCAAATCCTTCATCCTCTGCAAACGCACGTCCATCTTGTGCTTCTTCTCCATCTGCAGTTCTGGCTCGTGCGTCTCCATAATCTCCGTAATCATACTCGAGTTCATCATCGCCATTATGAACGGCATTTCCCTGTTCTCCAGTATCTCTCTCCTCGTTCGCGTCTTCAGGGGCAACATTCCTCTCCTCTCCATCCGCAACAACTCCCTCGTCCTCTTCGGGTTTCTCTTCCTGTTTCGCCGCAAGTTCACGCATGAAATGCTCTCGATCGTCCTTCGTTATCAGGTACGGTGCAAGGCGATTGTCTTGTAGCTTCTTTGTGATTTCGCGAACAACGTCGTTCATCGCCCTCATATCTTGCTTGTACTTCTGTGCTTCAAGTGCACGCAACTTGTCCTTGATTGCCTTGGCGGCATCTGCACTTGTGAACATTGCACGAATTGCCATTGACCTTGAGAGTTCCCGTTCAAGATTCACTACAAGTGCCTTTTCAAGAGATCCCGCAACTTCGTAGAGGAGCCCCTTGAACCAATCTCGAAGAAGGGACGGATCACCCTGGACTTGCGTAGCCTCAGCACGGAATCTACTTATATTCATTTCTGAAACGAGCCCGATCGTATCAAGGATGATACCTGTACATGCCTGTAACCGAATCGCATCCGATGACTCTGTGCACTTGACAAACGTTGGAGATCCAAATCCCTTGGGAATTCCTAACTTAATCCTCTTTGCAACGATATCCTTAGGCGGAACTACAATCGGAACAGGAACGTCACGATCAACGACTCGGACTGAATCAGTTGCCGGTAGTAACGGTCGTGTAATCTTTGTTTCAACTAGAGGAGGATAGATGGTTGCAGCTGCATACCAAGGGGGCAGGATATCCTTGCATACATACGGTTCGTATTCTTCCTTTGCAAGAACATCCGACGGTTTCATTGCATCTGTGTTTTCAAAGCGAACAAGCGGAGGCTGATACGTGTTTTCAATAACAACCGCCTTTTCAGCCGGCTTTGTTTGCTCACGAGCTTCCATGATAAACGTCTTGAACTTCGGGATAAGTGCTTTCTGAATTGTGGTAATGATCTTCTGACGCAGTGATTTCTGGTTGGTCAAGAGAACTCTCAGGAAAACGACAGACGATCCTTGGAACGTAACAGGAAACTCCTCAAAGCTCTTTTTGAGTAGTCCGAGAATTCCGTCGATAAGTGGAGCATCGTTGATTTCATTCGTATCTCTCGGGAATCCACGCGTTACGATCGGCTTGAATCCAAGAGACCTGCGAGGAATCAGAGGATGTGTCTGGATGAGAAGGATAGCAACGTCAAATCCAAGGATCGCTGCGAGAAGAGCTGCATCCGAACTCTTCTTTTCATCTGAGCGATTTTTGATCAGCGGTTTTAGTTTTGCACCTTCCTGGTTGAGATACTCCATAAACGGCTTTAGTTTTTCAGGTTCAGGAAGAACTTGTAGAAGAGACAGAATCAAAAAGAGGATATCTTGTGCAGGTTGAGTGAGATCAAACGATGCCTTGAGCTCCTTCAGCGACACTGTGAACAGTTTGGTCGAATGATCCACTTGCGATCTCTGAATAAGAGATGTGGTCTGTATCGGCCGGCCCTGCTCGTCGAACTGATCTTGGGAGGACAGAACTTCCTTCGTGATTCGTTCACCACAGAACATGCAGACACGCGATCCTCCATCTATAGCTGACCACTTGTTCAAGAAAACAGTCGGATTTGCAGCATACGTTCCGTCATTCTGTTCGAGAGTATGTTCGCAAAGCAGAAAATCGCCTGAATCCGAATAGACGTGTTTATCGAGTTTAGGTTCGGGCATAAGTTGTGCAAGAAGGATACGAAGGTCAGCAGCAACATCCTCAGGTAGTCTTTTCCTGTCGTGGATCACTGCAAGAATTTGTGCACGAGAAGGATTCTGAGGTCCTACGGGAGCTGTTTTTTCGTATTTGGGACCTGAGTATACTTCGGGTGGACGAAGGAATGCACGTAATAGAGCCTTATGTCCCTGAAGCAACGCGTTCTGTGTATCCGGTAACCACGGCAATCTAGTTGTTGTTTCCTTCTCCTTTTCAAGATATGCCAGTGGCACACATGTAGCTTTTCCTTTCCATCCGGGTTCTAGCTCCTTTATTGACTGATGTGTTCCTGGTCTGAAAATACCAAGACCAGCAAATTCATCGAAATTCTGGATTGTAGTCGGAAGACAATCTTCTGCAGTTCCCTCGGGAAGAAGAGCCTCTCCCTCTCCTATAATCGGAGGAATCACATTCACTGGTTTCTGAGATGCTACTTTAGAGATGAGTGCAACGGATACGAAACGTCCACCATCTAGCTGTTTGCTCAACCAGAAGCGTGCAGACATTCCGGGCATGTACGGATTTCCATAAAATCCGACTAACTCGTCCGACGGTGCTGCGTCGTCTTTAGGATTTGTTGGAGGAATGAGCTCATTCGGAGGAGGTGCAGCTTCGACAATGGCAACTGGTTCGAATTTGGCCTTCCAGTTCTTCCACGGAATTTCAGTTAGACGAAGATCCCATACACGAAGAAATGGAGCCATGTTTAGGTAGGGATTTGACGTAGTTGGGATTGCGTGCTCGAGAATGAGATCAAGCGATGGGAAATCAAGATCCTCGTCCGTCTCCATAAAGACCGGCTCCTTTCGAACGTTTAAGAATGGATTGTCCTGGAGAGGATTGGGAAAGACGATCGGAGGAACATCAATACGATATCCGTCTACGGATGCACTGTCCTGTGTTTCCGGACGATAGACTGTTTCAATCGTGTACGATCCATCCTCCTTATATGCGGTTTTGTTGTAAGGGTACGGACCCAATAACGGGATGAAACTCATAGCCGCTTCTGAATAGACAGTCGTGATCGGCTTCTTCATCGGAAGTTCGCGGCCGGTATCGCTTGGAAATGCATATCTCGGTAAGGAGTCCAAAATTGCAGTGTACTGAATGCCTCTGTTTTCATCTGAGAAGAGGGATTTCCAGGTTCCTAGTAGGCTGTATGGCGATAGAGCAATATTGCGTTTCAAGTACGGAATCACCCATGGAAGATCGTCGACCTTCTTTGCGACCTTGAGCTCATAACCTTCGTCTGTTACCGTCAGAAGTCGCTCGTACAGCTGTCGCATGCTTTCGACTTCATATTCTGCTTCCATCAGAACTGCCTTTGAAACGCGTCCCGATTTTGGAAGGATCTTTTCGATATAGTTCGTTGTTTGCTGGGCCAATGTAAAAAATCGAAGGTTTTCGGGTCTCTGCACCAACTCTTCAAACTCAAATTCCTCAAGAACTTGAAATTCAGTTGCTGGGTTGAATGTTAAGACTCCTGCGAGGTCGTCGGCCATCCTTGTATTCTGTCTACAACTCCTTTTCAAGTTGCGTACAATACTCTGTTACCTTCTTCACACAGAAGTCGATAATCTCCTCGGGCGGCTTGTCAGTTAGGACACGAATCTTCATCTCCTGTCGCAGCGGGTGCGGCACATCATAATCCTTGACCTTAACGAGTCCAGGTTCATCGTAGATCACATAATCAAGCAGTGCACCAATCGTGTGTCCCTCGTTGGAAACAAATGTGTATACGTTCTCTTCCTGGTTACGAATGATCTTCTCGCGGACCTGATCCGCCCATGCCTTGGTCCTCTGCTGAATGATCTTGAGTGCAGTCAGGACAAGCTCCCGTGCTGAAATTACCCCGAGTGTCTCGACCTTGACATCAAACCAATCTGGGCGGCCGCGGGCATTGGTGTGGAATGACCGCTGAATCTGACTATTGTTGAACACACGCTCTGCATCTGCGATGTCGGGGTTTGACTCGATGAAGACCTTGCGATCACGCAGAACACGCTCAGGATCGATATGGTAGGAGTACGTCGCAAGGCAGACCTGGGATCCAACGGGATTGACGCCGAGCCGAGCTTCGATATGCACCGCATCTCCCTTCTTCGTCTTTAGGACGAAGCACGGTGTACCTGAATCAGGTTCCTTCATTAGCAGATCGGGGCGACTGCTATTCACCACAAAGTCATCCGTTGTAACCATATGTTGATCCTTGTCCTCCGCTTCAATCCGGAGCTCGACCTTGCTCTTCTCGATAATCTCTGCCTCCGAGGGGCGAACATTAACCGGCAACATCTCGATGCGGTGGCGAAGTACTTCATACGGCATATCCGTCGTGTTCTTCTTGATCACGATATCTTGCAACTCAACAACCGGCGTTTCATTCAGGAGAATACGACGAATCGCATTCACGAGCTGAACGGGTACACTCTTTACTTCGAATGCAAAGATTCGACCGCTCTCACGCTTTGTTACAACTAGAGGCTCCATACTTGACATCTGGAGGCTCGTTATAAGTAGATTGGTTTTTTCAGATTCCTTTTATAATGTCAACGAATCCGTATGCACCTATCTTCTTCTACAGCCAGAAGGTGGAAGATTGCAAAGAGCTGATCGGTATCCTGCAGACTTTGAATAAGGCGTCATTATTTCGGTTTGTCTGCATTGATACCACGCCTCGTCACCTCCTCCCGCCCGAAGTCAAAGCCGTGCCGTGTATCCTCAACCCGCAGAATAAGGAGGTCATTACAGGTAAGAACGCAATCATGACTCTTATCTCCAAACCCGTACAGGGACGTCGGGATGTTCCTGTACAGAAAACGGGCCCGCCACCGGCAACCGAGCCCGGAGCATGGTCCTTCGGAAGTGCAGCTTCCTTCACGGATCCGTATACGACAATCGACGGGGCGACAAGAATGCCGGATGACCAGCTATACTTCAGCTACCTCGGTGCATCTGCTGGAGGCCTTGCTGGAGGGGATGCTGGACCGGTTCGCCCAGGTGGAGGTGAAGAGAGCGGCGGCGGCAGCAAGACCGGCCGCAATAACGATGTGAGCAGTCGTCTCGAAGAATATAACAACACTCGGAATTCAGAATTCGCGGGAGTTAAGCGTACATAATTTACGAACAATAGTCATATAGTATACAAGAATGAGCAAGATTGCTTTCATAAAGGGTTTCTATGAACAGCTGTATGCATTTCTGGGCGAGATGACAGAAATGTATCCAGAGGATATTGAGTTTCGGACGTATGATACGTCCCTTCGATTGATCCAGTCTACAAATCCTGTGTTGGCACCGAAGACCTTTTATGAAACCGTACGTGAATTTTCCGATAAGATTGATGCACGGGACGAGGATTTCTTCTTGAACTACACATACAAGGATGTAGATGTCGATATTGTAGGAAAGATGTCAAAGTACTTCATAGAAAGTTCACCTGAAACCAAGAAGTGTGTCTGGGACTATGTGACTGTCCTAAAGGAGCTTTCGAAGAGAGCGGTTTCATAATAAAATGAGCTTGTATATCTACGTTATCGACGAGTCTCTTCGGTCAAAGATGCGTACTCATATTGCAAAGCGTCGCTCAACGGATTCTGGGTGCGACCTAATGAGCCCAGAATTCCGATGGAATTGGCAAGATAAGATCGCTCACAATGCATGGGAGCTTCGTCTTGGTGTCCACTGTGCTGCATTGACTGAAGATGGAAAGCCAGCACCGTATCTCCTCCTTGCTCGGTCTTCAACTAGCATGACTCCACTTCGCATGTCGAATCAGATTGGTCTTGCAGATATGGGATATCGCGGTGAGCTGATTGCACGCGTCGATGTCAACCCGGATGTTCGGGATTATGTGGTTCCTCTTGGAACTCGTCTATTTCAGATTGTCCAGCATAATTGGATGCCCTGGAAGGATATCATTCTCGTCGATCGCCTAGAGGACCTACCGGCGGCCCCGGACACGCGTGGAGCGGGTGGTTTTGGTTCTACGGGCATGTGAGCGCCCATGACTGGAACCAGAGGAAGAGGAGGAAGAGGAGGAAGATGTCGAGGATGAACGCCGCCGCCTACGACGACCTCCTCCCCCTGCAATTGGCATCAACCCAATGGATGCAGCATGTGCGTGCACAGATTCCAACGTTGGCCAGGGAGTAAGTTGAGCATCAGTCATTCCTGCCGAGATTTGATTAGCCCGGCGTCTGAACATCTCGACCGGACTAATAGGAGGACCTGCATTGAAGAACATAATGTTATAAAGACGTTCCCGCTCACGCTCTGCAGGGGTCAGTGGTGCAGGCGGAGGTTGAGGATATGGGCGCCCTTCCTCGTCTACATCATCATTGTCTGCTGCCCGCCTGCCTCTCGCTTGTGCAGCCGCTTCAGTTTCACCTGCAGCGATTGCGGCGGCGTACGCTTCGTTGAAAGCCGCATCTCTTGCATTTAATCTGTTCATACGCTCTTCAAGAACTGGACCAATATACCTTATGACTAATGGCTTACCGTATTGTTGTATTAAAATCCGATGTTCTCGTTGAATCCTCTCTCGGTCAGTAAGACCAATATCTCCTCCGCCTGGAGGTATTCCGGGTGCAGCCATTTATCTATATACTATATGTTATGTCCGTTCCTCAGAGGAATTATCGCACATAAGATATAAATGGATCTCAATATCATCATTCCCGTTCTGCTGTTTATCTTGCTGTCGCCGGGTGTGTTACTGTCCCTGCCGCCGGGTGCTGGAACATTAGTTCAGGTATTGACCCACTCGGCTGTATTCGGACTCGTCTACTGGGGTCTGCGTAGTATGTTTCCTCAGTATTACTAGTCAACGCCGCCGACGGCTGCAGTAGAGGCCGTAATTAGTTCTCTCTGCTTACACTTAATATTAGTTGACTATACAATGCCCGGAACTATCGGCACATCCAAAAACATCTACGGTTTTGATCCACGAAGTATAGGGGGATGTATGGTGTGGCTAGATGGAGCAGACTCAAATGTGCTCTATTCTGACGCATCCGGCACGACGCTTGCAACTGTGGGAGGTGCAGTCCGACGGTGGAATGACAAGAGCGGCCAAGGGAATTATTTTTCAAATCGATCGGCAAACACAAGCGTTTATTTTCCAACACGTGTAAGTGGTGGAGGAGTGTCTATTGTAAATTCAGGTTCTCCAATTTACAATGCGGGTACCTTCATCTGTCTTCAATCGCATACTAACTTTATGACGTTCCCGTATTACACTGTCTACACGGTTGTGAATGCAACGGTATCATCTAACATAACTCTGCCGTTATTGTTTGCATGTGTTCGTCGACCAGACGGGGAATCTCGTAATCCAAATTTTGGAATGGGTGCTTCTTTTTGTTTGGGCGGTCCGGATGTATGGACGGGGTCTTCGTCTAACGCTCGCTCCTCAATGGGAAACAACGTCGGCAACAGCGCTGGAGAACAAATATCAAGCGGTGTAACGACCGTTGCAGGACTTATATCTGGGCGACTAAGCAACACCACCTCTGTTGCCGGCACCCGTGTATCTTCTGATGGCTCACTTTCTTACGTTCCATGGACAACATGCACAGCCCCCTGCTTTATTGGCGGCGTCTTTTATTCCTTTACTGCGGGTCTAGCTGATAATCGATTTCTTAACGGAACCATCTATGAAACACTCGTGTTCAATTCTGAGCTTACCGTGAAACAATGTGAGGAAATTGAAGGATATCTATCGTGGAAATGGGGCCGCCAAACAGCTCTTCCTACGACGCATCCATTCAAATTGATCGCCCCGCTTGCACGCGGGTTTACTCCGATTGACATCCCAGGGTGTCAGTTGTGGTTAGATGGTGCGGATGCGACCAGCGTGACTGGAACATCAACGGTCACGGAGTGGAGGGACAAGAGTGGAAACGGTCGAAACCTTGGTGTAGGTTCGGGAACCACAAGCTATGCAAGCAACGGAGTAACACTCAGCACTTCGTATATGTTTGTGGACAGTGCTGTTGATCTGACAGCCTTTACATTCTTTATTGTTGCCAAGTCAAATGCAGCTACAAATAATCAAATAGTATTCGGTGCAAGACCCGACACGAGCTACGTTTTTAATAGCACGGATGGATTTGCGTTCTATATGGACTACCAGACGTCTACACGTTTGTATGGTGAGACAGCTCTAGGTGCACAAGTGTCTACAAATGCATTGACAACAAGTAGTCCAAACATATTTGCATATACATCGGGTTCAACTGTTATCAATGCACATATTAACGGTGCTTCAGGAGCTGGGGCAAGCTCACTGAATGCACGAACTTACACTGCACAAGGATTTGCAATCGGCGGAGAATGGGATGGATTGGCATATGGCAATATTGTATCCACTGCGACTATCTATGAAGTCATTGTCTATAATGTGTCTCTCACAAACGTTCAGCGTCAAGCAGTAGAAGGCTACTTGGCGTGGAAATGGGGATTAAATGCAAGTCTTTCGTCAAGTAATCCGTTGTATAAACTTCCACCGTCATCCGTTCAGCAATTCAAACCGACGGACATCAATGTATGTTCGTTGTGGTTGGATTCGGCTGACCCTGTTGCAACAGGTGGTGGTTCAACACTCACGAATTGGACAGATAAGAGCGGACTTGGCAATACTGCAGTAAGTGGAAGCGGTGCAATAACCATAACCTCTGCCGGGCTAACCTTCGACGGGTCGTCAAAGTATATGACTGTATCAGGGTTGGCGGGTGCTCTTGCAAATACCTCGTTTGTTATCTTTTTTGTAGAGACATATACAGGTTCTGATAACGGATACTATTTTGGAGATGACAATGTGAATAGTGGCGGTACTGCATCCTCCTCTCTCCATATAGGATATCGAAACCGAGGGAACCATACATTTGCATTCTATAGCGATGATCTTGAAAACTATGCTGTATCGAGTTCGGGATTTCGTAGAATCATGACACATTGGCTTCCAGAATCATATGCAAATCGTGTAACACGAAGAAACGGAGCAGTCGATGCAACACATGGAAATACAAATCGATTGCTCGAGTTCACTGCCCCGGTAATTGGTCGCGTATTTGGAGCAAACTATTATACAGGGACAATATCAGAGATAATCGTGTATACCAATGATATTGGTTTGGAGAATGTTCTTAGAGTCGAAGGATACCTAGCATATAAATGGAATGTTCAGTTGGATGCCGCACATCCCTATTACAAAATTAATCCTGCACATATGGTTGGTGGCACTGGAATTGTTATACCAAACAATATACCAGGTCTTCTTGTTTGGAACAGCGGAACCACCCTTGGAGTAGGAAATGGAAATACTATTAACACATGGACAAATGATGGAAATGCAGGTGGTCCTACGATAGACTGTCAAGGGACACAGTTGGACAATGCATTGAACGGGGTGCCGGTGGCAGCTCTGACAACAGCTCAAACCTGGACATCAGACACCACACTTGACCCAAGCAGCTACACATTTATCCAGGTTTCGAGGCAGACTCCTTCAACGTATGGTCGCATGTTTCAGTCATCGGTTTCAGGTACCAATCAGTTACATGGATACTGGAATTCTCTTAAGCAGCCCTGGTACGTTGAAGGGTGGCTAGGAGTCGCTGGAGGGGGGATCAACTCGGCCGAAAACGAATGGGCTATTATCACTTCAACGCGCATACAGAATGGAGCTTTCCAAAATCGTTGGAATGGTGCAGTTATCGCTTCAGGATCAAGTTCAGCGAATGTTACTTTGAACGGCCTTGCAGTGAACACGGGAGGTGCTGGCTACGCCGAGACATCGACGTGTCAGATCGCCGAGGTCATCTTGTATGACAGTGTACTTACGCGGGCTCAAATTGTTGGGATTGAAGAGTACCTCCGGGTGAAATGGGGACTTGGGATGAACTAAGCCTCTCTCCGTTTACACTTTAGATCAGTTGACTATATAATGAATACAATCACAGATTTACCTCGGGCACGGTCACCCGGTCCAGCAGCACGAAAGCAAGCCATACCTGTAGCAGTTCGCGAACAGGTATGGATTCAAAAGATGGGTAGTGTATTCCAAGGAAAATGCAAGGTTACGTGGTGTGAAAACAAGATTACCGTGTTTGACTTTCAGAGCGGGCACAATATCCCAGAGTCAAAGGGAGGGGCAACAACTGTCGCAAATCTAGTTCCGATCTGTTCTAGATGCAATCAATCGATGGGAGATCGATTCTCTATTGACGAATGGAATAAGGCATTCCATGGAACTATGATATCAACGTCATGTTGTCGTTATTTTTCATGTAAATGTTGGTAGAGCAGATACGACAATACGGGCCATACTGATCATCACAAAGTTCGCATACAGATCCTGCGAGTGACTCATGATTCCGAGTGCAAATCGACAGACGGGACTTGCGGTTGTGATCATTCCAAATAGAAATCCCTCCAATCCCTTTGATGCACAAAACTCAGAATAGAACTGTGCACTTCCGTAATGTGCAGTATATGTGATTGCTCCCGCCGCCGCCATCTTTACAGTCTCCGCTAGCATAATAGACGCCATCTTATATTATAAAGCGTACATTTGCGTATATCTTTTTGCCTCTAAATCGTATGCAATACGATCGGTCTTGTATTGACTTGCAATTTCGGGTTCAAGTGGATCGTTCGGATTTGCGTCCGAAAGCAGAGATGAAATTGAGAGAAGGACCTTTGTAATTGTGAGTGCAGGAGACCACTGATTTGACTTTAGAATGTCAAGGCAGATTCCGCCACCCTTGCTAATGTTCGGATGATAGATCGGCGTAACAAAGAAAATTTTGGGTGGGCAAAAGGGATATCCATCTGGAAACTGAATGAGCAGTTTGAACATCCCTCCTTCGTAGGGAGTTGCAACAGATCCAATGATCATTCCATCCCATACATATAGATTACCTTCTCTCGGTCCCGCGGAAATCGTCTCGGGTGCATCCTTTTTGAGCTCATCTAACTCTCGCTGAATGCGTCGTGCCATACTGGTTGACATTTGAATGACTTATCGTCTACTCTGAAAGCGGGCAAAAGATATAGTCGTGTTCAACTTCTACAATAAGCATGTATCCAAACGTTTCACATACCCAGTCAATAAACCCTTGAATCTCGTTGTAGTAGGTGTTGCGGTTACATCCTCCCAAGATTTCGACAATCAGATTCGGCTTCTCTCTTGCAATCGTGTCTCTTGCTCCTTCAAGTACCTCACGCTCGTGACCCTCGACATCGACTTTGATGACAGACACATTCGTATAGTTGAAGGAATCAATCGTTCGTGTCTGAACCACGATCGTCTTGAGCCCAGACTGTGAAAAGGATGCATCCACGATACCGAGTCCCCCTGGATTGTCCCAGACGTTATAACTCTCCGGGATTCCGAATAACTCCATACCTATCTTTGCAGAGATCGCGAACTGCATGGGCGTTATACGATTTTCAAGCTGGTTGTTTCGGATATTTGTCTCCAAGATATCGAAAAGAACCGGTTGCGGCTCAAAGGATACGACATTGCACGACTTGGAGAAGAGAATCGAATGCAGTCCAATGTTTGCACCCACGTCCAATACAAGCGAGTCTGGTCTCACATACTTATGAAACTGAGATACCAGTGACTGCTCCCAGATCCGCTGCTGCTTCACCCAACGACCAATGAATTTGTCGCCAGACAAAATTCGAACGTTTCCGTAGACCGGATGCTGTACGTACTCAGTACTCATTGTTGTTGTACAACTGGTTCTTTTAAATGACTACGAAGAATAAATGGCGACGGTGTCATTTGCACAGGATGCGAGTTATAACACCCTTTTAGGAACAACCATAACTGTAGGTGCAAACCAAGAAGCAAACGTTCTTGCTGGATTTCTTGCTGGAAGTTCGGTATCCGGGACGTTATTTTACAATATTGCACTCGGTGCTAGTGCATTAGAGTCAAGCGTGTCGTCGTCGTATAACACTGCACTAGGAGTGGGTGCTGGTCAGAGAACCGTTAATGCCGCACAGAACATGTTCTTTGGTCTGTCGGCAGGTGCAAATACATTGAGCACATATGCGAACACCATGATCGGTTCCTATGCCGGTCTTTCGCAATCGGGGGCATCCAACAACGTATTTCTAGGTCGTGCGGTAGGTGCTGGATATACGATGACTCCCAAAAATAACGTATATAACGTAGTCATTGGAGACGGCAGCTTTCAAGATGCATCTGCAAACACATCGAACGTAGTCATGGGAATTTCATCCTTGAACCTCGCGACGTCCGTTTCAAACAGCATTTTCCTCGGAAACGCAATTGGACCCCTTTCCAATACGTCCACAACCATTGCGATTGGAAATGGCGGTCTTTCTGGATTTTCAGGAACATCGAACGTCTTTATTGGTCACAATATATCTGGGTTATCTGCAGCGAACACGATTGCAATCGGAAACAATCTGAACATCTCTGGATTATCAGGTGCAGTTGTTCTAGGAAATATGTTCTATGGAACCTCGAACTCGGTCGTACTTGGTAATCGAATTCCTCAGCTAACAATGTCTTCAGATAATGTTACGGTAGTAAATACATCTGTTTCACTAGCGTCCATCTTCTTTGGAGGATGCGTATATTCTCCAACGTTTACAACGATCTCCCCCTCGTCCAACGTCCTCATTTCCGATAGTCCTGTTACATTTATAGATGCATCTTCCACTGCAACAGTTCTAACATTAGATACGAGCTTAAACCGTATCCTATCGTCCCAGACGTTCAATACTGACATTGTTCTTGTCAACTACACATCGCATGCAATTACGCTCTGCGGAGCATTCTTCCCATCAAATACCGTGAACTTTACTGCGACTGTAGATACCTTATCTGAATACGCAATTCACTGTTATAAAAAGCTTTTGTTTGCAAATCAGACGGCGTATTCAATCGGATATGTCCGCATCAAG
>Ga0207909_1000034_pt1 | contig 55678 bp, 42 predicted proteins | sample LakMenEpi05May10_FD_150672 | JGI IMG/M metagenome (GOLD analysis project Ga0207909, IMG submission 150672) | Freshwater microbial communities from Lake Mendota, WI - 05MAY2010 deep hole epilimnion (SPAdes) | ecosystem: Environmental > Aquatic > Freshwater > Lake > Epilimnion/Euphotic zone ...
AGTTGATTGGAAAAGGTTGTGGACAGACCTCCCGCATTGATTCTCTCAGGCATGCCATTGAAAAAGCCAAGCAATTCAATTTTGATTTGAAGGGTGCTGTATTGGCCAGTGATGCCTTCTTTCCTTTTGATGACTGTGTAAAAATGAGCCATGCAGAAGGCATTGAGTCCTTTATCCAACCCGGAGGTTCCATCCGGGACAAAGACTCCATTGCATACTGCCAAGAAAGTGGATTGGCCATGGTGATGACAGGACTCAGACATTTCAGGCACTGATGTCAGGCCAGAAAAGCATCAATAAATCAGAAAAATCCAAAGCACTTTTTGCAGTGGGTGTTGTTTCCATCCTTTGGGGAACAACGTGGCTTGCCTCTAAAATTGGGGTAGAATACATTCCACCACTGCAGCTTTCCGGACTGAGACACTTCATCGGCGGTGGTTTGTATGTGATCTATTTCACCTTTTTCAGGAAAATGCTTCCCCAAAAACACCAGCTTTGGCAAATATTTTGGATGTCCATCCTGATGTTTGTGATCAGCAATGCGTTTAGTGTTCTTTCAGTAAAATACATGCCGAGCGGAATAGGCTCAGTTGTTGGCGCCATCATGCCCATCTGGGTTGTATTGTTTACCGGACTGGTTTTCAATAAAGTCAAATTCAAACGCAAAACCATTGTTGGCATTGCCATGGGGTTTGCAGGAGTGGTCATCACCTTTTTTGACTTCATTGAAAACATCATGTACACCGATTTCTCGCTGGGGATCCTGTATGGTGTGATTGCAAGCATTGCCTGGGCGCTTTCTTCCTTGTTCACCGCCAAGCAAGCAAAAGACATGGATCCCTATTTTTCCCTGGGATGGCAGATGTTTGTCAGCGGCTGCCTGCTTTCGGTCTTCTCCTTGATTACGGGAAATTTCGTTCCAGTTTCGCAAATACCCATGAACGCATGGTTGTCAATAGGATACCTGGTATTGATTGGCTCAGTGATTGCATTTGGTGCCTACATATATGCCCTGAAACGTTTGCCCACTGCACTGGTAGCTGTACATTCCTATATCAACCCCATTGTTGCCATTATCCTGGGAAATATCTTGATGCAGGAAAAGTTAACCGCCTTTATTGTAGCCGGCACAATGATTACGCTTTGGGGAGTTTACCTGGTCAACAATAGTTTTAAGAAGGCTTAGCATTTTCTTGCTTTTCCCTCCAAAGCTGATTGAAGGTTTTGGCAGGAAAATCAAGGTCTGCACGCTGTCCGGTCCATCCCTTGAACAATTTATTGATCATCCAATTCTTGATCTTGCTGCTGCCAAGATTCATCATTTTCCGGTGAAGCATTCCCTGCTGCCAGGTTGCCCAGGCAATCTTTTCTACCATGTTTCCCTGCCCGGAACGGACCGCCTCTCTCCTGTTGTACAACAGGAGCTCATGCAGGTTGATCTTTACCGCGCATACTTCCGTACAATTCCCACAAAGGGAAGAAGCATGGCTCAGGTGTTTCCATTCACCAAGGTCTTTGAGATTGGGTGTAATGACGCTGCCGATGGGGCCACTGTAGGTAGTTCCATAACTATGCCCCCCAATATTCTTATATACAGGACAGGCGTTCAGGCAAGCTCCGCAACGGATACAATAAAGGCTTTCCCTTGATACGGGATCCTGCAGGATATTGGTTCTTCCATTGTCCAGCAGGATAACATACATATCATCGGGTCCGTCCATTTCTGTTGATTGACGTGGGCCACTGATGATGGAATTGTATACTGTCACTTGTTGACCCGTTCCGTAGGTAGAAAGCAGTGGCCAGAAAAGAGCAAGATCATGCAAGGAAGGAATCACTTTTTCTATCCCCGTGATGACAATATGTGTCTTGGGAAAGGATGCGCTCAACCTTGCATTGCCTTCGTTCTCTGTCACTGCAATACTGCCTGTTTCCGGAATGATGAAATTGGCACCGGTAACGCCCACTTCCGCTTCGGCATATTTTTTCCTGAGCTTTTCCCTTGCTACAAGGGTGAGCTCCTCTGGCGTAAGGTCAAGCGGTGTATGCAGGTGCTCGTGGAAAACACGGGCAACATCTTCCTTGCTTTTGTGCATCGCAGGGGTAACAATATGATAAGGAGGCTCGTTGTCCAGCTGTTGAATGTATTCCCCCAAATCGGATTCAATGCTGTCAATACCATTTTTTTCAAGGAAATCATTGAGGTGAATTTCTTCCGTAACCATGCTCTTGCTCTTGACCACCGTTTTGCAATTCTTTTCCTTGCAAATCCTGAGGATGGCTTCATGGGCCTGTTCTATTGTTTCGGCCCAAATCACTTTGCCACCATTCCTGAGAAAATTGATTTCAAATTTTTCCAATTGAACATCCAGGCTTTCAAGTGCTTTCCATTTGGCATGTTTGGCTTTTTCCCTGGCAAAATTGATGTCTGAAAACTGTTTTTTTCCCAGCGGTACAACTGCATTGTACTTTCCGATATTGTGGTTGATGGTTTTGCGATGGGATAAATCCACTGCTTTTACAAAACTTTTCTCCTTAAAAACCGAAGCTGGATTTGACATGGGTTAATTATTTGTTCAGCTTTTTATCACCATTAAAATATTCCTTTGCCACCTGATCAAGTGCATCATAAAATCCTTCACCGTAAAGTCTTGTGATGGGTTCTTTCAGAAATTTATATACTGGCACTTTCAGCTCCGCACCCAAGCTGCATGCAGGGCTGCACATGTCTTCACGGGGTTCATAGTTGAGCATCTCATGGTTGGTATACCGGCTCTTGCTTTTTTTGATGGGATAGAGATGGCAGGAGATGGGCTTTTTCCATTTGATCTGGCCTTTGTTGTAGGCCTCTTCAAATACACATTTTATGATCCCCTGCTGATCACGCACCCCATAGGTACATATTTTGTTTTCAACTGTTGGCGTAACCCAGCCAAACTCACGGTCGTAGCGATACAGTCCATTTTTTTCTACTTCTTTGATACCTTCCTTTGTCATCAGTGGCTTGACAATTTCATAGCTCTTGTTTACCTCATCAAGTTCTTGATCTGTCAGTGGTGCGCCCGCATCACCGTCTTCACAACAGCCTCCTTTGCATTTGCTGAGGTTGCAAACAAACTGCGCTTCTACAATATCATCGCTAACCAGGATATCATCAATAACAATCAAAGTGAAGAATTTATGCAAAAATAAGGGTTAATCAGTCGCCCCGAAAAGCATGTTTTGCACACTATCAAAGGCTCATCATCTCCTTGAACCGGACAGCCTGGCGCCTGGATACTTCAATCTTTTCTCCTCCCTTTATTTCAAGCAATAATCCTCCATTGAAAAACGGCTCAACCCTTTCAATCATGCGCAGGTTTACAATGTGCTTGCGGTTGGCCCTGAAAAATGTTCTTGGATCAAGCCTTTCTTCGAGGGAATTCAGTGATTTCAGGATCAAAGGCTTGTTCGGGCCAAAAAACACCCTTGCATAGTTCCCAACAGATTCAAACAACCTAATTTCTGCCAGTTTCACAAACCAGCATTTTTCTCCATCTTTAACAAATACTTGGTCCGATTCTGAAAGGGAAAGCCTTATTTCTGACCGGTTTTCAGAAAACAACATCTCCTTTTCATCGATGGCCAAAAATTTTTGAACAGCATCGGAGAGGCGCTTGGGGTCGATGGGTTTCAACAGGTAATCCAGAGCATTCACTTCGAATGCACGGATGGCATATTCGTCATACGCGGTGGTAAAGATGACGGCTGGCAGCTTTTCCAATTCCTGCAAAAGATCAAATCCTGTTTTCACTGGCATTTGAACATCCAGCAAGATCAGGTCGGGATTCAATTCATTGATCAGGTTAAGTCCTTCGTCAGCATTGGCAGCCTCTCCGATAACTTCTATTTCAGGATGAAGGACAAGCATTTTTTTCAATTCATTTCTTGCGAGTCTTTCATCGTCAATAATGATGGCATTTTTTTTCATAAGTTCCTATTAAGAAAGCGGAATAATCACTTTTGCCTCAACCATGTCTTTGTTCAACTGCCTGATCGAAAAACTGGCAGCCTCACCGAAAATCAACTGCAGCCTGTTGGATGTGCTTTGCAAGCCAAACCCATCATGGCCTTCCTTTATTTCCAGCATACCAGAATTGATGACAGACAACACAAGTTGTCCCTTGGTTTCATGGGCCATTATGGAAATCTCCCCCTGGTGCACCGTTTTCCCAATGCCATGCTTGATGGCATTCTCAACCAGGGTCTGCAGCATCATGGGAGGAACCTGATGATCCAAGGTCTCATCATCGATGCTATATTGCACATCCAGCCTGTCTTCAAACCTAATCAACTCCAACGCAAGATAATCCTTCACAATATTCAACTCTCGCTCCACTGTGATGGTTTCATGCTGATCCGAAGACATGCTGGAGCGAAGTGTATTGCTCAATGCCGTAACCGCCTCACGGGCCCTATTGGGATCTTCATCAATCAAGGCCCGGATGCTGTTCATTGCATTGAAAATAAAATGCGGATTGATATGGGACTTGATGGTCTTGAGTTCGAGAGACTTTACCAAGGCCTCTAATTTCAGGTTGTCCAGCTGGTTTCTTCTTGATTCTGCTACATAATGGTAGATGAAATAAATACAGTTCCAAATGAAAAGATAGATGAAAGAAGAGAAAACATTGCTGCTGATTTTTTGGGAAATCGCCCATTGGGCCTCCTCCTTGTATTCAAGCCCTGCCAACATGCTCAGGTAGGTTTCACCAATGCCCAAAATGATAGCGAATACAATTGAAACCAGGATAAAGCCCATCAACTGGTAATTGATGCTGCGCTGCATCAGTTTCAACCATTTGATGGTCATCCGCATGAAATGGGACATCAGAAGACCAATGGCAACATATACACCCAACCGACCAATGAACCGGACATCAAAAAGCTTGTAGGTAAGCGCAAAGAAAATATTGATCCCTGCAAACATCATCCAGCCCATACATTGGAAAAGCCAGTATTTTGATATGTTCCGTAGATATAGATCCATGCATTCCAAAGCTATACAATTGAACAAGAAGGGAAAAATGGTTTTTTACAAGAGGCTTTTCAGGCCGGTTGACTGGTAAAGCCACCAGAAATAGGGGTGGGAACCCACCATTGGATAATGCGCTTTTGAATGGTATAATCCTTATTTTGACTAACTTTATGTATTCGAAGCAAGGGCAAGCCCGAACAAATAGCATCAGTCCTTGTTTAACCTTATATCGCTACAAACTGCATTCTATATGACACAAATCGAGGCTGGTGCATTGCTCAAACAAATCAACTCCCCTGATGACCTAAAGAAGATAGGGAAAGATGAACTGTACAAGGTTTGTGAAGAATTAAGACAATACATTGTGGATGTGGTCAGTGTGCATGGCGGTCATTTTGCCGCCAGCCTGGGTGTTGTGGAACTTACGGTAGCATTGCATTATGCCTACAATACCCCTTATGACCAATTGGTCTGGGACGTAGGCCATCAGGCCTATGGACATAAAATACTCACAGGAAGACGCGACAATTTCCATACCAACAGAAAATACGGTGGACTCAGCGGATTTCCCAAAAGGACAGAAAGCCCCTATGATGCGTTTGGTGTAGGCCACTCTTCCACATCAATTTCTGCCGCCCTTGGGATGGCCATTGCCGCAAAATACAATGGTGAAAAAGACAGGAAATCAGTAGCGGTAATTGGAGATGGCTCAATGACAGCAGGCATGGCCTTCGAAGCCATGAACCATGCAGGTGTAACAGACGCAGACATGCTGGTCATCCTGAATGACAATTGCATGAGCATTGACCCCAATGTAGGGTCATTGAGAGAATACCTGACAGACATCACCACTTCCCATACCTACAATAAACTGAAGGATGATATCTGGAACACCCTTGGAAAACTTCCCATAGGAGGAAATTTCAGCAGGGAAATGGCCAGTAAGCTTGAACACAGCATCAAGGGCTTCATCAACAAAAGAAGCAACCTGTTCGAGTCCATGAACATGCGGTATTTCGGTCCTATTGATGGGCACAACATTACCAAACTGGTTGATACACTGAAAGACCTGAGGGACATCCCGGGCCCCAAGCTGCTCCACATCATTACCACCAAGGGAAAAGGATACGCACTGGCAGAAAAGGACCAGACCAAATGGCATGCCCCAGGACTCTTTGATAAAGTGACTGGCGAGATTTACAAAAAAACATTTGATACACCCCAGCCGCCAAAATACCAGGATGTATTTGGCAAGACCATTGTTGAGCTGGCAGAGAAAAACAAGAAGATATTTGGTATTACCCCAGCAATGCCATCCGGTTCATCCCTGAAGTTCATGATGGATGAAATGCCTGACAGGGCCTTTGATGTTGGCATCTGCGAACAACATGCTGTTACGTTGAGTGCAGGCATGGCAACGCAGGGATTAAAGGTCTTTTGTAATATCTATTCTTCCTTCATGCAGCGTGCTTATGACCAAGTAGTGCATGATGTAGCCATTCAGAAACTCCCTGTAGTATTTTGTCTGGACCGTGCAGGACTGGTTGGTGATGATGGGCCTACGCACCACGGCGTATATGATATCCCCTATATGCGATGCATCCCCAACATGATTGTTGCTGCCCCCATGAATGAGGCGGAGTTGAGGGATCTCATGTATACTGCACAACTTGAATCAACAGATTTGCCATTTGTCATTCGTTATCCAAGAGGCGAGGGCATGATGCCTGAATGGAAAACAACCATGAAGGAAATCGAGATAGGCAAAGGGCGCAAACTCAAAGAAGGAAAAGAGATTGCCATCCTTTCATTTGGGCATCCGGGGAATTTCGCTGCTGCGGCCATCAGAAACCTGATGGCAGATGGCATCACCCCTGGTCACTACGACATGCGTTTTGCAAAACCACTGGATGAAGAAATGTTGCATGAAGTATTTTCAACATACAACAAAATCATCACCGTTGAAGATGGCACTGTTGTTGGCGGTATTGGCGCAGCCATTTTGGAATTCATGGCTAACAATGGCTACAAGGCTGATGTAAGGATCCTGGGAATTCCAGATCGCATTGTTGAACATGGCTCACAGAAGGAATTGCACAAGGAGTGCCATTACGATGCAGAAGCGATTGCTACAACAGCAAGGGAGATGATGAAAGCTGTTGTCAGCGTTATTCAATAATGGTGACCAACTGATCTTCAGGTCGTTCATCATTGTATTCAATGATGAAATTGTTCTTTCCTTCACCAATGATGATGGCCAGGTAACTTTGTTGAACAAGTTCCAGTACGGTGAGGAACAGAAAAATGGCATGCAGCCTGTCCTGACAAACGTCAAATACCTTTTCAAAAGACATGGTCTTTTCCTGGGCGCTGACTTTCAGAACATACTCACGGGTTTCATCCATGGTATAGTTGTACCTGTAGACAACATGCTGCGGTTTGTTCTGGCGATCGTGTACCCTTTGCATCACCTTTTCAAAGACTTTCATCAGTTTGAAAAGCGAGATGGATTGTATCTCCGTTCCTTCTGAAGACTCCTCTCCGATGGCATGAAGATCTTGCTGGAGGTTGCCCCTCTTCACCATGAACATCCGCTGTTGTTCAAGCTCCGCAAGCTTCAAAGAAGCTTCCTTGAATTTTTTATACTCAAGAATTTTATCAATCAATTCTTTCCTTGGATCAATCTCATTACCCTGGTCATCCAGCTCTTTTCGGGGAAGCAACATTTTTGCTTTGATCCTGATGAGGGTGGAAATGAAAAGAATGAATTCACTGCTCAATTCTATATTGTCCTCCTCAGACTTTTTGATAAAAGCCAGGAAGTCATCAATGATGCTGGTGATGGGGATATTGTAAATATCTAGCTCATCTCTTTCAATGAAGAAAAGCAAAAGGTCGAACGGACCTTCAAACTGAGGCAATCTGATCTGGTAAGAGGCAGTGTTCAAAACGGTTAAGTTGAAGTAGGTAAGGCGACAAATATAGGAAATTGATGCAAATAATGAAGATGGGTAGGCAATTTTAACGACCTTCACCAACCAAAAATCGTTTAGCGTGAAATGGATCCTGTTCATCATTCTCTGCCTCACCTGGGGAAGCTCCTTCATCATCATGAAAGAGGGAATGGAAATACTGAGTCCATATCAACTGGCCTCCATCAGGATTATCTCAGCTGGCCTGGTCATGCTTCCATGGATTAGAACCGCCTATAGGTCTGTTCCGAAAAAAGCGATACCCGCCCTGATCCTTTCTGGATTTTTGGGAACCCTTTTTCCTGCCTACCTCTTTTGCATTGCCCAAACCAAAATTGACAGCTCGATTGCTGGAATCCTCAATGCACTCACACCAATTTTTACCCTGGCCATCGGGATGTTGTTCTTCAACCTCAGGGTAGGATGGATCAAATGGGTGGGCATGTTGCTGGGTTTTGCCGGAATGTTGGTCCTGGTGTTGGGTGCTTCAAGACAAATCAACATGCAATATATTGGTTATACCTTTTTCGTTATTCTTGCCACCATCTGTTATGGACTGAATGTAAATGTGGTGAACCAGTACCTTAAAGATGTTGCCCCCTTGCATATCGCAACCATTGCCTTTACGGCATTGATCATACCCAACCTGATCATCCTGGCCTCAACTGGCTATTTTGCCGACCCCAACCTTTTGAGCGGACATTTGACAAAAGGTACGGTTGCCGGAGCGGTTCTGGGAATAGTAGGCACCTGCCTTGCATCCGTTATTTTCTACACCCTGATGAAAAAAGCGGGACCTGTTTTTGCATCGATGGTAACTTATGGCATTCCATTGGTGGCCATGGGATGGGGCTTTGTAGCCGGAGAAACCATCACTGCTGTACAAATCATGGGAATGGTCGTAATCCTGGCAGGAGTGCGGCTGGCCAACAAATAGACCTATACACTCATGATTTCCTTTTCCTTGGCAGCGAGGTGCTTTTCAATGAGTGCAATGAACTTATTGGTCATCTCCTGAATTTCCTTTTCGGCATCAGTGGCTATATCTTCACTCAATCCATTCTTCTGCATTTTTTTCACTTGTTCAATGGCATCCCTTCTGATGTTGCGGATGGCCACTTTGGATTGTTCGCCTTCATTTTGAACCCTTTTTACTATTTCTTTCCTCCTTTCCTCAGTCATGGGGGGGAGAAAAATGCGGATAATGCTTCCATCATTTTGTGGTGTCACACCAATATTGGCGGCAATGATGGAACGCTCAATCAGTTGTAACATGTTCTTCTCCCAGGGCTGAATGGTAAGGGTTCTGGCGTCAGCAACAGAAATATTGGCCACCTGGGCAATTCCGGTTGGCGCACCATAATAATCCACTGTAAGGCCGTCAAACATCTGAGGATTTGCCCTGCCGGCACGTATTTTAGTAAGCTCTGATTCAAGATGTGAAATTGCTTTTTCCATCGTGGCAGTGGCATCTAACATGTGCAATTCAAGTTCTTCAGACATAAAGGGAAATTTTGTCTGCAAATCTACTGAATGAAAATAAAATGAGAAATATAAAACTGAGGCTAATTGTTCAGCTCTGTCTTGGAAGAAATGTTTTTAAGGATAATGGTAGGCTCATGATCCCTGACAGATGGAGAAGCGTTGATGCCATGGGCAGTTTTAGACGAAGGCAGTGGCATTAATTTGCAATAGGCTGCGATGGATGTGCCAATAAAGAAAAGGCCTGCAATCACAAAATTGATGCCCATTGACTGGGTGAAGATGGCAAAAGCAATGAAACCCATCGCCATGAGCCCTAGCAAACCTGTAATCTGCATATGAGAAAGACCCCTTTTCATCAACAAGTGGTGGATATGGTTCACATCAGGATCAAAAGGGGAACGGCCCCTGTACACCCTTAAAACAGTCACCCTCAATGTGTCCATCAGGGGAACGAAAAGTGCTGCAAAACCAATGGCAGGAGCTGCTGAAAATTGCAACACGGTTCCAGGCAAACTTGCGGTATTGATAAACCTGATCACCAAGACTGCATTAACCAGACCCAGCAACAATGAGCCGGTGTCGCCCATGAAAATTTTGGCAGGAGAATAATTATAACTGAGAAATGCAAAGAGGCTTGCTGCCATGGAAAAAGAAAGAATGGCAAAAGAGAAATCTTTTTCTATAGCAAATACCACACCAAAAAATAACGTGGAAACCAGCCCCAAGGTACCTGCAAGACCATCAACCCCATCGATGAGATTGAAAGCGTTCACTACAACCAGGATGGTTATATAGGAGAAAAGCATAGAAAATATGGGAGGCAAAGCAGTAAGGCCCAGAAATCCATGCAAAGATGTCAATTGAAAATGGCCTGGATAAACCAACAAGAAAGCAGCAATCAACTGCCCTGCAAATTTTTTCATGGGAGAAATCAACAGGATATCATCTTTTAACCCAAGAAAAAAAATGATGACTGAAGCCCCGAGAAAATACTGAAGACCAGGATTTTCTGAAAAAGATACCATCATAGAAACCGATAACATGAGCGCAGCAAAAATCCCTATACCTCCCAAAGAAGGAATGGGTGTAAAATGTATTTTCCGCTCATCCGGGAGGTCAAATAATTTTTTTGCATCAGCAATCTTGATGACCACTGGAATCGATGTAAATGCCACAATAAAGGAAAGAAGAGAAGCCAAAAGTACTAAACCCATTGTCGATATTTTAGGTTATGCAAAGCATGAACGGGTTTTTCGACTAAAATATTGGCAATAATAAGGCAATTGAAGATAGACAAAAATAAACGTAAAGTGGATTACCAAATTGTGTTTGAAAATGATTTTTAATAAATAAATCTAACAGATAGCGTAAATTTCCCAAATGCATTAGTTTTGCGAAAATACTCATCCCATGGCTTCATTGCAGGAAACAGCCTCCCAGATCAGAAGAGATATTGTGCGCATGGTTCATGGTGTTCAGAGCGGGCATCCTGGGGGCTCTTTGGGATGTACTGATTTCCTTACAGCCCTTTATTTCAAGACAATGAAACATGACCCCTCCTTCAACATGGATGGGGTTGGTGAAGATCTTTTTTTCCTTTCCAATGGGCATATCTCTCCTTTGCTTTATTCCTGCCTTGCCCGCACGGGTTATTTTCCAGTCAGTGAACTGGGAAGTTTCAGAAAATTAAATACCAGGCTACAAGGGCACCCTACCACCCATGAACACCTGCCCGGCATCAGGATTGCCTCAGGATCATTAGGGCAAGGACTCAGTGTAGGCATAGGCGCTGCCCTTGCCAAAAAGCTCAATGGTGATGACAGGCTGGTCTACACCCTTCATGGAGATGGCGAGTTGCAGGAAGGCCAGATTTGGGAAGCGGTGATGTTTGCTGCCCACCACAAGGTTGACAACCTGATTGCAACAATTGACTGGAATGGACAACAGATTGATGGCCCAACAGAACAAGTCATATCGCTGGGTAACATCAGCGAAAAATTTGAGGCCTTCGGTTGGACCACCCTCAGCATGCAAGGCAATGACATGAATGATGTAGTCAGGGTGCTTGAAGAAGCCAAATCATTGACTGGCCAGGGTAAACCCATTGCCATCATGATGCATACCCTGATGGGCAAAGGCGTTGACTTCATGGAAAATGACCATGGTTGGCATGGTATCGCGCCCAATGACGATCAACTGGCAAAAGCCCTGGCACAACTTCCAGAAACAATGGGAGATTATTGATATCAGCCCCTTAAATCAACCACAGCCAATGCGGCCCTTCTTGCCGGCATCCAAGATGCCAGTGTGCCAATCAACAGCACCGTAGAAGCAACAAGAAGAAAATCTGTCATGACCAGTTTTACAGGATAATAATCAATCAAAAAGGTTGCCCCTTCGAGCGGAACCAACTTGAACCTTGTTTGTAAAAAATAGAGCCCCAATGCGATGGCCATTCCACCGGCCATACCAATAAACGAAAGCAGCACACCTTCTGCTAAAAATATTTTTTGCAGCAACCCCTGGTCAGCACCCATGGCCTTCAATACCTGGATATCTTTTTTCTTTTCTAAGACCAGCATGCTCAATGCCCCAACCATGTTAAAGGCAGCAACAATGAGGATCAATGAGAAGATGCCATAAATCGCAAGCTTCTCAAGGCGAATGGTGGTATACAACATCCTGTTCTGCTCAAACCTGTTTTCTATTTTGTAATCCTTCCCCAACAGGGATTTCATGGTAGATGAAATAGTTTCCAATCCTACACTACTGTCCGTGCTGATTTCTACCCCACTGAATTCATTTACGCCCAATCCTGTATATGATTTTACAAAATCAAGATTGGTAATCACATACTTGTTGTCAAATTCGGTTTGAATGGCAAAGCTGCCCTGCGGATATCCCATCGCAAGGCCCAATGCAGCAGAAGGGTCAGCGGATGATATATTTTTCCTGGGCAAATAAATCGATACTGGATAGATGCTCCTGTCGGATGCCAGCCCAAGCATTTGTTCGACACCAACTCCCATCACCAGGCCTGGTTTCTGATCATCTCCTGTATTGAAATTGCCCCTGTAGATATTGTTGGGCAATCCGGAAACCAGTGCATATTGCTTGTCTACGCCTTTGATGTTTACAATCGTTTGTAAAGATCCATTTTGCAACAAGGCCCTCTCCTCTGCTACCAGGGCAAGGTTTGTAACACCATGAATTCCCCTGAGCTGGTTCAGTTGTTGCTGTGTAAGCTGAATGGTTTTCCCCTTCACTGGCCCTATCCGAAGCTCCGGATAAAAAGAGGAATAGAGTGATTTTACCAGTGATTCAAATCCATTGAAAGCACTGAGGATAATGATAAGGGATGCTGTACCAAACATGATGGCAACCACACTCACCCAGGAGATGATGTTGATTGCGTTGGTTGATTTTTTGGCCCTGAAATAACGCCATGAAAATTTCAGGATCATCGAAAGGTTCATTTGTTGCGTTCTTCGTTGATCTTTTTGAAGATTTCCTCCATTTTGAACACATGATCAAGGGTGTCATCCTTGAAAAACCTCAGCTCAGGTACCCTTCTCAATTGCTGCTTAACCCTCTCGCCCAACTGTCTTCTCAACTCTCCTTTCCGCTCTTCAATTTTTTCAAGCACGGCCTCTGGATCCTTTACCTGAAACAAACTAAGGTAAAACCTTGCCTCGAGCAGATCTGGAGTAACCTTGACAGCAGCGATGGATACCATTCCGCCATTGATCATGTTCAATCCCATCCGGAGAAAAATATCGTTCATTTCCTCCTGAATTACACCGGCCACCTGTTTCTGTCTTTTGCTTTCCTCCATAACTGATCACTTGATGGATGTAAAATTAGTTACTTTTGGTGCTAATTCTGAAAAAACGTAGAGAACGCAAATGAAAAGCCTCCGAATCATCTTTTCCTATATAAAAAAGTATCCAAAATTGGTGATTGGATATTTTTCACTCAACATCCTTTCCGCCCTGTTTTCCCTGATTTCACTCGCCATGCTGGCCCCCTTCCTCACCCTGATTTTTGGATTGCAGGGAAATGGTGGAATACAAACTTCAAGGTTCAAACTTGGAAACCTTTCAGACCTATTGTACAACCAGTTGACCATATTGACCGCATCAGACCAGGGAAAAATCAAGGCACTCGGCATCATATGCATTGTGCTGGTAACAGCCATCATGCTCAAAAACCTGTTCCTTTATTTTTCACTGTACCTCTTGACACCCATCAGGAACAGCATCATCAACGACATGCGAACAGATATGTTCCGCAAAATTCTTGATTTGCCAGTTGGCTTTTTCAATGAGCAAAGAAAGGGTGACATCATGAGCCGCCTCACCAACGACCTCCAGGACGTGGAATTTTCCACCATCAGTTTTCTGGAAAGCTTTTTCAGGGAACCCATCCTCATTGCTTTTTACCTGTTTGCCATGGTAAGCCTCAGCCCTGAACTGTCAGTATTCCTGCTGCTTTTTCTTCCCATTGCAGGCTTGGTGATTGGAAGGATTGGCCGGTCATTGAAAAAAGTATCGACAGGTGTGCAGGAAAAGCTGGGAGAGATCCTCAGCACCATAGAAGAGACCCTTGGCGGCATCCGGGTTGTGAAGGCATTCAATGCAGAAGGACAACAGCTGAGGCGTTTCAAAAAAGAGAACCATGACCTTTTTGAAATCAAGAACAGGGCCAATCGAAGAAGGGACCTTGCCTCTCCGGTTTCAGAAACATTGGGCATCATCGCGGTTTCCTGCGTATTGTACTACGGCGGAAGCTTGGTATTGAACCATGATTTTTCATTGAACGGACCTGATTTCCTAACATTCATCGCCATCTTTACCCAAATCATCAACCCGCTGAAAGCTTTCAGCACAGCTTCCTATAATATCCAAAAAGGGGCCGCCAGCATTGAGCGCATTCAAAAACTGATCATGGAGGAGCAGGCCGTAATGGAAGACCCGAATCCTTTGTCCATAGCAGGCTTCAATGAAACAATCGAACTCAGGGATGTTGTGTTTGCCTATCCCGACAAAAGCATACTAAACAAAATCAACCTGACCATCAAAAAAGGCCAGACCATCGCCCTTGTTGGATCATCGGGGGCAGGAAAATCCACCTTGGCCGACCTCATTCCCCGATTTCATGATGCAACATCCGGGGAAGTGCTGATTGATGGCATCAACATCAAAAAATACAAGATCAAAGACCTCCGCAACCTCATGGGGATTGTAACCCAGGAGCCTATCCTGTTCAATGATAGCATCAGGGCCAATATTTCTCTGGGCAATGAAAAGGCTACAATTGATGAAATAATGGCTGCTGCCACCATTGCAAACGCACACTTGTTCATTGAAAATAAAGAGGAAGGATATGAAAGTCTGGTCGGCGACCGGGGATCAAAATTGAGTGGTGGAGAAAGACAAAGGCTTACCATTGCAAGGGCAGTATTGAAAAATCCACCGATTTTAATCCTGGATGAAGCAACATCTTCTTTGGATACCGAGAGCGAAAAATGGGTTCAGGATGCCATCAACAAACTGATGAAAGACCGCACCAGCATCATTATCGCGCACAGGCTTTCAACCATCAGGCATGCAGATGAGATCATTGTATTGCACGAGGGAATGATTGCCGAAAGGGGCAAACACGATGAACTGATCCAATCAAAGGGAATCTACAGCAAGCTGGTTTCCATGCAACAAATGCATTGATTCATTCACCAGATCTTTACTGATGGGAAGAATTTCCGGGCTTGTTCATGTTGGTCTTGGCTTCCATGCTGAGGGTTGCATGAGGAACTGCTCTTAACCTGGCCCTGTCGATCAACTTTCCAGTAACCCTGCAAATGCCATAGGTTTTGTTTTGAATCCTCATCATTGCTTTTTCTAGCTTTTCAATGAAGTCAATTTGCCTGCTGGCCATCTGGCTGAGCTGCTCACGTTCCATGCTGAGGCTTCCGTCTTCCATGGTCATGTAACGGTTGTCTGAATCTCCGCCGCTCATCGAATCCTTTCTTGTGATCAAACCGTTCAGGTAATTGAGTTCTTGTTTTGCGGCATTGAGCTTGTTTTGTACCAGCTCACGAAATTCACCAAGCTCAGCATCAGAGTAACGTTGTGTGGGAGCCATTGGAGTTACCACTTCTTTTGCATCAAGCACAGACTTGGTAAACTCTGGCTCATATTTTAGGGAAGATTTTGAATTGATTTTGGGCATGGCAACAGCCTTTGTGTCCTTTTTTGCTTCCTTGGCCCTGAGTGCCTTGCGCAGTTCGGCAGGGCTGACAGGTGCTTTGCTTGTTTCAGCAAACCTGACTTCTGGAGAAATGGTAGGGACTTTTTTTCCGGGGGCTTTTGCTGCAGGTTTTGCAGGAGCTGCTTTTGCAGGTGCCGCCTTGGCGGGAGCTGCTTTGGCTGGAGCCGCTTTTGCAGGAGCTGCTTTTGCAGGAGCCGCCTTGGCTGGAGCTGCTTTTGCAGGAGCTGCTTTTGCAGGAGCTGCTTTTGCAGGAGCCGGCTTGGCTGGGGCTGCTTTTGCAGGGGCCGCCTTGGCTGGAGCTGCTTTTGCAGGAGCTGCCTTGGCAGGAGCTGCTTTTGCAGGGGCTGCCTTGGCTGGAGCTGCTTTTGCAGGAGCCGCCTTGGCTGGAGCTGCTTTTGCAGGAGCCGCCTTTACAGGAGCTGCTTTTGCAGGGGCTGCTTTTGAAGGAGCTGCTTTTGCAGGAGCCGCCTTTGCAGGAGCTGCTTTTGCAGGAGCCGCCTTTGCAGGAGCCGCCTTGGCTGGGGCTGCCTTTGCAGGAGCTGCCTTGGCAGGAACAGATTTTTTAGGGGCTGGCGCAGCAACCTTGTTTACAGGGGCCTTGGGAGCAGCTGTTTTTTTTGCTGGTGCTGATTTCTGAACTGGTTTCGCAGTTTTTGCTGGTGCTGGTTTCTTTGTTGCCATAGTACTTACCCTTTTTTTATAACATTGATCTTCAGCGTTTTACCATTAATCTCGGTATCAAGCCCTTCAGATAATCCCGTTTTAAGCAAGACATGGTCAGCCAAAATTTCCGCGCAAATATATGCATTAAATTGTGTAAACGCGTCGTCCAGCCCCGGATCAGACTGAATTTCAACAATTATTCTGTCCGTCAACTCCAGATCAAGGTCCTTTCTGATCTTTTGAACCCTGTTCACCAGCTCTCTGGCATTTCCCTCCTGCTCAAGGGCAGGGCTCACCACTACATCCAGCGCTACCGTGAGGGCATTCCTGGAAGCCACCATCCAACCTTCAACATCTTCGCTTTGGATGTCGACTTCTTCTTTAAGGAGATGAATCGATTCTCCCTCCACCATGAGCGAATAAGCTCCAGTTGACTCCAGTTCCCTGATCTCTTCCTGGGACATGGCAGCAATGGCCGCAGCAGCAAGCTTCATTTTTCCACCCAACCGCTTGCCCAATATTACAAAATTGGCTTTTATCTTTTTGCGGATAAAATCATTATCAGCAGGCAGGTATTCCATTTCTTTGACATTCACCTCGGCCAGGATCAGGTCTTCAACCTTTTCCAATTGACCTTTCATGGCTTCACCATTGACAGGGATCAGCATTTTCTGAAGGGGTTGGCGCACCCGGATATTTACTTTTTTCCTGATGGACAGTACAAGAGAGGAGATTTCCTTTGCCATGCTCATTCTCTCCTCCAATGCAAGATCAATCCAGGCATCATTGGCCACCGGAAAATCAGCATGGTGTACGGAGCTGAACGGCTCTTTACCGGTGACGGCGTTCAGGTTTCGGTAAATCGAATCGGTGAAGAACGGCGAAATTGGCGCAGCCAATTTCGCAACAGTCACCAGACAATGATAGAGTGTTTGATATGCACTGATTTTATCCGTTCCATATTCGCCCTTCCAGAACCGCCTTCTGGAAAGCCTTACATACCAGTTGCTGAGCAACTCATCAACGAATTCATCAATGGCCCTTCCTGCAAGGGTTGGCTCATAGTCCTCCATGTATTGGGAAACCTGTTTGATCAGGCTCTGCAGGCTTGACAAAATCCAACGGTCTATTTCAGGCCTTTCATTGAACGGAACATCTGCTTCACTGTAATTAAACCCATCAACATTTGAATAGAGAGAAAAGAATTGATAAGTATTGTATAAAGTACCGAAGAATTTTCGCTGCACTTCCTTGATGCCTTCGATATCAAATTTAAGGTTATCCCAAGGAGAGGCATTGGTGATCAGGTACCAGCGGGTGGCATCAGCGCCATAGGTTTCAATGGTACTGAAAGGATCAACAACATTGCCAAGGCGCTTGCTCATCTTGTTGCCGTTTTTGTCCAACACAAGACCATTGGACACAACAGTCTTGTAGGCAACACTGTCAAACAAAAGGGCCCCCAGTGCGTGCAAGGTGTAAAACCACCCGCGGGTCTGGTCCACCCCTTCAGCAATAAAATCAGCAGGAAAAGCATTGCCGCTTTCTACCAATTCTCGGTTCTCAAATGGATAATGCCACTGGGCATAGGGCATGGCCCCACTGTCAAACCAAACATCCACCAAATCCGGCACACGTTTCATTGCCTTGCCGGAGGCGCTCACCAAAACCACATCATCAACAAATGGCTTGTGCAGGTCTGCCAATCCATTTTCAACAAACTGCTTGTTTGTATCTCCACCCAGCACTGAAGCCGCTTTTCTGATTTCGGTATTCAGCTCTGCTACAGAACCAATGCAAATTTGTTCAGCACCATCTTCAGTCCTCCAAATGGGCAATGGTGTTCCCCAGAACCTGCTGCGGCTGAGGTTCCAGTCTACCATGTTTTCCAGCCAATTCCCGAACCTGCCTTCGCCAGTTGATTTCGGTTTCCATTGGATGGTCTTGTTGAGTTCCACCATCCGGTCCTTGATTGCAGTTGTTTTGATGAACCATGCATCCAATGGGTAATAAAGGATTGGTTTATCAGTTCTCCAGCAATGGGGATAGTTGTGCTCGTATTTTTCTACTTTGAATGCCTTACCGTCTTTTTTGAGTTGGACGCAGATATCAATGTTGACATCCACAAAATTATCTTCGTTCTTGTAATTTTTTACGAACCGGTGGCTGAATTCACCCAGGCCATCCACAAACTTTCCTTCCCGGTCTACAAGGGTGAGGATTCCAAGTCCATATTTCTTTCCCACCTTGTAGTCATCCGCACCAAAAGCAGGCGCAGTATGCACTATACCCGTTCCATCTTCAGTAGTTACGAAATCACCAACAACCACCTTGAAGGGGTCTGCACCAGGCGTGATTTCTTGTATAACGCTCAATGCATTGGCTGCTGAGGGCATCAATTGCTCGTAGTAAAGGCCTTCAAGTGCTTTGCCTTTGATGGTGCCCAAAACTTTCCATGGAATCAATTTGTCTCCGGCCTTGAATTCCTCAAATGATACATCCGCTGCATCTGCTTTGAAGTACTTGGAAAGTAGGGCTGTCGCGCAAACAACAGTCAATGGCTCCCCGGTGTACGGATTGAAACTTGATACCAATGAATATTCAATGGAAGGCCCTACGGTCAGGCCCAGGTTGGAGGGCAGGGTCCATGGTGTGGTGGTCCAGGCCATGAAATAAACCGGACCAGCTCCAGTATTCATCTCCTTCAATACTGAAAACGATGGGTGATTGTCATTGCCATTTTCTGAAAGCCTGAAAAGGGCAACAGCAGAAGTATCTTTTACATCTTTGTAGGTTCCTGGCTGGTTGAGTTCATGTGAACTCAGCCCGGTGCCAGCAGCAGGAGAATACGGCTGAATGCTGACGCTCTCGTATAAATAGCCTTTCTCATACAACCGCTTCAAACACCACCAAAGAGACTCGATATAATCATTCTCGAAGGTTACATAAGGGTGCTGCAGATCAACCCAATAGCCCATCTTGGTTGTAATCTCATCCCATTTGTCTTTGTAACGCAACACTGCCTCACGACATTTTTGGTTGTATGCTTCAACACTGATTGTTTTACCGATATCCTCTTTGGTGATGCCAAGCTCTTTTTCCACGCCAAGCTCAACGGGAAGACCATGGGTATCCCACCCACCTTTTCTCTTCACCTGAAAGCCCTTCATGGTCTTGTACCGGCAAACAAGGTCTTTGAGGGTACGGGAAATCACATGGTGAATCCCCGGCATGCCATTGGCACTGGGCGGTCCTTCGTAGAAAACAAAGGGTTTGGCCCCTTCCCTGTTGCGGATGCTTCCGCCAAATGCATCTTCCTGTTCCCAGCTTGCCAGGATTTCCTTTTCAAACGCGGGGAGGTTGAGTTGCTCGTATTCTTTATAAGTCTTTCCCATACTTTTTCCTAAGGTGGCAAAGGTAGAAAAAAGTTTAAGGGTTTTACTTGAAATTCATGGTTCCGTCGGCCTGGTAGGCAAAGCGAAAGCTATAATAACGTTGGTTCTTTAATTTTTCAGCATCAGTAGCAGTTGCTGCAGGCGTTACCCCACCCTTGTAGTAGTTCAGGATTTCAACCTTGGCGTACCTGCCCTTGGCGGTTTTGAACACCAGTACCCTTCCTGGAATGGGGGTGATGAGCATAGTAACCGGGCTGTACACATACCATCCTCGGTTGCTGGTGTTGGGCACTGCATACGAGGTGGGTGCATTGTCTTGCCTGAAAACCGAATCCTTGGGCACAGTCTTCAGATCATCAAATGTTCCTACATAAACAAAGGCACCACCTACACCAGGTCCGCTGTTGCCGCCATTGGTGATGATGGTCGTTCCTCTTACTGCCACATCCCACTTCACTGAATTGGAGTCAGTGCTGGGCACAACCGCATTTGTTTCGAAACTGAAAAAAGTATATTTGCCAGCACCCACAGGTTGGCCATTGACCAGTCCTACGATGGTGTCAGCAGGGATGCCTGAAACTGTTTTTTCAGTGAGTGTGGAGACAACAGCTGGAGTCTCTTTCTTTTCACAAGCCTGAAATACAACTAACGCTAACATTGCACTTCCGATGATCCTTGAACTTCTCATTGCTTCTTGTTTATTGGAAATTAAAAAATGAATTGAATGTCTAGATATGCCGTCCTTCCTGGATTTCCTGGGAGGAACTGAATGTCTTTGTAATTGAACAGGTTGTCTATGCCAGCCATGCATTTCCAATGGGAGTTCAATGGAAGCCCGATGCTTGTATTGACCTGCACATTTCCTTTTGCATATTCATCAGCACGGTTGATCAGCCCATTACCATCCAGGTCGGAAGTACCCCACCTGCTCCTGTAAATGATCCGGATGGTAGAAAAATATCCCTTGGCATTTTCTGCATTGAACTTGAGGTTTGCCGTATGCCTGGACCTGTTGGGCAATCCTCCATAGTCTGAGCGGTTCATCCGATACGCTTGACCGCTGGTCAGCGATCGTTGAAAGACCTCTCCTTTTTTGATGGATTGCAGCACATCCTTGTCTGCAGTGTACAGGAATTGATAGCCTGCATTGAGTTGGATCCATTCCCCAATTTTTTTCTGGGCACCCAGTTCAACCCCCTGGGTGAGTGCACGGCTGAGGTTGAAATAGCTGAAAATCTGGCCTCCGTTTTTCTTGAAAGCAATGATATCGGTAACAATCATGTTTTTCAAATCATTCCTGAAGATGTTGGCGGTGAACTGCGAGGATGCATCCAGGTTGTAAACAATACCTGCATTCAATCCACCAGAAACCTCGGGCTTCAGTGCAGACAAACTCCCCGCGAGTGCAGTGGTCTGGTTCAACAATTGAGCTGCAGAAAGCCTTTTTAATTCGCTAACAGCCACTTCAGACCCAAAGACAGAATAGGCACCAGCAGCAACATTGGTGAAATTGAGGTACAATTGCCTGAAATCAGGCGCCTTGAAACCACGTCCGTAAGAAACATTCAGCTTCACCTTATCGGAAGGCTTGTATTGGAAAGCAATTTTAGGACTCCATACAGAGGCATAGGCCTGGTTGGCATCAAACCTCAAGCCTCCAATCCATGTGAGTTTGGAAGAAATTTTTTGTTCGTGCTGTGCAAAAAAATAGGCAATGGTATTGGTCCTCAGGGTTGAAGCAGTGTCGTAGCGGTTTGAACGGACCGTTTCACGCACAATACCTGCCCCAGCAGTGAATGCGGCATGCTCGTTAATTTGCCAGTCTGTCTGGTTTTCAACCCTTGCAAACAACTGCCTGAACCGGTCATCATAGCCGCCTGTTGCATTTTTTACATCCAGCTGTTGTAGCGCATTGAACCCGGTGATGTACCCACGCAGGATTGATTTTATTTTCTGCTCCTTGTTGAACTGAAGGTATGGGGTGATATTATATTCTTCGTTCTTCTCAAAACCCTTTGAAGCGATGGTGGTGCCAAGGTTCTGCACAAAGATGGTGTTGTCGATATGGCTTGAATTGGCCCTGAAGGAAGCACCGGCTTTCCATTGTTTGCCCAATTGCTGGTGTATGCTCAGGTTTTGCGTTGACCGCCTGAAGGGTTCAACTGTTTTTTGCACTGCATTGGGCTTAAGGCTGTACCCTTTGGATTGGTTGTAATTCAACGATGCAGCAAGATCAGTTTTGTTAATCCTTTTTGAAAAGTTGAGGTTTCCATCCACCGTATTGAACCTTCCATAGCGCAATCCCAGGTCCGTCTTGGTCTGACCGGCACGATCTGTGATGATATTGATGACCCCACCCATGGCTTCTGACCCATAAAGGCTGGAAGATGGCCCTTTGACAATTTCAATTTTCCTGATATTCTTTACGGTAATTTTTGAAAGGTCAAGCACACCTGCCGTTCTACCGATCAATGGTTCTCCATCGATGAGAATAAGGGTGTATTCTGATGAAAGACCCTGCACCTGTATTCCTTTTCCAAAATTATCAATCACCTGGATACCGGTTTGTTCAGCCAGGATATCGTTCAACCGAAGTGATCCGCTCTGGTAAAGGGTTTTGGAAGAAACCACAGAAACAGGAATAGCGATATTTCCCATCGACCTTGGGGTCCTTGTAGCCGTCACCACCACTTCATCCAGGTTTATTTTGGATGAATCAGTTCCCCGCTGTGCAAAGGACACAGTGGTCATCAACAAAAACAATGTTTGGAAAAAAATCCTCATGCAGCTGGAATGAGGTGCAAAACTGATTCAGTTGGTGCCAAGATTTATCATGGAATTGTCAGATGAGAACGCTGTCTTGAATTATGACAATTCAGTGACGAGGATTGAACCAAATGAAAATTTTAGGGTCAAAGCCTAAACAAAAACTAAGGCTTGGAATAGGTTGTTTTGTTCAACATTTCACAAGGCTTGAGCCCCGTATGTTTTTTGAAGGCGGTAGAAAAATGAGAAATGGAGGAATAACCGAGCTGGGCAGAGACCTCAGATACAGTAAAGCCTTTCTCATAGAGCAGGTACCTGGCATGCTCCATCCGCTGGTCTTGGTAAAAATCAAAAATGGTGGCGCCGAACATCACCTTGAATCCTTTTTTGAGATAGCATTCATTGATGGCCGCTTTCCTGCTCAGTTCCCTTATGGTGATGGGATCGCAGATATGCGCAAGCAGGATTTCCCTTGCTTTGATGATCTTCTCTCTTTCGTCTTGATGGGCAAGAAATTTACAAGCAGGAACCTCATCTTCCCTGATGGTACTCATAGACTCTAGCGTATAGAGCAGGAGGATTTGGGTTTGGGCATTGATGAAAATATTTTCAACGGCATCGGCATAGCGATGGTTGAGGATGGAAGAAAGGGTATGCCTGATTCTTCCAGAAATTGAAATAGGCTTGCTAAACGTATGGTTGAACCGAAAGTTAAGGATGGCGTCGGCTTCAGGATTGGTTCCTTCTGATTTGATGAGGTTGCTGAGATGAAGGGGTTCAAACCTGAACTGAAGCAGATCCATTGTGCCGGTTTGCTCAACACACTGTGCATTCCGGTTCAGTTTGCATTCCTCACAATTGGCATTGGGTTCTTTGCAAAAGGTCTGGCCATTCACGCAGAACCGGAGCTCGAGGTAGCGGTTTTCCACCACCTCGTCATAATGGTAGACCAGGGTTCCATGATCATCCACCCCGAGAGAACTGCCCTGTGGATGGCGCCTGATGGCATATTGCCAGGAGCCTGGGATCTTCTTTTCTCTTGAAAACAAGACCGGAAGTCCTTCAAAATGGTTCCATTCTGACATCATCCTGAGCGGTATGGTGAGGTTATCTGGCATCGAAGGGCAAAGATAGGCCTTCTGGCCGACCTCGGGCCCAATGCTTTGTCAAAAAACGGTAATGAATATGTGGAAATCATCTTAAAAAAGAAAGGCTGTTTTACGGCTGAAAATGAGGTAAGCCCCCTGAATTTCAGTAGATTTGTAGACCGGGGAATCAAAATACAAAACCAGAGGTAGAAGTTAACTATGAGCACTGAAATTGATGAAAATTTAGAACAACCCAACAACAGTTATGGCGCAGACAGCATTCAGGTGCTGGAAGGTTTGGAGGCGGTCAGAAAAAGACCCGCCATGTATATTGGCGATATTGGTGTAAAAGGTCTTCACCACCTTGTTTATGAGGTGGTTGACAACTCGATTGATGAGGCCTTGGCAGGCCATTGCGACAATATCCTCGTCAATATTCATGAGGACAACTCCATTTCCGTAGAGGACAATGGAAGGGGTATTCCAACGGGAATGCACCACAAAGAACAACGCAGTGCCCTTGAAGTGGTCATGACCGTATTGCATGCAGGTGGTAAATTTGATAAGAACACCTACAAGGTTTCAGGAGGCTTGCATGGCGTGGGTGTCAGTTGCGTAAATGCACTGAGCACTACATTGCAGGTAACGGTGAACCGTGATGGAAAAACCTTTGAACAAGAGTACGAGCGCGGTGTTCCCAAATATGCGGTAAGGGAAATCGGAAGCAGTACCACTACTGGCACCAAGGTCCATTTCTGGCCAGATACCACAATTTTTACTGCCAACGTATACAACAAGGATATCCTGGAAGGAAGGCTTCGCGAATTGTCTTACCTGAACAAACGCATCCGCATCACCCTGAATGACCTTCGTGAACTGGATGAAGCCGGCAATCATTACCAACAGGTATTTTACAGTGAAGGTGGAATCATTGAGTTTGTTGAGATGCTGGACAGGAACGGAAAGCGCAGCTCCCTCATCCCGAACATCATCTACATGGATGGGCATGATGCAGACTCCAATGTAGCTGTTGAAGTGGCCATCAACTACAACGACTCTTACAACGAACATATTTTCTCTTACGTCAACAACATCAATACCATTGAAGGCGGTACCCATGTGGCTGGCTTCAGGAGAGCTATTACCAGGGTATTCCAGCAGTACGGCAAGAAACTGGGGCTGTTTGAAAAATCCAAAGTGGAAGTGGAAGGTGATGATTTCAGGGAAGGACTCTCTGCCATCATTTCCGTGAAAGTTCCTGAGCCACAGTTCGAAGGCCAGACAAAAACGAAACTCGGTAACTCTGAGGTGATTGGTATCGTTGACGTAACTGTCTCCCGTACGCTTGAAGCATACCTGGAAGAAAATCCAAGGGATGCCAAAAATATCATCAGCAAGGTTATTCTGGCTGCACAGGCCAGGGCTGCCGCAAGAAAGGCCAGGGAACTGGTCCAAAGGAAAACCGTTTTGTCTGGAGGCGGACTTCCAGGAAAACTCTCTGACTGCTCTGAGCGTGACCCAACGAAAAGTGAATTGTTCCTTGTTGAGGGTGACTCAGCAGGAGGAACCGCCAAACAAGGCCGCGACAGGAACTTCCAGGCCATTCTGCCACTCAGGGGAAAGATCCTCAACGTTGAAAAAGCGATGGAACACAGGATCTACGACAATGAGGAGATCAGGAACATGTTCACTGCCCTTGGCGTAAAAATTGGTACGGTAGAAGATCCCAAAGCCCTTGACCTTTCCAAACTCCGTTACCACAAGCTCATCATCATGACCGATGCCGATGTGGATGGTAGCCATATCGCCACCCTTATCCTTACTTTCCTTTTCCGCTACATGAAGGAAATGGTTGAACAGGGATATGTTTACATTGCACAACCACCCCTTTATTTGGTGAAAAAAGGCAAGGAGCAATTCTATGCATGGAATGAGGAACAAAGAAAGGGTTATGTGGAGCGCCTTGGTGCAGGAAAAGAAGACAGTGTAAACGTACAGCGCTACAAGGGTCTTGGAGAAATGAATGCAAGCCAACTTTGGGACACCACCATGAATCCTGGTTCAAGAACGCTCAAAAGGGTAAGCATTGAAAGTGCAGCAGAGGCCGACAGGGTATTCAGTATGCTCATGGGAGATGAAGTAGGCCCCAGAAGGGAATTCATTGAATCACACGCCAAATACGCAAAACTCGATATTTAATTTTCTTTACTAACAATTAAAACAATCAACATGGCAAACGAAAACATGCTCACAGCCTACAATGTCAAAACAAAGGAAAAAAATGTTCCTATCCTTGATGCAGTTGTCAGCAAAACTGCAAAAGGTGGATACATCGCCAAAGGAAATGACGGCAAAGGCAACAAGCTTACAGCCCTTCTTGGTGAAGCAAAAGCACTTGCTGCCATCAAAGCAGGAACAGCAAAGCAGGATTGGTAGTAGTTAACTGCACATATTCTTCAAGACAGGCCCCTGGCCTGTCTTTTTTTATTTTGTCTTGTACTGGTTTTTTTGCAACCATCCCCTCACCTTTTCCCTGTGGTCTCCCTGCAAGATGATTTCTCCATCCTTGGCAGATCCACCCGTCCCACACTGGTTTTTCAGCTGCTTTCCCAAGATGGCCATGTCTTCTTCTGTACCTACAAACCCGGTGATGAGGGTAACCGTTTTCCCGGCACGGTGTTTGGTTTCCAGGGTAATCCTCAACAGCTGTTGTTGCGGGGGCAAGGTTTGAACCGGCACATCATCATCCTCCATCTTAAAATCAGGATTGGTGCTGTACACCATAAAAGATCCATTGTCTTTTTTCTTGCTCATGTTCATGCATTTAATGGCTTAACCGGAATGGGCTAGCGCAATCATGCTTTTCGGCAATTTTGCAAGGCCATATCCTGGATGAAGATAAAATGAAATGAAGTAATTTTGCAGGATGGAAAATAAAAAATGTATCCTCGTGATCATGGACGGTTGGGGCCATGGAGCGGTTGAAAAAAGTGATGTCATCCAACATGCCCATGTGCCATTTGTATCCTCCCTATATGCCCAGTACCCGAATTCAACACTGGTTACCTGTGGCGAACCCGTTGGTTTGCCCGATGGTCAAATGGGAAACAGTGAGGTTGGCCACCTGAACCTGGGAGCAGGGAGGATTGTTTACCAGGAGTTGCAACGGATCAATGTGGCCATTCGCACAGGTGAATTTCAACAAAATTCAGCCTTACTCAATGCCATACAATATGTAAAAAAGAACAATAAAAAGTTGCACCTGATAGGACTGGTCAGTGATGGTGGGGTTCACTCCCATACATCACACCTTAGGGCCATCACAGACCTTTGCAAGGCAGAAGGATTGTCGTCTGTGTATATTCATGCATTCACTGATGGCAGGGATACAGACCCCAAGAGCGGTCTTGGTTTTGTTGCTTCCCTCGAAGAGCATCTGAAAGGCTCCGCAGGTAAAATTGCCACTGTGGTCGGAAGATATTATGCGATGGACCGAGACAAGCGCTGGGAAAGGGTAAAGCTGGCCTATGATGCCATGGTCAATGGATTGGGTACAATGGCCCGTTCCGCAACTGATGCCATCAAAAATGCCTATGCAGAAAACACCACAGATGAGTTCATCAAACCCGTCATCATCAGCGGTGAAGACAATCACCCCCTTGCCACCATTGCGGCAGATGACGCGGTGATATCCTTCAATTTCAGGACGGACAGGTGCCGGGAGATTACAGAAGTTTTGACGCAAAAAGACTTCCCTGAATTCGGCATGCATAAACTTCCACTGGAGTATACCACCATGACTGAGTATGACAGCACCTTTAAGCATGTGCATGTCATCTTCAGGAATGATAACCTCACCCATACCCTAGGGGAAGTATTGGCGTTTCATGGAAAGACCCAGATCAGGATAGCCGAAACGGAAAAATATCCGCATGTTACTTTCTTTTTCAGCGGTGGCAGGGAACTTCCTTTTGAAGGGGAAAGAAGAATCATGGCTTCCTCTCCAAAAGTAGCCACCTATGACCTTCAACCTGAAATGAGTGCGCATGAGTTGACCGAGAAAATTGTTGCTGAGATAAACGCGAAAACGGCAGACTTCATATGCCTCAACTATGCCAATGCAGACATGGTTGGACATACCGGTGTATGGGAAGCAGCGGTCAAGGCTGTAGAAACAGTAGATGCCTGTGTCAAACAGGTGGTGGAAACAGCACTTGAAAATGATTATACCGTATTTCTGACAGCAGACCATGGCAATGCCGACTTCATGAAAAATGAAGATGGCAGCCCCAACACTGCCCATACCCTGAACCCTGTTCCGCTTTTTATCATCGACAAAGAATGGAAAGGAGTAGTAAGGCCCGGTAAACTCGGCGATATTGCCCCCACCATTCTTCATTTCATGGGGTTGCCCATTCCTGCGGAAATGACAGGAGATGTATTGGTGGACTGATGAAAGTCAACAACCCAATACAAAATGGAATGATCAAGTCGGCCATGGTGTTGATTTGTATGGGACTAACCGCCCTTGTGCATGCGCAACAAATGAGGGATAGTAGTGTACAAAAAGAGCTGATCGAAATAGTGGTTTCCGGAAACAAGTTTGCAGAAAAGAAAAAAAACATTGTTCAGAAAATAGACATCATTTCTTCATCTTATATCAAGAAGGCCAATGCACAAAACATGGGCGACCTCTTGATGTCAACGGGCAATGTCTTTGTTCAGAAAAGCCAGCAAGGCGGAAGCAGCCCTGTGATCAGGGGTTTCGAAGCCAGTCGTGTATTGTTTGTTGTTGATGGGGTGCGCATGAACAACCTGATCTATCGGTCTGGGCATCTGCAAAATATCATCACTGTTGACCAAAACATATTGGAAAGTGTAGAACTCCTGCAGGGCCCTTCTTCAACCCTGTTTGGCAGTGATGCATTGGGCGGTGCTGTTCACATGATCAGCAAACAACCTGTTTTATCCAAAGAGAACGAGAAAACAAAAATCAGTTCCCATTTTTTCAGCCGTTATTCATCAGCAAACGCAGAGAAAACAAACCATGCTGATGTAAGCATTGGCTGGAAAAAATTCGGACTGCTCACCAGCATTACCCGCAGCGATTTTGGTGATTCAAAAATAGGAAAGCGTGACATGAAAGGATTTGAAGGATTTGGGACCAGGCCATACTATATCCAACCCTTCAATGGAACAACAGGAGACACCATTGTGAAAAACAGCAATGACCGCATACAACGTTTTTCCGGTTATACACAAACCGACTTTACACAAAAAATATTGTACAAGCCCAATGCCAACACTTCCCATGGATTGAACATCCAATATTCAAACAGTTCAGATGTACCGAGGTATGATCGCCTTCAAGATACCAGGGCTGGCGTATTAAGGTTTGCCTCCTGGTATTATGGTCCACAAAAAAGATCCCTGTTCGCCTATAATTTTTCAGCCAACAACAGGACAGGCTTTTTCAATGAATACAAAGCAACACTCAGTTATCAATCCATCGAAGAAAGCAGAATAACAAGGGAGTACAAACGATATGACCGCTTTGACAAAAGAATTGAGCAAGTGGGCGTTGTCGGCCTCACGATAGATGCCAGAAAAAAATTAAAACAAGACGAAATCACTGCTGGCATTGATCTACAGCTGAATGATCTGCATTCCACAGCGAGCAGAACGAATTTGTTGACGAATGCCATCGCTCCGCTTGATAGCAGGTATCCAGATGGGAAAAACAGGATGAATAATTTTGCCGTTTACACCCAACACATTCACAAGTTCAAGGGACAAAAATGGATCCTGAATGAGGGCCTGCGGATTCAATACATTGCATTGAAGTCGAATATCATCAACAATTCATTTTTCTCTCTGCCTATTACAGATATTGCACAAAAAAACACCGCCATCACCGGAAACATTGGAATGGTCTACATGCCATCGACAAGCACCAGAATCAAATTTGGTTATGCCTCTGGCTTCAGGGCGCCGAACATAGATGACCTTGCTAAGATTTTTGAGTCAAGCACTGTAGCCAGACAAGTGATTATACCCAATGCAAACCTGAAACCTGAATTCACCCATGGTTTTGATGCAGCGTTGGAAAAGACCCTCGGAAAAGCAGTTGAATTTGAGGTTGGGGCATTTTATACCAATTTCACCAATGCCATCATCAAGGCGCCATTCAGGTTGAATGGAAAAGATTCTATCAATTACTATGGTGTGCAATCGCAGGTGTTGGCCAGCCAGAATATCAACCAAGCCTATATCCTTGGAGGCAATGTCCGGCTTTCTGTAAAAGCGGGGAAAAATTGGAAGTTCAATTCAACCTTTAATTTCACCAAGGGCAGGTTCCGGACTGATGCCACCAAATCTACGCTGGTGTATCAATTGCAATCCAATGGAAACTATGCACTGGTTCAATCCAAGGTTCGCTCCAAGCCCCTTGATCATATCCCACCTTCATTTGGAAAAATGAGCATGGGATATGACAACCAGAAATTTTACGCAGAATTGACCTTGCTGTTCAATGGTTGGAAAAAACTTGACCAATACAATGCTGATGGGGAAGACAATGCCCAATATGCTACTGCCAAAGGAACGCCTGCTTGGCAAACCCTCAACTTGAAAACAGGTCTGCAGGTGAACAAAGGATTGGGCATCCATGCAGGGGTAGAAAACATCTTTGATCTCAATTACCGGTATTTTGCATCCGGCTTTTCAGCACCAGGCAGGAATTGGATCATCACCCTGCGGTTAAATCTGTAAATCAATCATTTAGCAATTTCAGCAAAAGAATTCTCAGAAGCAGCACCTCCAATTGGAAAATTGTCTTACTTTCAGAGGACATTTATTGATTCTCATGACAGAAGAGGTGCTGCTTCAAGGTTGTATTGATAATGATGCTTCGGCACAGCAAGAACTGTATCAACGCTACAGTCCTAAAATGCTTTCCGTATGCTATCGTTATGCTAAAAACCGTGAAGATGCAGAGGATATGTTGCAGGAGGGATTCATCAAGGTATTCAGCCAGATCACCAAGTTTGAAAACCGCGGATCGCTGGAAGGATGGATACTTCGCATCGTTGTTCATACCTGCATCAACCACCTCAAGAAAAACAAGAAATTCAACGACAATGTTGATCTTGCTTATGCTGGAAATATCGTCATCAGAGAGGATTATATTCCAAGCATCATTCAGGCCAAACAAATTGTTGAGACGATACGAACATTGCCCATTGGATACAGAACGGTTTTGAATCTCTATGCCATTGAAGGTTACTCCCACAAGGAGATCGGACAATTGCTGGACATCGAGGAAAGCACAAGCCGTTCACAATATACCAGGGCAAAAAACATGTTGGAAGAAATCCTTGTGAACAAGAGAATCATCCAGCAACCCAAGGAAAAGAAAAAATGGTTTTCTCCCGTCAGGATCGTTTGACAGGAATAGGCCAGCAGATACCGGTGAACATGAGACAAGAACCAACAGATGAATTGGAAGACCTGCTGAAGGAAAGATCAGATCAATACCTGCTCTATCCCTCAGACCGTGTGTGGAACAATATCCAAAAGGAATTGCATCCCAACAGGACGCTCAGGTATACCTTGCTGGTTTTGTTTCTATTGTTGGGTACCACCACAGCCATTGTGGTCAACAAGGAGAAGGCTTCTTATGCAAGTTCCCCACTGGGCCAGGTTGCGGCAAAATTTATTGAAAGGGATTTGATAGCAACAATTGCGGATGCATCCCCTCAAACAAATGCATACAGCACTGCAAATAACAAATACAATGCTTTTCAAAACAACCAGGGTCAAAAAGACATGAGCATGTTTGCAGAGCTTGCTTCTCCTGAACAAAAAGACCTGACTGTTCAACTGCCCGAAAGCCTGGAGATACCAACACTTCTACAAAAAACATTGATCAATAACAGTCAGGAGAACATTGTACCCAAAGACGAAAAGAAACATTCAATTGGTGCTGCAATTGAAACGGTCATTGAACAAGCCAAAAAAATAAAGAAAAATGCAAGCTGGCAGATCTATGCAAGCCCAACCATGGGTTACAGGAGACTAAAGGGTGAGGCTTCGGGATCCATCTATCAATACAGTGTTTTTTCACTGAGCACGAATGCCGTTTTTGCAAGGAATGTTAAAGACGCCGTTTCCCACAAACCAGGGATGGGCTTTGAAATTGGTACGGCCATGTTCTATCCCCTTTCCAAAAAACTGAACTTCAAAGCAGGTCTTCAGGCCAATTACAACCATTATCAAATTGAGGCATTCAGTTCTGTTCCTGAAATTGCCAATTATGGCATGAACAACTATGCATTTGGCAGCTACCCGATCAGTGCTGTTTCGTTTTACAGCAACAACAGCGGCTATTCTCCTGCCACCCTTCGCAATGAGCATTACATGATATCCATGCCCATTGGAATCGACTATGAGATTGCAGGAACGAGAAAACTGAATTTTTCAGTTGCTTCTACCCTCCAACCCACTTATGTTTTTGCCAATTACGCTTATCTCCTCTCTACAGATTTGAAGCATTATGCCAAAGAGCCTACGCTCAACAGAAGATGGAACATGAACGCTGCGATTGAGGCCAATATCAACATGGAAAAAGGCGGCTTCAAATGGAGCATAGCCCCACAATTCCGTTACCAGATGCTTTCCAGCTTCAAATCAAAATATCCCATCAAGGAAAATCTGACGGATTTGGGCATCAAGGTTGGTGTCATCAAAACAATAAAATAGTTCAATCTTCAACAGCTTCGTAATTTTGTCTGATGAAGCTGATTAAAAGATTCATATACGCATTGTTGTCGCTTTTTTTTATCGCTTGCAATAAGTCAAGTGAAGAAAAAAATCATTTCCCTATCCATGCATTTTTAGAAGAGGAACTTGCGCAAATTGATTCTCTTCCCATTGCCATCATCCTCACCCGGGAAACAATTGGAAAGGCTGATACGGCCGTGGTAGATAAAAAAGAATTCAGGACCTTGTCCATGCAGTTGATAGGCATTGATTTTCAGGAGAAAAAATATAAAAATAATTATAAGGAGCTTGTGTTGGAAGATGTAGCCCTCGGCAATATTTCAATTGGGTATACCACTGAAGAACCAGACCTACCCATCAGAAAAATTGAGCTCAACATTGATGCCGGCACCAATAAAATTAAAAGCATTTTTGCTGAAAGACAAGACAAGCAGGGAGAACAACTGCTGATCAGAAAAATCCTTTGGACAGCTGACACTGAACTGATGGTAAATACAAGTGTTTACAAGGAAGGTCAATTGTTGAACAACCTAACTGAACGATACAACTGGGCCATAGGCAACTGAGGATGGAACAATTTGATTTTACAACAATCCAGAAAACACTGCCGAATGCCCCCGGCATCTATAAATACTATGGCGCCCAACAGAACCTCCTCTATATTGGAAAGGCAAAAAACATAAGGAAACGCGTCAGTTCGTATTTCACCAAAAGCAACCATTCTTTCAAGACACATGAACTCGTCAAGCAAATACGGCAAATTGATTTTACGATCGTACAATCAGAACACGATGCATTGTTGCTGGAGAACGCCCTGATCAAGGAGTTCAAACCGAGGTATAATATTGAGCTCAAAGATGACAAGACCTATCCATTCATTGTCATCAAAAAAGAGGATTTTCCCAGGGTGTTTTTGACCAGAAGAAAAATCAATGATGGGTCTGAGTATATTGGTCCCTTTACTACTGCTGCCAAGGTGCGGGACCTGTTGGAGTTTATCAAACAACATATACCACTCAGGACTTGCAGTTTGAATCTTTCAGACAACAACATCAAGAAAGGGAAATACAAAGTATGCCTGGAGTACCATTTGGGCAATTGCAAGGGCCCCTGTGTTGGATTGCAGCAGGCTGATCAATATGCCATGGGCGTAGAACAAATCCGGCATGTCATGAAAGGAAATCTCAGTGGAATCATTGCACAATACAAAAAAGAACAACAGCAGTATGTTGCTGATCTGGCCTTTGAGAAGGCAGACATGATGCAACAGAAGATCAATTCCCTCAGAAATTACCGGTCTTCATCAGTTGTGGTGAGTCCGCGCCTGGGAGACCTTGATGTATTTGCCATGGCCACCGCCGACGATCAAATCATTGTAAGCTTTCTTGCAGTAAGGAATGGCACCATCACCAATTCAGGCACGAATGCATTCAGGCTCAAGATTGAAGAGGAAGAAGCAGAAATTCTATCACAAGCCATCATTTATTTTCAAGCCCTTTACAGCAGTGATGCAAAAGAGCTGGTGGTTCCTGTCAACATTGAATTTGGTTTTGAAGACTATCAATTGACCATCCCAAAATCCGGCGACAAGAAAAAGCTCCTTGAGATGGCACAAACCAATGCAGACTATCTTGTTACAGAAATCAACAGGAAGAAAAGACTGCACCTGGCAGAAAATGAATATGTAAACGAAGCGTTACTACCCAAGGTAATGGAAGCACTTTCGCTCAATCAACTGCCTGCCCACATAGAATGTTTTGACAACTCCAATTTCCAGGGGGCCTACCCTGTTTCTGCAATGGTTTGTTTTAAACACGGCCTGCCGAGCAAAAATGATTACAGGCATTTTAAGGTAGAAACCGTTGAAGGCATCAATGATTTTGCCACCATGAAAGAAGCTGTTGGCAGGCGGTATAAGCGCCTTATCGAAGAGAAAGCACCACTGCCACAACTGGTTATCATAGACGGGGGTAAAGGGCAACTGGGATCAGCCATGGCAGCCATCCAGGAATTGGGATTGTCAGGTAAAATGACCCTGATAGGATTGGCCAAGAATGTTGAAGAGATTTTTTTTCCAGGTGATCAGGAATCGTTGAAACTGGAATTCAACAGTGATGTTCTGAAATTTATCCGAAGCATCAGAGATGAGGTACACAGATTTGGAATCACCTTCCACAGGCAAATAAGAAGCAAGGGAACCTTTAAAAATGAGTTGGAGGGGATCAACGGGATTGGTAAAAAAACTGCTTTCGAGCTTCTGAACCATTTCAGGTCTGTCAAGAAGATTCAATCCGCCTCATTGCAGGAGCTAACTGAACTTGTTGGCAGCAAAAAAGCAACCCTGATTGCCAGGCATTTCAGTAAATAAAAATGGGGATGAAAAATCCCCATACATTTTCGAAAACCGGGAGAAAATTCGACAGGTATTCCCTAAATAAAAATGGGCTGGAAATCCAGCCCATTTTTAAAATAATGTGAGTCAATTAGAAAGACCAGAGGTCTTGCTCAAAATTGAAGATCTTGTTTTTGATGTTTTCGCCTTCAAGCAATTTCATGATATCATCCTTGATATACTGCTTGATGAACATGTCGTAAGGATTCTCGATAGTAGACTTTACGATATAGCTCGTAAAGTAACGGCTCTCGAAAAGTTCTTCCCAACTCATTCTGGCACCAAAATTCTTTCCATTGTATACTTCGTAAATAGCAAGCACTGGGCGGAGGTCTGGGTAGTATACCCAAAAAATCGGAGATTCACCCAATACATTGCCCTGATCATCTGTATAGGTCTTTATGGGAGCGATACCTAAGATTCTGGTAACCATCCTTGATGATTCCTTGTCAAAAACCCACTCTTCTTTTACACGGAATTTCATGATGTCATCAGGATTGAACTCCTTGCAAACCAAAGAATCTTTCATGATTCCCTTTGAACCGGTTGGATCCTTTGCCCAATCAATTACCTGAACAGAATCACATCTTCCTGAAATCACTTCACCTACTTTTGCAACAGTCATCGGCGTTGTAAAGCGATCGTCAACATTGGGATCAAAAGCAGTTACATCTCCCTTTTTAAGGGCGCGAAGCAGTATGCTGATAAAACGCTGATTACCATTGTCATCTTCTGCCTTGTAGCGAAAGGCAAGGTTCATTTTTTCTCTGATATCAATTTCCCTCCACACACGCTCGCGGTACCAGGCATCATCCTCACGGATATGCTCGTAGGCCAATGGTGTGCGGCTTTTAACCAGGTTCCTGTCAATTGCAGCATCAGATCGGAGTGACATCCTCACAGAATCAAATGCAAATGGATCCTTGGGCGGTGGCGGTGGCGCAGGCTTTACAGTGTCTACCGGCATGGGGGTAACACTGGCGTCGAGCACCTGTGTATTGGCAACCGGCTTTTTTGCTGCAGGCTTTGCAGCAGTCTTTTTTGGAGGGGTGGTTGTCTTCTTTTTTGCTTGTGCTTCTACACCCTGACATACAATGAGTGTGGACATACAAAACAAGAACAACCCTTTTAATGAAGATATTTTCATCGTAGACTTTTTTAATGCTTTATTTAAGAATATAGGTAATGCTGGTAGGCAATACCCTTGTTTTCCCCCCAGGATCTTTAACTACAATATCAGTAATGGCCACCAATGAACCGGGTTTCAAACGTCCTACCAACCCGGCGGCATCTCCAGTCCACCTGGACCCCCGGTTATCGATTTGAACGAAATCACCGCCAGTTCCGGCTGCCCCAAGTTTATAGCTTACCACTTCGAAAGGTGCATCAAATTCAGCATCCTGAAGCTTAGCAATTACACCACCCATGGCCTTGAAAGAGGCCGATGGAACATTGCCTGGTTTGAGGTTTCCAACATAGGCCACAGGATCGGGAAGCTGCTTCACACGGAATGTAACCTTGCCTGCAGATTTTCCTTCTACCAAAACGGTTATGGTATGTTCACCAAACATTCCTGAACCAGGCTTTACAACGTATTTGTTTCCGCTAACTTTTGAAATGCTACCACCGCTGAACTGCGCTGAAACCTTTTCACTTCCTGCTCCGGCAGTGATAGTAACGGGATTGTCAACACCAATGTAGAGCACATTCATTTTATCGGGAGATACGGCAATACCTGAAGGAGAACCAACAGTGTAATCAATTTTCTTTGAGATTGTTTTGCTTTCCCCGGTATTGGGATCAACAAAAGTTACACTAACATTCATGCTCCTGGAACCAGATCCACCAACATTGAATTTTTTCTCAGCCACGCCATTGGCATTGACCTGAATGCTGGCTCCGTCGATATTAACAACAGGCTTTACATTGGAGTTGAAAGCGCCAAGGCCAGCAGTTACTACCATTTCCTCACCGGGCATCAGATAAGTAGAACTTGTTCCAACCAATGGCTCGAACTTGTCCATGATCAACTTTACAGCACCCACCTGGTTGATACAAAAAGTAGCTGCCAGGTTTTCTGAATTTTTAATATCATTTTGAAACTTGCTGAGGATGGTCAACGACGCAATGGTTGGCGTCATGTGAAAATAGTTGTTGACCCAATCCTTGACCTTGTCTCCAGTAGAAACATTTCCTGCAGCAGATTTGGGAATTTCAAGACTCAATGGAAGCTTTGATCCAATCTGAGATGCCATCTCAGGATCTACGGCAAGGAGTTTTTTCTTGAAATTTTCAAGAGATTCATACAAGGGTTTACCATTTCCTTTGGTATCAAAATACCTTGTTGAAGCATCAATGTTGTCTTCCCTGAAAGAGCCATTGGTGGGGTCGAGGTCTGACTCTTCTTTCAATGCTTGTTTGTACTTTTCCAACATGCCATAGGCTTCATCTGCAATGGTCTTTACTTGATCGGCCTTGGGCTTCCATATTCCAGCTTTTTCAGCTGATTTTGGATCCTTGAGCATTTCGCCAAGGCTTGCATAAATACCACTTGTAGAGGTAGACAAAACATTGTTCGACTCCCTCAGGCTGTTGTCTACCACCTTAAAAGCATTAAGGATTTCTGCAGACACATTCAAAGCGAGCAGCGCAGTCAACACCAAATACATGATGTTGATCATTTTCTGCCTCGGTTCTTTAGGTAGTGACATATAGATAAAAGAATTTAAAGATTAGAATTCAGGTGAACTGGCAATTAACCGCGGCCCTGCATGGCTGCAAGCATATTACCATAAACACTGTTCAGGCTGCCGAGATTTTTTGCAAGCAAAGCAATCTGTTCCTGTGTTTTCATGGCATCATTCACACTACCCTGCATGGCCTGGCTTGCCTTGATCAGGTTGTCATAGAATGCATTCATGGCCTTGATATGGTTGCCTGAATCCTGCAATTCCAACTCATACATTTTATTCAGAGAACCGAGGTTCTTCGTCAATGACTGCACCTGCTCGTGGAAGGCTTTCGATCCTTCTGCAGCCGTATTGAAATGCTGAACTGATCCGGCAGCGTTGGTGTAAGCGTCTTTCATGATGGTAAGGGCAGCAGTTGCTTCTTTTGTTTTTCCAGCAAATTCAGATGTTGCAGCAGCAACATCACCCATGGACGCCATGCCCTGCACAGTTGAATTGAATTTCGAAAAATTGCCATTCAATTTGGAGAGTTGGTCCGTATCCAGATATTTTTCGATGGTCTCTTTGAGCAAATCAGCACCTGGCGTTGCGCTGGCTGCACCAGTTGCAACAGCAACTTCAGGAGTGACTGGTTTTTTCATTTCCAACCATGCGTACACTAGGAAGATTACTGCCTCTGTCAACAAACCAACAGTAAGCATGTGATCAGCAAATGATTTATGGAGAATCTTTGCCCAGGCACCGAAAATTACTACTGCGGCACCTACGCTTACAAAAATGTTTACATATTTCTCGAATGTAGAGGATGAGTTGGATGATGACATAAAATGTTTTTTTGTTGAAGTAAGTTGGGGAATAAGAAGTTTAGCGCCTGGTCTGCATTGGAGGAAGATCGATTACACAGCGAAAGCCCAAATAAGACTTGGTTGTGTCCTGGTATTCGTAGTTCCTTGTTGAGTTCTGAAGGAAAAATCCAATGTCCTTCCAACTGCCCCCACGGACCACTTTTCTTTTCATCCTTGGAGGATCATTGTCTTTTGCATTCCACCGGATATCGGGGTTCATGTCATGCTGAAAATTGTAAGCACCTTCATAATAAAGGGAAGATGTCCACTCAGCTACATTTCCTGCCATGTTGTATAGACCAAAATCATTCGGCCAATAAGCATCTGCCCTTACGGTGTACATTCCACCATCTTCTGGATAGTTGCCACGTCCTGGTTTGAAGTTAGCCAACAAACAGCCTTTCTTGTTGCGGAGGTATGGACCACCCCAGGGGAAAGGAACTTGTGAGCGACCACCACGGGCAGCATATTCCCACTCCGCTTCTGTAGGAAGCCTGAAGTCTGATTCAGTCATGCGCTTTGACCTTTCCAGGAATGAGTTGAGGTAATGTGTTCTCCATTCTGTGAAGGCTGTTGCCTGCTTCCAGCTTACACCAACCACTGGATAAGCACCATAAGCTGGATGGGAGAAATATTTTTTAGCATGCGGCTCATTGTATGAGTAAGAAAAATCACGGATCCATACCAATGTATCGGGATAGATGGGGGTATCTTTTTTTACCACAAATGTTGACCTTGGCTTGTCTGCATTTTCTCTTTGTGCTGCTTCTTTATAGTCCAGCCACTCAGAGTGGTAGATGATTTTCTTGGCGTCAATTTCTTTTCTGCCATTGATCCTGTTGTCTGGTGTTACAATCAATGCACTCAATTGCTCCTGGATTTTAGGATCTGCCCACTTGATGGTTCTCACTTTGGCCCAATCAATTGCACTCGATCCATCAGGCGCATTTTTCTTGAAATTCAAAATACTTCCTGCGATGGAATCCCTTACCCAAAATACAAACTGGCGGTATTCATCATTGGTGATCTCGGTTGCATCCATCCAGAATCCATTGATGGATACCTGCTTGTTCCTTGCAGTAAATGCATAGCTGATGTCTTCATCAGAGGGGCCCATGTGAAAGGTTCCTGAAGGGACATAAATCATGCCAGGAGGCTTTGGCATTATATACTTTCCTCCCAAGGAAACGCCGCGCAACTGACCATCCCCAACGGGTCCGGATGACTTGCTTGATTTTCCGCACCCGGTCATGATGAGTCCGAGTGACAACAATCCCATTACATACAGAAAATTGCCTTTCATTTTTATTGCTTGTTTTGTGAGCATATCAACAAATATATATTAAAAAAAGGTACTAATTTTTAACCTAACCCCTTAATAATCTAAATTTTAACAAGCCGGAAACATCCAGCCATAATCGTCAAAAACGGATAATTACCGGTCATATTGCCTTTCAAAGCCTATCTTTTTGTTAAGACAAGTGCCATGGCCTCTTCAAGGCTTGCCAAAGGCAGGCTGCAAGCGTAGTTACGACAGATAAAAATACGGGTATCAGGGACTGAAAGCCGGCCTTCCATCAAAGCATAGCCCATTGTAGCCTCAGCAGCAGCCATGAATACCTTGTTGGGAATAAAATAAGATAAAACTGCTTTGCCCATTGGCAAGGCCTCTGGACCAAGAACAAGGATTTCGTGGGTGCCCTGCGTAAATTCAAGGAGCAAATTGGACCAAATGCCATAGGATGTGGGATATTTCACCGCAGCATCCTTGACCGTTTCCAACATCATTGCTGCCCTTTTCCGCCATTCCTGTTGATTATACAGCAAGCCCAACCGGTGAAGATTCCAGGCCATGATTGAATTTCCACTGGGGATGGCCCCGTCGTAAAGGTCTTTTTTTCTGACCAGGATATCTGTCTGAAAACTGGGGGTATAGTAGAAAAACAGTTGATCTTCATCGCTGAAATGCTCGATGGCATAGTGCATCAGTGTTCTGGCCTTTTCAAGATATTCCAGCGTTCCTGTTGGTTCATAGAGATACAACAGTGCCTGAATCATATAGGCAACATCATCCAAAAATGCAGGATACTTTGATATGCCAGCTTTGTGTGTGTGCAAGAGCTGACCATTGCTCTTGTCCTCAAAACTGCTCAATAAAAAAGCCATGTTTTGGGCTGCCAATGCGATCCATTCCTCTTCTCCAAACGCTTGTCCAGCCTTGGAAAGCGCCAGATTGAAAAGGGCATTCCATCCCAAAATAATCTTGTCATCTGTAGCCGGTCTCACCCTTTTGCTGCGGCAAGCCATTAGCTTTGCTTTGGCTTCAGACAGCAAGGCCAATGCCTCGTCTTCAGTAAGCCCAATATCCTTGCCCCATTCCTGAACGCCTTTTTGCATGTGCAGGATATTCACCTCTTCCCAGTTGCCGTGTTCTGTTACACCATACAATGCAGCCATAGCTGCGGCATCCTCCCCCAGCATTTGCTCAAACTCCTGTTTGCTCCAGGTATAAAACTTCCCCTCTACCCCTTCGCTGTCTGCATCCAAAGCGGCGTAAAATCCTCCATTGGCAGCCTGCAATTCCCTTTGCATAAAACCAATGGTTTCCACCGCAACTCTCTTGTACTCCTGGTCTGCAGTGATTTGAAATGCTTCAGCCAAAACCAAGAGCAGCAGGGCATTGTCGTATGTCATTTTTTCAAAATGGGGCGCCAGCCATTGGGCATCGGTAGAATACCTGCAAAATCCTCCACCCAATTGGTCATAGATACCACCCCTCATCATTTTTTTCAGGCTCAGTGTTGCTTGGTCCAACGCTTCCTTGCTGCCAGTGAAATGATGATACCGCAAGAGGTATTGAATGGTATAGGTTTGTGGAAACTTGGGAGCATTGCCAAATCCACCCTCCACCTGATCGGCTGCTCCCATGATATTGTTGAATATTTTCTGGGTTTGCTGTGGAGTAAACATTTCCTCCTGGGTAACCTGAAAGCCTTTGTTGGATTTGAGCTGATTCGATTTTTGGAGATGCTCAATCAGGTTGTTTGCCTGCTCCTCAATGTCGGTCCTTCTTTTTTGGTACGCCCCGTGAATCTGGACCAGCAACTCCTTCCATGAAATCCTGTTGTGCATATTTTGAGGAGGGAAATAGGTGCCCCCATAAAATGGCCTTCCATCACTGGTGAGGAACATGTTCAAGGGCCATCCGCCATTGCCACTCGTAGCTTGCAGGGCATCCATGAAAAAATGATCAAGGTCTGGCCTTTCCTCCCTGTCTATCTTGATGCAAATGAAATACTGGTTCATCAAGGCGGCCGTCTGGAGGTCTTCAAAGCTCTCCCGCTCCATGACATGGCACCAATGGCAGGCGGCATAGCCAATGCTCACAAGAATTGGCCTGTCCTCTTGTTTGGCCCGCAGCAACGCCTCCTCGCCCCAGGCATACCAATCAACAGGATTATGGGCATGCTGGAGCAAATAAGGGCTGGTTTCGTTGATGAGGCGGTTGGTATTGTTCATAAAAAAGAACCCCGGAATTCCGGGGCAGTATTAATTTATTGAAAAGATCATTTGGCTTTCTTCCGTTCGGTAAGGAACTTCTCGAGGGCTGCTACCATTGATGGCACCTGAGGGTCTGGCGCTTTGATTTGCAGGTTGAGTCCGGCTTCTTCGATGGCCTTTGAGGTATTGCTTCCAAATGCCCCAATGAAAGTTCCGTTTTGGGTAAAGCCGGGGAAGTTCTCGAAAAGACTTTTTACACCACTGGGCGTAAAGAAACAGATCACATCAAACTCATGTGCAGAAATCCTGGATTTGATGTCACAACTGATAGTTCTGTACATGTAGGGATTCACAAACTCGCATTGGTGATTTTTCAACCAGCCAACAATTTCATTGTCCTGCTGGTTTTCGGAGCAGGGATAAATGAATTTTTCATTTTCCTTGTGCTTGTTGATGGCATCAAAAAGCCCCTTGTTGGTTCCATCGGCGCTGAAGAAAACCTTGCGTTTTCTGTAGAGGATGAACTTCTGAAGGTAAAGGGCAACAGACTCACTGATGCAAAAATATTTGGTATCAGGAGAAACAGCAACCTTCATTTCCTCACAAATGCGAAAGAAATGATCAATGGCATTTTTACTGGTGAGAATAACTGCAGAATATCCGGCAATATCAATCTTCTGTTTCCTGAAATCTTTGCATAGGATGGCCTCCAGCTGAATAAAAGGCATGAATTCCATTTCCACGCTGTACTTGGCAGCCAATTCAAAATAGGGTGATTTGATGGATTCGGGCTTGGGTTGGGTGATAAGAATCCTTTTGACAGCCTTCTTTTCACCTGCTTCCGTTTTCTTTCCGTTTTTAACCATGGCTTGCGCTGATATTATGCAAAATTATAAAAATTTGGTGTATTTACAGTTTAGCATTTGAATTTACAAGTAGCCGCCCATTAAAACCTCGAAAGTTCTTGAGGTGAATTTCAGCACTACTGCAGATGGGAGTATTTCAAGCGAGATGACAGCAAGAAGAAAATTAAAAACACCCAATCTAGCCTGCTTGGAAAAAACCTGGAACCCCCTGATGAATCGAATCAAAAAAATAATACCCAATAAAAAGAGGGAGAGCTTAAAAATGAAAAAACTTGAACCAGGTTCAGCAAAAGCCATCAAAAATGAAGCAAACAACATCAATATACCGGATATCTTGTTGTTGAGAAACACGATGAAAACATACCCCTCAAAGGGTTCTCTCAAATTGAATATCCATCCCATAAACTGAAGGAATAGATACTTGGATGCATAAACAATTACCAGAAAAACGAGTATTAATCCCATTGACTGCCAACGTTCTATACCTGTAAAAAGCCGATTACCCCCCAACCCAAAAAAAACAAAAATGGTTCCAGAGAGGATAAACAAAAGATTCATCAGAAATGCGGCAAGGGGCGCTTGGGTCATTTGGTCTTTTGCCTGTCGGTATACAAACCCTTCATTGGCAAATACCCGAAATACTTTTTGAAGATAGCTACTGAAAATTGCATTGATCAAGGAGAGAAACAAAAAAAGCACAGCAAAACTGTAAAACATCCACTCCAGGCGGGGGGGATTTCTCTTGGAATTAAACAGCCTGGAGGCCTGGGCATTGGCCTTGTAAAATTCAAGTTTTGCGATGTATTGGGACACATATTTGCCATAAAATCCCTTTGCCTGACCAAGCTCAATCCTGTTGAGCTCAGCTGAATCTATGGGCCTGTGGTTGAGGATGAAGGCTTTTGTTACAGCGTCGGCAATCAAACTATCGATATTGTCAGAAACCAGTTCCGGAACAGCAAAATTAGACTCCTGGGCAGATGCAGGTGACATGCCCAAGAGGAAAAGGATAACCATGAGGTGTTTGAACCAGTACATATTGCATGGCAAAATTAGTTCATTGGATCAACTAAAACAGACTAACAAATCCAAAATGAATTTTTGACTCCCGAAAATTGAAAGGAAGGTCCTTGTTTTTCCCAGCCGCATAGGCCAAACTAAAGAGACCAGACTTGGTTTCCAAAGCAAGCCCAACCCCTACTCCTGCATATTTTCCTTGCATGTTGCCCTGAACGGATTTGCGGCCAAGATGGGCCGCATCAAGAAAAGAGAACAAATAGGAAGCGCTCCCAATAAGATACCGGTACTCAACGGTTGCAATGGCATATTCACTGGCATAAAAACTTTCCTCATCAAAACCCCTCAATGTTTTTATCCCCCCCAGCTGGAAAAGTTCATTGAGAAAGAGTTTTCTCCCATTGATCCAGCCCGCCTGTAAACCAGAACGAATGGTGGCATTTCGCCCCATCTGGATGAATTGATCAACCTTCAGGTTCATCCTGAACTGAGCCGTAGAGAGGGTTGTGGTATCGTAAAGTCCGGCAAAATCAAATGCATTGTTCAGCTGATCCTTTTTCAAGCTGGTGATGGAATTGTTTTTCAGCAGCTTTCTGATGCCGCCGGACAAAGTCAGGTTGAGGTCCATTCCTTTGCGGGGATTGAACCGGTAATCGGTTCCATTGAATTGCAGTTCTGCACCAATATTGGTGGTGCGCAGGTCTAAAAATACAGGCAGTTTTTTGGTGCGTTTGATGAAGTTGGTATCGACCTCAATCAGGTTGCTCGCATACTGCTGAAAAAAAAGTTTTGCCACCTGCTTTTTGTTGACCTCATATTGTAGCCCAAGCCTTGTATTGATGTTGATGAAAGAGGAATCTTTTTTCAGCAAATTGAACCGAAAATCAACGCCGGCATTGCTTTTGAACATATAAGGTTTTTGAAATCCGATCTGCAATCTGGGAGACTTTACCTGCAGTTGTTGCCAGTTGAGCATGAAGTTTTCTCCAGCACCAAAGGTATTTTTGAGGTCCAGATCTGCCTCCCCCGTGAGCAACATTTTACCGCCCAATTGTTGGTTGGAAGGCATCAGGCCAGCCAGCAGGTTAAAGCGGCTGCTGCGCTGGGGCTCCAGGTAAAGGTTGACAGAGGCTCCTGTACCCAGAAGGCTGAGGTCCCAGGGCCTTGATTCCTTTACAAATCCCAGCGCCGATAAACGGCCAGACAAGGCATCCAAATTGCTTTTCCTGTAGATTCCTCCTCCTTCGAGCGAAAGGTATTGCTGTAAAAATCCTTTTTTGATGAATCGTTTCCCTTCAACATGGAGGCTATCTATCCGGTACAATGGTCCTTTGATGGCCCTTAGCCTGGCACAGAGTTCATTCCCCCTGAAATAACTGCTGTCAAGCTGAATAGTGGCGAAGGGATATCCATTCTCTTCAAAATTCCGGAGCATGGTTTCTTTGAGCAGGACGATAGAAGCCATGGTCAACAGCTCACCAGGCATGGGTTGGATGGCATTGCTTTTCATGCTTTCAACAACAAGAATGGAACTGTCTACCAGCAATTCTCCCCACTTGTATTGGTCTCCCAAAAATATCCAGGCCTTTGTAACATATTGTTCAACAGCCATGCTATCCACAGAAATGGCCAGATAGCCCTTGCGTTGCAGGCTTTCAACAAGGTTGGTTTTCAAAAAAAGCGCCATGGCTTCTTTTGTTGAGAAATCAGCAGGAATGCTGACCAGTTCGGCCAAAGCTGCATTACCTTTGTCTCTACAGTTCAATTCAAGCCGATGCTTTTCCTGGGCCATTGTTGAAACAGGGCAGCTGAAGAGCATGAGGATGAAAAATAAAATTGAGCGTTGCACGTTCACAAATCTACACTGCTTCTTCTAATCAAGATCAAATGGCCGGCATATACATCCATATCCCTTTTTGCAGAAAAGCCTGTCATTACTGCAATTTCCATTTTTCAACCTCATTGGGAATGGCCGAGGCTGTGCAAGCATCCATCATCAAAGAAATCTCCCTGCGGTCATCCGAATTAAACGAAGAAGTCCAGACCATTTATTTTGGCGGAGGCACACCATCCATCCTGGATCCTGAAGCAATAGACAAGATGCTGCAGGCCATCAAGGCCCACTATGCCATCAGCAGCAATCCTGAAATCACCCTGGAAGCCAATCCTGACGACATCACAACAGAGAAAGCCAGGGCCTGGAAGCAGATGGGCATCAACCGCTTCAGCATTGGCGTGCAATCCTTTGCTGATGAAAACCTGCATTGGATGAACAGGGCACATGATGCCAGCCAGTCCATTCAATGCATCCAAACCATCAGGGAGACAGGGTTTGACAATTTCAGCATCGACCTGATCTATGGAACGCCAGGACAGACCCAGGAAGGGTGGATCAAAGACCTTGAAAAGGCCATTGAATTGAAAATCCCCCACCTTTCCTGTTATGCGCTTACAGTGGAAGAGGGAACGGCATTGCACCACATGATCGGCAGTGGTAAAAAAGAAAAAATCAGTGCCGATGAACAGGCCGAAAGATTTGAGGCCCTGGTTCAACTGAGTTCGCATGCCGGATATAGCCATTATGAAATCTCCAATCTTGCATTGCCGGGAAAAGAAAGCAAACACAACAGTGCCTATTGGGAAGGCAAGCCCTATCTGGGTTTCGGGCCTTCTGCACATTCTTTTACCGGAACAAAAAGAAGCTGGAACATTGCTGATAACCTGAAATATATTCAATCCATCGAAGCAGAAATCCTGCCTTCTGAGGAAGAAACACTCCGGGAAATTGATCAGCTCAACGAGTACATCATGACTTCCTTGCGGTCGATAAAAGGGATGCAAAAAGACATCATCTCAACAAGATGGGGTAATGATAAATTGCAAATCATTTCAACAGAAATCAATCAGTTCATTCAATCGGGAAAAATAATGGCAACAGAAAACGCCTGGGTATTGTCCGGCGAAGGGAGGTTTTTTGCAGACGGAATTGCCTCATCCCTTTTCTTCCTGGAAGATTGATCAAACCAATATTGCTTCAATTTTTTCAAAGGCCCTTATCGGATCTTCTTCCTCCCAGAGTATCTTGTAGATACCAGCGGCAATGGGCATCTCTGCCCCAGCCTTCCCGTTCAATGCTGCAATGCATTTTGAGGCAGGATAGCCTTCTGCAACCATTTGCATGGCGAGCTTTGTGGCTTCAACACTGTAGCCCTTGCCAATCATGTTTCCGAAAGATCGGTTTCTACTGAACAATGAATAACAGGTAACCAATAAATCTCCCAAATAAACAGAGGATGAATAATTGACACAGGAAGAAACCTCGCCGGAAATCGCTCTCAAAAAACGCGACATTTCGCCAGCGGCATTGGCCACCAAGACACTCTGAAAATTATCCCCATACCCCAATCCATGGGCTATGCCTGCACCCATGGCATAGATGTTCTTGAGCACAGCAGCATACTGAACACCTGTAACATCATGGCTCAGCACAGTATTGATGTAGGAGGTCTTGAAACAAGCTGCAATGGTTTCTGTAACCTGAGCATTGATGCCTGCAAAAGTGAGATAAGAAAGCTTTTCAGCAGCCACCTCCTCAGCATGACAGGGGCCCATGATGGTAACATAGTTGTTCAAATCAACACCCGGAAACATGGCGAGCCGTTCATTGAGGAGCATGTTCTTTGAAGGAAGTATTCCTTTGACTGCAGAAACAATCTTCACTCCTTTGGCTATCTGTTGAAGATAGGGTTCAATGTAGTCTTCTGCAAAGGCAGAGGGTACTGCTATCACCACTGCTTCTGCTTGCGCATATACTGCTTCAGGATCAGTGGTGATGGACAATGCTTTGTTATCGAAATAAACGGAACTGAGGTATTTGGGATTATGGTGCCGCGTACGGATATGCTCCGCCAACTTTTCAGAACGCACACACCAGATGACCTGGTGCTCATTGTCTGTAAGGATTTTTACCAAAGCTGATCCCCAGCTGCCACTGCCGATTACGCCGATTGTCATTTGAAGGGTTTAGAGGTGGAGAGGTTTAATGGTTTAGGGGTTTAGGGGTGTAGGAGTGTAAGGGTTTAAAGGTTTAGAGGTCTAGAGGTTTAGGGGTGTAAGAGTTTAGGGGATGGCAAAGATAATGCCTTATACCTGAACGAGTAAACACTTATCTCAATAGCACTAAACCATTAAACCCCTAAACCTCTACACCTCTAAACCCCTAAACCTCTACACCCCTCAACCCTCAACTCACTTCTTCACTTCAAACAACTCTTCCTTCTTGACCACGGTAACTTTCATTCCTGTACGGAGTGTTTTGCTGACAACTGTATAGGGTCCTACGATGACTTCATCTCCTTCTTTGATGCCATCAATAATTTCAATGTTGTTGATGTCTTGGATGGCAGTTTTGACCTTTACTCTTTTCACTGTTCCATCCTTCTGCAACACAAATACCACTTCATCAAGCGCATCAAGATCTTTCACCGTCACCTCAGGACCAGCAGTTTCTTCCGGAGGACCTGATTTCTTTTCTTTCTTCTCTTCTTTTCCAACTGCAGCGGTATCAGACCTGTCGCGGGTGGTTACGGCATTGATGGGAACAGAAATGACATTGGCATGGGTATTGGTCTGGATATCAGCATTGGCGCTCATCCCCGGCCGAAACGGAAAACTCTTGGGCTTCGTTGGATCAATCAGGTCGGCATAAGAAGCAGGAATCAACCTGATCCTGACCTCATAGTTCGTTACATCTGAGGATGAAGTAGAAACTGCCCCACCTGTACCGCGGCTGGTACTGGAGATTTGTGTAACCACTCCTTTGAATTTTCTTTTGTTGTATGCATCCACTTCAACCAGGGCCGTATCACCAATGGTTACCTTAGGGATATCATTCTCTCCCACGTCTACCCTTACTTCAATCACACGCATGTCTGCAATGCGCATCATTTCCGTACCCGCCATCATCGAGTTGCCCACCACGCGCTCTCCTTTTTTTACATTCAACAGCGAAACGATTCCATCCATCGGTGCAAATACACTGGTTCTGCCAAGGTCCTTGTTGGCACGCTGCAAACTGGCCCTGGCACTGGCTACACCGGCCTGACCGCTTTTGATGGATTGTGATGCGGCACTGTAATCCGCCTTTGAAGTAAGGAAAGCATTTTCTGCCTGCTCAAACTCCAGCTTAGAGATCACTTTTTCCTGAAACAACTGTTTCTGGCGGTTGTACTGGCGCTCTGCCTGCTCCAACCTGGCCTTGAAGGAGCCCAGGGAAGCACTTGCATTTTCAACCTGTGCCATTTGTTGTGCAACACCAGCTGCCGCTTGATCACGCTGTGTAGCATAAATATCAGCATACACCATGGCCAGCAATTGTCCTTTGCTTACACTGTCGCCCTCTTGAACAGTGAGCTGCATGATTTCACCAGATATATCTGGACTGATTTTCAACTCAATTTCAGGATATACTTTTCCGCTCGCGGTAACAACCTCTATGATGTCCTTGCGAGAAGCCTTTTCTACAGCCACTTTCGTACCTTCTTCTTTTCCAATGATTCCTTTCTGCTTCAGCACCAAGAGTGTGATGACAACAACAGCAATTCCCGAAAGGATCCAGATCCATTTTTTGTTCATTTCTTTTTCTTTACTTGATTATAAACGAAGCCCTTGTCCTTTATAGAATTCCAGGACTTTCATTCTGAATACATATTCATACTGTGCAACCACCCTATCCACTTTTGCCCTGGTAAGGTTGTTTTGGTTGTTCAGCCATTCGATGGTTTGCATGACACCCAGTTCATACCTCCTGCTCGCGAGGTCAAATGATCTTTGGGCAGTGGCCACAGCTTTTTCTCTTGCCACAAATGTTTGAAAAGACCCGCTGGCACTGTAGTAAGCCGTGTAGATGTCTTGTTTCAGCTGAAGCTTGTCCCTTTCAATGGCAAGGTCACTCCGCTTGATGTCCAGCTTCGCACTTTTCATGTTGCCCCTGGCCTGGCCACCATTGAAAATCGGAACATTGATGGAGACCCCAAGGCCTTGCCCAAACTGGTCTCTCAGTTGTTTGCCATATCCATTCCAATATTCACCGAACTTGCGGTCAACAAAATTGACATCATAGTTGGGTGCGTAAACAGGCACCTGTGTGGTTCCTTGCTTGATGTAGGCGCCCGTACTTTGCTCTCCGATATACCTTACACCCGTGCCTTTCAAGAGGAACTGGTTGAAATTACTCGCCAACTGTCCGAATGCAGTAACAGAGGGTTTCATCTGTGCCTCAGCCACAAGCAAGCCCTTTTCAGCGGCCTTTCTCCTGAGTTCATTCAAACGGATCTGGGGTTGGGAAGAAAGGGCAGTCTGATAGACATCTTCAGGACGGATTTCCAAGATATTGTCAACAGGAATCTTGTCTACCGGAGGGATCACCAGTTCAAAAGCCTGATCCGCCGGGAGGTTGAGCAATGATTTTAGTGAAAGCTTGTCCAGCTCTGCCTGCGACTTTGCTTGCACATAAGTAGCACTATCGCGTGCAACAGTTGCCTCCAGTTCAGCAGCATTGAGTTCGGGAAGGCTTCCTGCGTCTACTAGCTTGCGGGTATTTTTATATTGTGCATTGGTTTGTTCCAATACGATGCGGCTGATTTCAACCTGCTCATAGCTGAGCAATGCGCGCAGGTAGAACTGTGCAATGTTCAGGCCAATATCATTGCTGGCCTTGTCCACCGCCGCCTTGTCGGCTTCCAGGCTGAGTTTGTTGGCAGCCTCGGTATTTTTTCTGCTGTTGAAATTGAACAACAATACATTGGAAGAGATGGACATCTGCTCAAACATCGCTGAACGGCTGGTATAGACGTTGGTGGTTCTATCGAGCGTTCGTCCAAAAGAAAAGCCATGTGTCAGGCCATAGGAAAGGCTGGGAAGTTTTTGCAAGGATGATTGTTGGTAAGCGATTTCAGCCTGCTCCACCTGAATGGCTGCTTGCTTTACACCGATATTGTTCTTCATCCCATAGTCCACACAACGCCTGAGATCCCATTTGTTGTCTTGACCAAATGCTCCGGTGATGGCTGTGAAAAAGAAAAGACCTGTTAAAACCCTCGATATCATAGAATTGAGTTGAATCATCACTTTCCAGGAGGTTCCTGAAATTCAGTGCAAAGATTCAACTAAAAGGGGGATTATCAAAATCGTTCGTCCCTGCTAACGACCGCTTACAACAGTCCAATGCCCCTGAAAGCCTGTTCGAGGTCTCTGATCAGGAACTCAGGATCCTCCAGTCCAACATAGAGCCGAACCAACCGGTGTGTAGGATTGAGTGGGTCAAACTGCTCCTGTGGAATGCCTGCACACTTGGGAATCACCAGGGACTCATGTCCTCCCCAACTTACAGCCATCCGGAAATGTTGGAGGGAATTGCAGAAAGTTTCAATTTCCTGGATTTCCTGCGATTTGATATAAAAGGAGATCAGTCCGCAGGCATTTTTCATCTGGCTTTGGGCAAGTGCGAACTGTGCGTAAGATGGATCAAGCGGGAAGATCAGGGATTCAATGCGCTCCACCGTTTTGAGGTAGGCCAGTACTTTTTGTGTAGAAGCAGTAATTCTGTCTATCCTTGCAGGAAGGGTTCTCAGGCCCCGCAACAACAACCAGGCATTGAAAGGCTGAATGCCATTTCCGGCACAGAGGTATTCGCTGTTGAATATTTTTCGCATCATGGCTGCTGTGCCACAGAGCACACCTCCCAATGTATCGCTATGGCCGCCGATGTATTTGGTGGCCGTTTGCATGGCAATGTCGATACCGAGTTCAATAGGCTTTTGGTAGAGCGGAGTGCAATAGCTGTTGTCGATGAGGGTGATGATGCCCCGGGGTTGTGCAAAAGCTGCAATGGCCCTTAGGTCTTGGATGTCCAGCCACCATGAATTGGGAGACTCAAGATAAATCAAGGTCGTATTGTCCTGCACATGGGAAAGAAATGATGCGGCATCTTTACCATCAGCATAGGTAACGGTCACACCAAATCGTGAAAGGATCTGGTCAAACAAATGTGCAGTCCAGCTATAGGGATGGGTCACACTCAACACATGGTCTCCTGCTTTTACGTTGGCGACAATCCCTGCAAAGGTAGCCGCAGCGCCATTGTTGAAGACCAATGCATCTTCTGCCCCATCCAGTGCAGCCAGTTTTTTTCTGAGGATATCCACTGTTGGATTCAGGCCCCTGCTGTAAAGATACCCACCCATCTCATCTTCAAAAGCCTTGCGCATATCGGCAACAGTTTCAAAAGCAAAATTGCTGGTTTGAACGATGGGTGGTGCAATGGCATTGAAATAGGAAGCATGGTCTTCACCCAGGTGATTGATGATGAAGGAAATGTCTTGGGCTTCATTATGCATGGCTATTTCTCTTTTTTCTGGTCAGGAAAAACAGCAACAAAAACCCGGCCAATACTGCTGTTGCAGTCAATGCGGTTTCAGGTTTGTCTATCGCAATATTGGTGGCAACAAAAACATATGCGGCAATGAAAATCACTGGCATCACTGGGAAAAAACGCATGGAATAAATCTGCGACTTGTCGAGGTGTTGCGTGCGCTTTCTGATGATAAAAATAGTGGCTGCAGAAAATGCCATGCCAATGGAATCCAGGAATATGGTGAAGCTCAGGATCTTGTCAAAGGTATCTGCGAAAAAAAGCACCACTACGCTGATAAGCGCGTAAACAGTGAGGCTCACAGTGAGCACATCGCGTTTCTCATCTTTTTTTCCAAATGCTTTGGGTAAGATTCCATCCTGGCTCATGGCATACATCACACGCGGATTGCTGAGCAACAAAACATTCACATAAGCCAGTACGGCAATGAACAATAAAATTGAAAATGCATAGCGTCCTGTAGGACCAAACATCCTTTCGGCAACAATCGCGGCAATGCCTTTTGCATTTTTCAATTCTTCAAATCCAATGACACGGTAATAGGCATAACTGACCGAAAGATAGAGCAGGATAATCACCATGATCCCAATGAAAATACCGCGGGGTAAATTCTTCTGTGGATTCTTTACTTCATCACCAAAATTGATGGTTTGCTGATAACCACCATAGGTAAAGGAAACAGCAATCAATGCCAGACCAAATGATTTTACATAGTCGATGAACTTGAAATCTCCCTGTGGAATTTCAATCACTGGCTGGGTATTGGCGACAGGAAAAAAGATGGCAGATACAATCAGCAGGATCATGGAAATTTTGATCAGCATCAGGATGTTCTGGGTGGTGGAACTCATGCGCAGTCCTAATAAATTGATCCCATAAAACATGCCAATCGCCACCATGGCAATCAGGGCCTTGACAAAGTCTGATGGCGGAACAGCAAAAATGATCTGTGAAATATATTCACTGCCGATCAATGCCACACCAGAGAGAGAGGCTGCGTTGGAAATGAGGATGATACAATTGACAGCGAAGGCGATAGAAGGATGATAACAGGTGGCGAAGATTTTATAATACCCACCGGTGATGGGATACCTTGATCCGATTTCTGCATAGGTAAGTGCTCCGCAGAGAGCGATGAATCCGCCAACAATCCAACTGATAAAAAATACATTGGGCGTGATGGCGGCACGGGCAGAGTCTGAGGCTGTCCTGAAAATACCCATGCCAATCACCAGTCCGATGACGATCATGGTTATGTCAAAAAGGTTGAGTTGGGGTTTGCTGGATTTGGTCATGGGTTGAAGATAATAAAAAGCCGGCATTCAGTTGAAATCCACAGGGTGTGGACATCCTCTTTGAATGACATACAAGCCAGGACTTATCTTCGCTTTGCATTACGGTTGAAAATCGTGCAAACGAAATTCATTAAAAGGGAAGTCCGGTTCCATTCCGGCGCTATCCCCGTAGCTGTATAAACCATCCCGCCCCGGCGGGACCATTTCCTCCACAAGCCACTGCGCAAGCGGGAAGGCTGGAAATGGGGTTGAGCCAGAAGACCTGCCTGATGCATCATTTTTTAACCAGGGCTTTCGGGAGAAAAGCTGGGATGAATTTTCTGCTGCAGCAGTCAACCATTTCTGTACAATCCGAAGGTTCATAGTCAAACAACACTATGATCCAAAAATTCTTCATGGCATGCGTGCTCCTTATAGCATCAGGAACAAAGGCGCAAACAGATTCAAGCAAACAACTGAACGAAATTGTGGTAACCGCCAACAGGTTTCCTCAGAAGCAGGTCAATACCGGAAAGGTAATGACGGTCATCAACAAGCAAGAGATTGAACGCTCTCCTTATGCTTCTCTGGGTGAGCTGCTGGCCAGGCAATCAGGCATCACCATCATTGGTGCCAACAACGCACCGGGAACCAACAATGATCTATATGTGCGTGGCGGCGGAACAGGAAAAACCCTTGTTTTGGTGGATGGGTTTCCAGCTTATGACGGTTCCACCATCCGCTCAACATTTGACCTGAATTTTCTACCACTGGGTGAAGTGGAAAGGATTGAAATTTTAAAAGGTGGACAGTCCACGCTTTATGGTTCTGATGCGGTTGCTGGTGTGGTGAACATCATCACCAAAAAAAATGAAACAGGGAAACCTGCTATAGGTCTGCATTTGAGCAGTGGATCCTTTGGAGCCAGATCCATGGACCTATCGTCTTCGGGAACAGCAAAAAACATTCGTTATAAAGTACAGCACACCCGTTCAAGTGCTGATGGTTTTTCTGCAGCACTGGACACAAGCCGCAACAAAAGCTTTGACAAGGATGGCATGAAGCAATCATTTCTGCTCGCACAGTTCAGTTCTGCCAGCAAAAGCAAGTGGTCTTGGAACACAGGGATGCAGTGGAGCAAATACAAGAACGACCTCGATGAGTCTGCCTTCAAGGATGCAAAAGATTTTACAGTCGAAAACCAAAACCTTCAATTCAATGCAGGCATTGCAAGGAAACTGGAGAAGGGAATTCTTCGCCTGAATTACAGCCTGAACAACAGCTCCAGGAATTATCTTGATGATTCAATTTCACTCAATGGATTCGCCAAATTCATCCAATCAGATTACAAGGGCCGGTCTTCCTATCTTGAGGCACTGGGCAATGTTGACCTCAGCAAACATGTCAAATTATTGATCGGGCTTGAACACAGGTGGCAGAACACTGACCAATATTATCTTTCCCTGAGCAGCTGGGGCAAATATGAAAACACCCTCTCTGATGATTCTGCCAAGACCACCATCAGCAGTGGATTTGCTTCAGCCGTTTACAACAATGAGAAAGGATTCAACCTGGAGTCGGGCATCCGTTTCAACCAACACAGCCGGTTTGGAAACAACATGACCTATACGATCAACCCTTCATATATCATTGCAGAAAAATTCAAGGTTGCTTTCAACCTCTCCTCCGCATTTACAGCGCCTACCCTCTACCAGTTGTATGATGGATATTCAGGCAACAGAAGCCTCAATCCTGAAACCTCTGTCAGCAGTGAAATATCATTGCAGTACATCGGCAGCAAACAATTCAATGCCAGGATAACAGGATTCTCCCGCAAGCTTCGCAATGGCATTGACTATGATTATATCAACAACAGGTACTTCAACAATGCCATTCAAAAAGACCGTGGCCTAGAATTGGAAGCAGGATACACTTCCGGAAAATGGAACATCAAGTTGAACCATACCTTGATGAAAGGTGAATTGACCACCACCAATTTTGTTTACAATGCCAGCACCTGGAGCTATACCGCCAAAGGAGATACCACCTATTCGCACCTGTTCAGGGTTCCCCAAAGCAACCTGAACATTGCTGCAGGATACCAGCTCAGCAACAAGCTCTACCTGTCGATTGCGCAGCGCTTTGCCGGCAAACGTTTTGAACCCATCTTTGGCGGCAAACCAAAGCAGCTGGATGCTTTCAACACAACAGATGTTTTTGTGCAA
>Ga0207909_1000039_pt1 | contig 50831 bp, 37 predicted proteins | sample LakMenEpi05May10_FD_150672 | JGI IMG/M metagenome (GOLD analysis project Ga0207909, IMG submission 150672) | Freshwater microbial communities from Lake Mendota, WI - 05MAY2010 deep hole epilimnion (SPAdes) | ecosystem: Environmental > Aquatic > Freshwater > Lake > Epilimnion/Euphotic zone ...
CCACCCTTAAACCCCACTAACGACTCTCAGCATTGGGGTTCCTCGGCATGATGCCGGTTTTGAAATACTTGGAAGCTTCCAGGATGTATTTATGGAATTGGTATTCATCATTAAAGGCAATCATTTCATAGCTGGGGCGCCAGAGGGTCATGAAGCGTTCCAGGTCGCGGTCTGTGAGACCTGTAATCTGGCGGACCAGCGCTTTTGTAAACCGGCTGTCAATGAATTTCTGTTGTTCTTCCAGGATCAGCCGGTTCTGGAAGCCCCGCATCACCTTGTTTCTCCTGAACTTGAAGGCGCTGATCAGGCTGTTGGGGTCCAGGTTGCCCGCTGAAGTCGTTTGCAATCCGCCACCCTCAAATTCAAAAATTTTCCTGTACTTCTCCCGGTTTTCCAGGGAGTCCTGTCGATAAGACTTTCCGATCACCACAACCTCCTTGAGGGTCTGGTACCTGTCCTGTACCCTGACCTGCAGGGCAATATCAAATCCAGCCGGATACCGGATGGTGCTGACCGGGAAAAGCATCGTAGATTTTCCCCGGAAGGTAAAAAAGACGGAGTCGTTTTTGTCAACCGTGATGCCGTACCTGCCGATCGAGTCTGTGAATGTTATTTCCCCTTTCTTGGAACTGACCTTTACTGCCCCAACTGGAACCATCCTGGTGGAATCATATACCCTTCCTGTCAACCAAACCTGGGAAAAGCCGGTTGAGCCAATAAAAAGCAGCAGTACCTGCAAGATAAATTTCAATATAATAGAAGGATGCTTCAGATCTTGTAAATATAAAACCGCTGCCTTTAAGTTTGGGCAGCAATGGCCCAAAGAAATGTTAATACAAACGCAATAAAACTATAACTATTTGACTTTCAGCCACTCAGCAATCACTTTTGGATAATGGACATGTTCAAGGACATGGATTTTTTCTGCCAAACTATCCGGGTTGTCGGTTGGAAGCACCTCCACGGTGGCCTGAAAAAGGGTCTTGCCATTGTCATAATGCTCATCCACCAGGTGAATGGTGATGCCGCTTTTCTTCTCCCCTGCACTGATCACTGCCTGGTGAACCCTTTCCCCATACATCCCTTTTCCACCAAAGGCGGGCAAAAGGGCGGGATGGATGTTTACGATCTTGTTGTTGTAGGCCTTCACAAGATTTTCTGGGATTTTCCAAAGGAAACCAGCCAAAACAATATGTGTAATTCCTTCATTTTTAAGCACTTGTATATATTCGTTCGAATTGTCAAACTGCGTTTTGCCAATCAACAGGGTTTTGATGCCAAACCTGGCGGCTATGTCTAAAACACCTGCACCGGCTTTGTTGCACACCACCAGAGAAACTGATACAACAGGATGGTTTTCAAGGTATTGTATGATTTTTTCGGCATTGCTTCCTTTTCCTGAGGCAAAAATCGCCAACCTGATGGGTTCTTTAGCGATGAGCCCGACCCTGCGGAGAATCTTCTTTTCATAGTTCCAGAAAAACCGGAATTGGCCGAAGAAAAAAGAAACGATGAGGATGATGATCTGGTATCCGAAGATTAGAATAGATAGCCTGAGGGCCAGTTTCCATGCCCAAAAAGTGGTTTCGTCGAATCCCACCCATGAGGTGGCTACCCTTGAAATATACGCTGTAGTTGTACCCGTGACGGCAAAAGTGCAAAGGATCAGAAAGAGCTGGCCCGATGAAACGTTCCACTTTTGCTGCAATTTGTTAAACATTGTGCAAAGAGAAGAAAAAAAGGGATTCAGTGCAGTTTTCACAATCTTAATTATTTCAATGCCTTCAAAGCTTACGTTTTTATGACAATTGTACTTCTTCTGCTTTTACAATCGCCTGAAATGCAGGCCTATACTGCATCAAAAAAAATATCAAGATGTTGATATATTGTTGAAATCCTGTGCTAAATTTGCACGCGATCATTGGAACCCAGTTCCATTTCAACCACAATTCACTGAGGGTATGAATCAGAAAAGAACAGCATTTCAAAAAATCATTTCAGTATTCGTTTTATTGGTCTTTTTGTCCGGTAACCTGGCGCTGAATGCCCAGGACGGCAAGGCCCTGTTCAACCAAAAATGTGCTTCCTGTCACGCCATTGACAAGCAGCTCGTTGGTCCTGCACTGAAAGGTGTTGAAGACCGCTGGGACGACAAGGCCATGTTGTACGATTGGGTACGGAACAGTGCTGCGGTAATCAAAAAAGGATACCCAAGGGCTGTTGCTGTATACAATGAGTTCAATAAGATTCAGATGACAGCTTTCCCCGAATTGAAGGATGCTGACATCGATGCTATTCTTGGATATATCAATACAGGTGGTGCCAAGGCTGCTGCTGCAACTGCTGCTCCAACTGATGGTGCATCAGCTCCCGCTGCTGAAGATGCTGATTCCAACCTTTTGTATGGTATTTTGACCCTGATTCTTGCCGTTATTGCCCTGATCCTTCTTCAGGTAAACAGCAATCTTCGCAAAATGTCTGATGAGGCAGAAGGTGCACAAACTGCTGAGCCCATCCCATTCTACCGCAACAAGGCCTACATCGCTATTTTTGCCATCCTGCTTTTCCTTGGTGGGGGTTACATGACTTTCCAAGGCGCACAAGGATTGGGCAGATCAAAAAACTACCAACCAGAACAACCTATCTTTTATTCTCATACTGTTCACGCAGGCATCAACCAGATCAACTGTCTGTATTGCCATGGCGGAGCGCAGGACAGCAAGCATGCCAATATCCCATCGGTGAATATTTGTATGAACTGCCACATGGGTATCAATGAATATGTAAAGGGTCCACAATTGTTGAGGGAAGACGGAAGCAAGGTTGATGGAACCGCTGAAATCCAGAAGTTGTATCAGTATGCAGGCTGGGATCCAACCAAGAAAGCCTATACCGGCGAAGGAAAGCCCATCGAGTGGGTGCGCATCCACAACCTTCCTGATCATGTTTACTTCAACCACTCACAACACGTTACCGCAGGAAAGCAAAACTGCCAGACCTGTCATGGTGAGATCCAGAAAATGGATGAGGTTTACCAGTTCACAGACCTGAGCATGGGCTGGTGCGTTAACTGCCACAGGGAAACCAAGGTGCAGTTCACCGACAACAAATTCTACAGCATTTATGAGAAGTTCCACGAGGATATGAAGAACAAGAAGATCGACAGCGTGACTGTTGAGAAGATTGGCGGAACAGAATGTCAAAAATGTCACTATTAATATTAGCACTCAGCAACATCTCATACTAAGCACAACCTAAGAACTGTTATGAAGCAAAAAAAATACTGGCAGAGTTTCGGTGAATTGAAGAGCGGTGAAAATTTCCAGGAGAGGGTCCAGGATGAATTCACGGAAGATCTTCCTGCTGTTGAGCAGGACAATGGTCTGCTTGAGTCAAAGGCTCCCCGCAGGGATTTCTTGAAATACCTCGGATTCAGCACGGCCGCTGCAGCTGCAGCCGCCAGCTGTGAAATGCCCATCAAAAAGAGTATTCCCTACCTCAATAAGCCTGATTCCATCATTCCGGGCGTTCCCAATTACTACGCAACAACTTATATAATGGATGGCGATGCCATTCCAGTTGTTGCCAAGGTGCGCGATGGCAGGCCCATCAAAATCGAAGGAAACGATCTTTCTACCATTACCAACGGTGGTACTTCTGCCCGTGTACAGGCTTCAGTACTGGGTGTTTACGATACCGCACGCCTTCGCTACCCCCTCGCCAACGGCAAGGAGGTGAGCACTTTCGATGCATTCGACAAATTGGTTGCAGATGCCATGGCAGGAACCGGTGGAAAATCAACCGTTCTCCTGACCGAAACCATCAGCTCTGTTACCACCAAAAATATCATTGCAGCATTTCTGGCCAAGCAACCCGGATCACGTCATATCCAGTATGATGCGATTTCTTCCAATGGTTTGCTGAATGCCAATGCTGCTTCTTTTGGAAAGAGGGCCATCCCTTCTTACCAGTTCAACGCAGCCAAGACCATCGTCAGCCTTGGTGCTGATTTTCTTGGAACATGGTTGAGCCCGGTTGAATATGCCCGCCAGTACGCTGCAGGCAGAAAAATCAACCAGAAGAATCCTGAGATGAGCAAGCACATTCAGTTTGAAAGCATGCTCAGCCTCACTGGTGCCAATGCAGATGACCGCTACGTTCACCTTCCTTCAGAGGCAGGTGCCGTGGCTTTGAATATTTATGCAGCCCTTGGTGGTGCAGTTGCTGCTCCGGCATTGTCTGACGATCGCCTTAAAAAAGGCATCAAGCAGGCCGTTGCGTCATTGAAAGCTTCAGGTGCTGCTTCGCTTGTTGTGAGTGGAAGCAATGATACCAATGTTCAGTTGGTTGTCAATGCCATCAACCAGCTCCTCGGTGCATACGGTACTACCATTGATTGGGGTACTACATTGAATACCCGTCAGGGAGACGATGCTGCAATGGTCCAGCTCGTTCAGGAAATGAACGAAGGAAAGATTGGCGCCTTGTTGATCCATGGCGTGAATCCTGCTTACGACTATTTTGATGCCAAGAAGTTTGAATCAGGATTGGCAAAAGTGGCCGTTTCTGTTTCTTTCAATGATAGGGAAGATGAAACAACTTCACTTTGCAAGTTTGCTATTCCCGACCATCATTTCCTTGAAAGCTGGGGTGATGCTGAAATGAAATCAGGCTACCTGAGCTTCATCCAGCCTACCATCGCTCCATTGTTCAAGACAAGGGCTTTCCAGACTTCTTTGTTGAAGTGGTCTGGAGATGCAACCTCATACGGAGATCATTTCAAACAATACTGGCTCGGAAAATTCGGCTCACAGGCTGCTTGGGACAAAGCCCTGCAGGATGGTGTGGTTGAAACCCCCGCTGCTGTTGCTTCCGGAAGTTATAATGGTGCAGCCCTCGCTGCTGCAGCCTCCGCTATTGCTGCTGCAAAACCTGCTGCAGGAATGGAAATCGTGGTTTATCCAAAAGTGGCCATCGGTGCAGGTAAAGAAGCCAACAACCCCTGGTTGCAGGAAATGCCTGATCCTATCACAAAGGCCACTTGGGACAACTACGCGATCATTTCTTATGGAACTGCGAAAGAACTTGGCATCCTTGTGGATGATAACTATGAAGTGGAAGTGGCCAAGCCTGTCATCACTGTAAAAGTTGGTGGCAAGGAAATGAAGCTGCCTGTACTGGTGATTCCTGGCATGCACAAGAATGTTGTTGCTTTGGCGCTTGGTTATGGCCGCTCTGAGAAATCAGGACGTGCTGCTGCCAATGTTGGTCAAAACGCCTTCCCGCTTGTAGGCTTCGATGGAAAGTCTTTTGTTTACAGCGCCGCAGGTGTTGCTGTAGCAAAAACCAATGAAACCTTCAAACTCGCTTACACCCAAACGCATAACCAATACGAAGGACGTGATGAAGTAGTGCGTGAGTTTTCTTTGGGTGATTTCAAGAAGAACCCAACTGTATTGGCAGACGACAGGCACAAGCTTGTTGAGGATTATGCGAAAAACACCAATGACTACGCTGCAGAGGGAACCCTTTACCCAAGCCATCCTTATCCCGGTCCAAAGTGGGGAATGAGCATCGACCTCAATTCCTGTATCGGTTGTGGAGCGTGTACGGTTGCCTGTACTTCAGAAAACAACGTTGCTGTTGTTGGTAAATCTGAAGTGATGCGCGCACATGAAATGCATTGGCTCCGCATTGATAGGTATTTTGCCACCTACCGTGATGATTCAGGCAGCGATAACCTCGATGACCTGAACGTGGTGTTCATGCCTATGCTTTGCCAACACTGTGACAACGCTCCATGTGAGAACGTTTGCCCGGTGAATGCCACCAACCACAGCAGCGAAGGCCTCAACCAAATGACATACAACCGTTGTATCGGTACACGTTATTGTGCCAACAACTGTCCTTATAAAGTAAGGCGTTTCAACTGGGCTGATTACATGGGAGCAGACAGCTTCGCAGACAACCAGAAAGAAGTATTGGATGATTCTGTGATGATGATGAACGACGACCTCACCAGGATGGTATTGAACCCAGACGTAACCGTAAGGTCTCGTGGTGTGATCGAAAAATGTTCTTTCTGTGTTCAGCGTTTGCAAGAAGGCAAGTTGAAAGCAAAGAAAGCCAACAGGCCGCTTGAAACCGGTGCTGATGGCAAGTGGGATATCAAAACCGCCTGTCAGCAAGCTTGTCCTACCAATGCCATTGTTTTCGGTAATGTAAACGACAAGAAAAGCCCGATCAGCGTGATCCGCAACGAGGAGCAAACAAACAGGGTATTCTATACACTGGAGCAAATCCACGTATTGCCCAATGTCAGCTACCTCGCGAAGATCAGGAACACCGACAGGCATGTAGGGGTCACTGAAGAAGCACACCATGAGGCAGCACCTGCTGCAGTAGGTGAGCACAAGGTGGAAGGCGCGCACAAGGAAGAAAAGAAAGCTGAAGCAGCACATTAATAAAGAAAGCAGGGAAATCTCATAAATGAGCAACGCATGAGTGTTACAAAGTACGAATCACAGTTAAGGGAACCATTGGTAAATGGCAACAAGACCTATGGTCAGGTCACTCACGACATCGTGCACACGATCGAAGCCAAGCCCACCCGTTTGTGGTATATTGGTTTCTATATCTCAGTGGCATTGTTGATGTTTGGAGCATACTCCGTTTACCGCGAGGTGGTATACGGTATCGGACAGTGGAACGTTAACCGTACCATTGGATGGGGTTGGGACATCACCAACTTCGTTTGGTGGGTTGGTATCGGTCACGCCGGTACGCTGATTTCGGCGATTCTTCTTCTTTTCCGCCAGGGCTGGAGAACAGGTGTTAACCGTGCAGCAGAAGCCATGACGATTTTTGCGGTAATGTGTGCCGGTCAATTCCCGATCTTCCACATGGGAAGGGTTTGGATGGCATTCTTCACCCTGCCTTATCCCAATACACGTGGTCCACTTTGGCCCAACTTTAACTCACCATTGTTGTGGGACGTATTCGCGATCTCAACTTATTTCACCGTTTCCCTTCTGTTCTGGTATTCAGGTTTGTTGCCTGACTTCGCCACCATCAGGGACCGCGCCAAAACAAAACTCCGCAAGCGTTTGTATGGCCTTGCTTCTTTTGGTTGGAGCGGTAGCACCAAGCACTGGCAGCGCCACGAGAGTCTTTCTCTTGTTCTTGCCGGTCTTTCTACACCACTTGTATTGTCAGTTCACACGATCGTATCTTTTGACTTCGCCACTTCAGTAGTACCTGGATGGCATACCACCATCTTCCCTCCTTATTTCGTAGCCGGTGCGATCTTCTCTGGTTTTGCGATGGTGCAAACCCTGATGTTGATCCTCAGAAAAGTAATGGGATTGCAGGACTATATCACCCTCGGCCATATTGAGGCGATGAACAAGGTTATTGTATTGACCGGTTCAATCGTAGGTTGTGCCTACCTCACAGAATTGTTCATGGCCTGGTATTCTCAGGTTCCGTTTGAGCAGGATATCTTCTTCAAATACAGGATTGCCGGTCCTTACGGATGGAGCTACTGGTTGATGATGACCTGTAACGTAATCTCTCCACAGTTGTTCTGGTCAAGAAAACTCAGGAGGAATGTATTGTTTACCTTCATCATGAGCATCATCGTTAACATCGGTATGTGGTTCGAACGTTTCGTTATCATCGTATCATCCCTGTACCGCGACTACCTTCCCTCTTCCTGGTCCATCTATTACAGACCAACCATTTGGGAGATCGGATTCTATGTTGGAACCTTCGGACTTTTCTTCACTTGTTTCTTCCTTTTCGCCAAATATTTCCCAGTCATCGCGATCGCTGAGATCAAATATGTACTGAAAACCAATGGTGAAAGCTTCAAGAATGAAATGGCGGAACTGGAAAGCAAAAATGTGGATGAGTTCATTCACGAAATGCACCATGATGACCATGAAGAAGGAACTGTAAAAGTGGCACATCACTGATCAATCAAAAAGTAAAAAGTATAAAATGGCTTTGAAAAAATTTGTTGTAGGCTGTTTTGAGGATGAAAAAGTTCTTTTCCCCGCTGTTGAAAAAGTGAGGAAGGCAGGCTATAAATTCCATGACATTTACACTCCTTTTCCTGTTCACGGATTGGACAAGGCAATGGGACTCAGGGATACCAGCATCCACACAGCGGGATTTCTTTTTGGTATGATTGGTACCACCACTGCGGTAACCTTCATGACTTGGGTTTTCACCAAGGACTGGCCGGTAAACATCGGTGGTAAACCAAATTTTGCCTTACCAGCCTGGATTCCTATCACCTTCGAGTTGACCGTACTTTGTGCAGCGGTAGGCATGGTGCTTACATTCTGTTACATCTGTCAGCTGGCTCCATTCCTGAAAAGGCATCATTTTCATCCCCGTGCAACAGACGATCTTTTTGTGATGGTGATTGAGTGCAGTGAAAAGGCAAACGAGGAAGAACTCAAATCTTTCCTTGGCAGTGTTGGTGCGCAGGAAGTCAATACACAGGTAGCAGAAGAAGGATGGTGGATTGGAAAGTATGATGAGGAACAAGAACTCTACAAGGAACCGAACATTGCTTAAATAATTAAGGAGAAGGGAAAGAGGAGATCATAAAACAACAAAAGAGATGAAAAGATCAACTATTGTTTTCTGTGGACTGGCAGCATTGCTGATTGCTGCAATAGGATGCAGTGATGTAAAAAGAACCCCAGGAAAGGTGTATATGCCAGACATGGCCAACAGCCGTGCATACGAAACCTATTCAGCAAACCCCGTTTTTGCTGATGGTCGTACCAGCCAGGGTCCTGTTGCAGGAACTGTCAAGCGCGGAGAAGAGTATCCTGTTCATATTGAAATGGATAAGGCCGGCGATACTGTAAACTATTTTGCATCGCGTTCACTGCCCAATCCTTTTGATTCATTGGATGCAGAACAGATGAAAGAAACCGAAAGGCTCTATCTGATCAATTGCGGTATTTGCCATGGTGCCAAACTCGATGGAAATGGCCCATTGTGGAAAGATGGCGACGGTCCTTATCCTGCAAAGCCAGCCTCATTGGTGGGAGATGCCAAATATGAATCAATGCCAGCGGGTCAAATGTTCTACTCCATTACTTTTGGAAAGAACCTCATGGGAAGCTACGCCTCACAACTGACAGCCAAACAGCGCTGGCAGGTGATTACCTATATCAAGTCAAAACAAGGAAAATAATAACCAACGCATTAAATAATCAGGGATGATCAAACAACAATTTGAGATTTCAGCAGGGTACAAGAAGTGGACGAACATTCTGCTCGGAGTGGGTGGACTGGCACTTGTGCTGGGAATCATTTTCCTCGGAATGAGCAAGGATGAAGTGGAGCAAACCAGGTTTTGGGCCTCACTGTTGCAGAACAGTGTATTCTTTCTCCTGGTAGTAAATGCCAGCATGTTCTTTATTTGCGCAACAACACTTGCGCATGGTGGATGGCAGATGGCATTTCGTCGTGTACCTGAAGCAATTTCCAGTTTGGTGCCAGTATTTGGTATCCTTGCCATGCTTGTTTTTGTTGGAATCGTATTTGGACACAGGCACGATATCTACCATTGGTTGGACAAGGAGCATGTAGAACACGATCCGATCCTCAAAGGGAAAAGTGGCTTCCTCAACCCAACTTTTTTCATGGTTTGGTCTGTCGTTGCGATAGGGCTCTGGTCATTTGTCGGAGCAAAAATGAGAAAGCTTTCTTCAGAAGCAGATGAGAAAATGGATGGTGAGCAAGGCGCTAAATACGTAGTAAAAAATACAGCCTGGGGAGCAGCCTTCCTTGTGATCTTTGGTCTTACTGTAGGTTCAACCATTCCATGGTTGTGGCTGATGAGCATTGACCCACACTGGTACTCTACCATGTACAGCTGGTATACTTTCATCAGTTCTTTTGTTGCGGGCATGTCACTGGTGGTTTTGTTTGTGGTTTACCTCAAGAACCACGACTACCTGGAGTATGTTACCGAAGAGCATTTGCACGACCTTGGAAAGTTCATGTTTGCCTTCTCTGTATTCTGGACTTACCTCTGGTATTCACAGTTCATGTTGATTTGGTATGCCAACATTCCTGAAGAAACGGTTTATTTCAAGCCAAGGATGCAGGGTGTGTACAGGGGCATTTTCTTCCTCAACCTGATCGTCAATTTCGCTGTTCCTTTCCTGCTCCTGATGAGAAGGGGATCCAAACGGAACTATACAACATTGACCTTCCTCGCCATCCTGATCATCCTGGGTCATTGGGTTGATTTCTATCAGATGGTTATGCCGGGAACAATGAATGAACATTATAGCCTTGGATGGTTCGAATTTGGTATATTGGTTCTGTACGCAGGATTGATCATGCACTTTGTTGGAAAGGGATTGTCAAAGAAACCATTGGTTGCCTTGCACCATCCTTACATCAAGGAAAGTACAATCCACCATACGTAAGGCTTTCGTCGAATGAAACAAACAAATTCATTAACAAATTATAAGTAAAGATCATGTCGGGTTATTTCATATTAATCATTCTGGTACTCGCTTCCGTGCTTATTTTTCAGATATCGAAGGCAAGTGAATATGTATCTGTGTTGAAGGGCGAGGAAAAATCTTTCAAGCAATCCAACCGCATAAACGCCTTCCTTTTCATCCTGTTCATGGTCTTGGGATTGGCTGGTGCATGGTGGTGTAATGAATTGCTGTATGACAGAACTTTGCTCGCACAACCAGCAGCCTCTGACCATGGAGAGAAAATCGATTTCATGCTTTGGTTGACCATCATTGTAACAGGTGTCGTTTTCTTGTTGACCCAGGTTTTATTGTTCTGGTTTGCTTTCAAGTACCAGTATTCTGAAAAGCGCACATCATATTTCTTTCCGCACAACAACAAGTTGGAACTGTTGTGGACTGTAGTTCCTGCTATTTTCCTTACTATTCTGGTTGGTTTCGGATTGTTTTATTGGTTCAAAATAACTGGCGATGCGCCGAAAGATGCCCAAATAGTTGAAATTACGGGAAAGCAGTTCAACTGGATGATGAGGTATCCAGGTAAAGACAATGTTTTGGGCAGGAAGAATTATCGCCTGACCGATGCATCCAGCGGTAATGCCCTTGGTGTGGATTGGGAGGATGGCGCCAGCCATGATGATGTAGAAGCATCAGAAATGCACCTTGTTGTTGGAAAACCTGTTCAGCTGGTGATCAACGCACAGGATGTTATCCATGATGTGGGACTTGTTCACTTCAGGCTCAAAATGGATGCCGTTCCAGGAATACCAACCACCCTCTGGTTTACGCCAAAGTATACCACTGAGCAAATGAAAAAGATAACTGGTAACAAGGATTTCGTTTATGAAATTTCTTGCGATCAAATCTGTGGAAGTGGTCACTATTCTATGCGTGGTGTTATTGTAGTCGAAACACAGGAAGAATATGATGCATGGATGGCATCAAAAAAGCCACAGTATATAACTGTTAAAGAAGGCGCTGCACCTGCAGCACCGGCTGCTGACAGTACTGCTGCAGCAGCAACTGCAACAATGTCTAAACCCTTGGCCCAACTGAAATAATGTATCACAGAAAAAAAGATTAAAAATGAGTAGCGAAACAATTTCACACGGACACGCAGCGGAAGCTTCAGTACATTCGCACGATTCTCATGAGGCGCATGGCCATGATCACCATCATGAAGAGTCATTTCTGAGCAAGTATGTTTTCAGTACAGACCACAAAATGATTGGAAAACAGTTCCTGATCACGGGAATCATTTGGGCCATCATCGGTGGTTTGTTTTCAGTGCTTTTTCGCCTTCAGTTAGGATACCCTGAAGCATCCTTCCCAATACTTGAGGACCTTTTTGGTAAGTGGGCAGCAGGGGGAAGAATTTCCAATGAATTTTACTATGCCTTGGTTACCATGCATGGAACCATCCTGGTATTCTTTGTATTGACCGCAGGCCTCAGCGGTACTTTTGCCAACATCCTTATTCCTCTTCAGATTGGGGCAAGGGATATGGCATCAGGATTCATGAACATGCTCAGCTACTGGTTTTTCTTTTTGGCCAGTGTTGTAATGTTCGCTTCTTTGTTCATTCAGACAGGCCCTGCCTCAGGCGGATGGACCATCTATCCTCCACTCAGTGCACTGGGTCAGGCAAGTGAGGGTTCTAAGCTTGGCATGGATTTCTGGTTGATCTCTATGGCATTGTTCATTGTATCCTCTCTTCTCGGAGGCCTGAACTATATCTCTACCATCCTTAACCTCCGTACCAAAGGCATGAGCATGACCAGGATGCCCCTCACCATGTGGGCCATCTTCTTTACTGCAGTGTTGGGTGTACTTTCTTTCCCTGTATTGTTGTCTGGTGCTGTGTTGCTTTTGTTTGACCGCAACTTGGGAACCAGCTTCTATCTTTCAGAGATTGTGGTAAAAGGAGAAATTCTTCCCAACGAAGGTGGTTCTGCCATCCTGTTCCAGCACTTGTTCTGGTTCCTTGGTCACCCTGAAGTATACATCATTTTGCTTCCTGCCCTTGGTATGGTTTCAGAGATCCTTTCTGTGAATTCAAGAAAGCCAATCTTTGGTTACCTCGCCATGGTGGGTTCATTGTTTGCGATTTGTATTCTTGCCTTCCTTGTATGGGCGCACCATATGTTTGTGACGGGATTGAATCCGTTCTTGGGTGCATTCTTCGTTTTGTTGACCCTGTTGATTGCTGTGCCTTCTGCGATCAAGGTATTCAACTGGTTGACCACACTTTGGAAAGGAAACATCAGGTTTACTCCCGGTATGCTTTTTTCTATCGGTTTTATCAGCTTGTTCATTTCAGGCGGATTGACCGGTATATTCCTTGGTAACTCAACACTGGATATTCATCTTCATGATACGTATTTTGTGGTAGCCCACTTCCATATCGTAATGGGTGTTGCATCCTTCTTTGGCATGTTTGCTGGGGTATACCATTGGTTCCCGAAGATGTATGGCCGTTTCCTTAACAATACCATGGCATATATCCATTTTTGGGTAACCTTGGTTGGTGCATATTTGATTTTCTGGCCAATGCACTACTCTGGTTTGGCTGGTATGCCCCGTCGTTATACCGATTGGAGCAACTGGCAATCTTTCAACCAGTTCCAGGACATGAACCGTTTCATCAGCACTGTCGCCATGATCGTGTTTGCTGTTCAAATCCTTTTTGTATTCAACTTCTTCTATTCCATTTTCAAGGGAAGAAAAGTAACATCAACCAACCCTTGGGGTGCCAATACCCTGGAGTGGACTACACCTATCAATCCTGGTCACGGAAACTGGCCTGGCGATATTCCTGAAGTTCACAGATGGGCATATGACTATAGCAAGGATGGAAGGGAGTTTATCCCTCAAACCGAGCCTATCGGCGCAGACGAATCGAAGCACTAAAAAAAGGCCGTTCTGAAATGGGCGGCAACATATAAAATGATGCAAATGGAAGAATCGAAGGGAAGGGAGGCATCAATGGTATCATCAAAGCTGAAAGATTATCAGCAGCTCATGAAATTCACCCTGAGTTTCACAGTTGTTTTCTCTTCAGTGGTTTGTTACCTGTTGGTTCCAGGAGTGGAGTTTGACATCATAGAAGTTCTTTTACTTTTTGTAGGCGGTATGCTTGTAACAGGAGCTGCCAATGCCATCAACCAGATCGCAGAGAAAGATACCGATGCGATGATGAAGCGAACAGCCTCAAGGCCGCTTCCTTCTGGAAGAATGACTGTGGATGAGGCAGCAACTTTTTCAGTTGTTGCTGCTGTTTTCGGCATCTTCATCATCGGCCTCACGTTCAACTGGACGGCTGCAGGAATTTCCGGTTTAAGTCTTTTTCTTTATGGGTTTATTTATACCCCTTTGAAAAAGGTTCATTCCATTGCAGTGTTGGTTGGCGCCATACCCGGAGCCCTTCCTTGTTTGATTGGATGGGCTGCAGGTGATGCAGACCTTGGCGTTGGTGGATGGATCCTGTTCTCATTGCAGTTTTTCTGGCAATTCCCCCATTTTTGGGCCATTGCCTGGGTAACGCATGAGGATTATACCAGAGCCGGATTCAGGATGTTGCCCTCCAGGGGCGGGCCTACCAAGTATGCAGCAGTTCAGGCAATACTGTATTCAGTGTTGTTGCTGCCGATTGGGGTCATGCCGATGGTGTTTGGCATGTCTGGGATGGTAAGCATGGTAATCGTTTCATTGGCCAACCTTGTGATGGTATGGCAATGCATACGGTTGTTCCGTGAGATGGACGTGAAAGCAGCCCGCAGGGTAATGTTTACTTCCTACATTTATCTTCCGGTTGTATTGTTGGCCTTACTGGCAGACAAACGACCCATCCAGGACCAGACCAGTGTGAAGATTGAAAAGGTGATTTTTTTGAACAAGATTCATTTTACTGATCGTAAATCATAATTATACCATGAGCCAGGTTATAAGCGAGCAGAAAAGAAAAATTCATCCCCATAAGTTTACCTTATGGGTAGCAATAGGCAGTATTTTGATGATGTTTGCAGGATTGACTTCTGCGTACATTGTGAAAAGAAGCCAGGCCAGTTGGCTGATGATTGAAATACCTACTTTGTTTTGGTATTCAACAGCCACCATTCTGGCCAGCAGCGTTACGGTGCAACTTGCATTGAAAGCGTTGAAAAAGAGAGAAATGATCAATTACAGGCGGTTGCTTGTGGTTACAGCGGTGTTGGGAGTTCTTTTTATTGTACTGCAAATAGCAGGATTCAGGCAGTTTGCTGCACAGGATATCCGCCTCGTTGGGGCAGGTTCCAATGCATCTTACTCATTCCTGCTGGCCATTTCCGGGATACACGGTGTTCACGTACTGGGCGGGGTGGTAGCATTGGTTGTGATTGCCATCAGGGCGCTGAACAGTTCTACAAGGAGCTACAGCAGCTTACCGCTTGAAATCGCAGCAACGTATTGGCATTTTGTAGATGCTTTATGGATCTACTTATTTATATTTTTCACCTGGATGAAATAAGTCCTGGTGAGTTGAACCTTTAAACAAGCAATAGCATGGCAACAGCCCAAGCACACACGGAAACCAAATGGTGGAGTGGTGGCAAAAGCCCCTTCAACGTTGAGTATGGAAAACTGATGATGTGGTATTTCCTCATGAGTGACGCATTCACCTTTGGAGCCTTCCTCATCTCTTACGGAACAATTCGTTTTAGCCAGAACTATTGGCCAGATCCTAACGAAGTATTCAATGCATTTCCTCTTGCAGGACATGCCAATCTTCCGCTGGCCTTCGTGAGTTTGATGACCTTCATCCTCATTGTGAGTTCAGTAACCATGGTTTTGGCCGTACATGCGGGGCATAACATGGATAAAAAAGGTGTTATCAAGTGGATGATCTGGACCGTTATTGGTGGTATTGCATTCCTGGCCTGTCAGGCATGGGAGTGGACACACCTTATCACTGGCGACCATGCCGTGATGATCAATGGACAAATTGAAAATATTGGTACCACGGTAACCATGAACCCCTGGGGTCCTGCAGCCAATGTTGCTGCACACGACGGACACCATGTGGGTACACCCGGACCGGTAGCCTTTGGTGGTTACTTCTTCGGTATCACCGGTTTTCATGGTTTCCACGTAGCTTCTGGAGTGGTCATCAACATCGTAATGCTGATCATGGCCATCAATGGAACCTTTGAAAGGAAAGGCCATTACTGGATGATTGAAAAGGCCGGACTTTACTGGCACTTTGTAGACCTGGTATGGGTATTTGTATTCCTTTGCTTCTATCTCATCTAATCAACAGTTAAAGAAATTCATATGGAACACGCAGTACAGGAAATCACGTTTCACCACGAACCAGGTGGAAAAGAGGTTGTCAGCAAGATCATCAGAACAACGGTCATCTTGTCCGTCATCACCATCATTGAACTTGGAATGGGCCTTGGCATGTATGCATTGCCCATGGCCGCAGGATTGAAATTGTTTTTGAAAGGGGTGATTGTTATCCTATCCCTGGCAAAAGCCTTTTATATTGTTGGTGTTTTCATGCACCTTGGAGAAGAAGTAAAGAACCTGATCATGACCATCGTGGTGCCTTTGTTGCTTTTCGTTTGGTTCATCGCCGCCTTCCTTTATGAAGGCAATTCCTGGAAAAACCTCAGGAATACGTACAATCCTAAACAAGCTGTTACTGCTCCTGCTGCACCACACGAAGCCGGCGAGCACCATTGATATTGAACATAAAAAATCAAAAAGCATCGTTCCGGCTACAACCGAATGATGCTTTTTTTGTTTCTATTTATACATAGATGAAAAAGACAACCCTTTTTGCCCTTTTGATGGTAACGTTGCTGCCGATTGCCAGTTATTTGTATGTCAGCAGCCTGAGCAAGGACGCCATCAAAATGCCCCGCCGTTATTTTTACGATACCGTAATGGTCAAAATGGAAAAAGGCAAAAAGGTCAACGATACCGTGTGGCACAAGGTGAGGCCCTTTAAGCTCAAGAACCAATTTGGAAAAGAAGTGGGCCTTGAAGATTGGGGTGGTAAAATCATTATTGCCGATTTCTTTTTTACCTCCTGCCCCTCAATCTGCCCCAAACTCACCCGCAACATGAAAAAGTTGCAGACCGCATTCAAAAAAACCGATTCCCTGGTAAGGTTTGTTTCCTTTACTGTTGACCCGGTACGCGATACCGTTCAGGCCCTGAAAGCCTATGGCGATAAATTTGGCATCGACCACGATACCTGGTTCATGCTCACAGGAGACAGAAAAGAATTGTACGACATTGCCCTGAACGAGTTCAAGGCTTCCATCGCATCCAACGGAAACATCGACACAGGGTTCATCCATACAGACCGTTTCTTTCTGTTGGACAAGGACAGGGTGGTAAGGGGATGGTACAGCGGATTGGACAGTGTGAACCTCGATAAGCTGATCAAAGACGTTGTGCTCCTGAACATGGAGCGCGACAAGAAGAAAAAAAGAAATCTCTTCAGAAAATAAAGCATAAAAACCAGAACCATGTTACCTGCAAGCATTCAGAAAAACGACAAGAAAGCCAGTCTGCTCATCATTCTATTTTCAATCATCGTTTTTGTAGCGGTTGTTTTCCTCTCCAAAATTAAACTTGAATTGGAACTGCCGTTCAATGTACACCTGTTTGCACAGATCAATGCAGCCATCAATACTGCTGTTTCGTTTTTGTTGCTGGTAGGCCTTCTTGCGGTGAAGAGAGGACGATATGCCTTGCACAAAAAAGTAATGATGACCTCTATGGTGCTTTCACTCTTGTTCCTGGTCTCCTATATTTGTCATCACCTCTTATCGGATTCAACCGTATTTGGTGGAGAAGGAACCATCCGGTATGTCTATTATTTTATCCTGATCACCCATATCATCCTTGCTGCCATTATTCTTCCTTTTATCCTGTTTACTTCTTACAGGGCATTGGTGGCAGAATGGCCGGCACACAAGAAACTGGCCAGGATCACCTGGCCCATCTGGTTCTATGTGTCTGTGACAGGGGTGATTGTATACCTCCTGATCAGTCCATATTACGTGTAAGGAAATTCGTTACAATTCTTTTTCAGGATCCCAGTAACGCTGGGCAAATTCAACAACTTTATCGTTGATGACGGATACCCCGTCTTTTTCGAGCAGCTCTTGCATGAGGGTAGCTGTTTGAAAATGATGTTTGCCTGTGAGCATTCCATTGCGGTTGACCACCCTTTGTGCGGGTATGGGTGGATCTACGCCATGTGAGGCATTCATGGCCCAGCCCACCATTCTTGATGAAAGCCCTGAACCAAGGTATTTGGCAATGGCGCCATAGTTGGTTACCCTTCCTTTGGGAATCTGTCGGACAACATCGAAAACGTCTTCAAAAAAATTTCTTGGAGATGGTGGGAGGGAGGCTTTTTTAGTAGGAAGATTTTTTTTCATGCTCCAACCGGCTTCTTAGTTCAGTTCTTTTGGGTTCAGGAACGTTGACATGGTCGTAAGGGCAGTTGAGACAACCATTTCCGCAGCAGTTTCCATTGTCCAGGTGGTATTTGGCAGTGAGTACCATGTACCCTTGTTCATTGTAGTAAAAATGCTCACCCTCTATCAGTTTCTTTTTCATCCTTCAATCCTTCAATTAACGCAGTTTCAATTTCTCTTACCATTGTTGAAAGACGTTCATCCATTGTTGGGTCCAGCGAGCCAGGTATTGCAAATTTCAGGTAATGAATCCTTTTGCTGTTTGCAATGTCAAGCCCTTCGTAATGTGTTTTGATCAGCAGTTCCTGGTTTTGTTTAAGGTCTCTGCTGATATCATCGCTTTCTTCCAACAAAGTCAATCCATAAAGTTCAATCACCATTTTTGTAAACTGAAACAATACCGGAGAGTCCGTCTTTAGATTGATATAACCACCGGGCTTGAGGATTTGTTGATATTTTCTGAGAAATTCAGGATGGGTCAACCTGCGGTTGGATTTTGAGATGCGCAACTGGGGATCAGGAAAAGGAAGCCAGATCTCATCTACCTCTCCTGACGCGAAATAATTGTTGATCATGCCAATCTGTGATCGGATGAAGGCAACATTTGTCATTCCTGCCTGCAAAGATTTTTTTGCTCCCACCCAAATGCGGTTGCCTTTTACATCAACGCCAATCAGGTTTTTATTAGGATGCAAAGTTGCCAACCCAATTGAGTATTCACCTTTGCCACAGGCCAATTCGAGGACGATGGGGTGGGTATTGTTGAACCGTTCATGCCATTTGCCCGCAGTATTTTCAGGATACTGCAACACATGGTCGAAGGTGGCAATTTCAGCAAAGCGAATCAGTTTTTTTTGTCCCATAACAGGCTGCAAAGGTAAAACAGCTTTCTATCAATCGCATCTACTTCTTTTTCAAAATTGGTGAAACCACCCGTTTTTAGGGAGAATAATCTCTTCAATTCCTGTTGATTATCCCTTTACAGGCTTTTGGAGGCAATGTAGTTTTACACCGCAACAGCAAACAACTGTTGCCTGGCGCGATACCCCGGGCCTATTCATAAAACCAATAAAATCAATTGTATGAAAAAAGTGATTCTATCAGTAGCAATGATGTTTGCAGCATTTCTGACACAGGCAGCTGTTGGCAAACAAGTGGAAGAGGTAACATTCAAGTCAGGTAAAGAAAAGGTGAGCACTGTTTACAAGGGGGAAGAAGCATCCCCTGGAAAAGAGGCTCTGTGCACGATAACGATGAAAGGAAGAATCGATCTCGGACCCATTGAAGCAGAAGTGAGCTGTACAACTTCAGCAACCACCTGCGAAGCGGCGACGGTAAGCGCCATCAGTTGCCTTTCAGCAGCAATGAGGACGGTGAGAACGGTCATATTATAAACCAAGCCTGGGGTATTGCGCCATTTTTCACTTAAAATAAATTACCATGAAAGTATATATTTTGATTTGCTGTGTAGCCATGTTTGGTATTGCACAGGCCCAGACAACCACCATGTTTGTCTACGAAGGAAAATTCAACAGCAGTTTTGGAAGGGCAGACAATTTCAGGCAATTCAAAGGAACCTTGATTGTATCAGGCGACAGGTCCTTGTTTACCATGAAAGAATCGGGGGTACACCTTGCTTCTGTGCAGGGAAACAATATTGACCTCAGGCCCGACAGCATGTTTACTGTTTTTAAAGATGTTGAATCCAATTCTTTGCTGTTTGAATTCTCTGATTTGAACCAGCGAACGCATCTTTTTGCAGATACATTGTTTCCTATGGATTGGAAAACCATTGAAGAACAAAGATCGATCGGGGGCATCCCTTGCCGGAAGGCAGTGACGCAGTTTAAGGGGAGGGGATACACGGCATGGTATGCCCCCACGATCACCATTCCAGATGGCCCTTGGAAGCTGGGAGGCTTGCCAGGACTGATTTTGGAAGCCTATGATGACGAAGACAACTGGCACATGACCTTTGTTTCCAAACAGGAAGTACAGGCCTTTGACCAGGACCATTTTTGGGCAGCCATAAAAAAAGGAACAGAGGGGTTTCCTGCTTTTGCGGCGCAGGTAAAAAAAATATTCAGCAGGTTGGAAGCATCCCTGGGTGCGCAATCCTCAGCGAACTGCGTGGATTGCCAGACCAAATCTGTGCTGAAAATCCATTCCTGGGAAAAGATCGATTGAAATGAAGATCCGGTCATTGGTGCTGTTGGTATGTTTGTTACAGGCTTGTTTTTTGTTTGCTTCGGTTCACCGGTTGAGCCTGGATACCATTCCGCCCGGAAGAAATATAGGGGAGCTTCCTGGCATTGTGATCAAGCGCAACCAGCCCATGGCCAAGACCAGTGGGGATACCTTGCAGTTTGATGCGGCAAGGTATTTGAAACCCGAAGCGTTCAGGCTGGAAGACCTTGTAAAAAACATACCGGGGTTTCGTGTGGATGACAATGGCCGGATCTATTTCAATGGAAAGGAAATCAGCAGGATCATGATTGATGGCGATGATCTTGCAGGAGAACAATACAAACTCTTGTCTAAAAACCTGAAGGCCTTGATGGTAGACAGCCTTCAGCTCATTCAACGGCATGAGAAAAACAGGCTCTTGCGAACATTCGGCAACCAGGATGCCATCGCTCTCAACCTGGTCATCAAAAAATCATGGATGGGCAAGACCAGTGGAAACCTGATGCTTTCAAGAGGAATGTCTCAATATGGCGAGGCGGATGCTGAACTGATCAGGCTGGCAAAAAAAGCAAAACAATTGTGCTTTATCAATACCAACAATACAGGCGCCAATGGCGTAACTGACCGGGGAAATGAAATGCAGGGAAACGATCGGGGTGATTATCGGGTATGGCCTTTTGACCCACTATATGCAGGCACTGGTCCCAATCTCCCCCCAGCGTATGTCAACATGAACAGTGACAAAAGCCTTGCTTTCATTTCCTCCTTGGTATTGTCTGCCCACACCAAACTCAGTTTGACAGCTACTGCTTTGCAAAACGAAAACAGGAGGATTGGCTCGAGCAGCACTTCTTATCAGATCCCCGGGGTTGAAAAGTTCAACCTGAGCACAAGCACCAATCATCTGCAACAAGCAACCATGGGAAACCTGCGCATGAACCTGGAAACAGACAAGGGTGGGAACAGGCTTTCCTCTTTTCGTTTGTCTGTCAGCAATGCACAAATACATTCGATACATCATGCAGGGCGCAATGGGTTTACAAAAACGGCTAGCGATGCGATTGATCGGCTGCATCAAATCAACCTGCTTGCTGCGCACCATGCCTCCTGGAAGCTGAGCGCCAGTGCTGTTTTGCAGGTGGATACCAGGTTTGCGTTCAACCGAAACAGTGATCAGCTTCAGGCATCCTTTTTATCCGACAGCCTGCTTACTTTTTTAATTGATCAGCATTTTACCCATCATGGGAAAACGGTTGGCACTGATCTTGGTATCATCAAGCAGAAGCGTCAGTCAAATGTCAGGGTGGGCATCAATGCTTCTGTTGAGTCAATAACTTCAGCTGTCGGAACTCAGCCCATCTTATTGCAGTTGATAAAATATTATCCTTATCTGTCTGTCGTCCGGCGACATTCAAAAAAACTATCCACCACCTTCAATGCGGCATCAGGAGTGGCCATGGTCAATAGCAATGCCATCAACAGGAAGGCATTCATTTTTCACTTGGAAGAAAAATGGGTATGGAAGAAAAAGCCTACAACACAGTACCAGATGGGCATTGCCCTGGCCCAGAAACCTTCAACGGTCCGTTCCTGGCATGCTGGTCCGCTTTTTGTTGAAACCACCATGCGAAACGGGATGGCCAATCTTGCCATTCCTTTATCGGTGGATCTGGAAATGGGGGCCACCAAAATGGATTTGTACAAGGGATTTGTATTGTCTGTAACTGCGCGTGCAGGCATCTTGCACAACGATGTTGGAATGGCAACCGCTGTAGGCAATTTTGTTGATTCCCTGTCTTGGTTTGTCATCCCTTTGCAGCGCAATCTCTTGCTCAATGCACATCTTGAGCAGTTCTTTCATCCCCTGAAGCTCAAGTATATCCTGCAGGCCAATGGGTTGCTGGGCCAGCGGCCTCAACAGTTGAATGGGATTGTTTTTGGTTCCACCATGAACAGCCTTGGCGTTGAACAGCGGATGGTGAGCAACTGGAAAGGAAGGTTCAATGCTGAGCTGCATTATAGCCTGCAGCAGAACAGCTTTGGCAGTTCGGTTGGCCAGTCGTCAACCATGAAAAAGATGGCTTATGGCATCTCAACAACCCTGCGGTTCAGTGCTCATCTGTTTGCCCATGTTCAGTACCGGGTGCAGCGTTTTGAACAGGGTCAATCTTTTGACATGCTGGATGGCGTGGTCAAAACAGTGCTGAGCCCCCGCTGGCGCTGCTCCCTTGCCCTGAACAACCTGATGAACCATCGCTATTTTGAACTGCTCAATGCTTCTGCTTATGGCCATGATCGTTTCACCCATCAACTCAACGGAAGACAGGTATTGTTTGGGATCAATTGGGGATTTTGATCAGTTGACAGGAATGATCTGCTGTTCACTTTCATTGCCTGTACGGTCAACGGCAGTAACCATGATGTTTTTCAGGGTGGATGTTTTTCCTGAAAGGTCTGCAGACAGCAGCTGAAGAGAAGCGTTCAGTTGCGCTTTGCCCAAGATGGTATACTCCCATTTGTTGTCGTATTGTGCATAGAGGATCCAGCTGGCCGCATCCTTGTCTTTCGCTGACCATTGGATGCTGAGCTTGTCCTTGCTCTTGTTCAAGGCAACCTGTGGAGCAGCCGGCGCAATGGCGTCGAGCCATGGGCTTGCCGGAACCAGCGCAGGAATGCTATATGGACCTGCCTTCAATTCCTTGGTGAGGGTTGGGTTTTTGGTCAGGGATGAAACGCTCCAATGCACGGAGCCCATGCTCTTGGGGAGCATGCTGCGGGTGAGGCTGATTTCATCCAGCACTTCCTTGTTGTTGGTAACACCGTTTTTGTTGGTGCCAATGCTGATGCCGGGCCAGAGGTGGCGTTGCAGCGTGTTTTCACTCTGCCACCAGCCCAGCAAGTCTGGAAATGCCTGGCCTTGTTTGTTGATGGGCCAGTAAAGCTGGGGGGTAAAATAATCAATCCAGCCCTTGTTCAGCCAGAGTTTGGCGTCTGCATAGAGCTTTTCGTATTGGTCAAATCCGGTTACTGTAGATGGGTAGCCGGGGCGCCAGATGCCGAAGGGGCTCAGGCCAAACTTGACATGTTTTTTCTCTTGTTTTATTTCAGCATAGAGCCGTTCGATCAGTTTGTTGACGCCATCCCTTCTCCAGTCTCCCCTGGAAAGTTTGCCGCCGCTGTTGACATAGGCGGTCCAGCTCTTGTCGTCCGGGAAATCCTTGTCTCCATTGTAGGAAGGGTAAGGATAAAAATAATCGTCAAAATGAATGCCGTCTACATCGTAGCGCTTTACAATGTCCATCACCACCCTGGAAGTATGGTCCTGTGTGGCTTTCATCGCGGGGTCCATCCACCAGAACCCCTCTTTCAGCAGGTAAACCCGCTCCGGGTTGGTCCGAACCACAGATCTGCTGCTGATCTCCTTGCCTGTGGTATGGTGTGCGCGGTAAGGGTTCAGCCAGGCGTGCAATTCCATGCCCCGTTTGTGGGCCTCCTCAATCCAGAAGGTCAGTGGGTCGTAAAAGGGCAAAGGTGCCCTGTCTTGTTGCCCGGTGAGGAAATAAGACCAGGGTTCAATATCACTTTTGTATAGCGCATCCGCCTGCGGACGCACCTGAAAAATCACCGCATTGAACTTGTTTTCCTGAAGATAGTTCAGGATGCTCAGGGCCTCTGCTTTTTGATCCTCGGTGGAGAGCCCAGGTTTGCTGGGCCAGTTGATGTTGGCCACTGTGGCAATCCATGCAGCACGGAACTCACGCAAGGGGGAAACTACAGGTGTATAGGGTGTTTTTTGTATGGGTGGAGTTGTCTGTTTGGTGGCCGCAACGCTGGGTTTTGGTTTTGCCACCTCCTCGTTAGGAGGAGTCACCGGCGCCTTGGGTTTTGTTGAACTTGTCTGGGTAATCTCTTCAACAGTTGTTGTCCTGTAGGGGAAGAGTTTATCATTGATTTTGTTGAAGAATGCGCAGCTGTTGAGGAGGATGGTTGCAAGCAGAAGGGTAAGGATGGATGAAACGTGGCGCATGGAGTTGGTTTTGTTGCAAATTACGCCAGGTTTGGCAAAAAGCACTTTTGTTGGTGATTGATTTAACAGATCTGGTGGATTCATTCTATGCTTTCCGTATTTCAAAAAATACCACTATGATAAACAAATTTTCACTAGTTTTAACCCGAATTTAACAGTACGGTGGTATTATTCATTAATATTAAATAAATTCATAAGGCAAAGTTTCACTCTTAAAATTACTGTATGAGAAAATCCAAAGTTCTTGTATTTAGCCTGATGGCATTAGCTGTTTTGCTATTTTCTTTTTCGGTTTCAGCCCAGAAAAAAGTTTCTGGAGTTGTGCTCGATGCAACTTCAGGCACACCATTGAATGGCGCAACCATTTCTGTTAAAAATGGCAATGCAACAGCCCTTTCACGCAATGATGGTAAGTTTGACATCAACATACCTGCCGGGAAAGCGGTGTTGATGGTGTCTTTTGTTGGCTATCAATCGCAGGATGTAGCCGTTGGTGCCAGCGAATCCAACATCTCCATCAACCTGGCCCGCACTGGTGATATGGGTGAAGTGGTTGTGATTGGATACGGAACCAAGAAGAAAGTGAATTTGACTGGGGCCATTTCCACGGTTACGGCAAAAGATATCGAATCGCGCCCTGTAGCCAATGCACAACAGGCTTTACAGGGCCTGGTTCCCAACCTTAACATATCAGTTTCAAATGCGGGTGGAGAACCCGGAGGTGGAATGAACATGAGCATTCGTGGTTTGAGTTCTTTCTCTGGAAGTACTGCTCCGTTTGTTCTGGTGGACAATATCCCCATGGATATCAACAGCATCAATCCGGCTGACATCGAAACCATAACGGTATTGAAGGATGCCGCATCTTCTGCCATTTATGGAGCACGTGCTGCTTACGGTGTTATTTTGATTACGACCAAATCGGGTAAAAGTGGCAAAGAAAGGATGAACGTTTCTTTGCAGACAAATGTGGCACTTTCAAGACCGGTTCAGTATCCAAGGTTGGTTGATCCCATGACCTTTGCTTTGGTCTCGAATGACGCTGCCAAAAACATGGGGAATGCGCCATGGTATAATGCTGATGCTTTGGATCGGTTGGCGAAAAATATTGCCAAACCTGGAAGTGCCCCCGAAATGCTTGGTTTTCCCGATGGACAGAATTGGAATATTGGCCCTATGGGACTGGGTGCCGCAGCTGTAACGGATTGGTATGATGTGCTTTTCAATGACTTTTCTTCAAGACAGAAATACAACCTCAGCGTTTCCGGAGCAAGCGAAAAAATCGATTATTATTTATCTGGTGGGTTGTATAAGGAGAATGGATTGCTTCGGTATGGCAACGAAAGTTTCAACCGGTATAATTTTGATGGGAAGATCAATGCTCAAGCGACCAAATGGGCGAAGGTGGGCGTTCTTTTCAAATACAATTCAGGCCTGCAGCAATTTCCATGGCAGAAGGATCTGGGAAGGGGTAGGATTTATGACATGATGTCGAAACTCAAGCCTACCATGCCAGCAAAATATCCCGGAACAGATATCTGGACGTTAGAGAGCAGGGTTCTGGAATGGGGAGCACAGAGGGACAATACATTGAATACGCAGATGATCCTTGCGCCAAGAATTACGCTGGAGCCAATCAAGGGCTGGGTCACCAATGTGGAATTCAACTATACCAATAGCAACAACCGCAAGGAGTTGACCTCCAAGACATTTCCTTGGATGAGGCCTAACGGAGAATTGCTTATGAGTCCACAATTGAGCACCTTATATCGTCCGAGCTTGAGCACAGACAATTATATGTCGCCCAACATCTATTCAACCTATGCAAAAAGCATCGGTAAGCACAACCTTTCGGTCATGGTGGGCTATCAACAGGAAAAATTCAAATATTTCTCCCTCAATGCAGATGCTTTGTATCTCTTGACTGACAATGTACCTGCTGTCACTACTGCAGTAGGTAACAAGACAGTTGATGATGGGCAAGGACATTGGGCTACCCGAAGCGGATTCGGAAGATTGTTGTATGATTTTAATGATAAGTATTTGGTGGAGGCCAATTTCAGGGCTGATGGATCGTCTAGGTTTGAGCCAGGCAGGCAATGGGGTTATTTCCCTTCTGTCTCAGCGGGCTGGGTGGCATCCAAGGAGAAATTCTATCCATTGAAAGACGTGGTCAATTACATGAAAATCAGGGGCTCATTGGGCGAATTGGGCAACCAGAGCGTATCCAATTACCTGTATATCCCCACCCTGGGAATCGGCCAAACCTCCTATCTCTTTAGCGGACAACGTTTATGGTCTGTAGGTGCACCAAATATCTCGAGTGTTAATCTAAGTTGGGAAAAAGTAAGAACACTTGATTTTGGTGCAGATCTTGCTTTTTTCAACAAAAGATTATCCGTAACCTATGACTGGTACCAATCCTTCACCACGGACCTTGTGGGTCCGGGCGCTGCTGTACCTGCATTGCTGGGTACGGCTGTACCGAGGGAGAACTCCGGCGAGATCAGGACAAGGGGTTTTGATCTGGAATTCAAGTGGAAGGATCGAATTGGCGAAGTCTATTTTCAGATCGGTGGTAACCTTGCCAACAACATAAGCCAGGTCATGTCTTATAATAACCCCACACAAATCCTGAGCACTTTTAGAAACGGTCAGGTACTGGGTGAATTATGGGGCTATAAAACTGATGGACTTTTCCAAACGGCTGAAGAGATCACCAAATGGCCCAATCAATCATTTATATGGTCTGGAAGATGGAATACAGGTGACCTGAAATACCTGGATCTTGATAAAAATGGGGTAATTAATAATGGAAAAAATACAGTGGTCGATCCAGGAGACATGCGCATTGTAGGCAATGAGAGGCCCCAGTATCTTTATGGGTTTAACGGTAATGTTGCATGGAAGGGACTGGAGTTGTCCTTTTTCTTCCAGGGTGTGGGTAAGCAAGATCTCTTCATTACTGAGATCATAAATGGAAACGTATTCAGGGGACCTGCCAATGGACCATTGCACATGATGGTTTATACCCAGCATCTTGATTACTGGAGAGATGCATCAAGCCCGTTGGGGGCAAATCCTAACGCTTACTATGCGAAACCATACTCTGTGTTTGACGGTGACAACAGTAAGAATTACGGAAGACCGGTTGATCGGTATTTGCCAAGCGGAGCCTACTGCAGGCTTAAAAATCTGCAGTTGGGGTATACCATTCCCCAAAAACTACTCAACAAGGTGCAAATGAAGGGTGCTAATATTTATTTTTCGGGGGAGAACCTTTTCATTATCAACAAATTCAAATTGCTTGATCCTGAACAAACAGCGGGCAGCGCAGGTGACGGAAGAATCTATCCTTTATCAAAGGTCTTCTCTCTTGGATTGAATGTCAACTTCTAAAAAAACAGATATGAAAAAAATATATTTAATTCTATTCCTTTTCGTTGGGCTTGGAGCTGGCCTTTCTTCATGCAAGAAAGATTTTCTCAACCTGACGCCACTTGACCAAATATCAGATCCTGAGTTCTGGAAAACCGATCAGGACCTCGAACTTTACATGAATGGCCTGTATAACGTTCTGCCCGGATGGAGTCTCTCCGGATCAGGTGGCCAGCCATTGCTTGATGCAGGAACGGATATGGCAATAACCATCGGTTTGTTTTTAGGTGAAAAAAACCGTCTTGATGGGGCCATCAACATCCCTTCAAGCGGAGGAGGGTGGAGTTGGACCAACGTTCGCAATGTGAATTATTTCCTGGCAAATAGCGATCGTGTCAAAACGGGAACCCTAAAAGACCATTATACAGGGGAAGCATACTTTTTCAGGGCTTTCAACTACTTTAATTTGTTGAAGCAATTTGGTGATCTTCCTATTGTAAAGACTCCTTTGACCGTAAAGGATGAGGCGGCATTGTATGGTCCCCGCAGTTCCAGAACAGATGTCGTGAATTTCATCCTGAGTGACCTGGATCTTGCAGTGACAAAACTGAAGAAAAAGTCTGAAGTACCGGCACAACGGATAAGCCGCGATGTGGCTTTGTTGTTAAAATCAAGGATAGCACTTTACGAGGGCACATGGCAAAAGTACCATCAAAATGATGCATTCAAAGGAACGACGGATGGTAAGACATTTCTTACCGCAGCTGCCAATGCTGCAAAAGCAGTAATGGATGGGGCAATCTACAGGCTGACCACGGGCAATCCCAATCAAGTGTATTATGAGCTTTTTAACCAAGTGAACCTGGTTTCAAATCCCGAAGTCCTGCTTTGGAGGGGATACACTTTTGCATTCGGTAGCAATGCCCTTCAGACCTGGCCCAATGGATCTGGTTATACCCAGGATATGGTCAACCTTTACCTATGTACTGATGGATTGCCTATAAGCGTAAGTCCGCTGTATCGTGGTGATAAGGATATAAGAAATGTAGTCATGAACCGCGATCCAAGGCTTGTCCAAACGGTCATGAACCCAGGGGACCCTATTACGATCAATTTAAGAAATGACACTACCAAGCACCTGCTCCCTTTGTTGGGAGGTGTACTGACAGGTCCCACTGGATACGAATCACAGAAATGGCGCCGTCCACAGCTTGACCCTGCAACAGGCGGAGCAAGTGGAGATGTACCGTACATTATTTTTCGATATGCGGAAGCCTTGCTCAATTATGCTGAAGCAAAAGCCGAATTGGGAGAATTGACCCAGGCTGATGTGGATTTGACGATCAATAGGCTGAGGGCGAGGGTTGGCATGCCGAATATGACCTTAGCCAATATTCGTACTGATCCCAATTGGCCTGATTATGGTTATACGCTGAGTAGTGCGCTGCGCGAGATCAGAAGAGAACGCACCGTTGAGTTGATGGCGGAAGGCTTTCGACGTGATGATATCATGCGTTGGGCTGCACATAAGTTGATTATTGGTAAAAGACCCAAGGGTATTTTTTATTCAGATGAATTAAAAAAAGCATTTGCAAATTTGGCGGTAGATGCTGCGAACTATCTTGATCCTTACAGGACTACGCTTGTTGGACCTGGAAGTACCTGGGGATTCGATCCTGCTAAGCATTATCTTTTGCCCATTCCGATTAACGAGTTGACATTAAATCCAGCCATTAAACAGAATCCTGGCTATTAGTCGATACGAGTTATTCAGAACTATCTATTTTTCTACACATAACCGCCTGGTTCATTGAATCAGGCGGTTTGCTTTTTATCCGAACATCCATTGCTAAAAAATACTACCTTTTGTAAGCATTAATCATTGAAGCATATTTTTTTGATTAATCTTTATATCGTAAATTAATTTTTGAATTAAAACCTATAACCAATGCCGCAAGAATGGAGTGTAAACCGTAAGGTTTCGGATTGGTTTTCCTTTTTGCGGTCTAATAAAAACTGCAACAGCTTTTGAAAATCATTAATTTCACGATGCCTGAAAAGATAGGCAAGTCAATACATATAAAGGAAGATAAGCTACCTTATTTTTATCCTCATCTGCATCGCCATGTTGAAATTCAAATCACCTGGGTGCTTAGTGGTGAGGGTACCGTTGTAATTGGGAATAACATGAAACCCTTTCAATCGGGTGATTTGTTTGTGATTGGAGCCAATCAGCCACATTTGTTCAAAAGCAACCCTTGTTATTTTGAACCGGATAGCCGAAAAAAAATTCATGCCCTGAATATATTCTTCAACCCGGAAGGATTCATTTCACAACTGCTCAAGTTTCCTGAAATGAACAGGATTAAAAAATTTATTAAATCGAGCAACTATGGCATCCAGGCATCTGAAAAAGATACGCCTAAATTGTTTGAATATTTTCTTAAAGTCATCAATAATGAGGAAGGATTTATGATGGCCTATTTTATTGAGATGCTTCAGGCAATGGCCAATTTAACCCAATGGGAATATTTTTCGACAGAATCTTTTGAGCACATGTTTACCGATACGGACGGGCTCAAGATGAATGATATTTTCCGTTATACCATGGATCACTATAAGGAAGAAATTTCGCTGGACCAGATTTCAGCCGTTGCACACCTTGCGCCCCAATCTTTTTGCAGATATTTTAAAAAACACAGCGCTAAAACGTATACCCAATTTTTAAATGAACTGAGGATCAATGAAGCATGCAAGCGTTTGATGGAAAAAAGGTTTGTTGCTATTGGTGAAATTGCCCATCAATGCGGTTTTAACAGTGTCGTTTCTTTTAATCGTGTTTTTAAAAGTATTGTTTCTAAAACACCCCGGGATTTTATAAAAATGCACGAAAAAAAACTGCCCCATTCATATTTTGATAGGCCCAACGAAATGGTAAATTATAATTCATCACACTAAATACAATATCATGGCATCCTTCCCCAGCATTTTTAATGACGTTATTGGACCCGTGATGAGGGGTCCTTCAAGTTCACATTGCGCAGCATCTTTGAGAATAGGACGGTTGTGCAAAGACCTGATGGGAGGCGCTATATCACATGTATTGATTGAATTCGACCCTAATGGTTCTCTTGCAACAACACACAAAAGCCAGGGTTCAGACATGGGCTTGTTTGGTGGATTTTTGGGATGGGAGGCCTATGATGAACGGCTGCCCCAATCGGAAAAATTTCTTGAACTGGAGGGCATTCAGGTTGACATTGAAATTCATGATATAGGTGCTGATCATCCCAATACCTACAAGCTGACCATGAGCAATAAGGAGGAGTGTCATCGCATGACTGCGATTTCAACCGGAGGTGGAATGATAGAGGTAATTGAAATTGACAACTGCAAAGTATCCCTTGCAGGAGATTATTATGAAACACTTATCTATTGTGACTTTGCAGAAAATCTGATACCCTTTCTAAAAAACACAATTGTTTATGATGAAATCCTGTTTCACGAAACGAATGGAGAAGGCACTCATTTTATTGAAGTAAAAGCCCAGCATTTTTTCGATGAAAATATTTTGCAGGAAATACTCGCCATGAGTGAAGTGAGGGGTATAAAAAAACTATCTCCTGTTCTTCCGGTTTTATCCAGAAATAATTTGCAGGTGCCATTCATTACCAGCGATGAAATGCTTGTTTACAATCAGGATAAAAACCTGGCCCTTTGGGAATTGGCCATTGACTATGAGTGCATGAGGGGAAATATTTCAAGGGAGGAAGTATTTGAAAAAATGAGATCCATTGTTCGCATCATGCGCAATGCCATTGATACAGGATTGGCCGGAACAAGTTATGCCGATAGGATTTTGGGCAGTCAATCTGTTCAGTTAAAAGAACAACTGACAAATAAACGGTTGATGGGTGGTGATGTGAACAACACAATCATCATGTATGTTTCAGCCATCATGGAAGTGAAGAGTTCCATGGGTGTTATTGTGGCAGCACCCACCGCTGGTTCCTGTGGCGCTTTGCCTGGAGCAATCATTGGAATGGCAACTTCTTTGGATTTGAATGAAGACGAAATTGTAAAGGCGATGCTTGCTGCTGGACTCATCGGGGTTTTTGTTGCAGCCCATGCCACCTTTGCTGCAGAAGTGGGGGGATGTATGGCTGAATGTGGTTCCGGCTCAGGAATGGCTGCTGCTGCGTTGGTGGGTATGGCCAACGGAAGCTTAGCACAATCCCTGTCTGCTGCTTCATTGGCCTTGCAGAATGTACTCGGATTGATTTGCGACCCGATAGGAAACAGGGTAGAAGCCCCTTGCCTTGGAAGGAATGTAATGGCGGCAACAAATGCCGTCTCCTGCGCCAACATGGCCTTGTCTGATTACAATCACCTGGTTCCGCTGGATGAAGTAATTGAAACCATGCAAAAGGTTGGCAACGAAATTCATCATACCCTGCGTTGTACCAATCTCGGAGGCCTTTCCATTACCAAAGCAGCAAAAGCGATAGAGCAGCAATTAGACAATCAACCCCAATCATTTTTCAAAATTTGCTAAAGCAATATGTTTGACAAGAAAGTATATATTGAAAGAAGGAAACAATTGCAACATGCTGTTGGCAGCGGCCTGATTGTATTGTTGGGCAACGAAGAGAGCAGCATGAACTATAAGGATAATCTTTATCCTTTCAGACAAGATAGCAGCTTCTTGTATTTTTTTGGAATTGATAGGCCAGCATTGATAGGGATCATTGATATCGACAATGACAGTGAAATTATTTTTGGTGATGATTTTACCACCGAAGAAATGATCTGGACAGGCTATCGCGAACCCTTGAATCTGCTTTCAGACAGCATTGGGATTTCAATTGTCAAACCCAAAAAAGATCTCTGGTCTTTTATACGCTTGGCAACAGAACACCAAAAGAAGATACATTTTTTGCCACCCTACAGACCCGAACAGCAGAATCTATTGGCTGACCTATTGGGCGTTTCATCCGGATCGTTGTCAGGAATGTTTTCAATCAGTTTGATCAAGGCAATTGTTGCACAGCGGTCTTATAAATCAGCTGTGGAAATTGAGGAAATCAACAGTGCGGTAAACACTACTGCTGCTATGCAACTTGCAGCGATTACCATGGCAAAGGAAGGGATGACTGAAGCACAAATTGCAGGGAAAATGCAGGAAATAGCCATTGGTGCAGGGGGCAATCTTTCTTTTCCTACCATTCTTACCCAGCAGGGTCAAATCCTTCATAATGGTTATAGCCATTCCCTGTTGACAGCGGGAAACCTCGTTCTGTCTGATTGCGGTGCTGAAACGGGAATGCACTATGCAGGGGACCTTACCAGAACTTTTCCAGTAAGCAACAAATTCACCTCCGCACAAAGGGATGTTTATGATATTGTACTTCGTGCACATGAGTCTGCTGTTGCGTTGCTGCAACCTGGGAAATCTTTCAGGGATATTCATTTGCATGCTTGTGAAAAATTGACGGAGGGCTTACAGCAACTGGGGATTATGAAAGGCGATGTAAAAGAAGCCGTTGCCTTGGGCGCACATGCACTTTTTTTCCCATGCGGCCTTGGCCATATGATGGGATTGGATACGCATGATATGGAGAACCTGGGTGAACAGTATGTTGGGTACAATGAAGAAATAAAAAAAAGCACACAGTTTGGTTTAAAATCATTGCGCTTGGCCAAGCCTCTCGAAGAGGGCTTTGTTGTTACCGTTGAACCTGGCCTGTATTTTAATCCCGCGCTGATCGATGAGTGGGAAGCCAACAATCAGTTTGGGTCCTTTATCAATTATGAAAAACTAAAAGCCTACAGGAATTTGACTGGAATCAGGGTTGAGGAAGATTTTGTCATTACGCACAATGGCAGCAGATTGTTGGGAAACCCATTGGCTAAAACGGCCAATGAAATTGAAGTGCTAAGATTGGGTTGATGTTCCTGGAAGTATTTATTCATGCTTGAATGGTGTCTGCTTTAATCACAAAACTGTATTACTCCAAGATAAATTAAGTCGAGGCCATTCATCCACCAATAATTTAGCCAATGAAATTTTTTACTGTTTTTTTTGCTGTAGCAGCAAGCTTTATTGTGTTATCAGCATACAATGAAAAGAGTACAGATCGAAATGCTCCGCGACAAAACGGTAAACCCAATATTATTTTTATTCTCACCGATGATCAACGTTGGGATGCTCTTGGATTTGCAGGCAATCCCATCATAAAAACACCGAACATTGACAAGCTTGCCCGTGCCGGTATTTATTTTAAGAATGCATTTGCTACCACACCCATTTGTGCGGCAAGCCGTGCATCCTTGCTTACAGGGTTGTACGAGCGTACCCATGATTATACGTTTGGAAAGCTACCACTGAGCAACGAATACATGCTGGAAAGTTATCCTTATCTCCTCCGAAAAGCGGGATACCAGACAGGGTTTGTAGGTAAATTTGGTGTAAAAGTCAACAAAGGAATTGAAAGCGCCATGTTCAGCGTAAGCAAACAAACCGCATGGCCATATATAAAAGAGATTGATGGCAAAAAAATACACCTGGCAGATATCAATGGTAACCATGCCATTAAATTTATACAATCAAATAAAGATCAGCCCTTTTGTCTTTCACTTTCATTTTGGTCGCCACATGCTGACGATGATTCAAAGGAACAATATTTCTGGCCTTCCTACTGTGACAGTTTGTATACGGATGCCCGTATTCCTGTGCCACCAACTGCAGACCCTGCATTTTTTAATGCGTTGCCAACGTTCCTTCAACAAACCATGAACCGTGACAGATGGTATTGGAGGTTTGATTCAACAGACAAATACCAGAGGATGGTAAAAGGATATTACAGGATGATCAGTGGCATTGACAGTGTTATAGGACGTATAAGGGCCACATTGGAGGAACAGGGGCTGGCAGAAAATACCGTCATCATTTTTATGGGGGATAATGGATATTTTTTAGGTGACAGGGGTTATGCCGACAAGTGGCTGATGTATGAACAATCTATTCGCGTTCCAATGATCATTTATGATCCGAGGCAACCGAAAGCTAATCGGGGAAAAACATATGATGAAATGGTACTCAATATAGATGTTACCCCTACCATACTCAAATTGGCTGGCTTGAATATTCCTGCACGCTACCAAGGGGAAAGCCTGACCTCCTTTTATCAGGGAAGACCAAAGAAATGGAGAAGCGCAATTTTTTGTGAACACCGGTTGGAAGGCAATCCACTTTTATTGAAGACCGAATGTTACAGGGATGATACATGGAAGTTTATCCGGTATGAGGATCACCCGACATATTATGAATTGTACAATTTAAAAAAAGACATCAATGAGACCCGTAATCTTGCTTTTGATAAAAAGTACAAGGATAGGGTAGCGTTTTATGCTCAACAGTGTGATTCAGCAGCGGCTAAGTTATTGTCGAAAAGGGTTAGCCCCCTTCATTAAATAACCCTGGTGTTCATTGGTTTTCAAGTTGAACGGTGAATTGGTAGGTTCCCGATCCCAGCGAAAATACCGTCTCCTTTTTTTCAGTCCCCTTGAATTGAACAGCGCCATCACCCGTTACTGGTATCCCTCTTTCTTTTATATTTTTCAAGGAAGCTGGAAGGAAGACTTCGGCGGTTGCATTTACGGGTATGGTGATGTCCAGCGTCAACGTTTTTCCTGATTTTTTCCAGTATGTGCTTACTTTCCCTAGTACAGAATTGTATGAGGCTTTTGCCCACTGCAAATCATTTATTTGCGGATGGATGATGATTTTGTTGTAACCTACAGCATCATTTGCAGGACGAATTCCAGCCAGGTATTTGTAAAACCATTCGCTGATGGATCCAAACATAGGATGATTGTGTGAATAGATATTTTCTTCCAGTGGCCAGTGTTCCCACAATGTAGTGGCTCCATTCGCCAACATATATCCCCATCCTGGAAATGTTTTTTGTGTTGCCATTTTGTAGGCTTTGCTTCCATTCCCTGTGCTGCTCAATACGTCCAAGATGAATTTTGTGCCAAAAATTCCTGCGGTGATGTGGTCATCATTTTTTGTGATATTCTCCAACAATACCTTGAGTACTGCATCAGAGGAATTATCTGGAATTAAATTAAAAAATAGACCATATGCCTGTGCCGCTGCTGTACGATTGTCTATGTTTCCACTCTCAGCATCAACATATTTTGCAATAAAGGATGCTTTAATCGTTTCTTTGAGTGCATCATATTTTTTATGGTCATCCTGTTTGTGCAACAGTTTAGCAAACTTCGTTAGCAGAAGGGTGTTGTAATAGTAAAAAGCAGTAGCACTTGATCCCACTAATTTTTCATCGATGCTTTCATGATCTCCAATGGTTCTATTGATAATACCCCCTTTTGCATTGCGCTCCATGAAATCAACCCAATTTTTTACAACTGGATACTGTTCACGGACCATGTCAATATTTCCATAATATTGGTAAAGTTGATCAACCAGCATCGGATGTGCAGATCCCCATTCAATTGGCCCAGACTTTCCTCCCAACCCATCACTGGCAATCCCTACAAAAGGCGCTGTTTCTGTTAGCCCTCCATCTGGCTGGGCTTCATCCGCAAAATCAATGACCGTTTTTTCATAAAAACCAGACATGTCGTAGTTGTAGATAAATGCCTCACTGGTTGCCACGATGTCGCCACCATACCCAAAACGTTCCCTGTGCGGGCAATCTGACTGCACACTAAAAATATTGCTCTTAAAAGTATTCAGCGTAATTTTTTGTATTTGATTGATCAGCGAATCAGAGCAGCTGAAGTCTCCGGCATCCGGAACATTTGAAAACATTACCAAACCTTTGATGTCTTGTGGTTGCAGTGTGCCCGGAAACCCTGAAACCTCAACATAGCGAAATCCATGAAAGGTAAATTTTGGCTGGAATACATCTTTTATTTTTCCGCCAAGAATAAACTGATCCCTGGCATATGCCGTATCAGGAGCTCCGGGTCCTCCCACTCCTTTTCGTTTTATTTGACCTGCTGTGCTCGTCATTACATTCAGTGCCCCATTGGAATATAAAAGTTCTCCGTATCTAAAGGTGATGAGCGTGCCTGCAGCACCTTTTGCTTCTAATCTGATGATGCCGCTAAAATTTCTTCCAAAATCAACAATAAATTTTTCACCCGCTATTTTTTTTATGGAAATGGGCAAAATGGTATCTCCCACCACGATCGGAGGAAGTTGTTCTGAACATAATTTTCCGCTGGGTGCTACTGCATTTTTCACAGGACCCCAGTTGCTTGTATTCAATCCTGCTTTGCTCCAACCCGGAACCTCTTTTCGGGCATCATATTTTTCTCCCAGGTAAATATTGTTCTGTAGAATAGGCCCAGCAGTCACTTTCCAAGCATCATCAGATACGATGTGGTCTTTTGTGCCATCTGAATATTCAATGTTTAACTGCATGATAAATTTTGGTTCACCAACAGTCAAAGATTCCCGAATATTTCTCCGTCCCCAGAATTTCATTGGCAAAGGATTATACCACCCATTCCCCAACACCATTCCAATGCAATTGTTTCCTTCCGTTAAATAAGCAGTTACGTTATATGTGCTGTATAAGATTCTTTTGGAATAATTCGTCCATCCTGGTTCTAATAGCCTGTTGCCAACTTTTTTACCGTTCAAAAAAGCCTCGTAATATCCTAACCCACTGACATACATTACGGCTTTTTTTATTTTACGGGGAGCCGTGAAATCCCTTCTGAAAAGAGGGGCTGGTTTTTCTTCATAAAGGTTTTTGTTTTCCTCAGATGAGGCCTTAATTTCTTCAATCCATTTTCCTTTCCAATCAGTATTATCAAGTAATCCCATTTCCCAAAATGCAGGAATGCTCCACGTGGATGCATTTTTTCGATTGTCCCATGTTCGTACCCGCCAGTAATACCTCTTTTCAGATGAAAGGGGCTTGCCGCTATAACTGATATTGTTCGATGCAATATTGTCTATGATTCCACTATCCCAAACATCTGCCTTACCGGCATTCAGCAGCGCAAGGCTGCTGGCAACCTGAATCTGATAGGCTGTTTGGTATTGTCCACGTTCCCCAGCATTGGATTTCAAAATCCATCCCAGTCTTGGGTGAAGCGCATCAATGCCCAAAGGGTTTTGTTGGTTTTCACAATGCAAAGACTGTATATTGATTCCGGGTTTATTCTGCTCTTTCCATTTGATGGGTCTTGCATCTGTTGATGATGCCGTGGCAATCATCAAGATAAAAAACAGAAAGGCAAATGCTTTACCATTGATTGTCGAAAGAGGCATTTTGTTTTTATGCATGGTTTGATCTCTGTTTAAGCGCAATGCTGAAAAAGAATCATGAAACTCCTTTTTTGTATACGGAGTAAAACATGGTGAAAGAGGTATACAGTACAATGGCGATAACAATCCACCGCAGTGTATCCAAAGGCAAAGATTTTACAATAAAGGCAGCGATCAATACGGCTACAATTCCTGCCAGCGCCATGCTCAGTGCTGCCTTCCTATGATAGGCGCCTGCTTTTATAAATTTAAATGAGGCTGGAGGCATCAAAAATGCACATGAGCCCATCATGATGGGAAAGGCTACCAAAGGGGATAAACCCAACATAAATACCATTGCCATGCATGGTGCATACAGACCCACACCAACCGTCATTATTGCACCAAGAATACAATTTACGACAGCTGCTACAAATAGTTTCCATCCATGAAGTCCAATTTCATTGCCCTGTCCTTGTATCCAACTCATTTTATTGGCAAACATAAAACCTGCCGTAATCAACAATGCAATGCCCATGATGAGCCTTATTTTGTTCTCGGGAAGTTTTGACACAAAACCAGCACCAACAATTGCCCCAAGTGTGGCGGTAGCAAACATTACCACCATCGTAATGGGATCAACTTCAATAATTTGAATAAAAACAATGGCCTGGATCAATACTGGAATGGTGTTGGCAACGTTCATCGTGCCAGGAATCAGCCTGTCTGGTGTTTGCTTGGTAAATTTAAGCAACGCAGTCTGCGGAGCAAAAGCGCCAATTCCCAGAACATCAAAGAAATTGACTACAAATCCAATGAGTCCAGTTTTTATCCAACTGCCATCGCCGAGCTGATTTTTGTGCAAACGAATATCTTTTGCAAAAAAATAGATAAACCAGATAGAAAAAACAATGAGGGTAATCCAGATGATTGTTATCATTTATTTTTATTTGTGTTCTGCTAACAGCCTATTTCATTTCAATTTCAGCCAGCAATACTGTTCTTGGATCAAATTTAATTGAACTGGGATTCTTATTGTACTTGATGGGTATGATTGCCTCTTTGCTGTTTACAGTAAACGTCATTATTTCTGTACTATTGGTTTTGGCATCAAAAATTTCTATTTCAATTGGAAAATCAAAAACAAATCCACTGTAATGTGTTTGTTTGATGTTCAATAGAATTTGTTGTGCATTGGCATCATATTCCCAATGCGCAGAAATTTTCAGGTTCTCGGGTTTGTATAACCATTGATTGAAAAACGTGGCCAGGTTTTGGCCTGAAGCCTTCTCCATTTCGCGCTTGAAGTCTTCAGAAGTGGCATTGGCATTGAAGTACTTTGCATAATATGCCTGAATGCCTTTTCTGAAATTATCATGGCCGATTTTCTCTCTCAACATGTGCAAAACCCAGGCCCCTTTCTGATAGGTAATCCCAGTGGTAACAGCATCTGTTTCTGCCGAGCGTTCAGCGACTATACTGTACGTAGAATCCTTTTTTGAAAAGTTGTATACTGATTTACGGGAATTTTTTATTGCTGCAACAAACTCTTCGTGGCCATAAGCGTGCTCTTGAAACAGCATGCTGAAAAAAGTGGCAAATCCTTCGCTTAACCATGCATCATCCCAGGTGCTTTCAGTTACTGCATTGCCAAACCATTGGTGGGCAATTTCATGGATCACTACATTTCTTAGTCTTTTCTCATATTTACCCGTAACCAAGTTTTCTCCATAAAATATGGCAGACGATGTTTCCATTCCTCCGCTGACACTTGGCGATTGAATGTTGGCCAATTTTTCATAAGCATAGGGCCCGACGTAATCAGTATAAAATTGAAGCACCTGTTTGGTCGGTTCTGCAAAATCAGTAAATCCTTTTTCTCTGTCCCTGGGATATACCCATGTTTGAATATCCTTGCCATCAAATTTTCCAACATGCTGAACGGCAAATTCAGCAACACCCAACACGAATAACCAGCTGGATACAGGCACGGATTGTTTCCAGTGGGTTAATTTGTTTTCCTTGTCGATTGTTGATTCTTCAAGTAGGAGACCGTTCGATACTACTTTGTATTTGGAAGGTGCCGTTACCTTAAACTCACTGGTTGCCTTATCGTATGGGTGATCAATGGCGGGCAACCAGTGGCGTGCATTGTTTGGCCAGTTTTCATTAAAAAAACTTCGGTCCCCATATTTGGTGGGTCCAATTTTCAATCCTCCTGCAGGAACGCCATGGTATTGAATGATAAATGTAATGGTTGAATCTTTAGCTACCCGACCAGATAACTGAATAATCAGTGCATCATTTTTGTGGCTAAAACTGGCCTTGGTATTGTTGTAGCTCACAGACTCAACGACCATGCCTTTCTGCAGATATTTTCCATTTGTATTGATCAAATCAAGCCTGATTTGTTTAACATCATTTGTTTTGAACAACACAGCAATACTGGCCTTGCCCAATATTTCATCAGTATTGTCAGACAATTTCAATTCAAACAGATAGTGTAAAACATCAATTGAATAATTACGGGGATAATTATCTGCACGGCAAAAAATCGCAAGAACAGATAAGATCGTTGTTAGCGCAACATGTTTGTATTTCATTATTGTATGGTTATTTTTTTCATATAATGTCCCTTGGGATCCACTTGTGGAGCTCCATTGCTGGATACGACAATCCCTTCCTTGCCAATCATTGTTCTGGTGGTTTTGTCTGCCGGGCCAATATCAAGGGGCAATGGCATGAAGAAGTTATTCAGTGTAATCTGATACTTTTGGTACCCAACTTCTTTCACTGAAATATCGAGTACTTCATTGGTGTATACGTAGAAATTGAAAAAAGGCTTTAAGTCTTGCTTCGATGCCGTGCTGAACAATTCTTCTACATCTTTTGTGGTAACAAAATTATCGTAGGTATACCTGGGATCTGTTGCGAGTTTTTTCAAGGTTGGTAAAAATATTTCATCACCCAGTAGATACCTTAAGCTGTGCATGAAGAATGAGCCTTTTGCATAAATATCCCTGCCAGCATACGCTTCTTCTTCTGATAGCTCCTCACCACCCACCATCGGTTTTTTGTTTCTGGTATTTCTTTTGTGTCGACTGATGATTTCATCATAGGCTTCCTGACCGCCCAGTTCATAGTGGATCAATGCTTCAGAATAGGTTGTAATGCCTTCCTGAATCCACATGTGTGCCCAGTCTTTGTTGGTTACTTTGTTTGCAAACCACTCATGTCCATATTCATGGTATAGATTGGCTGAATAGTCATGTACCCCTATTTTTGAGTAAACGAACTTGTTCTGAAATGTTATCATTGTTTGGTGCTCCATACCAGAATTGGGCACTGCAGCAATGCCAATTTTTTCTTTGGCCCATGGGTACTCACCAAAGTATTTCTCGAGTATTTTGGTATCTCTTGCTTTGAGTTCAATTATTTTAGGTGCGAAACTGCTGTCTTCTTCCAATACATAAAATTGAATAGGAACAACAGTTCCATCGATGGTGGTATAGTCCTTGCTCACGACGGCATACTTTCCAATGTTAAACACTGTACAGTAATTGCTGATGGTATAATTGGTTTTCCAATGGTAGGTTTTCTTGTTTTTCTTTTTCTGCACTTCTTTTAAAAGGCCAGGACCCGCAACCACTAAATTTTCTGGCACAGTGATGAACATGTCAACCCCTTCATTGGGTTCATCACTGGGATGGTCTTTGCAAGGAAAGTAAACCCGTCCCCCTTCTTTTTGACAATTGATGGCAACCCAATCGTTTCCACTCCTGTCTTTGGTGAAGGTAAAGCCACCTGTCCATGGGGGCCTTACTGCAATAGGAGGTTCTCCGCCATATTCCACTTTTACAAGTTGCTTACCCATTGGAAATGCTGCTTTAGCAGTTATGTAAATTTTATCATTCTTTTGTTCAAAATTCACCTGCTTGCCATTTACGCTTACTTTGTTCACCGTTAGCAAATGAACCAGGTCGAGTAAAATTGTATCAGTAGATTTTGACAAAAGCATTTCAACTTCCACATTTCCCTGAATGGATTTTTTCTCGATATTAACATCCAGCGCAATCGTATAATGCCTGATATCCATGATGGCTTGCAATGGGTTTAATTTTCCACCCGAAGACAGGTAACTGATATCCCTGTTTTGTGCTTTTGACATCATTGATAAGAAAATAAAACTTCCAAGCAGTATTAGCGTTAGTCCACGTTTGTTCATAAATAAGTATTTCATGATTAAGGTATTTAATTTTTTAAAATCTTCTATGTTATTGGTATTGTTTCATTTTCAGCACCTTTGGTAAACTGCTGGCTTCACCACTTGAAATGTTCGTTGTAGCATCAGCAGCAAGCAATCCGGAATACCTCCGTTTTATTATTGCCTGCTCTTCTGCATTCAATTCTTCAATGCCTATGGGCTTATCCTGTGGGCGTAACCCTTTCTGGTTAAGTCGGTTAAACAGGCTCCAATTGCGGGTGTACTTATTGGGCTGAGGGTCTTCAGGTTCTACCGCCTTCAGATCATATCTTGTAAAATCTATCAGTTTTTCAGGGCTGTTGGCTTTCCAATCCCTTAACAGTGCCATCCTGAAATCTTTGTTCATGAACCACTTGATTTCCATTTCAGCTTCTGATCCGCAAATGCCAGATCCGCGCTGAACAAACTGATAGTTGATGCTGTCATTGTTTTTGTATTGTTCTCTCCAAAGCATTCCAAATTCCCCTTGGGTGATGCATTTTGCTTGAGGCCACCTCCGCCGTATTTCCTTCAGCCATATTTCAAGACCATCGAGTCCGTTGCGACCATTATAGCCATATACCTTATACGCTTCAACAAGGCTCATTTCCCAAATAGAGGTTACCCATGCAAATTTATTGAGTGCAAAACCTGTGTCGAAATGTGCGGCAGTGGTTGCCAGCATTTCACTGGTTCCAATTTCGGTGCCCTGTCGGAGGATTGTTTCAATTGGCCCCACACCCTGACGGCTGCCGCACCTGATTCCGTTGATAAATCGGGGAACAGGATACCGGGCATTCAGGAAATCAACGGTCCAGCCATCAAGATTCACACAGTCAATCATGTCTTTTTTTCCCTGTGCTGGTTTGCAAAAATGTTCGCGTGACGGATAATAAGGATAGGAAATTGACCCCTCACCATCCCCATTGTCTACAGCATACTGGCTCCAGATATTGCCCTGGCATACATGAATTCCTTCTTTTTCTGCCAGGTACTGCTGGTTTTCAGCAGCAAGAAACCCAGCAATGACGCTTTTTGGGCGGTATCCACCACCTACCATTTCAGAAACCATCTGCAACCCTTCATGCAAGTCGCGGTTAACCTGCTCACGGGTATTGTACATGTTGGCAAAATAACCACCGGGTAAAAATGTAATCTCATCGCCATATTTTTTATGGTATGAGACAACCAGTTTTCTCAAGTCCACGTAATTCGGCCGCTGATCCTTTAAGGCAAGCCAGCTGAATGACCAGGTAATCCTTGCGCCCGGCCAACTGTTTTCTATGGTTTCCCGAAACTTGCGCGCTCCTTCCGGAGAATGGATTCCCGATTCATCGGTTCCATGAAATTGATCACGGGAAGTTTCGATCTGGTTGACGCGAACCACCGTGCTGAATGTCAAAAACCGGTTCCCCAGTAATGTAAGTCTTTCCTGCGCTGAAATATTCAAGTGCAGCAATACAAACTGTATCAAAAGCAAAACAGAAATGGGGGTCTTGAATCTTTTCATTTTTATCATTTCCATATTTTATTGTTTGTCCATAGAACTTAATTAACCCTACCGCTTTGAGCCTGTCACCGGATCAATTGAAAGAGGTTTTGGCAATGCTTTTCTTGGCAGTTTTTCATCCCTCATGGCCGCATTGTATATGAATGCCGCGGTAATGGTGGCTGATTGTTTGAGGTCGTCCGGCATCAAATGGTCGTAGCTGTCCATGTTGCTGTGTTGGGTAATGATACGATCCTGGACAAACTGAAATCCAGGTAATCCAATTACATCAAAAGAGATATGGTCAGTGCTTCCTGTATTTTGAATGGTAACCGTTTTGGCCCTGAGGTCATGGAAGGGGGTAAACCAATCCTCAAAAATAGAACGGGCGGCCTCGTTTCCCTGCAGGTGAATGCCAAGAATCTTTCCTGTACCGTAATCCAAATTGAAATACGCTGAGAATTTATCGTGTGCGGGCAATAACTCCATGGTGGCCGGATCTCCAAAGGTTTTCTTTATATAGCCTTTTGATCCCAACAAACCCTGTTCTTCTCCGCTCCACAAAGCAATGCGTATGGTTCTTCTATTCTTTATTCCTATGGCTTTTAAAATGCGTACGGCCTCCATCATGACGCAAACACCTGCAGCATTATCAGTAGCGCCAGTAGCTGCAGGCCAGGAGTCAAGGTGAGCACCAAGCATCACTATTTCATCTTTTAGATTTTTATCAGTGCCAGGAATTTCAGCAATTACATTGTATCCCTTTGTATCAGTTGATTGGAAATTTGTTTTTACTTCTACATCCATTTTAACAGGAGTGCCGTTTTTCAACAAACGAATAATCATGTTATGGTCTTCAAGACCAACCGCTATGTCCAGAAAATTTTCCGGATCTGATATTTTGTATGGACCTGCCTGTAACACAAATACAGTGCCACTGTGATTTTCTGCGGCGGAACTCAAAATGGCAATCGCTCCTTCCTTTACGGCCATTTTTTTAAGTGCAGCAAGTACACCCCTTGGAACACCATTTTGTGCATTGTTTCTTTCTCGTCTTCTGCGCATGGCAGCGGTATCTTCAGCTTCGGTTACTTCACCCAGTATGTGCAGGTCTTCATCTGTTCGACGTACAGCCGCCGGCTTATAACTCTGTTCATACACGATCAAGTTGTCCAGGATTAAAACCTTCCCCTTTATTTTGTTGCGGTATGCTTCCAGTTCTACTGAATCTTTTGCAGAGATCAAAAGCACCTCACCAGCTTTTGGTCCATTGGTTCCTGCGGACCATGTTTTGGGATAAGCAATAAGTGACCTGAACCAGGGCGCTGTCATGGCTACATAAGATTTTTCTAATTCCCACCCTTTCCCAAATTCACCCCAGGGGTCCAATTTGGCATTTACCAATCCCCATTGGGTAAATTGGTTTATGGCGTAATTGGCAGCACGCATAAATCCTGGCGAATTGGTTACCCTTGGCCCGCTGACTTCAGTGATTTGAAAGGCGATGTCCATCACTTTGGAATGCTTTAACCCTTCATTTCTGATTTTTTTCATTGCCTCCTGGTCGATATTTTCTACCTGTCCAAGTTCCTGGGGAGAAGGTACATATCCTTTTTCCATGATATCCATGAAGCCAAGCAATGCGCCCCAGTGATAAAATGCATCACTCCAGGTATTGGCTTCTCCGCCATTTCCGGTTTCGGCATGATAATTTTCGCATACATGACGATCACTTAACCAAGTCTTTAACAACAAGTTTTTCGATTTTTCAACCAAATCTTTTTTGGCACCAGGTAAATCATGGTTTCTCATACCCAGGTATACCAAGAAATTCAGTGGTGCCCAGATCCTGCCTCTCCAGTAATGGTTATCATTAAACGCTTTGTCATTGCGTGCAACAGAAGGCAAGATGTATTCTCCCCAAAATTCATTGGGGTTGTAAAAATGTTCCTTCATCATCCTTGAGGCTTTTTCCAGACTGGGAACTTTTGTCAGCAATGGATAAAATAATGTTGGCGTTAAACGGTAACTGAATTTTCCTGTTACCAGGTCTTTGTTCAGGTAAAGTCCAAACTTATCATCCCAAAGTGTTTCCAGTTTTTTGGAATACTTCTCTGCTCTTTCTGTTAATTCTTTTGCATCACTTGCATTGCCCAAAATGGCAGCTATCTCAGACAGGCTCTGGCAATCGGCAATGTAAAGGCTCATCAATCCCACATCGGCCATCAGCATGCGGTGGTTTATGCTATCAAAACCAGCATCGTCCCACATGGGAGAATTGTCCATTCCTGATTCCCATTTGGCAGCCTTCATTTTTCCCGATTCAGTGGCTGAGCGGGATTTACTCTTGCCATAATCATAAGGATCTGTGCCATGCACCAGGTATCCGTCTATGTCCCTGTTGGCCGCGCGCCAACGGTTCCAGCTGAGCAACTCATTGTATACTTCTTGTAAAAACCATTTCTCCTTGTATTTCCTGTAAATTTCCCTCACCACAATGGATCCAACCTGGGGTTCTGTCCGGTCTTCACTTTTATGCCCATACTGGGAGTTGTTGGGTACAAATCCCCTGTCTGTAATCTCTTTTGTAATTGCAATTGCATTGGCATAGGCTAGCTCCTTGTTGTCGAGCGATAACATGTAGGCTGCGAAATAAGTATCCCACCCGAACAGTACCCAATCATTCGAAAACGTGCGGCTTACCGGATTGATGATCCTGTGGTTGTTCGGATCATAAATGGTGGTCCATGCAAGTACTGTTTGCATGGCATCATATGCTTCTGGAGTTTTATCTGCCTTGAACCTTTCTGACTCGAATGTTAGTTTCGCCTTTTTGATCATGTTCTCAACAAGCTCCACCGGTTTTGACATGCCTGATGAAATGGCGATTTTTTTGTCTAAAGGAATGTGGAAGGCGCTGGAAGATCTTGTTTTGGTATTTCCATTGACATACACTTTGATCGTATTCGTTGGTGTATTTCCGACAATCAATTGCTGATCAATGTTTACTTCACCTTTTCTGTTCCACAACATCCGGGGCGTTATCAGCAATGAATCAGCAGCTGTTGCTTTCAATGGGCTTACCAGTATGTACAATTCATTGTTTACAGATGCGCTCTGCACCCTTACCCGGATATTGTGCCATTCTACCTCAAGTTCTGTGTATGTACCATCATAGGCATGTGGCCCAGGGATGACCTGCTCCTTGCTATCATAATGATCCCGGCCAATCAGGGTTTCCTCCAGGATTTTACCTTGCTGGTCTTTCAAGGCAAGGTTGATGGAAAAGCATTCAGGCAACAATACATGAGACAATACACTGCGTGTATTCCAGGTATTCCAGCCATGCATAAGCCTGTTGCTCATTTCTATTGCTTCTTTTCCACTGGGTTTCTTTGCGGTCAATTGATTTTGTGCGACAGCGCAGTCACAGAAAATCAACAATAGTGCTATTGGAAAAAACCGAAGTGCATAATTCTTTTTGTTCATCAGTATTTTTTAAAATGTTGATTCAATTTTGTGGTTGAACAAGTTGGTATGGTGCATCATAAAATCCCAGATGACGAACCCGCCATTCCACTGGTTCATGAAAGACGGGATGAGGAAGGCGCATCTCCCATGTTCCCAGTTTTTTTAACATCGATTTGGTTTTGTCGGGATATAAAAGTGAAACATCATGTTGCTCAGCAATATCCTCCGAAAGATGATAAAGCATTGGTAAACGGTCTGGCAACCTGATCAATTTCCAGTCTCCGTCCCGAATGGCAACACCTGCAGTATAGCGCCATTCCATGGTCTGATGGGGCGTCTGTTTTGTTTTGCCTGTCAGGTAAGGTAAAATACTAAGGCCGGTGTAGTGATTTTTTTCTGACACAGTGCCGCCGGCAGCATCAATGAAAGTTGGGCAGATATCAAGTGCTGAAACGGGGTCTGTAAATTTTTTTCCGCCACCAATTATGGCTGGCCATTTTAAAAAGAAGGGTACCCTTATCCCGCCTTCCAATACAGTGGTTTTTTGTCCGCGAAGCGGCGCATTGATGGAGCCATTGGAAATTGAATTTGCGGGTCCGCCATTATCGCTGATGAAAACCACCAGGGTATTGCGCTCAAGGCCTTGTTCCTGAAGTGCCTTTATTATTTTACCAATATTTTGATCCATCCGGTAGACCATGGCACAATAGGTTTGCCTTAGTTTGTCTTTGATATGACTGAATAATTTCAGGTCCTCATCGGTTGCCTGCATGGGTGCATGGGGCGCATTAAAAGCAGCGTATAGAAAGAAGGGTTGATTGTTGTGCCGCTTGATAAAATCCACGCTTTCGTTTCCAATATCATCTGTCATATAGGTAAGCGGGTCGGGCTTCTTGTAATTGCATTGGATGGCAGATTCCATGCCAGTTCCATTTGTTTTTGCAGTAACATAATCATGTCCTCCGTCCAAAAATCCCCAGAACTCATCAAATCCTCTTTTGGCCGGATTAAACTGAGGCGCTGCACCAAGGTGCCATTTTCCTATCAATCCTGTGGCATAACCAATCGACTTGAGTTTATTGGCAAGGGTTGATTCGGTTAAAGGAAGCCCCAGATAGTTTGCATCAAATCCGGGTTGATTGCCAGCAAGATTATCATTAAAACCAAAACCTGCCTGATGTTTTCCGGTCAGGAGGCCTGCGCGGGAAGGAGCACACACTGGCGAGGAGACATACCCATTTGTAAAAATTATTCCTTCCCTGGCAAGCTGATCAATATTTGGTGTTGGAATTTGTTTGCTGCCCTGGATCCCCAGATCACCATAGCCCAGATCGTCTGCAACAATCAGAACAAGGTTTGGCAATGCTTTATTTTTGGTCCCAGACAAATGCTTGTTTTCTATTTTCTGCGTTTGACCATATGCAGTGGTAAACAAAAAGGTGATTAGGAAAACCGCTGAGCAAAGGCTAGGATTGTATTGTAGCGCTGTTGCAAATTTCATTGGTTTATGCTGTATTCCAACTGTTATTTCTACTGCATTGTATATTGTCATCTTTGTCGTTCTACTTTGTATCCATCGACAGATCTGGCAATCTCAGCCAATAATTTTTTTCCTTCATTGATAACATCTGCTGCAGATCGCTTGTCAAGTGTTTTGGTGTTGATGCTGCCCATGAAATTATTCAATTCTTCTCTGGCGGCAGCGGCTTTCCTTGATGGATGTTCTGCCAGTTCTTTGCGCAATATTCTTATTTTCTCATAGTCCTGAATGCCTTCCCTGAGTCTTTCAAACCGTACTGAACTTTGGGCGTTTGGGTAAACAAAATAAGTATCTCCACTTGGCCACCGGATGTACCTGGAATCCAGCAAAGGGTTTTCAGGCCAGCTGTTATAGGCCCATCTCAAGAATCCATCGAACCCCATGGCCGAGGCAAACCAGCCCTCATAGCAGGATTCAGCAGGAGGTGAAAACGTGAAATTATTGGGCTTTGGTATTCCGCAGGCCACATAATAGGTTGTTTTTAGGCCCGAACGTCTTCTGGCATCAATAACATCCCCGGCAAGTGTATCAACATGTCTCCAGTTGGAACTGAAATCATAAATGGCCGGGTTGATTTTGCCATAATAGAAGCCAGCCATAGCAATTTTCAATTCAGGTGCTACCTCCTTCAAAAAAACGAACATTTTTTCCATTTCTTCTTCTTCCCGTTCATCAAGCGCAATGGCCGTTTTATTCAACCAACCCTTGGCCTTCAGATGGGCTTTGAAATCACGCAAGAAGCTTGTCCACATGTCCTCATATGCCTTTGTTCCTGGTATCGATTCAATGGTGATGGTTTTGGAAGACTTTTCATCAAACCACGAAAATTTATTGCCAACGGGAACCATTGAATAGCAATTGATTTGTTCTTTTATCCCTGATTCCATAGCAAGGTTGACATAGAGATCAAATACCGAATAGTCATAGGACCAAGTGCCATCCGCTTTTTTGACCCACTTGATCATGGACCCATATGGATCAAATGTCTGACCCGCCCAAGGGTCCTCAATCAGTGTTGTGGTGATGCATTTCTGTCCCGCTTGGGCAAGCATGGTCAACAAAGGTTTCAAAAGATTGATGTGTTCTTGTGACCATAATTTTACCCCGTTAAACCTTGCAACTGCATAGGGATTCTGCCAAAGGTCAAGATGGAAGGACCATGCTGAAGGCGCCGGAAGAGACTTGTTAATCACTTCCAATGTTATTGTATGGTTTACCGTGCCGGACGTCGATTCAACTGAAATGTTTCCCTTGTAAACCCCTGTGGGCGCCTGTGGTGGTATTTCAACAGCAATCCATATAGGTTTTGTCTCTTGGGAATTGATGCCAAACTTATTGGCTTTTTTGAGCAGGTCAGGACTCATCTGTGATGGAGATTTATCCAAATCCCTGGTCCCGCATCCGCCAGCAAATTCATTGCTCAAAACATAATTGACGGTAGATATGGAGGTGATTCCCTTATCGAGTTGATGATCACTGTTGCGAAACGGACTTGCCCTGACAATGACCTCATCTTTTTTTTCAGCAGACCAAACAAGCAAGAGGCAATTGATCCTTTCTCCTTTCCAGCCCTGAAGATTGATGCTTTCTCCAAGTTTTCCTGTAGGCGGAATATTTTTTGAGTAGGCAATATCAGTGGATCCAAAGCCAGTGTGAACGCCAGGTTTGATGGTCTTCCAAACGGACATGTCATGGGTAATTGTGTCCGCAGTTTCAGGTCGAACAGCTGCCGGATCGAATTCAACCGATAGGTCAGGTGAAGTACCCTTTGACAACCATAGAAGGTGATTATCCTTCATGCGCTGCAACTGCGAATCCGGGGCTTGCTTGTTTTGTTCAAAAGATGAAAGTGAAATGGCAAAAAATGCAAAAACAGTGGTTGATAACCCCATGAATCTGACGCGTATATAGCTAGATTTATACCTCATTTTTTACATTTTTCATCAGGGTAAAACTGCGAAACCCAATGCTTGAATTTATCGCTTGTTGCTTGAAAATCCTATTGAACTGATAAAATCGGGTTAAAACAGGTTAAGAATTGTTTACTCTTACTCTAAAATTTATTGGCTAAACTTACAGTATGAAATCTAAGTCATTGACAGCTCTTGCAGCGATGATGTTTTTATTGGGGGGCTCAGTCTCTTCGCAGGTTCGTCCGCACCATATTTTTGACAACAATATGGTGTTGCAACGTGACCAGCCAGTCA
>Ga0207909_1000041_pt1 | contig 49596 bp, 72 predicted proteins | sample LakMenEpi05May10_FD_150672 | JGI IMG/M metagenome (GOLD analysis project Ga0207909, IMG submission 150672) | Freshwater microbial communities from Lake Mendota, WI - 05MAY2010 deep hole epilimnion (SPAdes) | ecosystem: Environmental > Aquatic > Freshwater > Lake > Epilimnion/Euphotic zone ...
CCCAGGTGGTGGCGAAGGAAATGTATTGATTGCTGTAGGTAATAACGCAACTACAGTAAACTACTGGCTCTTTGACAATACCGGTAATTTAAGATTACCGGGCAATACTTTCGCAGTTAACTATGCTAATGGTACAGCAGTTAGTTTAGGTGGTAGTTATGGCAATGCCAATGTGGCCACATTCTTGGCCGCATATGGTAGCAATACAATCAGCACCTCGGGCAATGTTACAGCCGGTAACTTGATTGGCAACATTTCAATCACCGGCAATGTTGTGGGCACACAACCAAATGTGACCTTGGTGGCTGGCAGTTATTCAACTGTGTTTGACAACACAGGCAATCTTACACTACCTGGCAATACATTTGCTGTGAACTATGCCAACAACACACCAGTGGATGTTGTCACAAGGGCCGAAGGCACTTGGACGGTGACTGCAGGCAACAACAACTACAGTTTCACAGTGCCAATCAACAACACGTATCAACTATGGATCAACGGCAACATACCCAACGGTATTATAGTCTACAATGCCACGGTCGGTGTGTCCAATACCAACGTGCCAGTGATAGGTCAACAGTTTGCCTGGAACTATGAAGGCGGTGGCAACATACTGATGTTTACCAGCATCCCTGCTCAAATCATAGGCACAGCCGGTGCTATCAGCAATGCCTCTCCTGCTGTGGCCAATACCAATGTGTTCTCTTTTGGTATCAACAACACTTCTGGATCAAATCAAACTGTGAGTTACGGTTGGATCCAAATTAGTTAATGAATCAACCATGATCATATCGGGTGTAACAATAAAAGGATTTAATGTGTATGACGCATCGTTTAATTCAACGGGTGCGCTACTGTATTTAGATCCAGGAAACACTGCCAGTTATCCTGGGTCTGGAACCACATGGACTGACCTGTCAGGCAACAACAACACAGCCACCTTGGTTGGTAGTCCAACTTGGACCAGTGCTGGCGCAGCCAGTTACTTCAGTCTCAACGGCACCGGGTCACAGTATGCGTCCACTGTCTCTAACAAATACAATCAAACCTACACTGGCAAAACTGTCATGGCGGCCATAAGAATCAATGCCAGTGCTTGGACTCCCGGAGTTGATTTTTACCGGGGGATATTTGGCACAAACACTGGCCTTAGAAATTTCAACACTTACATACATCACGATGTTTCGAACAATTTACAAATACATTACAGTTCAAACACTTTCGGTGGACTCAGTAACAATGTGTCAATTCCCGCAGACACCTGGGCCATTGTTGCTGTGACACAGACCACTGGCGGTGTAGTGACTTTCTATCTCAACGGACAAGCGGTAGGAACTGTGGCCGGACAGACATTTGCTCAGTATCAAAGTAGTTCAACTGAAAACGTAGGTCGACTCGACAACTTCTGGTATGGTGACATTGGTGTCACTGCGGTATATGGACGAGCATTAAATGCTGACCAAATAAAACAGAACTACAATGCTCTAGCACTTGACTACGGATTATAAGCCAAAAGAAAAGCCACTGTGAAGTGGCTTTCTATTAGATAGACTCAGAGTCTATTAGGCTTTGTTGAAACTCCAATACAGCACTGCCACTGCAACCAAGCCAACTAGGCCTTGACTACCAAGTGATGCAACTATTTTGGTAATGTTAGTGATCACATCCAATCCCAAGAATGGTACTGCGGCGCCAAATAAAATTTGGAGAACCACTGTGACTGCAATTAGTTTGATACCAATTGAAGTGATGTTACTAACAAGATTTCCTGCTACTGTGAATGCTTTGTCCATTTAATAGACTCCTTTAAGTTAACAAGCCTGACGGGCCCGTACATTTATTTAAGGAACGGTCAACAAAACAGGGCCAATTAGGCCCAGTAATCGGTCACTTTTGTCATTATACAGGGTTATTTCGTCACAAGTACACCCAGTGAGGTTCAAGTATGGTCCACCACTCGGGAAAAGTCTTACTAAAACTTTGATCCCGCAATTGATCTAGTTTTGTGGTAGCACGGCAAAACTTGGGCCACTCAACGTCGCAACCGGGAATGGTCTTTGATAGGAAACTTTTGATCTTTTGATCTTTTATACTATTGATTAACAGAGTCTTAACCGGGACAGGCAGGTGCCTAATATCATATTCAGGTGTGGTCACAATGTTTATGTTCACCGCAATGCCAAGGATTCGGTTAATGCTTTCCACAATTTGATCCACATAAAATACATTGAGTGGGGTTATGGTCAATGAAATTCTAACAGTAACATTGCTATGTGGTCGGAACAATTCCACAAATCTTTTTGTATTTGCAATAGTCGACTCAAAATCACCTTTGTGCCTGATGTATTCAAATTGCTCCGATTGCATGCTATCTATGCTGATGTTAAATCCCACCTGCTTGTAGTGTGTCAGTATTTTAACGTATTGCTCGTTGAGAATTGACGCATTGGTATGGAGATTCAAGGCCACATTCTTTGCCACGTCAGTGGTGACACCATGCTCTAGTACATCAAACATGGCCGGAACCAAGAAGGGCTCGCCACCGTAGATGTCGATGTATTCAAAATTTCCAATCCATTCTTTTAATGTGGGCCAAAATTCTTCATTGTTGCGACCAAAACTGTTGCGTATGGTTTCAAATGTCCGAGTGTATTCATTAAAAGTCAACGTGGTAGCCTGCCCAGTTTGATCTTCACTGTACCAACTGCTACTGCCAAGATCCGATTTTTCTAATTCATGACCATCACTGTACCAACTGCTACTGGTCATGGGGTTACACATTCTGCAGGCAAAGTTACAGGTGTTGCCGGGTTTGATCACCAACACACGAGGTTGTGTTTTTATTGCTTCCAAGTGACCAAACTTTCGGTTGTATTCCATTCTTGCCGATGTCCTACCAACGTCTTCTAAATCCCAACACGTCTGGCAACTGGCATGACGGATGCCGTGGTCCAGTGCCGTGGCAATCAATTTGCGGGTGTAACTTTTGAAGGCTGTTTTTAAAGGATGACTGTAAACACGTATAACTTCGTGGGAGTTATCTTTCCAACTTTCCTTGTTGAGATTACAACAACAATAATCTGCGTTGTTTTGCAACGCCATACCCATGTGAGTCATTACGCAATAAGTGTTTGATTTTTCCATGCAGTATTTAACGAGAAACCACCCGGTGGGGTGGTTTTATACTAAACCTTTAGTGTGTCGACAATCACCACGGAACCGGTGACTTTTGTCATTATACAGGATTATTTCGGCATGCTGTTTATAAAAGCATTCATCATGGCAATGGCCTGTTTCACAGCATCCTCGGTCGACGGCTGTTGAACGCACCCGGCTTTGACACCCTGCACTTGCCATTCTTTGGCAGAGGTTTGGCAGGCCTGTTGTGTTGCGAATGTCCCAACCGGAGCAGGTGCGGTGTTGATTGCAGTGACCAATAGTAATGTCCACATTATGCTGTTTCCTTGATGTGCTTACATGCGCCACGATATTTGTGCCCGGGACAGGAGCACGTGACCTGACCATTCAGTTCTGTCACAGTGTATTCAGCACCTTTTGACCCTGCTACAGTCCATGAGCGGCCTTCGGGTTCTGCCGCTTGGCCCGGCTCATATCCCCAGGAATTCGGCACTTCCCGAAACTTGCGGCCACGTGTGTAAAAACTGATTGGGTGGGCAAACTGTTTGATTCGAACAGAACCGTGTTGCAAGTATGCAAACATCTTGTCGCGGCTGTCGTTTAAAAAGTACACATGATTGGGGCTGTCCGTGTTACCCCAATCTGTAGTTTCCTGCAGAACTTTCATCGTGACCGAATCCACTCGCCTGCACGAGACAGGTCTTGACCTGCACCACTCACAGCGCCACCCATGGTGCCGCAACCTGACACAGTGATCAGCACCATGCTCAACAAAAGATATTGCAGTTTAGTCATTGTGTTCTCCTTAGGAATTCACAGTTTGGAAAGGGCTGTGTTCTTCTTCTGGGTCAGCAGTTTCGTAAACCCAGTTCACAGGAATTTCCAACAGTCGAGCCACTGTCACAGGCAAGTAGCCTGCTTCCAGCATGTCAGAAATTTCCACAGTTAAATCGCTCATCTTGCTCATATCAGTTCCAATCTTTCTTATCACCAAACTGTTCATTATCGTTAAAGCCTGCGGTGTAGGCCGCAATCTCTTCTACTGTCATATCTTTTTTCTCAACACGCAGGCTAGTGCTGGTACCAGCCACATAGTAATGAGGGTTATGGCCTCGGCTATAGTACGAATCGGCTGAGCCACGGTCGTAAGCACCACCATGGCGTGTGTTGTGTTGTGTTTTTTCTGCAATCATTTCTGTGTCCTTGTTACGCAAAATATCTGTAGGGCAAGCCCAGGGTCCAAGCAAGGTAGTCTTCATCACCGTTTGTGTCTTCGGCTTCGTGGATCCAACGCATGGCCATTTCTAAATCTTTGGCACCCAGTGTCAGCATCTCTGCTACACGACGTTCAAAAGCTTCGGTGGCCTGAGCTTCGGCTGTTTTGCGTTCTTGTTCTGCCGAATCAATTGCTACACCGAGTCCTTCAAACTCTGCATCAAACTGCTCAAGAGTCCAGGTACTGGTATCAATACCACGGGGACGGAAACCGTAGGCATCCTTGTACATGTCCCAGTAGGTGGCCTGCGCCTGTTCCAACTGTGTCAACTCTTCCCAACTTTTAAACTGTTCCATTTCCGTCTCCTTATTTCTTACTATGTTCATATTATAGCAAATCGGCAATTTCGAGTCAACCAAATTCGTACATGTGTTGAGCCATTGCGGGATCCAATTTAATCAAATCCTTTGCGGCCGCAGTCAACTCACGATAGCGACGGTTGACCACTGCACGAGGCAGTTCACCATCACAGCTCAAGTTTTCGGGGCTCAAGTCCGAATCAATCATGCCTGCCACACGCAGACGGCCTGCGGCAGTGGTAACTTCGTACAGGGCTTCTGTGCGTTGGCCGCGGAACAGGGCTTGGTATTTGTTCTTGTTGTCAATGTAGGTTTGCAGTGCTTTCATTTACGACTCCTTTTTTGTTAAACTATGCTATATTATAGCAAATGGGGAATTTTTGGTCAAATGCCAAGTGTTGCGTTTACGCAACACCACGTACATCAGTGTTAAGGTTGGGCTTCATAGTACGGATCAAATCACGTTCAAAATTGTGTGCTTCTGTTTTGCCACGCACCACAGCCACAACACGAACAGTGAATGAATCAGTACCACGTTCACGCATGGTCTCATAAAGCATCCATGATTTGTCTTCCGAGCGCATGCGGTACATGTGCTTGTTGCAACGAACCAACACGCTCTTCTTCACAGTGCTCATTGTCTTGGCAGTGACGCCAATGTAGAAGTCTGTGCCGCTTTCAATCATGTAAATGATGTGAGTACGGTCGGTGCGTTTTTTACGTGATTGCTTTTTTAAGTTCATAGTGTATTATAGCAAATCGGGAATTTTGGGTCAACTGGTATTTTGTGGTAAAAACGCCACAAAAAAAGGTAATACTTGAGTATTACCCGGGGATTATCGATAATATTATTGGTTATTTTTAATGATTATCTGTCATATTATATTTCTTTATTGATAAATCCAACCTAAATTTAGTGTATTGTGCATCCATGTAAACACAGGCACAGAAAACTCCAATTGATAAACACCGTTCCACCCCAAGTAACCTTGCCCAGTCAATGGAGATGCTTTATTAGGGTAGTGTGGGGGATAATCGGGATAGTATATTCCTGCCCATATAAACTTCGGATCCGTTATTCCAAAGAAACCGATTTCTTTAACAATCACCGCAGTAGAAATATCGTTGTCATCTTTTTTAAAGTGTTCAACTTTTAAACAACACTGGCCTGTTTTTGCAACAAAATCAAAATCAAAATCAGTTGTTTCTGTTAACTGTTGGATTCTTCCCCGGCCATCTACATCTACCTCAACCCAGGGCTCACCCACAGGTTCAAGTGTCACACGCATTGTTACCGGGTACTCAGTAGCCATGCAGATCCAATATATCAGTTAATTCTGGGTACAATGATCTAGCATCGTAACCGTATAGATTGTCCCAACGTCGGCACCAGGCAACCATGTCCTTTAAATGCTGTTCACTATTGGGCAACTGATCCTGTGTCAAAATGTTTAAGCATTGATCAATCTGACTTAAAATTGTGCGCGGCAATTGGTTGATGTCGCTTTCGTTATAGTCCACAGTATAGTCGTTGGTTAAGTTGTATTCGTGTATTAAGTTTTTATAATTGTCAATGTACAGATGCCGCACAGCCAATGGCAATATCATTGGATTTAAAAAAATTGGATTTGTTACATTTAAATTTTTTACATTTATTTTATTGTCAAGGCAGTAACGCAACAAGGTATGATAAGAGCCAATGGTCAATGTACTGATAGCCGGTCTGGCTGTCACAGTTATATTTGATCTGTTGCAATGTGCAAGATATTGTTGTATATTTTTCAGTACCAACTGAGTATCAGTGCCCTGTCTCTGGTACGAGTTATGTTCGGTAATAGTTTCAATGCTTACTTCAATTCCCACACGGTTAAATTTCTTTAACTTGTTGATCAAACTTTCATTGAATATGGTTCCGTTTGATACAAAACTAAAGTTTAAATCCGTGCGGCCATGTAGAATCATATGGTCAACAAACTCTTCAAATCTTGGTGTTAATAATGTCTCGCCGCCCATGAAATGAACATTATTGAGATCTTTTATATTGACCAGTTCGTTGAGCACACGAGTCCATACTGCTTTGTCACGAGTCCAGTCTGTTCCTACATATTGCTGTGCATTTGCATTTCCCCATTTAACTTCTTGCGCGGCAATAGTGCTACTGGCTTGAGGATGGCACATCTTACAAGCCAGGTTGCAATAGTTTCCCAAGTCAATGTGTAAGTCTATGGGCATTCCATCATAATCACCGTTGTTATTTTTACTAGATTCAAATTTATCGTAGCCAGGACTTTGCTCGTAACTGTTGGAGAAATTTGTTTTGGTAAAAATAACGCTCTTTTGATTGCATTTATGTCTGCGACTGGTGCCACTGATTCCTTGCTGATAGTAACAACGACTACAAAAACTGACTGGTGAATCACTAAACATTGCCAGTCGAGCTTGCCGCATAGGTTCACTGTTAAACCATTCAGCAATGGTCATTTGAGAGACGTTATAAGTTTTGCCTAAATTGTCCGGGTACAGTTTGTGTGATTCTTGGCAACAAAAACCTAGACTACCATCCCAGTAGATCTGTAGTTCATACCAGGGACTAGTGCAAAAAATATTTTTATTAGGCACGTTTTTCAATAATTTTATCAGCAAGTCCAAAATCAACTGCTTGCTGTGCGCTTAAGAATGTATCAAACTTCATAGTTTCATACAGTTCTTCATAGGTCTTGTTGGCGGTGTTGTGCTTGACATACAGTTCGGTTAGACGTTTATTTATCCGTACGCTTTCTTCAAACGCACGTTTGCTATCTTCAAACTGCAAGTCCTGCACATGTACAGATCCACGTGTGCCTGGGGTGCCGGAACTCACACGATGAATCATTGTACGTGCTTCTGGAAGTACCATGCGTTTGCCAACAGCGCCGGCCTGTGCCAACATTGATCCCATGCTGGCGGCCTGGCCCAATACAATGGTCTGCACATCGCATTTGATAAACTGCATGGTATCATAAATGGCCAGGCCTGCTGTAACAGCGCCACCAGGTGAGTTGATATAGAACGAAATATCTTTGTCAGGGTTTTCACTTTCCAAGAACAGCATCTGCGCCACAATCAAACTGGCTGAATGTTCGCTGACTTCTGTGTCCAACATGATCACACGGTCACGAAGCAAGCGGCTGTAGATATCGTAACTACGCTCGCCTTTGGCAGTTTGTTCTAGAACAATCGGTACTAAATTAGGCATGGAATTTCCTTGTTATGCATGGGTGTGTAATATAAGTAAGTATAACACATAAAGTGATTGTATGCAAGATATTAAGTTTGAAATTTTTCCAGAAGACTATGCCTATTCCCGGGTTCAGACAACTTTTCCGTGGAGCCGAACAGAGTTAATAGCAGACTTTGAACAGGAGGATTGGAAACCATACGGAGCCGAAACTGCTGTTAAACACGACGCTTGGACTGGCAAACGGTTTAAAGTGCATCGTCCCCGAAGCTCTAAGTTGCAACAAATTTCTCAATTCTTCAGGCAGGATTCTGTAAAAGATTACGTCATTGAATGCCTGTATCGAGACAAACCTATCTTACAAATAAACTGGCAAATGTATCCTTGGCGCATGAGCACCAATACTGTGTTACATGCAGAATTTACAAAAGATTTGCCAGGCTTTGAAAACGGTATTCACTGCGACATGCGACGACTAGTAGGAACTGGTATGATATATCTGGCCGAGGGTGACGATCCAGCCTCAGCCAGTTGCTTTTATGATCATCCAGATCGTCACAACCCTCGTCGTGTCACCACCGGCTACGGCGCAGGGTGGGTACACAGCAACGATTGGAATACCTGGCACGATGGTTGGAATCGCACTGACAAAACACGCTATAGTATCTTGTTGGCTCTTACTTTGAAACTGGAGAATCAACCACAAGCAACTGATCAAGCGGTGCAAACCACGGTGTAATTAGTTCTGCAAATTCAGGCACGGCTGTTTCAAAAGTTTGTCCACGGCTACGATCAAGGCCGCGAGTGTAACGATGAAATTCCCGGAAGTGATGCTGTTGTCCTTCCATTGGTGTATTCAAAAAGTTCAACACAATTTCACAATGGTCTTTCCAGTAGCGTTGATGCCACGGCCCAATATCATCCCCTGTCACATACTTTGACAATTTATCAGTAATTGCGATTTTAACAGCATCGGGCAAACTTTTCACACACAGCTGATATGGTAAGTGCAACATGTTAAAGTTAGTGCCCAGCCCTTTCTTTGCAAAGAAATCAAATATCTCATCCAGATAATACACATTCAAACTGTTGACAGTGATACACACGCTAAATTGAAAGTTTTTGTTTGTGCGTTGTGCCTGTAGGAATCGTTCAAGATTGGCGGAAACCAGATCCCAGGTACTAGAATAGCGAACATATCCACACCTATCTTCAATGTCATCAATGCTGAGATCAAAATAAACTCGTTTAAATTGCTTTAACAAATTTTCTAACTCATCATTCCAGACAGTGCCATTGGTGCTAAAATGTAGGTCTATGTTTTTTGCAGTGCCTTGATCCACAGCAGCCTGTAGCACGTCAAAGTTCTTTTTGATCAGCATGGGCTCTGCACCGTAGTAGTCAATGTACACTGCATTAGGCACCCACTTGCTCATGGTGTTCCAGAGGTCTTGATTGTTGTCGCTGTAACTGGCAGGAATTCTGCGCCAGCGTTTGAGATACTCTGGGTAAGAAACGCCTTCTGCGGGCTGTGCTGCCAATTCCCAATCTTCACGATACCATTGACTGGACACTTCTGGGTTACAGGTTCTGCATTTCATGTTGCAGGTGTTGCCCATTTTTAGGTCCAGTATTTGCGGTTGATCATCACGGTCAGTCACTGGATGATTCATGCTGTTGTGCCACTGTCTGCGTGACTTTTTGCCGGCGTGTTCATCGTCCCAGCAGGCCTGACAACTGGCATGCTCTTGATTGTTTTCCAACGATTCTTGTATTTCTCTGCGTGTAGGGCTTGTCCATGCTTGTTCTAACGTGTGGGTGTCTAGATATATCTGCTCACCCTGTGCATCTTCCAGGTATTTTCTACTGTGACAGCACAGATATGTTCTTCCAGAATTGTGCAGGCCCAGGCCTTTGTCGGCTAAAATACAGTATAAATTACTTTGTTTCATATATTGATTTATGATAAGTAAACAACAACGGAAAAAGAATCATGCGTGACCTACTTAATTTACTTGACAATGTATTAACTGAAGAAAATCTAGCGGCTAAGGAAATACCCTCTAGAAAAATGTCTGCATTTATAGATCCCAAAACTAAAAAACAATTGAACCGTTCAGAGTTATTCTTGTGGAAAGTTAAAAATGCATCACCTTTTGAACTGGTAGGTGGAGGAACAGTTACCATTAATCCCAAAGAGGCACAAAAAATTGCAACTTGGCTTGCTACCGGTCCTTCTGGTACTATAGCAATGGCCACGTCAGATGGCGGTACAGTAAAAAATACTCAACTACAAAAAACTGTAGAATTTGGCAGCAAGGAAGCAGAGAACATCAAAATCAAACCCAGTGATATTTTTCAAACAGATGAAAAAACTGAAATTGCTGATTTAGGCAACAATATTGATGCACTATTACAGGCTGGCGGATTTCCAGCATCAGAGATGTATGACAAAATTGCCAATAATCCTGCTCTAGTAAAAATGGGAAAAATAGGAGATGCAGTAATTTACATGGCCAATCAGGCCAACAACGGTCAAGTGCCGACATTCCCAAACAATCTCAATCAAGATCAAATCAAAGCAATTGAACTGTATGCCAGTGAATATCTTGGTGCGCTAGGACTGGTCACTGGTGGAGTACCATTCATGCGTGGATCTCGAGAAGAGTTTGAAGGATTCGTGGGCGGTGATCTCAAAGACATGATTATGTTTTTCCCCAAAGCATCAAACAATCCCTTGGCCGACAGTTTTAGTGTAGTTAATGACGAAACTGGTCATGCTGTTAAAATTTCTAGCAAAGCTGCCGGCAAAGGAGCACCCCCGAGCCTAGGCAGTATGAAATTCCCAGATGATATTAAGAAAAAATATCCGGAGGCTACACAATTTTTGAATAAAGCACAAGATGCATCTTTAAGTGCATTCACTCAACCATTTGCGTTGATGAACTATCTGTACGAAATCAACCCTAACAAAATTCCCAAAGCATATCGCGGGTTAATGCCATTTACCCCAGCATTGGTCAGCCAACTTGAAAACAACATGAAAGGTGGCAAACCTATACCACGATCTATCATGAAACAGTTTGAAAAACAACTAAATCCCAAAGTTCGTGATGGCTCAGCCACTGACGGTGGCAAAGCATGGTATGCTGTGATTCAAGACATGATGCGAGCAGTTAACGCCGATCGTGCTGTGCCGGAACTACGTGCCGCATTGATTGAAAGTTTAGGTTACAACTTTGTTCAGTTATATACCAATGCCAAAGGTAACAAATTAGTAACACAAGCGTTTTGGCCTGCAAAAATTTCCGGGCAAGTTAAACTTAAATCTAAGGGATCTGCTGGAGAACTCAAAGGCAAAATGAGTGTGGAAATATCTCCCGGTGGCGAAGACTTGTACGATCCTTATAATCTTGACGACACACGTGGTGATCTTGGTGGCGTGACCTACACTGACGACACTGAAAAACTAGATGATATTGAAAATCAACGTTCCGGAGTCACTGCGGCAGCCGGCGGCATAGAAAAAACTAAACAATTAGGAAACGATAAAACGCTGGGACGCAAGCGCCAGCGTTAACGATTCAGTACGGAGATGTTGTCGCAGATGCCAAGCTTCAAGGCTTCTTCTGCACTGAGATACACATCGTGTGCCGGCAACAAGGTTCGTTTAATTTCTTCTTCTGATAATCCTGTACACTGCACATAGTGTGCAACCATGCGCTTTTGTGTAAGATCAAACTCTTTCATTGTGGCCATCAACTCATGATGCTTGCCATCATTGCCCCAGGCATACTGATGACTCATGATACTAGTGTTGGGCGTTAGTGTTCTGCGTCCGGGTGATCCTGCCAAAAAGATCAACAATCCAGCACTGGCAATCTGACCCAGACCCACAGTCTTAATGAATATGTTGGAACTACGCATCACGTCAATTAGGGCAAAGGCCGCACTCATGTCCCCGCCCTCTGAACAGATCATCAACAACAGTTCTTTGCGTTTTCTTTTTGTAACAAAGTTCTCGTGCAGAATCCATTCGATCGCAGGCTTTATACTTTCATGGTCTACTTCTCCCATGAAAACATACATACCATTATCTGCCAACGCTTGTGTGTGGTCTTTTACGGTGTCAAAATCTTGCTGTGTGGCCATGTTTAAATCAGTTAATTTGTGTGTGTTCAGTATTATACTACTGAACTGTCAAGATGCACAATTACTTATGGCGCAATGTTGGCGCCAAAAATTAACAATTTGGACCGCGAACTATGGCTATTTTAACCTGATCTAAGTTGGCTGTGGGCAAACGGCTGAGATCAATAAATGTATTAAATCTTTTGACTGCTCGGCCATTAATTGCCACTTGGTCATGGGTCTGATTTACATAGTACCAAGCAGAATGATCGCGATGGTCCAGTTCTTTGGCATAAAAACACTGTTTGAATTGCTCAGTTCCTGCGGTGTCCACAATGGCAACTCGTATAGTAGGCTGGCTTTGGATCATCTCTTTACGTACCATTTGGTCAGCAACTGTATCGTTAAACCAAGTTTGGGTGGTTGAGCCAAACCCAGGGCGTACAACATCAATCTGGGATGACACACCTCTACATCCAAACAAGCCGCCACAATCGGAACGTTGGTTTATTGCAGTCAGTGCTTCGGCAACACTTTCAAGGTACTCTTTACTCCATGATAACCAAAACGCCACTTCTAATTGTCCTGTCCTGTTGGCATCAAATAAGACTTGTGTTTTATCCAATTCGATTACAAACGCTCTTTTGGGATAGTCAGTCAAGACAGATTTAAGCAACCTATCTCCTGAGGTTCTTTCGTGCTGTAGTGTTTGTATCTGTGTGCCGATACGCCCACCTTCTACTACACCAACAGCGGCAGATCGATTTAGCAAACGGTTGGCAATTTTACTGGGACGCACCCATACCTTCATGTTGACCAGCACTCGATTACCTACTCTTTGCTGTTCAACAACTTCGAATCGATCCACATAGCCACTGGCATAGGTAATGATTTCATCTCGGGCAATACGATCGTTTCGTACTTCTGTTTCGGAAGCAACAACTGTGCCGACTGCATGTTCAACTGCCAATCTGAAACCTTGCTGCCTAGCCTGGTCTATTGTGATGCCTTCGCCGATCACTTCAACATACAACACCTTTTCAGTGGAGGTTTCATAGATCCAACGGGCCACAGTTATGCCTGTGCCAATGGGACTGCGAAGTACATCTGCAATAGTGATACCTTGTGCGGCAGTCACGACCACAACAGTGCTGACTGCGACGAGTAAACGTTTTAGCATGTTATTGCATCATTAGGCCACGTACCACTGGGCGAACTGCATTGGATTTTTTGTCCCAACGATACACCACCCGGACGTTTTTACCACTGTTGATCACCTCACCTTTGACCAGATACAAGCCTGACAAGATACCTGCATTTTGTGTGGTGATGGTGTTGTTGACTGTGCTGGCAATTCTCAACGCATCGTTGCGAACAGCAGTATTATCTTCTTTAGAAGTACTGCCGGTATTCCGTTGCGGATTTAAATCCGCGGCCACGTCTGTGTCATCTGTGGACTTGATAGCATTGGTGGTAAAGTTGTTTTTCTTGTTGTCGTTGGCCTGCTCCAGGTTGCTACTGATCATACGCACAGATGTCCGACTTGTGATGTTTTCTCGATTGATAAAGTCGTTAAGACTTTTCTTGGCTTCAAGTTCAGCCACACGGAATGATTCACGTATGGCGTTTTGACTATTGCCCCACACAGGTGCATAGCCAATGACTTCAATGCTTTCAACGTTGCCCGAGAATGTGCCATACTTGATACTAACACCAAGACGAGTAAAGTCGTTAGTAGCTGTTTGCTCACTGATTGGTGCAGTGGCATTGGCACCAGGTGCAACGCCGGAGTTCTGGCTCAGCGGATTGGAACTACATCCAGTTAACATTACCAGCACAGCCACGGCTGTGGCAGATAAAATACGATTCTTCATTTCGCTTCCTTTTGTGTCTTTTTCTGGTTAACCGATACGGTTTGTTTACACCCAAGAAAAATCCAGTTCATGTGTGTATTGTACACGAACTGGATTAATTGGTCAATGCCTTTTGGGCCAAACGGATATTATTTGGCTTTGGGCTGAGTAGTTTGGTAAGCCTTCATGATGCCTTCACCAAACTTGGTGTAGTCAAATTTCATTGCTTCTTGCATGGCTTTGGTAGATTCGGAAACCAAAGTAGTTATGGTTTCGGAACCGACTTTGGCGGCTTTTTTGGTATAATTGGCCTGCTCATCAATGAACGTGTTCATTGCGTCTGCTACCTTTTCATTTTGGACAAATGTCTTAACGAATTGTTTTTTGCTGTTTTGTACAGCGTCGATTGATGCGTCTAGTGTAAACATAATTTTCTCCTATTAAGCGAGTTTACTATAAGGCCCGACCTATTCAGCACCTTATGTTCTATTGTAACATTATTTATGTTGCAACGCAACATCATTTGGTATTTTTATTAGTGAATGGTCACTAAATAGTATAATATGATTATTTTTACACCAACACGAGCAGACAATAGATCAAATCCGTATCTTTTTCATGTCACATCAGAAATTGGAAAACTTCACGGATTAAAATTTTTACCCACAGTGACTTATCCAAATCAAGCATGGACGCAGAAGTCGGCCAAACGAGCCCTGGCTGATCCCAATTCTGTGATTGAATTTAAAGACTGGGCACACATTGATTTTTTTAAGCACAGCAAACGAAAAAAAATAATATTTTTAGATCAATTTTTTATACACAACTACTACAAAAGAGATGTTGGCGGCGTTCATGCATTAAATCCAGACCAATACTTTCCAAGACCACGTGATCATGCACCCAGCCCGGCAATTGATCGTTATCCCGATCGGATTGACTACAGCTGGGCCGATCTGATAATTTGTGTACAAGAAGAAAATCTATCAGGACCTGAATGGCTTGAGTTTTTCAACAATCCTGGAGCCTATTTTCACACCGACTCGGACCGTGTGATATCCATAGTGTCTGGCCTAAACTCTGACCTGTCATATCAAAATGTCTTTCCTCCCAACGTGTTACGTGTGCCGCTGAATTTCTGGTGTGCGTGGGTCACAGCCTGCAATACACCTGTAGAATACAATGCTGACTATGACAGACCTTACAAATTTGAAGCCTTGTTGGGCGGGTCAAAAGAAAATAGACAATTTGTTTTTCACAAGCTGAAAAAACACAATCTGCTAGAGCACGGTCTGATCAGTATCAGTGCTCAGACATTCAGATCTCCTACTGACCGCCGTTATCACGATGATTTTTATCGCAGTCCGGATCTAGATAAGTATGACAACAAAGAAATGTTGGTCCTGCGAAAGGATAGTCGTAAAGGCAATTGGATAGCACACACCACTGGCGCCGCAAGAATTTATAACTTTCCACTGGGCAACGAAAAATCTACAACGCATGTTGGTCCGTATGCAAGTTTTTTTATACCACATCGCGTTTACCAAGAATCGTGGTTCAGCATTGTGGCCGAAAGTATTGTTACAAACTGTGACTTTTATACAGAAAAAACTGCCAAAGCCCTGTTGGGTCGTAGAGTCTTTATTACATTTGGGCCACAGCACAGCCTGAAAGTGCTCAGAGACAATGGGTTTAAAACTTTTGGTGCGTGGATAGACGAAAGCTATGACGACGAGCCCGACGACGAAATTAGATGGGGTCTGGCTTTTGAACAGGTTGTTCGATTGATTAATCACCCCAGTTTAAAATCATTACATGTTCAAGCACAAGCAGTGCTTGAACATAATTATCAGTTGGTATCTGATCAACGATCAATGCTAAAACCCATTGACGACTTTATTCAATCGTTTTTAAATGGTACTGCGCCCAGCTGTGTTGGATCGGTGCCAATGAAACAAAACTGGACTCCTGCACAACAGCTGGCAGCAACAAAAAAACATCATCCTGTTCAAATTGAACAGGATTCTCCCGGTGCGGCATTTGCACCCTACTCGCCGGAGATACTGCAGGGAACTATTATACGTTCAAAAAATACCACTGTGGTGCAACCTATTGTTATTCAACCAACTCGACGGTTCAATGATCGTGCTATACTACAAGCTCTGGAGCAGGCACGAGCTGAAACAGCAAAAAAACGGCAAGGATTGGGCCGTTAACTAAATACTTGATAGGAGAACATTATGTTTACAAAAATCAAAGAATTCTTGTTTGGCAAACCTTCTGAATTAGAAGCACCATACAAGGTTGAGGCACCAGCACCTGCGGTAGAAACTAAACCTGCTCCTGTAGCAGAAACTAAGCCTGCTCCAGTTGCCAAGCCCAAGGCAACACCCAAGCCCAAACCGGCAGTCAGGCCAAAGGCACCTGCTAAACCTCGAGCACTAAAATAAAAAGTCCCGAAAGGGACTTTTTTATTGATGTGTTTTTTTGGGTAACTTTGGCCTGGCCTTTGGGCCAGTTTCTTTGGCCTTTTCTTGTGCATGTTCGGCAGCTGGACTAGTTTTATAAGGTGCTGGAACAGGTGCAACTGGTGGATGTCTGTGCGGTATTCGTTTAAACCAACTCATACTGATATTTACGACCGTACGCAAATCATAATAGACAAATAGAAAGCCCCTTCCGGGGCTTGTTGTTGATTACTTGATCTGTGTCCAAACACGTTCACGAATCTGTTTTGTCAGTGCATCTGGCAATGGTACATAGTCCAAATCTACAGCATCTTTCTTGCCGTTCTTAAATGCCCAATCAAAGAACTTTAGCACTTCATCACTGGTAGCTTTGTTGGCAGGGTTCTTGTACATGATGATGAAACTGGCTGAGCTTACTGGCCAAGCCGCAGGATTCTTTTGATCCACAATACTCAGGCCCATACCCGGAACACTGAACCAATCAGCACCATCTGCGGCAGCGGCAAATGTTAAGTCATCTGGACTGACATACCGGCCTGATTTATTTTGTAGTTGTAGGAATACCATGTTGTTCTTTTTAACATAAGCATACTCTACATAACCGATTGAACCTCGGATACGGTTCACATTGGCTGCAACACCTTCGTTGCCTTTGCCACCTACCGAGTTTGCCGCTGGCCATTTAACTGCGGCACCGCGACCCACACGCTGGAGCCACTCAGGACTAACAGTAGCAAGATAGTCTGTCCAGTTGAATGTTGTTCCTGATCCATCAGCACGGTGTACAATGGTGATAGGCTGATCTGGTAATTGTTTGCCTGGATTCAATGCTACAAGGCGAGGATCATTCCATTTAGAGATGTTGCCCATGAATACATCTGCCATAACAGGGCCAGTAATGCGTAGTTCACCTGGCTTAATGCCATCCAAGTTAACAACAGGAACTGTGCCGCCAATGATGGCAGGGAATTGAACTTGAGCATTCTTATCTAAGTTCTCCCCGCTTACCGGAGCATCGGTTGCACCAAAGTCTACAGTCTTTGCGTTGATTTGTCTAATGCCACCTGAACTACCAATACTCTGATAGTTTAAGCTGACCCCTGTGGCTTTCTTATATCCTTCGGCCCATTTAGAATAGATAGGCATTGGAAATGTAGCACCAGCACCTGTAATGTCTGCGTGTGCTGATACGGTTACCGCGGCTAATAAAATTGCTAATAGTTTGTTCACTGTGTTCTCCTTGTTGTGACAAATTTATTTAAGGAGAATCATGTTACAGTTTTGTTACAAAATCATGCGTAGCAAACCCACTGTGTCAATTGTGGTCAACAGTATATAGTTAGCCAGCATGCCAAAAGATTTCCTAGTATAACTAGCCCAAGCATAGAGGGCGCAACCAAGGATCCAAATAGGATACAACGTAAGTAAAGGGGGGTTGGGGACGGTAACTGCCATACTAATACTACACCCAATACTAATAGCCCAAGCAAGCAACTCAATAGCAAAGCGAATCCTGTTAGACTTAAAATCATCTCGTATCCAGTCAAATGTGTTAAGCAATATATCGTTCATAAACCTGTTCACTGGCCAAATTTTTGCCTTTGGCTTCGCATTGGATATCAAATTGATCAGCAAAGGTCAATGCCCAATCAGTCACAGCGGAATTCCAATAAAAGTCACTGTGGGCTCGCAGTTTTTGTTTTTTAAAGCCCTGTGCCAACAATGCAGCCATGTCCGGCAACACCGTGGCGTCATGCCCCACCAGATAGTCTTCTCTACTGACTGAATAATGGAGTGCAGGCCTTACTCCACGCCAGGAATCAATCACACGCGAAACTCTATCGTCGGAGGGTTGAATGTAGTCTCCTGTACGGATCCAGTGATGGTGTATATCAAGCACGAGGGCACAGTCTTTGGCAAGTTCAAGACTTGAGTCGATTCCCCAGGCATTTTCGTCGTTTTCGATGGTGATGCAGTTTCTTGCTTCGGGGCTAAGACGCTGGAGGGCAGAGCGAATACCCTCGGGGCCTTGTTTACCCGAGATGTGTACATTGATTTTAAAGTCTTGAAAAGTTTTGCCGTAGCCCATCCACCTGACCATATCTGCATGATATTCAAACTCCTGTATGCTTCTATTTACGATGCCAGGATTCTCACTGGCCAACACACAGAACTGTCCAGGGTGAAAACTCAATCTAACATCCAGTCTACGAGCAGTTTCACCAATGGGTGCAAAGATCTTGGCACAATGGTCTTGAATCTCCGGACGTTGCCACCAGTCAATCCAACTGGGCTCAGTGTAGCCTTGTAGCATTTCGCTACCTAATCGTACCATACGTCGGCCTTCGGGCAAGGTAGCCACACGTTCAATCATCCGCACAGCCGCTGAGGTGTTGTGATTCATGATATCCCACTGGCGTTGTTCAGCTTCGTCAGCGTGTTCACGAAGCCATCGCATGGTGGTTGATCTGCCGTTTAGGTCACGGTCCACTGCATTGACTTTCATGCCGCCACATTCTGAGGGGTCATTAAGCCACTTGCAACAAAAGCCAATTCGTTTATTCATGCTAGTATTATAGCAATAAATCTATTTGTTGTCAAGGCTTTAGCAGTTCGATTACATTTTCTAATGTGTCTTTGGTAAGATTTTCAAATTCAGCCAATTCGGGATGGACGTCACCTTCGTGATCAACCAACACCCATTGTACTGCCGGATTGCTTGAGATGGCATCTCGGATAAAACGCTGGTAATTTGTTGCTCGATGTGCTGTTAACCGATCTGCACTCTTGGGTCTTTCGGTCCAGTTGAATCCCAATAGTAGCACAACATCGCTTTGTCCAGACACTAGGTGTATGCTGATCAATTCGTCTTTGTTGTCTATTTCAAAAGTAAAACTACCTTCATACAGTCGTACCCCTCGGGGGCGATCTAGCTCGGCATAGATTGATGCTGGAACATACATATTGCACATTTCATTCATTTTGCGTTTTAACAACTCACGTGCTTTGCCTGCATCATTGCAAACAACATTGTCAGTGCTACACCCACGCCAGGTGCGCCAGCCACCCCAGATGGCAGCAATGTCTTTGAGCACAGTGACATCAACGTCTGGTGGTAACGCAGTGGAGTCTGCTACAACCCAATTGATTCTCATTCAACAGCCTTTAGTGTTTTCCATTTGTAGTTGCCCAGACACACCCAGGCAAAGGCACCATTGGGCATAGGATCAGCATTGAACACAATGTCGCCCTTGGTTCCGGAATAGTTGGGAACTGTTGTTCCGTGTCCTATCATGTACTGTGCCACACGCAATTTTTTAACAGCAGTTATGCCATCTGTTCCAATGGTCAGTTGAGGTAATTTATTAACACCAATGTTCAGTGCTTGGTCGCGACTGGTGCCAATGTAGGCTTCTTGATTTTTGTACTTGCCCGCAGATATACTAATTTCTTCGTCCCAGACATTCAGAGCAGAGTCTGGATGTTCTGTATTAATGCCCAGCCGCTTTTTAACCACCACGACAGTTTCGTTTAAACTGGTTTCGCCTTCGACTATTAGGTCTCGAAGGCGACCTACTTTTTGCAAGTTACTTTGTGTGATAGTTCGTGCCAACTGATTGCCAGCAACCAATGGGTGATCATCCACTGTGACATTGTCAAATTTAATACCGGTCTTTTTAATTTCTTCCGCGACCTGCTCGACCAACCGATCTTTCCAGTCTTGATCCAGTTGTTTCAATGTCTTGGCACTTATGTCAGCTGCCAACACATTCCAACTTTGATTGTCTGTGTTGATAGATCCTGTGACTGCCAGGTCCTTGACTGTGACTGAATCTACAAACTTGGCAGCACGAGCAGTCAATGTGTTTTCAACCACTGTTGTTTCGTCTAAAATTGTCAACTGGCAAGATGTAGCACGATCATCAATGCCTGTACTGGAAAAATTGTTTAACAATTCAATTTTTAATTTGGCCATATTTTCATCTACACGCTGATGAATAACAGTATTGATATCAATCGACCCAATGGTTGCTACTGTGCGGTGCACTACCATTTGATTAAGCGTTTTTTCAATCTTTTCTAACCATACCACGTCCGTGAACAATTCTGTAACTGCGATTCGTGTGATACGATCTACTTCTTGGTCAACAGTGGTCTTAATGAGATTGTTGTTGACAAACTGTGCAACGCCAGGAACTGTGCCTGCGGCAAATAACTCAGCAACCGTGGTTTTAACAGCTTCAAGGATTTCAGGCATGGTTGTTGAGTTGGCAAATTTTGAAAGTATACGATCTTGTGTGTACTTTAATATCTTATCTTCAAGGGGTTTGGACCACTCAGTTGATGTAAGCACTCCGTACACATGATCATTGACTGTTTCAGCAATTTGCTGTTCTATCATGCGTGTTATTACATCAGTATCAATCATGTTTTCTCCGTGTGTCAAGTGTTACACAATGAAACCCACCGCCCAATGTACGGCTATGGCTTAGCGTATGAGGTATAGCATCAATGCCTTTTGACTTTAATATAGTAATTAGTGCTGTTTGTGCGGCATCTACAATAACTGTTTCAGGATCCAGCACCAACATATTCATGGCAATCCATTTGGACGCATACGGATATTGATAAAATCCTTGCGGCACTACGTCGTTGATGTAGATCTTTTCCCAGGAATCAAACGCCGCTGGGCAGTTTGATTCAGTTACACGACTGGCGTTCAACAATACCAATCCTTCCCGCACAGGCACAATAGTACTGTCAATGTGTACGCCTGAATAAAAATTGCACAACTCAATGTCAATGTCAGGGAATTGATTGCACAACCAATCATATGCGGCCATGTTGCCACTGTGACTTTGTAGGTACAACCAAGTGTCCCCTAGTCTACACACGTTGGCAGCATCTAAAATCATGTCTTGATCCCGGGGCATTGTTAACACTTTTTTAGCTTGGCGTATGATTTGTTGCAGTGCTTCGGTTTCTTGATTGCGGCAAGGATACATCATGTTTACATCAACCACAGTGTCGCCTGCCACCAATAATCTATCACGTGGACAATAGTTGTACATTCCATCTAGTTCAACAAAGTCCATTGGTTTAGGTCTGTAAACCACTGCACCATAATCAACCAGTATCTCTGTTAACTGATCAAGTTCCGCATTGGCTTCTTCAACAATCCATTCGGGCACAGACCCAGCTGGCACAGGTGTTTCGGTCCAGGATGTTTTAGACGATTCTATAGCAAACACAGGATCATTGCTGGGCCAATTGGCGTTGGTTGCACTGCCAACCACTATGGCTTCCAGTGGATCCCATTCGTTACGACTGTCTATCATAGGTGCCCTGTTATTTGCAAGGTATACCGATCTTCAAGTCCAATATTGGCAGCCATGTGCGGTGCATCATACACCCACTCTGACGTTTGTCCTGCTTTCCAGTTAACATACGGAACACCATCTACTTCCAGATAGTGCCCAGGCTTCCAGTCTTCTAACAACACCAATGCTCGACGTATCGACTTCTCGCGACCTTGCAAATTAAACAGTTCAATATAACGTTTATACAGGTCTCTATGTACCGGCATAACTGTGCCTGTGGGCATACGATAAAATGCCAGACCAATATCTTGCCATCCTTGTGCTCGATACATATCTATAAACTTTGGTGCCCAGTCTGGAAGTCTATGCCGCATGTCACATAGTTCGCCACAAATTTTACTTTGGTATCCCTGGGTTTGCCACAATTCTAAACTTGCAGGATCATTGAAAGGCTCTCGAATGTAATCTAGTGTTTTAAATTCTTCGTCCCAGAATTTATATAACTGGTATTTCCGTGGATTGTATATCATTTTGTATTGCGTGTGTTTCCGTAGTGTATCACTTTGATGTCAGGTGTTGTTTCTACTAACGTGCGCCACGGATCAACAACAACACTGCCTTTGGGTATGTTGCAATAGAATCCATCCTTGACTGCGTTTCCGGTGTAGCCGTATGTTACCTGTCGATTGTGGGCCAGCAACAGCACACAAGGACCAATCAACTCCGACACTACTTCTGCTGGATCATCTGCTAGAGGATCAACATATCTAACATTAAATCCAGATTCTTTTACAAAATGCCCAATCAACGTTGAGTATGATCCGATGCAGTAGGCAACATCTGGCTTGTAGGCTTTGCCATGAATTACAATGCTCATGCCGCGTTCTTTTGCTGTGTCTGCTAAAAACTTAGCAAGATTTTTTGCTTGTATTTCTCGAGCATGCATGATGGTATCAAACATGTCATAGCCAAGATCATATTCTTCCGCCAACCAACGTAGTGCAATGTTGTCTCTGGGATGACAAGCACCTGCATCGCCCATGCCTGCTGTCATGTATTTGGGACCCATGATACGCATGGTTGAACGAGCCAATGCATTTGTGACCACATCCACATTGATGTTGCCAATCTTCATGGCAAAGTCCTGTATCATGTTTGCCAGTCCAATCTTGGCCGAAATAAATGTGTTGTAAAAGATCTTAATTGCTTCGCATTCGTCCCAGGTGCCAATTTCGTAGCGTGGGTTGTTTTGCATAACTTGATTGTAGATATCTACCAACTCACTGGCCAGGGCGTTTGGATTGCCGTCTTCGGTGCCAATCATGATCATTTCTGGGTTGACCATATCCCATTTAACTGATCCCATGGCAATCAAGTAAGGGTTATATAAGAACTGATGCTGTTTATCCAGCAATGGTACAAAGTATTTGCGAGTGGTACCGGGTAATACTGTGGAAATCAACACAACTTTCTTAGGTGATGTGGCATACCGGTTGATGTTTGTAATGGCTTCCTTGACTGCATCATGTCCAAAATCTCGTGGAGTCAAATGACTGGAGGGAGTGCTGCCGTCATAACCCTCGGCGTGTGGGGTAGGCACAGCAACAAAAATCCACTCACTTTTGTTTATGGTTTCTTCAATCGTGCAAACTTGTACCAGGTCACTGGTTCTTGGGCTTATGTCGTAGCCTCGCACTGTAAACTTTTCTGCCAGCACTTCTGCACATTCCAGACCTAATTTTCCAATGCCAATGAAGCCTATATTTTTCATATTATGAGTATTCTTTCGGATAGATTGTGTTCTTATGTTCTTTATACAGAACAATTTTATTGATTGTGTATTAATTTATCGGCTTACAGTACCATGCCCAAAAAAAAGTAAACGAGTTTATCTATACCTACTGAATTTTATTGCTGTAGAGCAATAAATATTCGGATAATAATAACTATAAAGGTGATAGCATGAGTAAGAGACTAATTATGGGCCTAGCCAGCCTTGTTTTAGTAATGTCTGCAACGGCACAAACAACCACTACGTCTGGCACAACCGGTGGAACAACCACAGGCACAAGTACACTGATCAATCAAGGTACCTACGACTCCAAGACTTTGGTTGATACCAACAGCACCAGCAATAGTACCAGCACAGTTACTTCAAATAGCAATACTAATAGCAACAGCAACAGCACCAGCACAGCCGCGGTCAACAGTACCAGCAACAATACCAACACCAACACCAGTGTAAACACAAATAACAACATCAACTCTGGTACCAGTACAGTTAACAACAACAACGTTAACTCAGGCACAATGACCTACAACAACAACAATGTCAACTCGGGCACAATGACCTATAACAACAACAATGTCAACGCCAGTACAAGTACCAATGTAAACACAAACAATAATATTAACTCAGGCACAATGACCTACAACAACAACAACGTCAGCACTGCCACTAACAACAACAACAATGTCAGCACCAGCACAGCCACCAACAACAACATCAACACTGGCGACATGACCAACCGCAATATCAACACGTCAACCAGTACCAGCAACAATGTCAACAACAATGTGAACTCTAGCACCGCAGTCAATCAAAATGTACAAACAGGTGATATGACCAACCGCAATATCAACGAAAGCACAATCACACAACGAGTGATTCAACCCCCTCCGACTGCTGTAGCACCTGCCATGCTGAGCGGCGGCAATGCTGACCTATGTAGTACTGGTAGTTCCGGATCGGTACAAACACAAGTGTTTGGTGTTAGTTCGGGCGGCACAGTGCGTGACATGAATTGCGAACGATTAAAGTTATCTAAAACACTATATGACATGGGTATGAAGGTTGCGGCAGTTGCTACTATGTGTCAAGACCGTCGTGTGTTTGATGCCATGCTGGCAGCTGGTACACCTTGCCCTTATGAAGGCAAAATTGGTGAACAAGCCAAAGCAAGTTGGGAAGCTAATCCGCATAAGATTCCAAAGTTGGATGAGGTAAAATTAGATGACACTTATAAGAAAGTTGGCATTGGCGCTATCCTTGGCGTTCTTGTCCACAAATTATTCTAACGCACAAGACATATCCACTACCGGTAATTTAATAAATTACGGTACTGCACCTACGAGTACAACCAGTACCTGGAACAATGGTGTGTATGTCAATCAACTGTGCTTTTATGCCGGCGAGCCAGGCAACTGCGGACCTAACCCTAGTATTATCCCTGGAGGTCGCATTCACTTCAGTTACGGAACCGCCGACCTTAATCAAGTTATCAACATAAACACAGCACTGTCTGCAGGAGGTACAGGTGTACAACTTGCTGGATTTACCTACAGCCTTTGGGCCAAGAACGGCAATGGATGGGATGATGCTAGACAAGATTATCTAGCCGCTTATGTAAAACTATACGGTTCAGGCGGCAACCTGATAGCAAACTATGATTACTCTGCGGCAACCAATAACAAATACAACTGGACTAACTTTACATTTTCTGAAACATTTGCTAGTCCCTATATTGCGTCAACACTAAGCACAGCACAGGTGGGCATGATAGGTAGAGATAATAATTTTTGGGCAGGCAACTATGGTCCAGAAGTTTTTGATGTGGATTTTCGTTTAAAATACAAAGTTGATCCTTGTGCAACAAATCCAGCATACAGTTCAACTTGTGCAGGATTTGGTAGCATTCTTAACACCAACAACTTATTGGATTCAACTAAAGGTGGTAGTTCTCTAAATCAAGCATTTGCTATTAACACCGCATTACAAAGTGCCGGAGTTGGTGCAATGATTCATGGATTCAACTACGGATTCAATTGGAGAGTTGGGCAAGGTTTTTCTGGATGTACTGCTTGGAATCAAGATGGGTCATGTAGTTGGACCATGAACATACCTGCGTATGCCAATGCCACAGTGTCACTTACAAACAGTAGCAACCAGTCTATACATTCAAAGAGTTATAGTTTTACAGGTGATGGTACTAGTGGTTCAGTGAGTGACAAGTTTTTGTTACCATCTAGCATGAATCAATCCATGTTGGGCACAGGTAGAATTGTAGGGTCAGCATCAGGCACAGGTTCTTCCGTAGAAGGTGCCTGGGCAACAATGATTTATACTGCTGATCCTTGTGTGGCCAATCCTTTATACAGTTCAAATTGTAAGGGGTTTGCATTTGCTATGGCCAAGCAAGCGTCGGCAGCAAACAATACCGCACCAGTTGCACCTGATGGCACACAGATGCAGGATGCTCCGCCTCCGAGCGGACCACCTCCTCCACCACCGGGTAGTCCTTCCCCGCCACCACCGGGTTCAGAGCCACCACCGGGTAGTCCACCTCCTCCGCAAGGTGCACAACAACCTGCTGCCGGCAATCCCAATGGCACACCAGCAAATCAACCTCCTCCGCCGGGCGGCGGCAGTAGTCAACCACGAGCAGGCGAAGTTAAAACAGCCAGCGATAGCAACAGCAAGTCGGCTCCCAGTCTAGGCAGTGTTATGAGCATGATCAGCACCAATCAAGCCAGAATAGGCAACGAAGCAAAGTCTGTTGTGCAAGCCGCAGAAACAGCCGCTGCCAAAGATGCACAACAAGCACAACAACAAGCAGAGACCGTAGCTGGCGCACTCACTGCTCAAAGCATTGCTGGTAGCATGACACAGGCCAGCACAGGCACAGGGCTAGTGGTATCCAGCAGTCAATCACAAATGTCCGTGGTAAATGTGACCAGTGTGTCGCAAACCAGTGTGGTCACCATTGGCGGCTTACGCCCAGCAACAACAAGTATATTTGCTGATCCTAACATTTCTTTGTCATCAAGCATGATACCGAGCCAATTTGATATGTACAGTTTGCAATCAGCACTGGGGCGCAACAACACACAACCAGAAACAGAAACACCACAGATTGAAGGTATCAAAATTGGCGGCCGTTCTGCACTAAATGATGCCATGGAACAGCGTCCGATATTACCAAGTGCTACTGCACAAGAACAGCGTACAGACTCGGTAAACAAAAATGTACAGTCAAATGAACTAGCCGGCGGGGTTGACCTAAGTAGAATGGCTATCCAGCCTGCAGGTTATCAAGCATACTCAATGATCATGCCTGATGTGGCGTTTTATGCACCACGAGAAATATACCGGAATCAAGTCAATGTTGACAATACAAGATTATTGCGTCAATTGTCAAGTGATCGATTACACCAAGACCTGGTAAATCTACAATACAAATAAGGAGAAAAAAATGGCAGAAGAAATAAAAAACGTAAATGCAAAGGTTGACGAACTAGAAGCAGCCGCTAAAAAGTACGCATCAAAAGATACTGTTATCAGTATTGGTGGCTATGAATTTACACCAGCCAAACTGATGGTAGCATTTACCATTGTGAGTAGTATACTGGGCGGACTTTATGGTTCGTTTGAAGTGTACAAAGACTATGTGGGCATGAAGAAAAAGATTGCCGAATATTCTGCGCCAGACTTGAGTGGCTTTGACAAACGACTGGCAGTGATCGAAGAGAATAGTGCCAAGACTAGTGACTATACTCGCGATATCAAAACTGATTTGAAGAATGATCTACGTCGTAATGAGTCTGTGACTGAACAGGTAGAACGCAGTGTTAAAACAGCACAGCGTGAAACGGAAGCAGAAATGCGTGACATGCGCAAGGCAGTGCGTGAGGACCTAGAAAAAGCACGTAACGAAGCCAGTGTTATTCGTAGAGAAATGGCCGATGCACGTAGAGAGATTGAACGTGAAGTTGTTCAGTTGAAAAAAGAAGTTGATAGCAAAATACAAAAGGCCATTGATAATCCATTGGCCAACAAGTAACATGTTCAACGCCATTGGCTCATTGATGTTGGCAGGCATGCTGGCTCAAGAGCCAAGGTGCGTAAAATGGACCTGGTCCGGTGATGTGTACAATCGCCGAGTTGTGTGCTTGGAATGGTCCAAGCCTCCTCTTAAAGATAAAAAGGATCCAAAAAAAACATGATTGATCCTATCACCATTGGTCTTGCTTTTACGGCTGCTCAACAATCGGTTGGGTATATTAAAAAAGCCATTGCCTTGGGGAAAGATGTCAACAGTCTCTACGGACAGTTTGCCCGGTTCTTTGAAAACAGTGACGCAATTCACAGTGCTAATATAACAGCACAGACCAGCAACAGCATTCTCACTGACGGTCAGATTAGATCAATGTCAATACAAATTGCCATGCAGAGTAAGGCCCTACGTGATGCCGAAAAAGATCTTAAAGAAATGTTGATATATTCAGGTAATGGGGATGTGTGGGATCAAATGATGGCCGAACGTGTTCGCTTATATAAGGAACGTGCCAAAATACAAGCAGACTTAAAAAACGCCAAGATCAAAGCACAGGCCGACATGATAGACAGAGTACTTATAGGTATAAGTTTCATGGCAATATCTGTTCCTGTTGTGCTTTTCAGTTTTGCTATGATGGTTCGATCTTAAAGAAAAGAAGTTGATATCAACATACAAAAGACCATTACCAATACATTTGTAAAACTAATTAGCAGGGTCAAATGTTAAATTATAGTTGTTACCCCTAATGCCGTCAATCATGTTGGTATATCGGCGAAATTTATCATTTAGTTCAGAATCATACTGGTAGTCTTTGATTACATTAAGCACGTATGATTTAACATCAGGCCTAACCGTCAAAGACTGCTCAATTTGATCCTTGAACCGAGCCATGTCAGCAGGTGGCACAGAATTTATTCTCATGTATTCTTCGCCGCCATGAAGAGAAAAGTGTAATTCAATATTTTGAATACAGCACCAATCTATCAGTGCAGGAAGAGAATAAATGCTGGTGTGCTGAAATGTATGATTAACCCCTAGTTCTAACTTTTCATTTAACACACTTTTTACTTTTTTTAAATTATTTTCAATGGTTAAAAAATCACTGCCAAATCGAATATAATCATTTTGTTTGCCTGTGCCTTCAAGGCTGATGACAAAATTAACAGACTTAAACTTTTTTAACAACAATAATGTTGCATCATTGATTGTTGTCATGTTTGTTACAAACAACAGTTCTACTGCGGGTGGGTCTGGTACACTGGATAGGATATCAACTAGTCCGGGCACCATAAAAGGTTCACCACCAGTGAAATGCAAGTATGTGACTGTGGGCAGAACTTTAAGATAAAACTCTTTAAATGCGTCGGAGTCCCACCACTTGTGCTCACTTGATGTCACACTCCAATTGACCCCAACCGAGTTATATTCTGCTTTATTTTGTATGAACTCTGACCAAATGCTAGAACTCGAGTATGGACTGCACATGATACAGCGAAGATTGCAAAAATTTCCCAATTTAAATTCTACATGCCACGGATCTGTATTGGCAGCGTCGCCGTGACGTTTATTGGATGTTGTTCGCAAACTGCTGTATCCTAGGTTCTCGTCATACCAGCATTGATAACATCTAGGATCTTCTATGCCTGCATCAAGATCTGCTGCCAGGCTGTCCATTTCTACACGCCATTGTGAGTAATCACGAATGGTGTAGGATTTATGTCCATCGTGAGGTCTTTCACGGAATTGACAACATGGCAGTAGATTACCGCTGGTCTCTATACTCAATCCGTGTCGTGCTAATACACATGATTTAGTCATATTATGCTGTGTGCTTTTCGATAACTCCATCCCACTCAGGGCCCGGATCCGTTTCCATATATGTGTTAACACGATTACGGATGTCGTCGTAGAAACTGTCTAGTTCTTTATTCCAACTACCAATTAAATGTTCCAGTGCTTGATGGCAATAGTTCCAATCACGCTTTCGGTAATTTATTAACAAATTGTTATGAAGATTTGTTTTGCTTTCAGTCAGCGGCAACTCCATAATTGGAATCGTTTCAACCACACAGTATGCAGTTACCTCTGTATTTCCCGGGATGACGCGAATGGTATCCAATTCCAATACTGTATACTTTTCTCGATAACTTTCAATTTGATCAGGGTCAATAATAATGTTCACGGTGTGTTTCCTTTTAAATATGTATCATGCAAATGACATTTGATTTAATTTCTGACTTACATCTAGGCCCTACGGACACATTTGATTGGACTGGATTGGCCACTAGTCCATTTTGCGTTGTTGCTGGTGATATTTCCATGGATGTTGAAATAGTGAAAGAAACGTTGGAGCATCTTGGCCAATGTTATCAAGCAGTATTTTATATCGACGGCAACAACGAGCATAGATATAGTTTAGATTCAATTTCGGGCAGTTATAACATATTAGAAGAAGCCGTTGCTGGAATAGAAAATGTAGTGTTTTTGCAAGACAATTGTGTGATTGTTAATAATGTTGCATTTGTTGGCACCAATGGTTGGTGGACATATGATTTAGATCCGAGTATTGATGATGAACAATGCAGATTATGGTATTGCGATATTATGGATGTCAGCATGCCTGTTACCAGTGCTATATACAGTATGGCGTATAACGATGTCGCTTACTTGAGAAACAGTATTAAAACCCTTCAAACACATCCAGATGTTACGTCCATTGTTCTTGTCACACACACTGTTCCAACTGTAGATTTAATCGATCATGACATGGAAATTACGTCAACTTATAAGTTTAATGTAATGGGAAATTCTCTAATGCAATTGGCACTGGATGGCGATACAGAAAACAAAGTTAAAACATGGTGCTTTGGACATTACCACAATCCCATTGATCAGCATCAAAATGGCATTAGATACGTGAACAATTGCCGAGGCAGAGTTGAAGATTCTACAGAATGGACTCCAACATATTACCCCAAGCGCATTGTTATTGATCTTTAACGCAAAGTTTCAGGTTCTAGTTTAATCTGCAACGGATAATCGTTACTGCGAGCATCCAGTGTGACTTCGATGCCTTTTTGTTCGGCAATTTCATACGGCAAGATTGCAACAACTGCAGACCCAGAATTATGAATATCTTCTGTAATTGTTACAGCAGTTTCTGCGGTGTATTCAAAGTGTTGTATCAAACTTTCAACTACAAAATCCACAGATGTTTTGTTGTCATTCAAGTAGATAATTTTGAATAATGGTGGCTCACGCAATTCTACTTTTGATTTTGACACTGTATTTGTATCTGCCATTTTATATCCTTTATTATGTGGGGGCACCGCGCCCCCACAGTATTTACTATTATATTAAGAAGTGTAAGTGATTGCAATAGCCTTTGGCCGGGCTTCTTCAGGAACTTCACGTCGTAGGTGAATGCTCAAGATACCAAGTTCAAGATGTGCATTGCTGATTTCCACATGATCTGCCAGCTGGAATTCTCTGCGGAAACTACGCTCACTAATGCCTTTGTGTAAAAATGTATAAGAGGCATCAGGTGATTCTACAGTTTCGGCACTGTGTTTGCCTTCAATGATCAAGAACTTTTTGTCCTTGGTAACTGAAAGGTTGTCAGGGCCAAAGCCAGCCACAGCCACACTGATCATGTACTCGTCTTCATTCACTTGTACAATGTTATAAGGTGGATAGTTAGTGGTGGATTGTTGAGCACTCACACGCATGAGTTCATCAAACATGTTGTCAAATCCGATACCAAATTTGTGAATTGCGGGAATATCAAAACTGCGAAGTGTTAATGTTTTAGTCATTTGTTTTCTCCTTTATTAAGCAAGTTGACTATACTGTGTGGACCCGACCATCGGCATCCACACGTATTTATTATAACAAGATCAAATTATCTTGTCAATTACATCATGCCCATTCCACCCATGCCGCCCATTTGTGGATTTGCCTGAGCATTATCCTTGGCCGGTACTTGTGCAATAGAGCAGTCTGTAGTTAAGATCAATCCAGCAATAGAGCCAGCATTGACCAATGCGGTTTTGGTAACTTTGGTTGGATCAATAACACCTTGTTCAACCAAGTCACCATACTCATTGGTAGCGGCATTGTAGCCGTGATTACCAGACTGTGATTTAATTTGATTGATCACCACATCTACTGATTCGCCTGCGTTGTTTACAATACAACGAGCAGGTTCTTCTAAAGCACGTAATAGAATGTTCCAACCTGCCTGTTGGTCAACGTTGGCAAACTTGTCAGCACGAGCTTCAAGTGCTTGTTTGGCACGAATCAATGCTGTGCCCCCACCTGCAACAATGCCTTCTTCAACCGCGGCACGAGTTGCGTGTAGCGCATCATCAATGCGATCTTTCTTTTCTTTCATTTCAGTTTCAGTTGCGGCACCTACACGGATAACAGCAACACCACCGGCTAGTTTGGCTAGACGTTCTTGTAGTTTTTCACGATCGTAATCACTAGTTGCACCTTCAATCTGCGCACGGATCTGTGCAACACGGTCAGTGATGGCTTGTTTGTTGCCAGCGCCGTCAATGATGATGGTGTTTTCTTTGTTTACTTCCACACGAGCAGCCATGCCCAAGTGTTCAACTGTGGCCTTGTCTAGTGTCAGGCCTACTTCTTCAGCAACAACTGTACCACCTGTTAGGATAGCAATGTCTTGAAGCATTTCTTTGCGTCGGTCACCAAAGCCAGGTGCTTTGACTGCACATGATTTGATAACACCACGCATGGTGTTGACTACCAGTGTGGCCAATGCTTCACCTTCAACATCTTCTGCCAAGATAAACAATGGCTTGCCACTCTTGGCAACGCCTTCTAACACCGGCAACAAGTCGCGGATGTTGCCAATCTTTTTGTCAACCAACAACACAAAAGGATTGTCAAGTTCAACTGTTTGTTTTTCTTGATTGCTAACAAAGAATGGGCTCAGGTAGCCACGGTCAAACTGCATGCCTTCTACCACTGCCAACTCATTGTTCAAGCTCTTGCCATCTTCTACAGTGATCACACCTTCTTTGCCCACACGTTCCATTGCTTCTGCAATAAGATTACCAATGTCTGTGTCACTGTTAGCACTGATACTGCCAACCTGTGCAATCTCTTTGGTGGTGTTGCAGGGCTTGGAAATTTTATCCAACTCTGCTACTGCGGCAGTGACTGCTTGGTCAATGCCACGCTTCAAATCCATTGGATTATGGCCGGCAGTGACATACTTCATGCCTTCTTTCACAATGCTCTGTGCCAACACTGTGGCAGTGGTTGTACCATCACCTGCTTTGTCTGCAGTCTTACTAGCAACTTCCTTGAGCATCTGTGCGCCCATGTTGGCCAGTTTATCTTCAAGTTCGATTTCACGTGCAACTGTCACACCGTCTTTGGTGATGTGTGGTGAACCATATGACCGTTCAATAACAACATTACGACCCTTGGGACCAAGTGTTACCTTGACTGCGTCTGCTAGAACGTTTACGCCTTCTACTAATTTAGCACGACCTGCGCTGCCAAATACTACTGTTTTTGCTACCATTGTTTATTCTCCTTTATTTACAATTGCCATTACATCGGTTTCGTACACGATGTTAAATTCTTCGTTGTCGACTTTGACTTTTTGCACAGCAGTCTTGCTGAACAAAACACGATCGCCAACTTTAACTACCATTGGTACCAGTTTGCCATCTTCGGCAATACGGCCAAGGCCAACAGCAAGCACATCACCCTGGCTGGGTTTTTCTGCTGCCGCATCTGGAATAATTAGACCACTGGCAGTTTTAGTTTCTGCCTCGATCAAACGCACAACAATGCGATCACGGATAGGGATTAATTTCATAGTTTTTCCTTATAATAAATGAATCAATAGAATAGTATAACATAGGCCGATGGCTATGTCAACTGAACTGGGTTAAAAAGGTTATGTGCTGATGCTGTGATCAGGTGGTGACAGGTTTTTGATCATTTTTTCTCCTTTAATAAGCAAGTTAATGTGATGTAGCCCCGAAGGCACTACAAAGATATTTATACCAAGAAATCAGAAACCGTTAAGAATTTTGTTGTTCTAGGTTAATGGGTGTAGCGACTTGTGTTTTATCAATGGCAATTTTTAAAATATTTCGTGATTGATAATCTTTTAAGTTGTACATATGGGGTAGTAGTACTCGTTCAAGTTCTGTGTGCAATCCGCGAGCACCTGTTTTTGTGGTAATTGTACGTTCTGCAATCAAGTCTATACTGTCGGCATCAAAGTCCAGGGCCACACCATCCTGGTTAAACAACCATCTGTACTGACTGACCAAGTTGTTTTTTACTTCTGTTAAAATAGTAATAAGTTGAGATTTGGTCAGTTCTTCCAACTGTATAATAGATGGGAACCGTCCCACAAACTCTGGAATCATTCCGTAACGTACCAGATCGTCGGGTGTGATTGCTTCGGATACAGTTTCTTTGACAGTGCTGGCGCCAAACCCAATCGACGTGCCTTGTGTACGTGCTTTAATCACTTTGTCTAGTCCAACAAATGCACCACCTACAATAAACAGTATGTTGGCAGTGTCAATGTCAATTGTTTCACTGCTGGATGTTTTGCGCACTCCTTGATTTGGCACTTTACAACGTGTGCCTTCGATCAGTTTAAGCAGTGCTTGTTGAACACCTTCGCCACTCACATCACGTGATACAGTACTGCTTTCACCTTTGCGAGCAATCTTATCTACTTCGTCAAGAAAGACGATTCCACGTTGTGTGCGTTCAACATCGTTGCCGCTGGCGTGATACAATCTAGCAATCAAACTGTCAACATCGTCACCTACATAGCCTGCTTCTGTCAGCGTTGTGGCATCTGCAATGACAAAAGGCACATCCAGGTATTTGGCCACTGTGCGAGCCATCAATGTTTTACCTGTGCCGGTTGGGCCGGTCATCAAGATGTTGGCTTTTTGTATTTCGTTTTCAGGATCTGCATTGCCAATACGTTTGTAGTGATTGGCAATTGCTACACTTAACACAATCTTGGCAGTGGTCTGGCCAATCACATATTGGTCCAGATACCGGTGTATTTCACGTGGATCTAACACTGACTCTGTTGTGGGTTTCTTGTCATGTTCTTTTGACAACAGCAGTCCGTGACAGAATTCCACGCACTCGTTGCATATGCCAACATTGTGTCCTACAATTAGTTTGCCCACTTGATCTTTGTGCTTGTTACAAAAATTACAATGCGTGGGTGTTGTTTTAGCGATCATTTTATTGTCCGGTCAAACGGCGTTCAATTTGTTCTTGTTCTGCTTCGCTCAACAGATCTGGATCGTATTCTCCCGAATCAATTTTCACAATCAAGTGATCAATGTAGGCTTCATTGTACGCATAGCGATTGTTTAATTGCTTGTCTACCTCTATCCAATTATTTCCATTGTACTTGTACAGTACACTTGGCAACCGATCAACACGCAAGAAAGTATCGCCTTTCTTTGGACTCAACGGAAATGACGTCCCGAATCCAGTGGTGTTTTCTTTTGCAGGTGCGTTGTCAGGAGTTGGTCCTAGGTAGTATTTGGAAGACATCCAAGGTAGCGTATCAATCTTACCAATTTCGTACAAACGTTGCTGAGTTTTTAATGTTTGTCCAGGATTTTCTTCTTTCCATCGACGTGCGGCTGTTTTGGCTTCAGCATCCATTCCGTCCAGGTGATCATCTTCTGTATCGAGTGCTTGAATATCGGTGGCAACGACATTCGTGTTGACTTCTTCTGTTTTAACAATCCTGTCAGTAGGAACTTCTGCCACGGGTAAATCTTCGTTTGCGTCATGTTGCTCTCCATTTGTGTTACAATCTTTGTTGGGACAAAATAGTCCAATGCCTGGTGCGTCTACTAGTGTGGTGCCACATTTGGCACAGTCAATAGCAGTGTCTTCTGGAAACAAGGTGCTTTTAACAACCAGGTCTCCAGTTGGTAAATCTTTTACTAGGTCTTGTAGCTGTTCAATTTGTTCATCACTGAGTGGACCGTCATCTGCTTTGTACTTTTTTTCTCTGTTCCACTTTAGACTCTCAGTGGCAGCCAACAGCATCATGATGGCCAATGGATCAAACACTGTGACCAATATTATAATAACCCAACGAACTGCTTTTTCTAATAGATTAGTGTCAGGGTTGTCACCATAGATAAGTGCGGCTATGTATTTGATAGGGCCAACTTCGGCTTCTACTTTGCGCACTTCAGCCGCGATGGGCGCACGTTGTTCGTTGAGTGCTGTGATTTTTTGTTGTGCTGTTGCAATGTCTGCAAGGAGGCGAGCACGTTCTTTCTGCTGGGTTCTGCGTATGCTGACAGCTTTGTCTGCCCCTTTTTCGTCCTGACTGCGACCCATAACTTGGTCCACAGCCTCATCCATCTGTTTGAGAGCTTTGCGATTAGCATCTATGTTTTCTTTTTCGACCTTGATCTTCTCGTCATACAAAGCAATTTTGGCTTGTACATCACCGGATACCATACCTTGGTCCATGTGTGCCTTTGAAAGGAATCCAAAGATGCCCATACTAGTGATGACCATAAGCATAAACACTGCTGGCACCAGGTAAACCTTCATTAACCAGCGGCATTGACGCCAGTATTCATGCAGCCACAGTGTGACTACAATTTTTGCCAGTTCCAGGATGCCGCCCATGATTATAATAGGCACCACAGCGGCAGCAAATATGGCCGCAAGCCCTGCAATAGAATACCAAGCCGCAATAACCGACAGGCTCAATGCTACTGCTAACGTAATCAAACTTAGAAACATAATGTAATATTTATCTATGTTAGTTCCATGTCCGGTGTACTTCGGCAATCCACTCACGGCCGTCGTATTCGTCTATTTGCCAGTCTACAGAGGCAGGAATCTCTACAATTTTTAATTCAGCAAAATTACCATTGGCTCGGGCTCCCAATTCACGCACCACAGACACCAGCACCGGATCATCACGTGGAATATCACTGCTGTACCAGATTTTTCCATTGACCAGAATTAGCGGACCATATCGTTCAGTGTCAAATCGACTTTCACGATCTTGTGTTGTATAGTCAGTCAGTGATCGTTTTAGATACAACAACTCGGCTTCTTGACTTAGTCCATACCCACCGTGGCATGAGTTAATGACCACATACCGAACGCCTTTGAGATAGCGTATGAGTCGTTCTTGTTCGGTTTCTTGTATCATTCATCGAATAGATATTCGTAATTGACCGATGTTGTGTTAACTTGTAATACCACTGCACCATTACGCAAATGAAAACGTCGAGCCATTTCTGTTTGCGGGCTCAATGTTATAAATCGTTTAACTGGCATTGTATCTTTGATCAGTTTGGCAGCACCCAACACAAGTTCACGACCAGCACCAGGCCGGTAACTCCATACTGTATAAAATACTGCAATGTCGCCAATGGGTTCGTTGGGTGTGGCAGGAGTAGAAAACTTTTCCAGTTCACCTTCGTCAGTTGGCACTTGATTACAAAATGCCGCACAGATTACGGCCAGTACTTCATTTGTGCTGTCATCTTCTAATACAAATACTTCTCTATTGGGATCCACACGCCAAAAGGTCGGCAGATGTGGACGAACAGGGTCGTCCTTGATAAAATTTAAATAATAATCTGTTCGTACACTTTTTATTACGGCCATATTATCCTAAATCTTGTGCGTAGTCATCTGCAAACTTATCTAACTTGTGTTGCTCGATTGCGGCTCTCAGTGCTTGTTCAACAAATTCATTAAATGTCATGTCCTGGTCATGAGCCATTTTCATGTATGTCAACAGTTCTTCGTCGCTAAAGTCCACTTGCATTTGTACACGAGTGTCGTAGACCTCGCCGGCCACAATGGCTTCTAGCTTTTCTAAAAAGTCTTGTTCGACGTCCAAATCAATGTAATCAACATCGTCCCAGGCTTGATTGGCCGACTCGCCGCGTCGAATCGCCTCGGCCGCATTCTTGTCTTGGTACTTGAGGTTGATCAAGCGATATGCACGTTCGTGTGTATAGTCACACACTGTTACTTCATATACCTTTTGACTTTTGGTACTAAACACAATATTGGCACTCCAGCCGCCCGAACCGTGAACACCGTTCCACGCACTCAGTTGATGCGAATTAGAACCGTAACAATTCCATCCGTAATCGCCGCCTTCGGTAACACGGTAATTAATAGCTTCCATATATTGTTGCATTGTGATCATTTAAACTCCCTTGTAGGCATCAAAAATAAGAGCTCCGCCGATTGTAAATCCCACTATAGCAAGTGCATAGTTACCTGTGACCAATGAACTTATTCCAGATAGTACATTTACTCCGCCAATTGTAAGACTGATTTCTCTTCTATTGCGGCCAACCCATATAAAAAATTTATCTAACATTATTCTTCCTTTACAAAGTCGTATGATCGTTCAAATATAGGACCATCACAAATATATAACTCACCATCGATTCCACGCATTAGGTAATCACCAGGCTTGCCCTGTTTGTAGTTGCCTTCTAACGTGTTCACTCGAAATTCTTCGTTGATTTGTTTGGCATGCACCACAATAGGCCGCTTGACACACGCACCCATAGATTCTACTTGCTCAAATGTGTCAAAAGTTTTCATTCTTCTTCTCCAGAATATACTACATTGCCTTCTTCGTCAGTTAGTTCCAGCGGACCTTGCAAGATATAATCTGTGTCATCATTGCGCCAACCTAGTTCTTCCATACCGTCAAAGTAATCTTCGTTCCAGGCTGCTTCAATCTCTGCTTGTTCTTGTTCTGTCATGCCCTCAGGAAATGTCCAATCAGCCCAGCATCCATCGTCAAGGCTTGACAGTTCCCAATCGTAGTCGCTTTCGCTTAGATTGTATTCACCATCTTCTGGTTCAATTACAGGTTGGTCGTCACTTTCGCAATAGAATTCGCCCCAGCGCCAACCTTCTTCGCGAATGATTGTTTTGCCGTCTTTGCACCAGAACTGCTTTTCAACAGCACTTTTTTTGTGTAGGGTTTTGAGTGTCCAGGTTGCCATGATTAGTCATCCCGATCCATCTCTGTAGTTTCTTTGATCAGGGCCTGCAATTGATCCAATGCAGGAACCATGAGCTTGACTGTTTTGTAGTCGCCCTCACTGTCACGCCCGCCCACTTCAATCATGTATGCATTGTCATACATGTATACTTGAAACGATTCGCTGACCTTGACCAACTTGTCACTGATTTTGTTTACTGTTTTAGTTTTTGCCATGATGTTTTCCTTAATAACATGTAGTATATAACAATCTGTTTAATGTGTCAATACGTTAGGTGTATCATCACAATTTCTCTCCTGGTTCAAATCCACGGAATCGCACAAAGCGAGGGAATCTCAAACTGTATGATCCGTCTTGGTTTTGAGTAACTGCGTCCGCTTCAACCTCAACCACCCGATCAAGAAGCTCATTGCGAGCGGTCCAATACTCATCGCGATTGCTATCAGACAAACCGCTACCAACATTAACACGAATATTTCTGTCATTATCGACTCCTTCACATATTATAGCACCCAACCGGCCTAGATTGCGACCAGTTCCTTCTTCAAAACCCACAATATTGAGATCAACTGTGATTGTGGGTTTCCATTTCATCCACGAGTCCGAACGTTTGCACTCATATGGCGCATCCATGCTCTTGATCATAATGCCTTCATAGCCTTCTTCTACTGACGCTTCGGCAAACCTACGCATGACGTCATGACCTTCGGCTGTGTCCAAGTCCACATCCATACCTGGCATCACACGCACACAACCATTTTCTGGCAGGTGTGCTTGTGTACGTTTCAACAAGTCAATGCGTTTGTGTTGCTGTAGATTACAGAAGCCTTCGCGGAACTCACTCAGCGGCATGATATCAAACACATGGTACACCATGTTTTCTGTTCGAGCATTGCTCTTACGCTGTGCCTGCTTCATCAAGTCCTGAAAGTTCTTACCCACAATCTCGCCATCCAACACAAACTGTCCACCAAAAGCAGAATCACGCTGAAATGCTTTGCGATGTTCTTCAATAAAGTCTGCAATCTGTGGAAAGTTCTCAAACTCTTTGCCATTGCGGCTGTACAATGTACAAGCAGATCCATTTACAACTGCCAACACACGTACACCATCCAGTTTGACTTCCAGTCGTTTGATACCTTTCAACTTCTTGGGGTGGTCTGTAGAATCCTGTGCCAGTTGGCAACTGAATACAGGAATCTTCCATTCAGTTCGGCCCAACACCTTGTTTAGTGTTTTTTCTGATATACCACAACGCAGGTCTTTGATCAACACACGCCGGGCCACGTTGTTCCATTCATCTGAATCAAACTGTTGGCTACATTCATCAATGGCCTCACGTGCTCGATTACCTGTGACGCTACGGGTACGCAGACTTTCCAACAACGCCCAAAACTTAGGCCACGGATTTGATTGACTGGTTAAGCCCTCAGTCTCGGGCACTTGCCGGATGCCAAACACATAAAAAGGATTGTAGGCTTGATAACAATTGAACAAGAAGGCCTGCGCATCAGAACTGCCCAACTGGGAAGCTACCAATGCCTTTTCAATAGTTTTTTCTTTATGTATTCGACTGTCCGAGCTTTCCAGGTCAAGAATCCAACCTGCTACCATTGTGCCCGCAAACCTTGGGTCTGAGAAGTTTGTTTCATTCATATATTTACTCCGTTACCACGAACTGTTATAGAACACTTTTAATCCACAAAACAATTCTGCACGAGCGTCGCGAACAAACTTGAGATCTTGTTCTTTATAGTGCGCATCTGCTTCATTACCAAAAAAGAAACCTGACGTACTGGGCAGTGTACCACTCATAATATCCAGTTCAAGGATTTCAAGATCCTCCCATGTAATTTCTAACTCAATGCCATTGAAGTTGGCGCTGTCACCTTTGCCGCCGTTGCGACTTTTCCAAAGCTGTTCCATCCAGCCATGCAGATTAGGATGCTTGCGCCAGTAGGCAATCTCACGCGGCTGTTCTACTGTCTTGTTAACAAAATCTTTGGCATCATCGTCAAATTCGGCACTCTCATAAAACTCACGTTGTTGGCCTTCCTTTGCGGCCACGTATGCATACATGTCAAGTCCCATTATCTTTCTCCTGGTTTGTTGACGGAAACTAGGTGCAGGCACTTACCTGTTCCGAACACGATTGATCACTTCATTGGCAGCTTGGAAGCCATTGTGCTGTTCTGTTTCTAAGAATATTTCTGTTACTTCATTTTGTAACTCGGCAAAAGCGGCACGGAACTGGGCCAGCTCTTGTTCGGTCAAATGCATCTGCATTTTGTAGTTAAAGGAGTTGTTGTTCATGCCACTTCCAACATGTTGGCAGGTACATTGAATAGGCCGCCTGGAGTCTTGACCAGCACAAATTTGATTTTGACTTTTTGAACATCGCCAACGTAGGTCAAGCCATTGCGGTTGCTGGTAAACTTTACCCGGTCACCAATGCCGAACGCACGGGTCTTTTGTTTGGTCAATTGCATACGAGCAAACTTCACTGCATCGATCACACTAGACAACTGATCATTGGTTAAGTTACCAAACATAATTGCAGAGTTAATTTCTTTGACGTTCATTACAGGCTCCTGTTTTGTTTACTGTATCTATATTATACTACCAAAATCAATTTGTGTCAATTAAACATACACGGAGTAGGATCACAAATTTCGCCGTGTCGTCGTAATTGTATCTGCTCATAATCTGTAAGAAAGTCGTTGTCAACTAATTCATGCCACGAGATTATTTCTCCATACCGGTTGGGATTCTCTTGTATTTTTTTATTATTCAATCGTATTCGGGGACCCAACTCGGTCATAACAAATTCCATTAATTTCCAATCTTTCCGAAAATGTTTTTTATATGTTTTCTCATCGGGAATATAAAAGTAGTTGTTATTACGTTTACCAAAAGCAAGGTGTCCGTCAAGATGAGTGACAAAAAAATATGTGTGAATATGTAGTTTCATTCCCGCTCCGTTGTTGTGTATGTGTGTATTATAGCAGTTTGGGAATTACAGGTCAACTGTGTCCCAGGTCTTGCTCACTTCCATTTCGTCAACTAGCGCCTTCAATAACAATACCAACTTGCGGTAATACTTGGCATCATTTTCGTGTGTGTTACCCACGTACCAGACACCGTCACGCATGATGTAGTACCATTCTGCGCCGCAGTCGTTGGCACGATCAAAGAACGTTTCAAAGGTATGATCTGTTGCAAACTCTGCACCTGTCTCGTCACGGTCACGACCGTAAAACACAGTTACATTTTCCATGGGTGAACCAAAAGTATGGAACTCGCCATCTGGAAAATCAACATCGCGTTTCAAAGAAGACACATCGCCCAGTGACACCAGGTGGTTGGCCTTGGCACTGTCATAATAGTGCTCTTGCAATATCACACCATTGTGTTCCAGATAACCGTCCCAGTGACAGTAGACTGATTTGCAAACGTCACCATGCATGACACCAATTCTTGAACGTGTACCCATTTTATGCTACCTCTTTCTGTTGTTGCAACCAAAAATATTCATTAATCAAATCTGAGGGGAAATCCTCATGGTACCAAAAATAGTACCGAGCAGATTTCAATCCCAGTGCTTTTTTTACAACATCAAATCCCACGTCAAGAACATCATTCTCTGCTGTGATATTGGGATTGATTGCAAATACATCTTCGGCAAAACTTGACATCTTTTTTCCTTTTTTTCTTACTATGTTTATATTATAGCAGTTTGGGAATTATCAGTCAATCAATCTAATCTGCTTCCAGCGTAGACCTGTGTTAGGCCCAACTTGGTCTTCAGTACCTCAGCGTAGGCCTCGGCACCTGCTTCTAAAATGCTGATTGATTGGGTTGGGAAACCGCTGGGGTTCCACAGTTGAAGACTGCCAGTGTAGTCCTTACGGAAGCCCGCGGCCTGTAGCCACTTGCCCAACTTTGAGTTAGACCGTACGCCAAACACGTTGACCCAAGCAAAGCCACAAGCATCACGATCGCCATGCTTGGCGTGGAATGCTTTGGCCGCTGAGCGGGCTTGGATACCTGCTTCGTTGGTTGCGTCTTGTACCAACTGCTCTGTGATCTGTGTTGCTATTGCTGTCATTTCGGAATCCTTTTTAGTTTCTATACAAGTATTATAACAGTTTGGGAATTTCGGGTCAACCGTTTTGTTTGTCCATGATGTACTCAAACAAGACAAATTTAGCACGATTCAGCAGTTGACGCTGATCTTCAATGGTGTTAAAGTCCGGTTGCTCGTAGGCCATCAGTTCTTGTGCATCACTCATCATGCTGGCCACAACCATTGCAGGGCCAGAGAATTTAAAAGTGCTGGACGATTCCACTGCTTCACGCATTTCGGACTCGGTGCAACCATACATGCCAACTTGGCGTTTTTCTTGCTCGTTTAACGTAATCATTTCGCCTAGTATATCGTATCTTAAACCCATTTTTGAACTCCTTTTTGTTAAACTATGCTATATTATAGCAAATTGGGAATATTCGGTCAACCAAAGGCTTTTACCAGCCCGATTAGCCCAATTGCTACACTTACAAGATTCACAAACATCTGTGGTTTATTTGCAACACGCACAGTCCAAATCAGGAACAAAATAGTCCCAATAAAAAATGTAAGAATGTTGTAAGGATGAGCTGTTGGCCCCACTGCATTGAGGCTATGCCCTGCTACTATAAAAATAGCCCCGGTCCACTGCAAAATTTCATTTGTATCTAATTTCATACCTTAATTATAGCAGTTTGGGAATTATTGGTCAACCGAAATCACAACTCAATTGCCCTGCGAAACACAATTTCTTGCCGGGCAAAGGCATCTAATTCCCAGGGCTGTTGCAAATATGCCACATTACGACCGTAGTATTTGCCGTTCCATTTTTTGCCTTTGGGCATGATTTTTAGGATGCCTCGTGCCATTTGTCGCACATGCACCAACTCGTGTGCCAGGGTCACGCCCAGTGCATACAAATTTCTAGTGGGTTTTAATACCACCAAGTAAGTGTCAAGTCCTGTCAACGGCACAGTGGTGCCCATTTCCTCTAAATCTGAGTCCACTTTGATCATAAGCAATTTTTGATTTTTAGCAAGCCCAAGTTGGGTCAACATGCTAGGAACCAGTGCTTCAATGTACCGTTTGGTTTTGGGTCCGGCTTCAACGTGCAATTCCATATGTGCCTTTTTTTACTATATGCCCAAATTATAACAAAATACCAATTTTGTGTCAACCGATGCATGTTTTGTTTATTTTATTAGTAGAAACCATTGGGTGTATTGCGTTGCAACATAAATAACTCAGTAGAAACCACGAGTTTCTCGTTACTAAAGGAAAAAGCAATGACAGCAACAATAGCAAAACTAATTGAGCGTCTAGCCGAAATGTTCCCACGACAGAACTATCAAAGCAAATTAGACGCTTATCTCGCAAGTAAAAACGTACAAGACATCTGTGATGTAGAACACTGGACCAAACAGTTTGACCGTAAAGGAAGTTATCTATGAAAAACTTTATCAACACAGTGTATAACGGTCTAATTGCCTGGGCAGAAATGATTCACGAATATCGTCAAAGTTCTGCTAACAAATTTCATTATTGGAAGTAATCATGGACATAGGATTAGTCGCGGTTCAAATCATAATATTCGGGGCAATAATTCTCGTATATCTAGTGCAGGAGTTTAATAAATGAACTATCTAAACACATTATTGATGTTACTACGTTGGTCAAAAGACGGATGGGAAGTTCATCCTATTGACTTATCTACCGACTTTAGCGGATGGGTTTAATAAACCACTTGCAAACGTGCTTCTTGTTCACTGAACTTAGATGAACTTAACACTGCCTGAGGCGGCGGGGTTGATGGTATTGGATCCACTGTAGTAGCCGCTGTTCCAACACCTGCAACATTAAGTCCAGTTGTGGTGCGTCCTTCACGCAGTACTGCCACAGTAGATTGCCCTGCACTTGTTGCGTTACTACTTGCAGTAGTGGATGTGTCAATATTAGCTACCAGTTCTAAATATTGTGCAGACCCTCCAACTTTGGTTTCAAGGCCAAATCCCGGCAATGCCGACACAAAACTCATAATGGCTGGTTGACTGTTGCCTTGTACATTGCCAATGTCTATACCTGCTTTGACTTGTAATTCAGTTTCTTTTGTTATTTGTGCGCTGATTGCTGAAAAGTATATGTTAAGATTGGCAGTTTCCGCAGGGTTGGCAGCAATAATATTTCCAATCTCAACTTGTGCAGCCGTAATCAGGTTTCCAACGTTTCCTTCGTCTGACACAATTGTGTTTGCGTATATGCCATTGTATATGGTAATTAAATTAGCCAGTGCGTTGTTTATGTTGCCATTATCATATAATGTATTAATGATAGTAACGCTGTTTTCAAGATTAACAGTGATATTAGTTCCTACGGCAGTTCCAAGAATATCAGTTAACAATATAGTACCATTTACGCCAGATCCTGTTGCTATACTATTTGCATAATAACTTACATCCGCAGTGGGCAACGGTTGTGTTTGCGATTCAATGGCCGTCAGCCCCTTGTTGGTTTCTGCTGACAAGAATGCCACAGCCAACTGTGGCAAGGTCATACGACTGACATTTGTAACCTGATCCAATGCGCAGGACAATGCTTTGTTGGCCAGTGCCAGCCCCGGGGTCGTCATAACGCTTAGTCGTTCATAACTTATTCCAGCCTGGTCAGCGGCCACTATAGGTTCTAACAAACTATTCGGTGTGTATTGATTGCCAGAACCTGTGTTGCCAGAAGTATCTCCTGTTATGGGGCTGGCAGTTGATCCAGCAGTGACTGGATTTTCGCTTTGACGTATTTCACACGCTAAAGGTCGATCAATGGCTCTTGCGGCAGCTTCTTCATCAAGTATAGCCTGACTTTGTTCCGCAGTTAAGTTATCCTCCAGTGGCAGCGGATCTGGTGTGATGTAAATAGCACGTGGACCATCTGCAGTTGGCATTGTTAAGGATGGGTAACTGTTAGGCAGCATCACAGCAGGATTCAACAAGTCTGCCAATGTGTTGATGTTTGGTGTCCATACATCTAGTATTCTTAATATATTTGCAAGCTCATCGCCTGTGACGCCAAGCAATGCGTTATACATAAGTTTCTGTATGGTGTCAGTCACCACTACAGCAGGATCATTGAGATTGAGAATAATGTTATCAGGCACGCCGGCCACGCTGAGTGTTGCTATCAAAGGACTGATTGTTCCAGCACGGCGTGATATCTGTTGTATCAGTGCCAATGGAGTTCCGTAATTGTCAAGATTCCCTAGATCTATGTAGTGGCCAGCATTGAACAAGTCATCACCCATTGCAGCCGTAGCAAGATTAATTTCAGTAAGACCACTGGCAATAAGATTGTCCTGGCCAGTGAATGTTGGGCCCAAATAGCTGTTAGCGTTTACTGCACTGTTGATAAAACTATTCACAGTTGAACAATAACTATTTGTTTGAACAAAAGTTTGTGTAAATTTACTAAGATCGCCATTGCCCATATATGCATCTGCAGTCAATGTAATCACGCCCGACATGCCTGGAGAAGTATTGCTGAATGGAACAATGTCAACTGTTCCAAGTACAATTGAATCGGCCAATGCCGGGCAACTATTCCCAACATTTCCTGCAAATGTCTGAAGAAGCACTTGTGTATTTGCAGTTAAATTTCCAGGAGCTGCCAACATGGCATTTATCAACGGAGTCAACAATGCAGTTGAGGTATATGCAGTGACATTTGCAGTTAAATTTGCATTAACAATATAGCCTTGATTTTGAAATAAACCGGCAGCTGCCTGTAGTTGTAGCGCAGATAATGATCCAGCCATTATCCTGCCCTTACATCTGGACTGCCGCCTGTTCGTGCATGTCCGCAGGTGTCAACATTGCCAGTTCTAACAACAGGTTTTCCACCAGCACGTACTGTGCCACTACCACCAGCAGTGCTTGCGGCAGCATGTGGTGGATGCGGGTTATTTCTACGTTGAGGCCACGGTGCGTGTGCTGACACGGTTACACCATCAACTACAACAGGCTTGCCATTGACTCGTACTGAGGCCACACCTGATGTGGCTGCACCGCCTTCAGAGTTTGTATCACCTTGTCTTTGTACTGCTGGCATGTTGTTCCGTTCTTGTCAATTATTTATCCAGCAATTTACACCAGTTTGATGCCAGTGGTGCTTTGTATAAACTGATCAGCAAACATTTTGTCTGTGACCGCAACCACTGTAACTGTGCTTTTTGACAATTTAATATCTTTGTCTGGGCTCACTGTGAACAAGTAGGGCATTAGACCTGGGCCTTGAGCACCCATGGCAATCACCATTGGGCGTGATAGCTTGTAGTGTGCATCAGTTTCTTCCACTAATTTTCCAATTAGCTCTTCGCCAGACGTTAGTTTTAGTGTCACCACTTCACCTACTGAGGCACCTTTGTCAATTAACATATTATAATACTCCATCGCCGTAGCCAACAGCGTTTTCCTGTTCAAATAACTTTTTAAGTTCTGTAAATCCGCCAACAAGTCTATCATCTAAAAATATTTGCGGCACGGTTCTGGCAGTTGGTACTGCTTCTAATAGTTGTTCTCGGGTCCAATCTTTACTTACATTACGTTCTTCAAACTCAATGCCGTTTTTCTTTAACAATGCTTTTGCTTGGTCGCAATAGGGGCACTGATCTTTACTCCATACAGTTGCTTTCATATTTTTCCTTTTATTTTATAAATTTGGCAGTTCATCGTAATCTAACGTGTCACTCATGATGCCAATAACATAGTTAGTCGACTCGTTCTCCTGCAGTGCAGTTTGTTTGTTCGATGTGTTGACGTGTTTGTTAAACCAAGGAATCGGTGTGCTCTTGGGAGCAGGTGCTAGATATTTAATACCAATTTCTTTCAATGCGGCAGCGGCAGTGTAGTCCACAAAATCACGCAGGATGTTGGCATTGAGTCCAATCACCGGACCATGTTTGAACAGGTATTCTGCCCATTCTTTTTCTTCACGAATAACATCCATGTACAGTTGATACACTTCTGCTTCGCATTCACCTTTGATGGCTGCAAAGCGTGGATCTTCTTTTACCACTTGATTGATCATCCAACCAGTCCACTCTTTGTGTAGTATTTCATCTTGCAGGATCAACTGAATGATGTTGCCGTTGCCAATGAAGATCTTGTTCTCTACCATGGCCAAACTTGTGGCAAATGATACCATGAAGCGGAATGCTTCCAATGCGTATGACGCATGCAGTGCCATCCAAATTGCTTTGATATGTTCACGCTCGGGAAAGTCTTCTAACAGTTCTTTACGGCAGTTGATCATGTGTAGTCGATCATAGTACATGCCTACACTCGAAGCCATATCAACAATTTCTTTGGTGTCGTGGATTGTGTTGAACATTTCCTTGGGCACATTGTAGATGTTGCGAATGATGTGGCTGTAACTGCGACTATGGATATTGGTTTCAAAAAATGTCCAGTTATAGACCAATGCTTCTAGTTCAGGCAATGATACCACTGGTGTAAAGATTTGACTTGGACCACGACCTTGTAAACTATCTAGTGCTGTTTGACGTAACAAGTTTGATGTAAAGATGTGCTTGACAGTATCCGACGCATCTTTAAAGTCTTGTGAGTCTTTGGTCAGGGAAATTTCTTCTGGTACCCAAAAAAATCCACGTGCTTCTTGCTCGTACTTGGCAATCTTGTTGTACTTGACTTCTTCAAAGCGTTGGATGGTAACCGGACCTGCTGGGTCCAGGAACATCTTACGATTGAGGTAGTCTGTTTTTGTTTTTAAATTGTATTGTGCTTGGCTCATTGTATTACCAGTGTCTAATTGTGTTGGCTATAATAAAGCCACAAGTTATAATATGTATTATAACCCAAAACGTTTTGAAGAACAAGGCTATTCGGGCTTCTTGCAGTGTCAAGATAGGCACATCAGGGCGATCATGATCTGATTCTCCCATCAAGTGTCCTGTAGCCCGGGCCCAGATTTTTTCAACGCTGTTCATAGTTTGCATGATTCGCAGTCTTCATCGAGATCAAAATCAATTTCATCCAATGGTGCAACTGCTTCATCTTCGGCCTTCATCTTACTGCCTGCTTTGTTGATCAGGCTGTAGTAGAATGTCTTCAGTCCCCAGTAATGTGCCTGCATCAAGTTCCGAGCAATCAGGGTTGTAGGAACTTTGCGATCAGCAAAGTGTGCCGGATTGTAAAATGTGTTTGTGCTGATACTTTGGTCAACATAGGCTGCCAACACCGCCGCTGTTTTCAAGTAACCATCGCAGTCTTTTTGTGCCCACATCTGTTGATACTTGTTTTTCAACTTGTGATACTCGGGCACAACCTGTGTTAATGATCCTGCTTTGCTTTCCTTAACTGAGATTAAACTCATGGGCATTTCAATCCCATTGGTTGAATTGATCACAACTGAGCTTGACTCCACAGGAGCAATGGCCATTGATGTTGCATTGCGAACACCATAACTGCGCATTTCTGCACGTAGGCTTTCCCAGTTCAGTTCTGGTGTAAAGTCTGCAAGTTCGTTCACACCTTTGGCACGTAGTTCCCAAGGAAACACACCTTGGCCGTAGCGTGTTCGGTCTGAGTCTACACAACGACCACGTTCTTTAGCCAGTTCTACTGACATTTCTGTCAGGTAGTAGGCTTGATGTTCCATCCACGTCTTGACTTCAGCCAAGGAGTCTCGCTCTCCGTAGTTGAATCCACGTTTGGCGTGCCAGTAGGCAAGGTTGGTGACTCCGATTCCCAGTGGTCTGATTTCGTCGTTGGATAGTTTAGACTGGATGGAAAGAAAGTCTTGATAATCAAGAATGTTGTTGAGGCTACGATGCAGTATGCGACAAGCACGGCGCATGTCTTCTGGATTGCGGAACGCACCCCAATTGATTGAGCCCAAGGTGCAAAGTGCGATACGACCGCTATCGTCAAG